>VFSW01000031.1_pt1 | contig 152972 bp, 155 predicted proteins | sample 5358111 | NCBI WGS metagenome assembly VFSW01 (sample SAMN11554181, study PRJNA540505) | mine drainage metagenome | isolation source: sediment from site ElyBrook_90M | place: USA: Ely Copper Mine, Vershire, VT | collected 2017 | reverse complement strand
CGCCATCTTCGATCTTCCCCCGTAATCAAAATTTATACGAAAACACTTGGTGAAACTAAACGTTCTTTTTTCATTTTTAAATTTGTGCTAAACTTGTCGAGCTAAAAAAAGTTTTTGTCAATGCAATCAAGGGGCAATTATCAACGCTAGCTACAGGTTTTACGGCGAAAAAATTTCAGAATAACTTAACGATAAAGAAATAGAAACTTTTTTCTCCTGAGGCTAGGTCGTTTTGTGGATGGTACTTAACTCGGTATCGTTAAGAGAATCATCGATATGTCGTGATCGCGGCTCAAGCTACACCTACTGTGGGCTTGTAGTCTCATCGAGAGGCGCTACCAACGCAAAGTACGCTGCGCCAACCCGGCGTTTGCCTTGTTGAGTCGAGTCAATAACAGTTACAAATTCATCGCGACCGATTACACTCAGCAGTAGGCTGATTAGTTTATGTACGCGCTCATTATCTAAACGATAGAAGACTGCCTTACCTCCGCGCCGCGCCGCCAAGGTCCCGGTGCCACGTAATTCAGCCAATTGCTGCGACAGATTCGGCGGCCCAATACTCAATGATGCGTCAATTTGCGCAACATATCTTTCGCCAGACATCAAATAATTTAGAATCCCAAGCCGCGTACTGTTGGCTAGCACGCACAGCATCGAGACTGTTCGCGCCGTTGTTGCCGTATCGACGCAATGATTGGCGTTACTGGTCATGGTTACGATATTGAACAGAGCCCATAATAAATGACACGTTATTATATCTTGCGTGCTAATTATAATACATATTTATATTATTTTTGTAAGTATTTATTTGGGGTGGCCGGCTATCTTTTTGTAACGCATTTGTGGCCGCTTTTGCGATGCCGTAGCGTTGTAGGGGCTTTGCAAAGGCCCCACTGTTTGCGTCTGGAGATCGACCTGATCGGCATTCACCGGATCGTCGAGACCCTTGACCGGGTTTTACTTGTAACGGGTCATTCGGCGTTTTTTTGACTACATGAACGAAAGTGTTGGCGTACCTTGAATATGTATGTGCCACAATTTCATGTCCTGGAGCGGGATCATGTTTTGACAATTTGGGTGCTGATTTGGTGGCAATTGCGTCAATCCCGTAACATGGGGACGGGTGAACCCCTTATAATCATTTGAAATTATTTGGTTGATCTAGCGGTGGGCCTGTTTGGGCCGCTATCTGGCGGCACTATGGCTGGCTGTTTATTATACCATTTGTTTTAATAATTTAGTCGTCTTCAATTATGCTGGCACAAGGTATCGGCTTAGTTAGACCTCTCAAATCCAGAATTTTATTAGTAAAAATATTGTTGGGTTAGGCGTTTTGGGGACAACCAGCCCGGGCAATTTAACGGGTGTGAGTTGCTGACCTAAGTCACAGAAGCGGTTGAGACAATTTGACCATTGGTCGTTGGGGGGGCGTGTTGTGTTATGCCAGACAGCTATAAATCGAGAAGATTTTGATACGACAAATTGTATTGACTTCTCGTAAATATAGTTTATGATTTAATGAAATCGTTAAAATTTTCCGGGAAACGTCAGAATTTTGAAAATTGTGTTGGACGCAGAGCCCTATTGCGAAATCGTGGTAACAATTGGTTTGGGTTTATTTTTAGAGTGTTTCGGGCTTTGCTCTTGGCAATTAAAATCCGTGACGTTTTCTAGCCTCAAAAATGTTGGCCTATAAACTCACAATAGCGAAGACGCCTGACAATTCATAAGAACAGTTTTCAAAAAGGGGGGGTAATGATTAAAAATATTAAGGCCAATCATGGCTTGTCGTTTGCTGCCATTATTGCAGTGTTGACGCCTGGCGTTGCTAACGCGACAGATGGTTATTTTGCAGCTGGTTATGGTATGCAGAATATTGGCATGGGCGGGACTGCGTTCGCCGTAACAGGCGATGGATTATACGGTGCTAATAATCCTGCCAATGGTAGCTTCAGCGACAATGAGTTTGATTTTGGACTAAATTTTTTCGTTCCTGGTCGTACTGCAAGCCGTACGGGCAATGCGTATGGATTGAATGGTTCGGCCACCAGTCGCAGTACTTTGTTTCCGATACCTGAATTTGGCTACAACAACCATTTGAACGACCAGATTACGATCGGTCTGAGTATTTATGGTAACGGCGGTATGGATACTGCTTATCCCGGTGGCCAGTTGAATTGCGGCTTCGGTCCAGCAAATCTGCTTTGTGGGCAGGGTGGTCTGGGTGTGTCGCTCACGCAGGTTATCGTAGCGCCAACTTTGTCCTACAAGGTTAACGATTCAGTTTCCCTTGGTGTTGCGCCTCAGTTTGCAGTGCAGCAGTTCTCAGCTTCAGGCTTGCAGGCTTTCACTTCGCCGTCCATCACGCAGTCGCCGAACAATGTGACTGATCGGGGTGATTCCTATTCGTTTGGCGCAGGATTGCGACTCGGCGGTTACTGGCGTGTCAACTCGCTTCTGGCGTTGGGCATTACCTATCAGACTCAGATTTATTCGACAAAGTTTACCCGGTACAGCGGCTTGTTTGCTGGTGGTGGTGCGTTCAATATTCCCGCGAATTTTGGCGCCGGTGTGGCACTGCACGTGACGCCAACCTTGTTGTTAGCGGCGGATTACGAACGAATATTCTATTCCGGTGTTGCCGCCATAGGCAATTCCAGCGGAAATCATGCACAGCTGGGTGCGAGCAATGGGCCAGGTTTTGGTTGGCAAGATATTAACGTTTTCAAGATTGGCGTCGCTGATCAAGTATTGCCGAACCTAACACTAAGGGCGGGTTATAATCATAGCGACGACCCAGTGACAGCGAAGAATGTCACCTTTAATATTTTGGCACCTGGCGTTATTGAAAATCAGGTTGCTATTGGGGCGACGTATAACTTATCACCAACATCGAGTCTTACTGCATCCTATACGCACGCTTTCAAGAATACCCTAAGTGGTGCCACAAGCCACTTGCCCGGAGGAGGTATTGATAGCATTAGCCTGACAGAAGATGAGTTGGGCATTTCATATCAGAGAAAATTCTGATGACACGCCGCCCTATATACTGCTTATAGGGCGGCGTTTGGTTTACTCAATTTGCAAAAAACAGTTATGATTTTTCGGTAAGTATTTTGTGCCATAACTCGGTTTGTTAATGAATTTTAGAGGGTTTTTTCTAATTTTATTGACAAAAATGCTCAGTCAGCGGTAACTTTTCCGTGGATTAAAATGTGCGGGTAAGTTACAATTCACAGCATTATTTATAGCAACGCTCAGAGGTACTCAAGCAATGACATTTTCCAATAAAAAAAATCGGCTGAATAATCTGTTTGCCAAGACCCTCGCTACTGTTTTTGTGGTGGGCGGCTTTGCCGCAAATGCGGGCGCCGCGACCGCACCAACACCGCTCGTGACCCCGGCGTGGCTAGCGCAACATTTGAACGATAAAAACCTCGTTATTATTGAGGTTTATGATCATGACAACCAGGCTGCTGAATATCAAGCGGCGCATGTTCCGGGCGCGGTGTTTACGGGTTTTCTTGACGATAAATGGCGGCTGCCGAATGGGGCCATGCCGGCGATGCTGCCGCCTCAAGCGGCCATTGCTAAAGTGATCGGTGACTTTGGTGTTGGAAATGCCTCCCGCGTCGTACTGGTGCCAGGTGGCGCCAAAAAAGGTGACTTTCCGGCTGTGACGCGAATTTACTGGACCCTCAAAGTGGAAGGCCAGAACAATGTATCGATTTTGAACGGCGGCGATGTCGCTTGGCAGGCCGATAAATCCAATCCGATTGCAACAGGCACTACTGCTCCGCAACCAGTGGTTTTCACGCCACATTTTAATTCCAGCATTATTGCAACGCGCGATATGGTTGCGAAAAACCTGACCACTAAGAGCAGTCAGTTGGTTGATGCAAGGCCAGTACCGCAATATAACGGTAAGGTTCTCGCGCCAGTTGATGTGCGTGCCGGCACAATTCCGGGCGCTCTGAATCTGCCGTTCTCAACGCTGTTCACCGCCGACCTCGAAGGAGTGCAAGATCCTGCTAAACTGCAGGTCGCGCTGAATAAAGCGACGATTGACGACAAACAAGCGTCGACGATCGCCTTTTGCAATACGGGACATTTGGCTTCGTCCGACTGGTTTGTGCTGCATGAAATTCTTGGCCTTAAGGGGGTCCGTTTGTATGATGGCTCGATGTCGGAATACACGCGTGATGCCTCTTTGCCAGTCGTAAATGGCGTATCAAACTTCTAATCAGGGACCCACATCATGTCTCAACCGCGTGCATTATGGAATCCCTATGTTGCCGGTGTTGCACTTGGCACCGTGCTGTTTTTGACGTTTATTGCGACCGGTCATGGGTTGGGTGTGACCGGCGCAACCACGTCAATTACGGCGGTAACCACGGCGGCGATCGCTCCCGGAGCAATTTCACCCCATGACTATCTCGCCGGGTACGTTCGGCGCGGTCTCGATCAATGGATCGTGTGGGAAGTGCTTGGTGTTGCGATAGGCGGTATGGCTGGTGCGATGCTAGGTCGGCGCTTTGCCAAAAGAATTGACGGGCCGCCGCAGGCTAGCACGCCAGCACGACTCGGCCTTGCCATATCAGGCGGGTTGGTGTCCGGCCTGGGCGCGCGCTTTGCGCTTGGTTGTACGAGTGGAATGGGGCTTTCCGGTTCAGCGCCTTTGGGGGCCGCCGGATTTTTGTTCTTGATCGGCTTTTTTGTAGCAGGCGCTGCTGCAGGCTTTATTTTGAAACCACTTTGGCGTCGGAGATCGGTGACATGATTGCTCCCCTCGATTTTGTTGGTCCTATCTCAGGTATCCTCCTGGGTGTTGGCTTTGGGTTTGTTCTTGAGAATGCAGGCTTTGGGAATCCAGAAATTCTTACTGGCCAGTTGCGATTCACAAATTGGGCAGTTTTCCAGACCATGTTTACGGCCATTGTTGTCAGCTCAATATTACTAAATATCGCCGCGTATTTTGGCGTGATCTCGTTTTCAAATATTTTCATTCCCTCTGTGCTTTTTTGGGGCACTCTGTTGGGTGGGATGTTTGTGGGCATCGGCTTCGCGGTAGGTGGTTATTGCCCCGGAACGTCGGTTGTAGCCCTTATGTCAGGCCGGCTTGATGCCATCCTTTTCATTGTTGGTATCGGCGTTGGTACGCTGGTTTTTAATGCTATTTATCCAATGATTGGCTCGTGGATTTACACCCAGACGGGACCGGATGCCCTGACCGTGCCACAATTACTGCATATGCCCGTATGGGCGGTGATTGCGCTACTGGCCGCTGTATTAATCGCGGTTGGATATTTTGTCTCGAGGGGTAAACTAACTGCGGGATGTCAAGTTTCTGCTTCAGTCGGAGTACCGTCTGGCGTCGCGGTTCATCACAAACAATAATCCTCCACAATAAAGATTGAGTCACATGAAACCTAATAAGCGTATACTATCCCTTTTGGCTGTTACTGCTTCAATGGCTCCTATTATGCCATCAGCCATCGCAGCAAATATGCCGGGCCAGATAATATTAGCCTCAGCAACAAACCCCTGTGCACCTTCTAACCCTTGTGCTCCGACGAGCGGCCAAAAACCGACAACTGTGCAAAATCCTTGTGCACCAAGTGGCGCGCCGTCGAAGTCCGGTGGTGGTGCACAGAACCCTTGCGCGCCGAGCACGACACCGTCTAAGTCAAACTAATCGATATAGTTTGCTACTAGCGACGCATATCTCCGACTCATCCCGGCCCTAGAATCGTTTCATGTATATTGTAATGAATCTAGGTCGGGCTTAGTTTAGGCAGGAAATTTCTGACTCTGGAAATACAGAGCTATAATTTTCAGATGATGCCATTATTCTGGTAATAGAGCTAAGCTATATTTTACCGTCAAGCTTTTCGTTTTGATTCGTGTGAAAGCTTGCACTGATATCGGGTAAGTACGTATGGCATTCATCAACGAAAAATTTGCGGATTGAAGATACCGCTGGCATCGGATGACGTTGCCGCAGATGAACAATATACCACTGGCGAATGATGGGCAGGCCATCGACGGGTAAAACTATAATACTCTTGTTCGCCAACGCCGCTTCTATTGTGTGGCCGGAAATAAACGCAATGCCCAACCCTGCGATTACCGCCTGTTTGATGGTTTCATTGCTTCCAATTTGCATCCTTATTTGCGGTGCAATACCTGAATCAGCAAAAAATCTCTCCATTAAAATCCTAGTACCACTACCAGGTTCACGGACGATAAATATTTCCTCAGCCAGCTGGCTCGGCTTAATGAGCTTCATGTTGGCCAATTTGTGGTCTGGAGGCGCGATAATGACGTGAGGATGATCGCCGATGTTAGTAACTTCGAGATCCAACTCCTCTGGCGGCCGACCAGTGACTGCTAAATCGAGCTTATAGTTTTGCAGACCTTCGATCATTTCTTCACGATTACCAATGGTAATCTTTAAATCAATTCCAGGATGTGACCGCATAAACGCGCCGAGCAGGCGGGGTACAAAATATTTAGCAGTGGTGATAACGCCAACCGAAACACTACCTTGCTTGGTTCCGGCGATCGCAGCGAGCGTCGCATTACAATTCGCAAGAATGGTCTCGATCTGTTCGATGGCGTGCAAAATCTCGGCGCCAGCGTCCGTAGCCTTAGTTTGAGATCCTGAGCGTTCGACCAATGGTAGTCCTGCATGATCTTGGAGCAATTGCATTTGCAACGTCACCGCTGGTGGCGAGACATTTAATTGATTGGCTGCTGCAGTTACGGACCCTGTCCGCACAACGGCGGCCAGAACACGGAGTTGCTTGAGCGTGACGTTTTTGAGATCTTGTTTCATTTATTCTTATTATATTCATAACAACTTTTGAATTTACTTTCAATAAGGCGATTTAACCTAATTGCTAAAAACCTACATGATACAAAATTTTTGAAAATTGAGGATATTTGGAGATCACGTTGATTCTAATCCACCAGTAATCGACCGTTCTTCCTGGATGTTTGACACAAGTTGTCTTTTTCTTCAGTCGAACATTAATTTCAGTAACGCTATCAGAGGGCTGGGGGCAACACCGAAGGCAAGGATAGGTAGGCTCACCATAGCGATTGCGAGTCGATTTGGAATGGAAATTGCCAAAATACTCACTGCCATCGCATCGTCACTCGGCTTCATCGACATAACCAGGATAATGTTGAGATAATAGAATAACCCGATCACACCGCTGATGACCATGACGGCCAGCAAACTCCATAACTGAGTGTGCACACCGGCTGCCATGATATACATTTTTGCAATAAACCCGAGTGCTGGCGGAATTCCAGCCAATGAAAGCAAAAACAATGTCATTACCCCGGCGAGGGCAGGGCGGGTCCAAAACAAGCCACGCAATTCGGTAATCTTATCCACATCTCGCACATCACTGGCGTGTGAGAGCACAGCGATAACGCCGAAGGCGCCGATCATGGTAACTGCATAGGCGACGATATAAAATACCACTGCAACCTGACCAATAGAGCCGGCGGCAAGAATAGCGACGAGCAAGTAGCCGAGGTGCGCAATCGATGAATAGCCAAGAATACGTTTGAGATTGTCTTGCATGAGCGCGAGTAGATTCCCCGACAGCATCGACAAAATAGCGATAGCTGTGGTCAAGGTACTCATACTGGCGGATAGATTGGCGCCAGGAAGATTGATTGTCCGGATCAATATTGCCAGCACCGCAATTTTTGCAATGACCGCGACATAGGCACCAGTTGGCGCGGGTGCTCCAACATAGACGTCGGGCACCCATATATGAAACGGAACCACGGATAATTTAAATCCAGCGCCAATGGCGATCATCGCAAGCCCCGCCACCAACATTTGTTGGCTTGCGGCGTCTGCCGCAGATGATGCCACGATATGAGCGATGTTGAGGCTGCCGCTCGCAAGTTCCAGCAGTCCAATCCCGAACAATACGAAGGCCGAAGACATGCCCGACAAAACGAGATATTTAAGCCCAGCCTCTTCGGCAGCGGGTCGGAAATGCGGATAGGCGATCATGCCGATCATCGCCAGTGTCATGGTCTCCAAGCCAAGAAATAAAGTTATGAAACTGGCTGCAGAGGCAAGGGCCACCGCGCCCAATGTGCCGGCCGCAAACAACAACGGAAACTCTTCTCGGTATAACGGTGTTTCAGGTTGCCAATAGGAGTAGGCCAGGACCAATATCAACAGGGCGCTTATCAAAATTAGCCCGATAAAGCCCAGTGATAATGCATTAAACGTGAATAACTCAGGTAAGGCTGGCGATGTTGCGCGCAATGCGTAAGGAATACTGAACAGCGCAGCCAAAAGCCCAAGCCCTGTAACTGCGCATATGAGTCTGTATGATCGCCGAATGGCAACAACCGCTGGCAAGCCTCCGGCCAGAATTGTTAATATCACCAAAGGTACTGCACCTTGCAGGTTCATCCCGCCCCCATTTCTTTAAGCATCGCCGTTGTCGGCTGTGGCTGCATGTTATTAAGTGCCGGTGAGGCAATGGTCAGTATCGGCTGTGGATTTACGCCAAGACAAATAATGGCGGAAGCCAGAACCAGCATCATTGAGGTCTCCCTCATTCCAAAATCATGTTCGTCGCGGGTTTCATCCACCGGTCCGTGGAAGGCACGTTGAATAGCGACCAGCGAATATAGTGCCGCAGGGATAAGCCCAATTGCAGCGAAAATTGTGATGACCGGGGCGACGGCCCAGGCGCCTCGCAAAATAAGAAATTCGCCAACAAAATTTCCAAGGCCTGGTAATCCCATCGATGCCAGGATGAAGAACGCTCCAAAGGATGAGAGCCGAGGCATATCGCCCCACAATCCACCCATACGGCTAAGGTCGCGCGTATGCAAGCAGTGCTGCAAGCTACCAACGATAATGAAAAGTGCTCCGGTACTAATACCATGCGCCACTAGCAATATGACGACGCCTTGCCAGGCAATGATGTTAAAAGCAAACACTCCGATGAGCACAAAGCCCATGTGGCTGACGCTAGTGTAGGCAATGAGTCTTTTTAGGTCAGACTGCCCGTAGGCCAAAAATGCGCCGTAGAGTATGCTCGCGACACCGAGCCAGAGTGCTATAGGTGCCAAGCTATGTGCCGCCGCTGGCATTAAGGGCACGACAAAACGCAATAGCCCATAGGCACCGGTTTTCAATAAAATACTCGCCAGAATAACGGAGCCAGCCGTTGGTGCTTCTGTATGGGTTTCCGGTAGCCAAACATGTACTGGAAAACTTGCCAGCTTTACAATAAACGCGATGAAAAGCCCAAGCGTAATGAGGATGCCGAACGTATGGGAGGTATGAGTTTGTATAAGTTCAAAATAATTGAAGGTAAGAACATTGGTTTGCTGTTGGTGCAAGAAAGCAAGCGCCAGAATCGAAATTAATATCAGTAATCCAGAACCTTGGGTAAACAAGAAAAACTTTATTGCTGCGCGGCGGCGATTCTCGTGACCCCAGATGGCGATGATAAAATACATCGGTACCAGCATGAGTTCCCAAAAATAGAAAAACAGAAACATATCTAGCGCGATGAATACACCGATAGCGCCAGCTAGCGACCATAATAGGTTGGCATGGAAAAAGCCGGCACCGTTATCGATCTCGTGCCATGAGACAATCACAGCGAAGAGCCCGATCAGAATCGTTAATACGCTTAGCAACCAACTCACCCCGTCCATGCCCAGCCGGAAGCTCATTCCAAAGGCTGGGATCCATGCTGCATTAAATCCAGCCATCCAGGTTCCGGGCATCGCGATATCGGCGCTGCTGTGCAGTAGTGGAATGGCGATCGCAAGGTCGGATAGTAAGGCGATCAGGCTGATAATACGTGGTGCTGTTGAATGAAAACGTCCTGCCGGCCAAGCCAGCAGGCCCCCCAGCATTGGGATAACCAGAAGCCATACGAGCATCATGAGAATAACAATATGGCTATGGTGGCAACTGAGCCTGCCATCATCCAGCTGGCATAGCGGCGGATTTGTCCGATTTGCATGGCGCGCAAGCGCCGATGCGCGACGATTGCAAGATATTGTAATCCTGCGAACATGCTGTCGACAGGATCGTGCCGAAGCACTCGCACCAGAGTCATGTAGGGGACAACAAACAATTCATCATAGAGCATATCAAACCCACATCCCGATCGAATAAAAATTGTCAGCTTGCTGGGCATAGTGGTGGTGGCTCGCGCCCATGTGCCGTTGCGATGTAACACGTAGGCAATACCTATACCTAATAATGGTGCAGCAAATCCCAGTAGGGGTATCATGAACGATACCGGTAAATGGTGAAATACGCCGACGGCAGGCGTAAGAAACCTGGAGAAAATGGTTTGATTGCCTAAGCCCTCGGGTGTTTCAAGCCAGCCCACCACCAGGGCACCCACAGACAGCGTAACCAGCGGAACGGCAATTCGAACGCCGTACGACCCAGAAACTTCAGTTTTCAACGGGCCGAGAAACACTGTAAAAACGACTCTGAAAATATAGGTGGCAGTGAGTACCGCGCCCAAAATTCCACAAGCCCATAAAATAAGGCCCGGCATCGGTGCTGCTGCAACGGCCCCCAATATCATTTCCTTGCTGAAGAACCCGGCGCTGATAATTGGCAGGGCCGCCAACGACGCGCTGCCGATGAGGAAAGCCCAGAACGCCAGGGGTAATTTAGAGCGTAGCCCGCCCATGGCAAATATGTTTTGTTCGTGGTTAAGCCGCATGGCGATGGCGCCGGCAGTTAAAAACAATAACGCCTTGAATACGGCATGTGTCAAAAAATGAAACATCGCGGCCGGCCAAGCTCCGACACCTAGCGCTAAAAACATATAGCCAATCTGGCTCATGGTAGAGTAGGCGAGGACCCGCTTGATATCAGATTGCACTAGCCCGGCAAATGCTGCGACTAGTAATGTAATGACCGCACCAACCGCAATCGCATCGAGGACATGGGGGGCTAGCAGAAACAGGGCGTGTGTGCGTACCACCAGATAAACGCCGGCAGTAACCATTGTGGCTGCATGGATCAGCGCACTAACGGGCGTTGGGCCAGCCATTGCATCGGGTAGCCAGGTTTGTAATGGCACCTGAGCCGACTTACCTAACCCGCCGATAAGCAACAGGCTCGTAGCCACTGTCGGCATGAGACTGCCTGCAGACCAGGTTGCGACTGCGCCCGTCAACATCGCTTGGATATTCAAGGTGCCAAGTTTGGTTGAGAGTAATAGTAGGCCTGCGAGCATGGCGATATCAGCGATTCGAGTGACCACGAACGACTTGCGTGCCGCGTAGCCGTTTGTGGGCTCTGAGAACCAAAATCCCACCAGCAAATAGCTGCATACGCCAACGCCTTCCCAACCCACAAAGAGTACGGCAAGGTCATCTGCGAGTACGAGCAGAAGCATGGCGGCCACAAACAAATTCAAATAGGCAAAGTAGCGTGAATAGCCATCTTCACCATGCATGTATTCGGTCGAAAATAAATGTATTAGGCAGCCGATGACGGTAATGACAAGCACCATCAATAGCGAGACTGGGTCGAGATACAAGCCTAGATTAATACTAAATCCGGGCAAGGTAATCCACGCCCACAGAGTTTGCTCGTAAATGGAATTTGTGGGGGGGTGACTTATCCAGTGCAACCCGATTGAGACGGCGAGTACGGCAGCAAGACCAACACTAATGGTTCCGACCGCGCCACTTACTCTCGGCCCCATGACAGGACCAAATAGTCCCAGAATAACTGAACTGAATAAAGGCAGTGCTGGGATCAACCAGAGGTAAGTTATCATGGGACATCCCTCAATATATTTGCCGCGTCGCCATCCAAATTGGTTATCCGATTGCGCAGCCGTAAAATAAGGATCAAGCCAAGTGCTAGCTCAGCACCTGCAAGATTAAGCACCATGACAAGCATGATTTGGCCATCAGGATTTCCCCATCGCATACCAGCCGTGATGAATAGGAGACCAGCAGCATTAAGCATAATTTCGATCGACATCAAAACGAAAACCAAACTGCGCCGCGCGAGCAATCCGAGAAGGCCAAGCATGAATAGCGCCAAAGCCAACCCTGCCGGCGTTTGCCAAATAATCATCGCTCCTTTCTTCCAAGATGAAAGGCTCCAATAAGGCCTGTAAGAAGTAAAACTGAAGCGAGCTCGACTGTACTGATATCGGTAGTAAATAGCCGCACACCTACTTCCTGTGGTGACACCACCCGGATCATGCCAACTGAGCCACCTCCCAAAAATACACGTGCAAGTTCAGATCCAAGACCTGCAACGAGAAACAGTGGTAAAACCCAGACCGAACGCACGATCCAACCGGCTTCACGGTGGACAGTAACTTTGTTGAGGCTAAGCATCATGATAACAAATAGGAACAAAACCATGATGGCACCGGCATAGACAATGACCTCCATGGCCGCCGCAAAAGGCGCACCCAGGGTAAAAAATATAACGCCCATGCTCACCAATGAGATTACAAAATACAACAAAGCGTGAACGGGGTTGGAACGTGTGATTGCAAGCGCCGTAGTTAGTAGGGTCAGGCTGGCGGCAACATAAAAAGTTATCATCATGGCAGTAACCTATGTGGGCTCACTGGTTCGGCATTTGTGTTGGTAGCGCGGACGCCTGAAACGCGATAAAAATTGTAATCTGGTACCTTGCCGGTACCCGAAATTAGCAAATTTTCTTTTTCGTAAACTAAATTTTGCCTTGAATATTCGCTCATCTCAAAATCAGGAATTAACTGGATTGCTGAAGTCGGACAGGCTTCTTCGCAAAATCCACAAAAAATACAACGCGAGAAATTGATCCGAAAATACTCAGGTGACCAATCGTCAGGTTTACAGGTTTTTTGGAGATCAATGCAGTCCACTGGACAAACTGCCGCACATAGATGGCAGGACACGCAGCGCTCTTCGCCATCAGGGTCCCGTGTCAGGATAATGCGTCCGCGGTAGCGTGGAGAAAGGTACGGCTTTTGCTCTGGATATTGTACGGTTACGGTACGGTGAAATAAATGTAAAAAAGTAAGCCAACAGGTCCGTAATGCGGAATAGATGTACATTTCAGCTCCAGGCCAACATTGCAGCGCCCGTGACAGCAAGGTTGAGGAGGGAAAGTGGTAGCATTAATTTCCAGCCATACGCCATCAGTTGATCGTAGCGCGGCCTGGGCAAAGCAGCACGTAGAAGAATAAAAAATATGATAAAGCCGGTTGACTTAAAGAGAAACCAAACGACCGGCGGAAATATGGGGCCGTTCCAGCCACCGAAATAAAGCACAACGGTCATCATTGAAATTAAAATAATTCCTGCATATTCACCAACAAAAAACATACCAAACTTCATGCTCGAGTACTCTGTATGAAATCCCGCTCCTAGTTCATTCTCTCCCTCTGGGAGATCAAAAGGTAAACGATGCGCTTCGGCGATGCCGGCGATTAAGAAAAGAACGAAGCCTAAAAACTGTGGTACAACAAACCACAAGTGAGTTTGGGCCTGAACTATATCGGTTAAGTTAAAACTACCGGTAAGCATTACTACGCCTGTCACAGCCAGTCCCATGAACACTTCATAACTGATCATTTGGGCGGCAGCGCGCATCCCACCGAGGAGCGAAAACTTACTATTAGATGCCCAGCCGGCGAGAACCACACCATAGACGGAAAGTGACGTCATCCCCAGAAAAAATAATAACCCAATATTCAAATTCAGATCGATACCAAAGTGAGTAGTAAACGGAATGACAGCAAAGCCCATCAAAACAGTAGCCATCACAATTGCAGGCGCTATCGTAAAAATTATCTTGTCAGCAAACGGTGGGGTCCAATCCTGTTTGAAAAAAATTTTTACCATATCCGCAACAATCTGTAGTGTGCCCTCCCACCCGACGCGATTTGGCCCAAGACGGTCTTGCCAAAAACCAAGGAGACGGCGCTCTACCCAGGTGAGCGTAGCCGCGGCTATAACAATACTGAGTAAGATAAAAATGGCTTCAAGGAGCGTCAAAACAATCGTCATGACGTACTCATTGACCTATGATACGCGATAATGGCCGGAGACAATTCGCTCACTTCCTCAATCCCAAGGTTCCGATGATCCTCCGCAACATTTTGTACGTCAGCAAAGAACACATTATAACCTGTCGGAGATTGAAATAAAAATCTTTCTTCAACCCCTGAAAGAGCGCCACCAATCGTATCTTGAAATTTATTGACTGCCTGTACTGAATTCCATCCCGGCGACCACACAACTGGCTTAAGAGCCGATTGGAGGTGAATTGGGGGGCCTTCCATTGTGGTACTAAGGGGGGAATCGTTATGTTGCGCGGGTAACTGTTCACGGACCTCAATATGCGCGCTCGCTGCCGTCCGGCCACTATGGCGGTAAGGCAAAGTTGGGGGTCGTGTTGTTGGCGGCACGGTTGGTGACGCATCACTACATGCCGCAAGCTCTGGTATAGCCGCACTCATCGACGTAAGTAATTGAGCATACGTTCCCCATGTGGTGGCCTTATCTCGGCTAGCCATTACGCCTGCGTCTCGAAGCAGAACCCAACTCTGGGGAGCCTCTTCAACACCAAATATTCCTTTATAAAAACGCTGTACTCGACCTTCAAAATTTATAAATGTCCCGTCACTGTCGGCGAAGCTACCTACTGCGACAGTTAAAGATGCATGTTTTGTCGTCGATGTTTCAATATGATCTAGTACACATAACTGGGCCACTTCGGCGATCATTTCATCAGCCAAAATTGGGGATCGTAATTGGATGTCGTTTTCAAGAACTATGACGCTTCGTCCTTTCGATACCTCAAGTGAGGCCGACAAAGGCCGATTATCGATAAGTCCGAGACCGAGACTGTTAGCTTCGGGCAGCAGAATACTTAGCTTGGCGTGTACGTTTGCTTGACGTAGGGCAACAACAATATTTGCGCCCGCGCGTAGTAGTGCAGCATTACCACTCACCACTATGATTGGTTTTTTGGCTTTGCGCAGAGCATCTGATATCGCTGATTCCTCTGTAGTATCGAGAATTGAATTACTAATTCGAATGGACGCAGCGGTGATTTCGAGTGCGGACAAGCGAATCACCTGGGTTGCCATCGAATCCAACCAACTCGGGCATTCGGTTATAACGAATAACGGATTCATAACGTCATGTGACGCAAGCTTAGCGGCTCCGGCATCCCATGTTGGGATGCCTCTGTTAGCCAAAATTGCTGATGGCACACGCTGCGTGGCTTGTCGCAGTGCTAATGCCAACCGCGGTGCGACCGCGGTTGGGTCATCGCCAAGCACCAGTATCGCGTCAGCCTGCTCGGCGTCCTTGACACGCGCTAAGCCAAGGTCTCGCGCAATCTCAATTGCACTACGAACTAATTCAGAATCGAAATCTGAAATTCCTGCGTAGAAGTTCTCTGCGCCAACGAGTTCGCGAAGGGCATAATTTGATTCCAGTGACGCACGAGGCGAGCCAATACCAACGACCCTATCAGACTTCAATATTTCGGCAAGATCCTTGCAGGCGGCCGCATGTGATAAGGCTAAGCCCGATCCTGTACGGGACGTCCTGAGGCGGGAATTGCTTTCGACGAAGCCTACACCGAATCGTCCACGGTCACAAAGAAAATACCCGTTAAGTGTCTCATTATAACGATTTAGAACGCGGCGCAATTGCCCGCCACGTTCCTGTATTGTGATATTACACCCTACCGCGCAGTGCGGGCACACGGATGGCGTTGCCCGCATGTCCCATTTGCGACGAAACTTCGTTGAAAATGGCTTGTCAACAAATACACCAGTCGGGCATACCTCGACTAAGTTGCCGGCAAACGGGCTTTCTAAGGTACCGCTCTCATCGCGACCAAAATATATATTTCGGCTAGATCCGAATACGCCAAAATCATTACCGCCAGCATAATCCTGATAGAATCTAACACACCGATAACAACCTATGCAGCGGTTCATTTCATGGCGAATAAATGGTCCCAGGTTTTGATTGAGGTGAGTACGTTTTTCATAGCGATAGCGTCGCGCGCTATGGCCAGTCATTACTGTCATGTCTTGTAAGTGGCATTCGCCGCCTACCTCACAGACTGGGCAGTCATGGGGGTGGTTGGTGAGAACAGTTTCTACAATCGCCTCTCGAAATTTGGTTGCCTGCCCATCCGCTATAGAAACGCGCATCGCGGGCGTCATTTTGGTCATACAAGCCATAACAATGCGGCCTGTAGTATCTTCAGGCCCCTGATATACTTTGACAGCGCATTGACGGCACGAGCCTACGGAACCGAGCGCCGGGTGCCAGCAAAAATAGGGAACATCCTGCTTCGCGGTAAGACAAGCAGCGAGCAAATTATCGTTTTCATTGACGAGAACAACTTGATCTTCAATTGTAATTTTTATGTCCATGGGCATTTCCCATCACGGATATGCCGCTCGAATTCGTCTCGAAAATAACTAAGACCTGTCATCAAGGACGCCATCGCACCCGGGGCTAAAGCACAAAAAGTTCTTCCTGGAGCCATGGTGTCGGAAATATCGGTTAACAAATCCAGATCATCCATTTTCCCTTCACCGATTTCGATAGCCTTAAGTGTTCGTTCAACCCAAGGGAGGCCGTCGCGGCATGGAGCACACCAGCCGCATGATTCTTGGGCGAAAAAATGCTGCAAATTAGCGATGAGTCCAATTGGGCATGTTTGATCGTCAAGAATAATCGCGGTACCAGTTCCTAAGCGATTACCCTTGGCGGCGAATGCGGCAAAACTCATTGGTATATCGAGGTCTTCCGCAAGCATAAATCCAGTCGATGCCCCACCAGGTAACACTGCACGCAACTTATATCCGTGCTGCATCCCTCCAGCATAATTTTCAATCATGTCTTGCATTGGTGTTCCCATTGGCAATTCATAGGCGCCAGGTTTTTTCACACGCCCGCTAACACCAAAAATTTTTGTGCCAACGGCACCATTTTGTCCGAGGTTGCGATACCAATCTGCACCATTTGCAATAATATGTGGTATGTTACACACAGTCTCGACATTATTCACGACAGTTGGCGCTCCAAATAAGCCACTTGTCATTGGTAATGGTGGCTTGGAACGCGGAACCGCCCGTCGTCCTTCAAGTGAATTCAAGAGAGCCGTTTCTTCCCCACAAATATATCGCCCAGCACCGCCATGCACATGGATCACCAGGTTGTAGCCAGAACCTAAAATATTTAGCCCTAATAGGCCTGCAGCTTCCGCCTCAGATACGGCATGTTCGATTAAAGTAATTGCACGATGATATTCTCCGCGGATAAAAATATATGAATGATCCGCTTGAACGGCATAGGCGCTGAGGATAATGCCTTCGATTAACTGATGTGGATCACCCTCCAGAAGTAATCTGTCTTTAAATGTGCCGGGCTCCATTTCATCGGCATTCACAATAAAATAGTGAGTTCCAGGACGTTCTTCCCGACTTGGCATGGCCTGCCATTTACGACCGGTAGGAAAGCCGCCACCACCGCATCCGCCAAGACCTGAATCAACAACTATTTCCAGCACCTTCGTGGGGTCGATGCGTCCAATGGTCTGCAGTACAGCTTGATACCCGCCGACAGCCTGATAGGCAGCCAAGTCATATGGCTCCTGGTTGGCGATAATATTTTTTGTCAGCGGCCGTTCCATTTTGCTTAAGCCTTCGGCAGCAGTTTATTGATTTTAGTAGAGTCGAGATCTCCGACGAGAGTCTGACCCATCAGCATGGCGGGTGCATGATCACAATGACCGAGGCACACGATGGGGAGCAGAGTATATTTACCATCTGCAGTTGTCTCTCCATCTTTAATTGTAAGATTGTCCATAATACTTTTGGCAATTTTGTTTCTTCCCATCATCCAGCAGGTTACGCTGTCACATAGTAAAATAACGGTTTCGCCAACGGGTTGGCGATATATTAGATTATAGAAAGTCGCTACTTCATCAAGTTCAGAAATTGACATCCCAAGGATTCTGGCAACTTCAGCGAGTATATCATCGCTGATATACCGACGATTTTTTTGAACAAGCTTTAGGACATCAATACATGCAGCACGTGCGACTGGATAATGTGCAACGAGCTTTGCGATTTCGTAAAGTTCAGTGGTGGTCATCATATCTTTAGCGATCAACATCAGCCATCACAAAGTCTATGCTCCCGATAATTGCAATTAAATCTGCCAGAAATACTCCGCGCGAAATGAAAGGTATTGTCTGTAAATGCGCAAAAGATGGTGTACGAATTCTTACCCGGTACGGGCATGTGCTTCCATCGCTGATCAGATAGTAGGTATTTAGCCCCTTCGTTGCCTCAATTGTGACAGACGCCTCGCCGGCTGGAATCACAGCGCCCCACGTAGCATTGATGAAATGCGGTATGAGGGTGTCGATATCTCTCAGTATCGCTTCACGCGGCATTGGCATAGCCAGAGGATGCATCGCTTTAACCGGCCCAGATGGCATATTATCAACGCATTGCCTAATGATGCGCAGGCTCTCGCGCATCTCATCTAGCCTTAGCTTTACCCGGTTATAACAGTCACTACGTGTTGCGATGGGCACATCGAATTCAAGCTGATCGTACCCAGAGTATGGTTTGATTTTACGATAGTCGAAATTAACCCCCGTAGCGCGCAACCCCGGCCCGGTAATGCCCCAGTTGAGCGCTTCGGTTGATGTATATTCGCCAATACCAATCGTTCGGGCTTTGAAAATATGGTTACGCATAACCATTACTTCATACTCATCGAGACGTTTAGGCAGATAATTGATAAATTCACGTATTAGTCCTTCCCAGCCAATGGGCAAATCACCAGCGACACCACCAATACGGAACCACGCGGGATGCATCCGAAAACCACAGATCGCCTCAATAATCTCCAGTGCACGTTCACGGTCACTGAAGGCATAAAAAACTGGTGACAGTTGCCCAACGTCCTGAACCATGGTTCCAAAAAATACCAAGTGGCTGATGATACGGAACATCTCAGCAAGTAATACTCGTATCATCTGGGCCCGGGCAGGTACCGTTATTCCAGCGAGTGTCTCGACGGCCATTACATACGGAAAGTTATTCATGACTCCAGCAACATAATCAATCCGATCACTGTACGGGATGAAACTATGCCATGACTGGCGCTCTCCAATTTTCTCGACGCCACGGTGGTGAAAGCCGATATCGGGTAACACATCGACAATTTCCTCACCACGAATTTTAATGACAAGGCGAAGAACTCCGTGAAGACTTGGATGATTGGGGCCAAGGTTCAAAATCATGGTTTCAGGGTCTTCGTCGTTGGTCAAACCAGCCATTACCGGAAGATTTTGCATAGCCGCCAATTCGGTGTTCATCATCTCATCAGACATAATAAACGGACCATTTTCGGTAGCTCGCGAAAATTGATCTTTGCGTAGTGGGTGTCCAACCCAACTTTCCGGCATAAGCATACGCCGTAGGTCGGGGTGTCCTTCAAAGCAGATACCGAACATGTCCCAAACTTCACGTTCGTACCAATTTGCGTTAGGCCACAAATCTGTGAGGGTTGGAGCCGATAATGAGTCTGCGCGGAGTGGAACTTTAACCCTCATCTCAGCGCCGTCCTCAATGCGTAAGATGTGATAGACCAAAGTGAAATCGGTCATTTGCGGATGCGTCATATGTACGCGTGCACGTTCATCGACGGCTGTAATATCCAGCAATGTACGATAATGTTGATCAATATTTGTTTTGATTGCAGTCATAAACGCAACCAACTTTTCGGTCTCAACCCATACCGTATCAATGCCATCCTTCGTGGTCCTGGATGGAAATTTATATGTTAAGCGGGACACATCATCGGGCATTTTTAAATATGGTCCGGCAACCGTTGTGTTGTCATGGCCATCCGTTCTGTTTGTTTTAAATCTCTTTGTGATGATTTTGTATATTCAACAGGACCACTATCGCCAATAGTCCAGCTAAGCGGCCGCCGCGTTGTGCCGATTGACTTCTGCAGGAGAATCAAACCTTCAAACAAGGCCTCAGGGCGTGGTGGGCAACCAGGCACATAAACATCAACAGGTAGAATGCTATCAACCCCTTGGACTACGCTATAAACGTCGTACATGCCGCCCGAATTGGCGCACGAGCCCATTGAGATAACCCAGCGAGGTTCTAGCATTTGCTCATAGAGCAGCTTGACTACAGGGGCCATTTTTAAAAAAACTGTTCCTGCGATAACCATCACATCGGCCTGCCGGGGTGTCGCGCGCATCACTTCCGCGCCGTATCGGGCAATGTCGAACTTTGAAGTGAATGAGGTTGCCATTTCCACATAGCAGCACGATAGCCCGAAGTTGAATGGCCAAAGCGAGTTTTTACGTCCCCAACAGACAAGATCTTCTAATTTTCCAAACAAGATTTTTTGATGACCCGTCTCGGTAATTTGTGGCCTGTCATTCATTTGCGTATCCTTGCAACCGGGCCCCACTCCAATGCGCCCGATCTCCACAAGTAGGCGAGCGCGGCTAGTAACAATAATAGAAATGCCATCATGCCGGCGTAGCCGGTCCAGCCAGCTGGATATACGGCAAGCGCCCAAGCAAAAACAAAAACCATTTCTAAATCGAATATAACATAAAACATTGCGACCAGAAAAAATTGGCTTGGAAATCTGATGGTGGTGTCGTGAAGAGGTAGAATGCCTGATTCAAACGGGTTAGGATCAGCCGGTCCTCGCCGCCTCGGTCCCAACAACCACGAAGCGCCTATCATGACGCTTACCATGACGCAGATTGCCAACGTGTATAAACCGAGTCCTAACATTACACCACCGCACCACGTATAGCTGCTATGTTCGCGGCATACATACTCGGGCCGCCTTTGAAGATTGCTGACCCTGCAACCAATACGTCGGCTCCTGCGGCGACACATTGTGCGGCATTGTCGGAGGTAACACCGCCATCAAGTTCTAGCCGAATATCGCGATTACCGATCATTTGACGAACACGGCTGATTTTTGGCAGTTGCGATTTTAAGAAGCTTTGTCCACCAAATCCAGGATTTACGGTCATGATCAAAATCAGATCTACGCTGTCGATTACGTAGCGCAACACATCCTCATGTGTAGCTGGGCACAGTGAGACGCCAGCTTTTTTTCCAAGCGCCTTAATGGCTTGGATTGAACGATCAAGATGCACAACTGCTTCGGCATGAATAGTTATAATATCGGCACCTGCGTCTGCGAAGGCGGTAAAATATTGATCAGCCGGAGTGATCATCAGATGTACATCAAATATAGCATTAGTGTGTTTGCGCAGAGCTTTAACGACTGCGGGACCAATAGTAATGTTTGGTACAAAATGGCCATCCATAACATCCACATGCACCCAGTCTGCGCCAGCGGCCACAATTGCACGGGTTTCTTCACCCAAGGCTGCAAAATCTGCAGATAAAATTGAAGGGGAGATTAAAGGCGTTTTAGACATTGTTTGGCCCTGCGCTGTCAGGCTGACCGCGGAATACGCGGCTTGCAAATATATCCTCGGGCTCAATTAACATCAGAGCTTCAGCGGCTACCGAACCCTCTTGTGCCATTAATCGTCCGGCTTGACGCAATCGTGCCCGATCCAATGCATTTCGGATCGATCTCGCATTAGAAAAATAGGGCTGTTCCCGCCGCAATTTAATATATTCTCCCATCGCGTCCTTGGCGGCGTTGCTCAAGCGATAATTTTGTCGCTGCAGCATAGTCTCACTGATATGCAATAGCTCTTCGTTATTATAGTCAGGAAAGTCGATATGATGAGCAATACGCGAACGAAACCCAGGGTTGAGTGAGAAAAAATTGTCCATGCGATCAGCATAACCAGCCAATATCACGACAAGATCTTCGCGTTGATTCTCCATCACCTGTAGTAATATCTCGATCGCTTCTTGACCGTAATCACGTTCATTGTCAGGCCTATAAAGATAATAGGCTTCATCGATGAACAAAACGCCTCCAATGGCTTTTTTCAGAATCTCTTTTGTTTTAGGAGCGGTATGACCAATATACTGCCCTACCAGATCATCGCGCGTTACTGAGATCAGCTGTCCTTGCCGTACAAACCCAAGAGCTTTCAAAATTCCTGCCATACGCAGCGCTACGGTAGTTTTACCAGTTCCTGGGTTGCCAGTGAAAGACATATGTAATGTTGGAGTCTCGGTTGCGAACCCAAGCCGTTGTCGCACACGTTCGATCAGTAACAAGGAAGCTATCTCCCTGATACGCGACTTGACAGGCTTTAAGCCGACCAGGTCTTGATCGAGGCCATAGAGGTACGTCTCCAAACCTGCGCCCGCAAATTCTGCGCGCAGGTCTATCAGTGTTTCCGATTTCGGTATTTGCGCAAAAGACATTTCTAGAGTTTCCTCATCCAACGTTTATTTGCTGGATATTTGGGTCAGTCGAGACATAAATGGTTATTTGTATCGGGAGCCTTCTGGCTTTTCCATCACATAAGCACGGGTTTCATAGCGCAAATTCCGACCATCGGTTTCCTGACGGGTCAACATGAAGCCTGGCTCGGTAGTAGGCCGCTGAACAATAAATGACATGCGCAGAGACTCCCACGTATGCGTAGCGTCGAAGGCGCACATACGAATATAGGATTCTTCTTTCATTCTTCGACACTCGTTAAGTTCACCCATAATCGCTTTTGCATCCTTGATATCAAACATCGGATGGCCCCACATCTCCCAATAAGTGTTGCGCGGGTGCGGGTCGTCGGTATATTCTAGGCTCACAGCCCAGCCATTATCCAGGCAATATTGAATTTGTTTTGATATCTGTAAATCTGTTAAATCCGGTAGGTACGAAAAACAACCTTGAGTAATACGCATTGTAAATCTCCTTAGCGCGCCGGCATCGCGGTGGGTACGAAATCAGGCGTATCCGTCGATGCATAGTTGAATGTTATATCGCCCCACGTATCAAGTGCCTGACGCAGAGGCATGCAGGTGCGAGCGGCTTGGTTTAGAATCTCGGGGCCTTCCGCCATAATGTTGCGACCTTCGTTACGTGCCAACACCATGGCCTCTAACGCAACGCGGTTTGCAGTTGCACCAGCAGAGATTCCCATTGGGTGTCCGATGGTACCTCCGCCAAATTGTAGGATCACATCATCTTTTAGCAGATGTAGAAGTTCGTGCATTTGCCCTAAATGAATACCACCAGATGCCACCGGCATCACTTTGCGCGTGCTAGCCCAATCTTGCTCAAAGAATACGCCATGTTCAAGATTGATCGCGTTTTTGTCTTCACGCAAGATATCGTAGAAACCTGCGGTAGTCTTTGGGTCGCCTTCTAGTTTACCAACGACGGTCCCTGCATGAATATGGTCTACGCCAGCCAATCGCATCCATTTCGCAATCACGCGGAACGAGACACCATGAAGCTTTTGGCGTGTATAGGTACCATGGCCAGCCCGGTGTAAATGTAAAATCATGTCGTTTTTACGGCACCATTTCGACATTGACTGAATTGCAGTATAACCAATGATTAAATCAATCATCACAATTGTTGAGCCTAGCTGTTTGGCAAATTCGGCGCGCTCATACATTTCTTCCATCGTGCCGGCGGTGACATTAAGATATGTACCCTTGACTTCACCTGTAGCAGCCTGAGCCTTGTTCACAGCTTCCATGCAATACAAGAAGCGATCACGCCAGTGCATAAAGGGTTGCGAGTTGATATTTTCATCATCCTTGGTGAAGTCCAGGCCTCCCTTGAGGGCTTCGTAGACTACGCGACCATAGTTACGGCCAGAGAGGCCCAGTTTTGGCTTAACAGTGGCTCCTAGTAGTGGGCGGCCAAACTTGTCGAGGCGCTCGCGTTCAACCACAATGCCAGTCGAGGGACCATCGAAGGTTTTTACGTAAGCCACTGGCATCCGCATGTCTTCTAATCGTAGAGCTTTCAGCGGTTTGAAGCCAAATACGTTTCCAATAATTGAAGCTGAAAGGTTAGCGATCGAACCTGGTTCGAACAGATCAAGATCATATGCAATATATGCAAAGTATGAACCAGGGGCATTCGGCACTGGGTCAACCCGGTAGCATTTGGCGCGGTATTTTTCGCAGGCTGTGAGACGGTCAGTCCACACCACTGTCCAAGTTGCCGTAGAAGACTCACCAGCTACTGCAGCGGCCGCTTCAATCGGGTCAACACCATCCTGTGGAGTGACGCGAAACAATGCAATAACATCAGTTATTTTGGGCTCATAGTCAGGCTCCCAATAGCCCATTTTACGGTATTCCATAACGCCGGCGCGATAACGTTCGGCGCTGCCGCCTGCTTGTATAGTTGGGTTAGGTATAGGTGTGTCCATTATAATTCTCCAGAATTATGCAGCGTGTTCGGCAGCAAAAACGTGATCCAGGCAGCCGCTTGTGTATTGTTTTGCCATTGTTGCTAGTGAAATTGGCTTGATTTTGGATGCCTTGCCCGCTGTTCCAAAAGCCTCAAACCGGTTCGCACACAAATCGCGCAGGGCCGTCATTGACGGCTTCATGAACGCCCGTGGATCGAATTCGGATTTTTTGTGCATCGCCACACTTCGGATTGCCGCTGCCATCGCGATTCTGCAATCAGTGTCGATATTAACCTTGCGAACGCCATGCTTGATGCCGATCAGTATTTCTTCAATTGGCACGCCCCAGGTCTGCGGCATTTCACCGCCAGCAGCGTTAAAGGCGTCCTGCAGCTCCTGCGGCACCGACGATGATCCATGCATGACCAGATGCAATCCCGGCATACGATCATGAATCGTACGAACTACGTCTAGGGCCAAAATTGCGCCGTCAGGCCTACGTGAGAATTTATAGGCGCCGTGCGATGTTCCCATGGCAACGGCCAGGGCATCGACCTTGGTGGCGCGAACAAAATCAACTGCTAGGTCGGGGTCGGTTAGTAACTGGTCGTGCGATAATTTTCCCTCTGCGCCATGTCCATCTTCAGCTTCACCCATGCCGGTTTCGAGACTGCCTAGAACGCCGAGCTCGCCTTCCACCGAGACGCCGATGCGATGCGCCATGTCTGCAACCCGTGTTGTAATGGCCACGTTATAGTCATAGCTTGCAGGCGTTTTAGCATCACCCATCAGCGAGCCATCCATCATAACGCTAGTGTATCCGTGCTGTATCGCCGAGAGGCAGGTGGTCTCATCGTTACCGTGATCCTGATGCAAGCAGATCGGAATTTGTGGATTCATAATTTCCGCAGCTTCGATCATTTTTGTCAGCATCACATCCCCTGCATAAGCACGCGCCCCACGAGACGCTTGCAAAATTATCGGCGCGTCAGTAACGGCTGCGGCTGCCATGATGGCCAACACCTGCTCCATACTGTTTATGTTGAACGCCGGGATGCCGTAATTATATTCCGCGGCGTGATCTAATAATTGTCGAAGGCTTACCCTTGCCATTATAATCTCCTGTCGAGTGGATTACCGCTTAGCGCGTCGTTTGCGTTCCACGAGTTGCAGAATCAGGGGCGTTAAAATCAGTTGCATCGCGAGATCAAACTTATTTCCTGGCACTGCGATTGAGTTTGCCCGGGACATGAAACTGTTATGCAACATCGACAACAAATAAGGAAAATCAATCCCATGTGGATCTTTGAAGCGGATGACTACGATTGATTCGTCTGGTGTTGGAATCGTGCGTGCAATAAACGGGTTTGATGTATCGACAGTGGGGACGCGTTGGAAGTTCACATCGGTCTCAGTAAATTGCGGGCAGATATAATGGACATAATCTGGCATCCGCCGTAAAATTGTATCCATAACGGCTTCGGTGGTATAATGCCTGGCTTTTTTGTCACGATGGATTTTTTGAATCCATTCGAGATTGATGACAGGCACAACGCCAATTTTCAAATCAGCATGCATTCCTGTGTCGATATTCTCGTGTTTAACGGCGCCGTGCAGGCCTTCATACAACAGTATATCGGTAGGTGATGGCAGGTCTTTCCAATCAGTGAACGTGCCCGGCTTTCCACCATATTGCTCTGCCTCAAGTTCATCATGAACATAATGCCGATGCCGACCAGTGCCGGTTTCGCCATAACTACGAAAAACATCCTGCAATTCGGCTAACAAGTTAGTTTCAGGACTAAAATGACTAAAATGATTATTACCTTTGGCACTTGCTTCAGCCATTTGCTTTTTCATTTCAGCGCGGTTGTAACGATGAAAAGAGTCACCTTCCAAGTATGCAGCGGTGATATTTTCTCGCCGGAATATTTGCACGAACACGTCGCGGACTGACGAAGTGCCCGCGCCAGATGATCCGGTAACGGATATAATTGGATGTTCCTGGCTCATGCAAGCGACGCCGCCGCAACGGCGCCTTTTCTGAAGAGTGAACGAGTTTGAAATAGCGGCGACTCTTGTGGTGTTGGAGACATGTACGCCGCCGTGACGCGGGCCACCTCATTGGCTGAGCCGAATACAAGAGGGCTTCGCTGATGCAGTTCGGTTGGTACGATGTCTAAAATTGGTTTACGGCCATCAGTCGCAGCGGCACCAGCCTGCTCCATGAGCATTGCAACAGGATTAGCCTCGTAAATCAGCCGTAAGCGGCCGCGGGCATATCCGCGGCGGTAGTCACCCGGATATAAGTAGATGCCGCCACGCACCAAAATCCGGAAGGCATCGCCAACCATGGAAGCCAGCCAACGGGTATTGAAGTCCTGGCCACGCGGCCCGCCAGCGCCCATCATTAATTCTGAAACATACGCGCGAATTTCGGGTTCCCAGTGGCGTTGGTTGGAACTGTTAATTGCGTATTCCTTGGTGTCCACAGGCACCTGGACATTCCCACCATTGCACATATACGCCCCGCTCTCGGGGTCTAGTGTAAAAATCCGGGTACCGTCGCCCAACGTGAGGGCTAGGGCTGTTTGCGGTCCATATATCAAGTATCCAGCCGCCAACTGTTTCCGGCCTGTCTGTAAAAACGGATTTTCGCCAATGGCAGGCAGAATTGAAAAAATTGTGCCGATCGGCGCCAAAGTGTCGATGTTGGAGGACCCGTCCAGCGGGTCGACAGCCACCGCAATTGACCCTGACGGGTCTAAAACTTCAAAGTCCAAAGCCTCTTCAGAAGCAAATTGTCGCACGCCGGCTTCACGTAATGCGTCGCGAACAATGTCGTGCGTCATCACGTCCATGGTTTTTTGACCATCACCATCTAAGGATTCGCCAACCCGGCCCGACAGTGCGCCTGCCAGAGACCCACGCGCCAAAATTTTTGCGATTTTGCGTCCGGCATTAGAGAGCTCAAGAACTGCTCGGCATACGGGCAATACCTGGGGCTTGCGCGCAGCACACATATCCAAATAGGATTCGAGCCTTAATGCGTCTTTCATTGTCGTTTCCTCTAGCCGTTTCAACTGTTTTTGGTTTTATCAAAGCAGCTGGTTTTTAGATTTTCTATAACATTAACCTTATGCTGCTTATTTCGAGGAAATAAGTAAAGTTGAATTATCTTTTAATACTATTCAGAATTGCTTAATCGTATTGCTTGGAGAGTGCGGGCTGTGCCGTGTCTCTGTCGGCCTCAAGGCTGCGCTCGGACCCGATATCGTCGTTAAGCCTTGAATTATTGGTGATCTTATCAGTCGTAAACGCCCGTCACGCCTGTCATCTCGTGCTGGTTTTTCTGCCATCGCCCGCATAACAGTTTCATAACAAAGCTAATTAACTACCCAACGCGCTGTCAGTGCCCTTGATATGGGTCAATGTAAAAAAATACCCTGTTTGCTATGCAGTGAGTTGAGCAGGCAGGGTAAATGACGCGGCCTGCCACTGGGGGATATGGCATGTGCCTAAGCGTTCCGATGCAGATTATCGCAATTGATGGGTTCAGCGCTGAATGCGAGGCGCGTGGCGTTCGGCGTACCGTGAGCCTGTTTATGATCGAGGATGACGAGGTGGCGGTCGGTGATTTCGTCATGGTTCATGTTGGTTACGCGTTGCGGAAAATTTCCGCGGACGATGCCCGTACGAGTTGGCAGTTAATCGACGAAATTTTGGCTGTTACCGCATCATGACCGAGGATATGGCGGCGGCTAGGTTATGGTTGTCGCGGATCCACGAATTGCCGATCCGTGAGTCGATTGCCGTGATGAACGTATGCGGCGGGCATGAGCGAAGCCTTACGATGTTGGGTTTGCGAGCGGTGTTACCGGAGACAGTAAGGCTGATTCCCGGTCCTGGCTGTCCGGTCTGCGTCTGCCCCGAGGAAGATATTGCAGACGCCATTGCGATTGCGATGAGCGGCAATGCTACTTTGGTCGCGTTTGGCGATATGCTGCGGGTGCCGATGAATGCTTCAAAAGATGCAATTAATACTCTGGCAGGCGCACGTGCCGCTGGTGCCGATGTCAGGCCGATTAGCAGCCCGCAGGAAGCCCTGGCCACCGCCCGGGAGCATTCAGAGCGTCAGGTGGTATTTTTTGTGGCGGGGTTTGAAACAACCATCGCGCCAGTCGCAGCAATGTTGGCAGAGGGCGTGCCGGATAATTTGTCGGTGTTGCTGGCCGCCCGGCTTACCTGGCCGGCGGTGAACATGCTGCTGCAAGACCCCGAAGCCGCGCTGGATGCGCTGATCGCCCCCGGTCATGTGGCCACTGTGATGGGGGCTGAGGAGTGGCGGTTTATTGCGGATACCTATCATTTGCCGGTAGCTGTGGCCGGATTCACGGCCGTGAGTCTGCTGGCGGCGTTGTATTCGGTGTTGCGTCAAAAGCTCGAAAATCGGCCTTTTCTCGATAATTGCTACCCTGAATTGGTGCGGCCGCAGGGTAACCAAAGGGCGCGGCGATGGTTGAACGAGGTGTTGGAGGTCGTACCTGCCAACTGGCGCGGTATTGGGGTGATTCCAGCTTCTGGTTTTGGTTTGCGTGGCGTTTGGCAGCGTTACGACGCGCGCCAGCGCTTCGAGGTTCTTGCTGCACCGCGCAAGCGGATCGGCGAGATGCCACCGGGTTGCGATTGTGCGGCTGTAGTGTTGGGTAAGCGTACCCCCGAGCAATGCCGCTTATACGGTAAGGCCTGTACCCCACCTCATCCGGTAGGGCCGTGCATGGTTTCTGATGAGGGCGCGTGCCACATTTGGTGGCAAGCTGGTTTGCGCGCGGCCTGAACCAATGCCTACCTGGCGGATCGATGTAGGTGGAATTGTGCAGGGCGTGGGGTTTCGGCCGTTTGTGTATCGGTTGGCAACTCAGTACGGGCTGAACGGTTGGGTACGTAATGGTGCTGGAATCGTCGAAATTTTGCTGGCGGGCAGCGACGCCGCTGTGGCTGATTTTCAAGACGGGTTACTTACCAAGGCACCGCCGGCAGCAAAGCCAGTATTATTGTCACGTCGTGTCGCGGCGGCGATTCCTCAAGGGTTTTCAATTTTACCGAGCACAGGTGGCGGGACGGTGATGAGCGGGCTGCCGCCAGACCTGGGGCCGTGCGCCGATTGTCTGCGCGAGTTAGCCAACCCTGCTGATCGGCGTTACCGGTATCCGTTTATTAGCTGCACCCAATGCGGACCGCGCTATAGTTTGATCGGGTCGTTGCCGTACGACCGCGCCACCACCAGCATGGCCGGGTTTGCAATGTGCCCGGCTTGCGCTGCCGAATACGCCGACCCTGGAAACCGCCGTTTTCATGCCGAGCCAATAGCTTGCCCTGATTGTGGGCCGACGTGTTGGTTCGTTAGCCCTGCAGGAGAAGACCTTCATCACGATGCCGCGCTGGTTGGCTGTGTTGCCGCTTTACGCTCAGGCAAAATTATTGCGGTAAAAGGGGTGGGAGGATACCACTTGCTGTGCGATGCCACGTCGGAACAGGCGGTTGCGGCACTTCGGGTCCGTAAGCGCCGTCCTGACAAGCCTCTGGCCGTTTTGTATCCCGATAATCCGGCGTTGTTGGAAAACTGCGTCACGCTGAACCCCATTGCACATGCAATGCTGCGTGGTACGGCGAGACCAATTATCTTAGCGTCGCGCCACGGCGGGTTTTTAGCGGCTTCGGTGGCTCCTGGTTTGCGCGATATTGGGGTGATGTTGGCCGACAGCCCGTTGCATCATTTATTGGTGGAGGCGTTTGGCGGCCCGCTGGTAGCCACCTCTGCCAACCGCTCTGGGGAACCAATGTTAATCGACCCGGTGGAGGCGGAGCGAGAATTATCTCGCATTGCTGATGGTTTCTTGCACCACAATCGCCCTATCGAGCGAGCGGTCGATGATAGTGTGCTCCGGGAAATTGGCGGCAAGGTGCGCTGTATTCGTGTGGCGCGTGGCTTAAGCCCGCTGGAATTTCATCTTCCTCGTCCGTTGGCGCGACCCGTACTGGCAGTGGGCGGGCACATGAAATCCACTATCGCGCTTGGATTTGGCGACAAAGTGGTGATCTCGCCGCATCTGGGCGATCTTGATCATCCGGGGACATTAGCACAATTTTCGCGCATGGCGGCGGATTTGCAAGCACTCTACGGCGTGAAGGCTGAGTCGCTGCTGATGGATGCTCACGCTGGCTATGGCAGTACCCGCTGGGCGAAAAGTCAAAATCTACCGGCGCAGCGTATCTGGCACCACCATGCTCACGCATCGGCGGTGGCGGGGGAATTTGGTGTTAATGAGACAATGCTGGTGTTCACCTGGGACGGTGTCGGGCTCGGGCCGGACGGCGCTCTCTGGGGCGGCGAGGCATTACTAGGTACCCCCGGCCATTGGCAGGTTGTGGCGCGTCTCAAACGAATAAAGCTGCAAGGTAGCGATGCGGCGGCGCGGGAACCTTGGCGCAGCGGCGCTGCGCTTTGCTGGCAAACGGCTTGCCCTTCGCCGGCGGGGTTGGTGCCGCCCGGTGGCCTGGCTGAGTCGGCTTGGGCGAATGGGCTGAATTGTCACATGACCTCAGCGGTGGGGCGCCTGTTCGACGGTGCTGCGGCATTGCTTGGACTATGCCGCATTGCAAGTTACGAAGGGCAGGGGCCGACACTGTTGGAAGCCTGCGCGGGCGACGTAGTGTCGGCGGCGGGTATGGCATTAACCAGCCAAGACAATGTGCTTGAGGCAAACTGGGCAGAACTGGTGCCAATACTCCTTGATTCCAGGAAATCTCAGATGAACCGGGCAGCGCAGTTTCATGGGGTGCTGGCGCAGACAGCGCTTGAGATATCCCGCGTTATTCGCACCACACATGGCGTTAATCGTATCGGACTGGCAGGCGGTGTATTTCAGAACCGGCTATTGACCGAGGCGTTGCTGAGGATGTTGCAGGCCGATGGGTTCACCGTCTGTTTCGGCGAGAATATTCCGTGCAACGACGCTGGGTTAAGCTTCGGTCAAATCATTGAATTTTTAGGAGACGGTGATGAGCATTCGTGACGATGATTTGGGCGATACGGTTACACTGGCGCATGGCAATGGCGGGCGATTGATGCGGCTGCTCATTACGCGGTTGTTCAAACCGCATCTCGGTAACCCGGCTCTCGATACGGAATCAGATGCCGCCAGCATCAGCCTGCCACCTGGTGATGTTATGGTGACGACCGATGGCTTCACGGTGCAGCCGTTGCAGTTTCCCGGAGGCGATATTGGCGCGTTAGCCATTGACGGCGTGATAAATGATTTAGCGGTTTCTGGCGCTATGCCGGTTTATGTCACCTTGGCGGCGTTCATTGAGGAAGGGCTGGAGATGGCGGTGCTCGAGACGATCGTCAAAAGTCTGGGCGCGGCGGCTCGGGAGGCGGGCGTGCAGGTGGTGGCAGGCGACACCAAGGTGGTCCCGCGTGGCCATGGCGGTGGTTTGTATCTGGCGCTCACCGCCATCGGTGTGCGTGCGCCGGGTTGCGAGCTTGGCGTGGGGCGGATTCAGGCGGGCGATAAAATACTGGTCAGCGGTACCGTTGGCGACCATGGCATTGCGGTAATGCTGGCGCGGGAGGCTTTCGGTTTGCGCGGCGACATCGCCTCGGATGCAGCCATTGTTTTGCCTCTGACCAAAGCATTGCTGGAAGTCCCTGGTTTGCGTTTCATGCGAGACCCAACGCGCGGTGGGCTGGCGACAGTGGCGCATGAAATCGCACAAGCCTGTCGCCTTGGCGTAATTCTGGAGGAAGCGGTTATCCCGATCAGCCCTGCAACCGCCTCGGTTTGCGACATTTTAGGTTATGATGCCTTGTATCTGGCCAGTGAAGGCCGGGTAGTGGCGGTGCTGGCCCCTGCAGCAGCCCCCGCCGCTTTGGCGGCATGGCAGGCGCTGGAAGCGGGACAAAATGCCGCAATCATCGGGACTGTAGGAGTGGGGCGGGGTGTGCAACTATGCACACCCATCGGCGGGGCGCGTTATTTACCGGAACTGGAAGCTGATGCGCTGCCGCGGATTTGCTAGCGTTGCATGGTGACGCGGGCAACGCCGGCACGGAGCCAGCCGTACCACGCCTCCAACCCGTCGCCGGAGCGGGCTGATAGGGTGAAGCTGGTAATGCCCGGATGCACCTGCTGTGCATAAGCCTCGGCCTTCGCGACGCTAAAATCCACATACGCCAGGAGGTCGGATTTATTCAGGATCATTAAATCGGCGGCGTGGAACATGTCGGGGTATTTCAGCGGTTTGTCCTCGCCTTCGGTGGTTGAGAGCACCACCACCTTATGAGCCTCGCCCAGATCAAACCCGGCTGGACAGACCAGATTGCCAACGTTTTCGATGAACAATACACCGTTTTGAATTTCTGGCAGATGCTCCATGGCGTGGCCCACGGCGTGCGCATCAAGGTGACACCCCTTTCCGGTGTTTATCTGCCAGGCTGGCACACCGGTGGCCTGAATTCGTGCCGCATCTAGTCCGGTTTGCTGGTCGCCCTCAATCACTGCCACCCGCATCTCGGATTTCAGGGCTTCAACGGTTTTCACTAACAGTGAGGTTTTGCCAGAGCCGGGGCTGGAAACCAAATTGACCACAAACAAATTCTGGCTCGCAAAAAACCGCCGGTTGGCATCGGCATAGCGCTGGTTTTTCGCCATAATGTCCTGTTCGATCTGCACCATGCGCGTCGCCGGCATGCCCGCAGCATGAGCGTGCAAAGGAGCGCGATCATGGGGGTGATCATGATGGTGATCATCATGTTCCAGGGTGTCGTGTTCGCCGCAGCCACAAATACTACACATCACGCCACCTCAATTTGTTTGATCCGCATCTGCTCACCATCGAGCACCTGCAACTGGTAACTGCCGCATGTGGGGCAACCATCGCCCCGGCGGGTGATGGGCACGCTGGTTGAACAGTTCATGCACCAGGCTTCTCCTGCGACAGGAATAATTTCAAGCCTGGCATCTTCAGCCACAGTGCCGCGCGCCACGATCTCGAAATTGAACGTCATGGCGTCGGGTTCAACTGTCGCCAGCGCCCCGATTTCCAGCCACACGGCAAAGATTTTTGCAAACCCTTTGCTCATCGCCTGATCCTCAAGCGATTGCACCAGCCCCTCGCAGAGTGCCAGTTCATGCATCGGTGTGACCGGTATCAATGAGGAGGAACTGCGCTTTTGGCGCCTCGCACACCGGACAGCACCAATCCTCGGGTAGTTCGATAAAGGGCTTGCCAGGTTCGATTTGTGCGGCATCGTCGCCTATCGCCGGATCGTAAATTGTCCAGCAAATCCGGCATTCAAATTGTGCCAACAGGGTCATTGATAAACGCTGCCGACTGAACGCAGCCTATCTGCAGAATCGGCGATGTCATCGGCAGCAGCGCATGCCACCGCAGGGATACTGGCGATTTCGAGAGAGTTGAGTATCAACGCATCACTGGCGTTGGAATATTGCACCCACCAGGTACCGGCAAGGTTGGTGCTGCGAATACGGCATGAGCCATAGCCCCCGGAGATAATCACCACCGGGCCTTCCCCCAGCATTCTCACTAGCCAAGTAAGTTCGTCGTCACTCATCGGCACCAGGTCAAGATTGATCATGTGTGGTCGACCGCTGGCTTCAAATTCAGCACTGCGGGCAATTAACTCGGCCAGGATATGCGGTGCGTTAACAATATTGTCGGGAATACACTCAGGGGCCGGCAGCGGTAGCGGGCCGGCTTTGGCGCGCGTGCGGAGTATGGTGGGAATATCGGCCACCTCCAACATATCAACTGCTACGCCAGCATTAGCATCGCTGCGGATGCGCCAAAGGCCGGTGAAGATGGTTTCCTCCACTTGCAGTAATGGCTCTCCCATCGCCAAGGCGCTGACCTCGCCAGGGCGGAGCACCTCGTTCAGGAAGCGCCGCTCTTCGGGCGTGATATCGGTAAGATCAAGCATTTGCACCGGACCATCAACGAGATACGCTTCCAGGGCTGCGGCAATCCGCGGCAACCAACCTGCTCCGGCAGCGCGCAGAGCTGGGTCATCAGGTAAAACTGGCGGGATATAAACTGCGACGGTTTTTGCAAGCGGTAGATAATCCGGCCCGTTTTCTAGCGGCAGGCCCGGCGGTGGATTAGGAAGGCCGAGCATTTTAGTTTGTCTCCGTAACATATTGTGGGGCTGCATTGTACAATGCGTTAATTTCGTCGAGGTAAACAGCCCAGTCACGTACGCGCGGCAAAACGCCTAGTGTTACGCCTTCACGTAAAAACACCAGGCTGGGGCGGATGCCGACCTGGAATCGTTTGGCAATGGCGCGTTCGGTATCGGGGTTGATAGCGCCAACTTTGAAACGTTTATGAAAGGCTACCATTAGTTCAGGCAGAATCACCGCTACGTCGTCGATTTCAGGATAGCGTACGGCATCACCGGTGAAGAACAACACGCAATCCCCATGGGCGATAAACGCTTCTATATTTTCGCCAGAAATTTGTACAATATCAGGACGGCCAAATAGCCGTTGCAGGGCTGGCGTTAGAGTGGTGGTCGTCATGCGAAACACCCCGATTCGTAGGCGGCGAGGCCAACGCAGAGTGGTCCGAGCGGTTCCACTTGTTGGTCCGGCGGCCGGGCGTTCACAACAACACCTTGACCGATCAAAAAGGCCACCGTCTCGGCCACTGCAGGGTCGATTTGGGCCTTCACCGAGGGTGTCACACTGGCGCCATAGTTTTCTAAATTCAAAGGCTGTACGCCGATCAAGCGCATTCGTGCCGGTAAGCGGCCATTCAGTCGTGCGAGCCCCAATACGTCGAGCATACTTGTTTGGTGCAGGCTCATTTTTTTGGCAGATAAGCAATAGGGCACCGCATCGTCATCCACCAGATGCAAACTACCAGGACTCAGGCCGTAATCGACTGCATCGAGGATAACCAGCACTTCGGCGTCTTCAATGATCGGCAGTAAGGTTAACCCCTGCGTGCCGCCATCGATGAGCCGAACATTCTCAGGAAACTCGTAGCGCTCATGCAAGGCCTCTACCGCTCGTACGCCGAAGCCTTCATCGGCCCATAGAATATTACCGACCCCGAGAATAATGATTTGTTTCACGGACGATTATCCTTAAAGAAACGCCAGCCGTTGATCATCGTGCTGATGATGGTCTGGCGTGACATAATATCCTCACGGATGGCCATATAAACATGGACCATTACGAAGATGATAATGTACCACATACCGAGATGATGCCATGTGTGCACATCCTGACTGCTACCGAAGGCAGGGATCACCCAACTGGAGAAAACAATATTGGCCCAGGACCCAGGACCCGTGCCTTCACCATAGAGTGCGAAGCCGGTAACGATTTGGAACAATACGCCAAGTACGAACATAGTGAACATCGCCACCTGCGCGAGCGGATTGTGGCCAACTTCCTTAGCAGTTTCGCGTTCGATCAGCAGATACCAGCGGATAGTACGGAAAAAAGAACTGCGCCATTCCCGTTTCCACACGTGTGGCATAAAAATCTCCCGTGCATAGGCATTGCCGGCAAATGCCCAATAGATGCGCACCAGCATTCCGATGGCCAACACATAGCCGGAGGTAAAATGGATGAACCTGATATCGCCCATGATATAATGGTTATACGGTTCCCCAGTGATCAACGGCCAAGCTGGGTTACCAATTAAAAAACCGGTTACAGCCAGTAATGTGATCGCGAGCGCGGTCGTCCAGTGCCAGAGACGTACCGGTAGTTCATACACATAGACCGGTGCGGTTACTTCGGGGGCGGGCGTTACTTGTGCGTCCATGGCTACCGGACCTTCACGCTGATCAACTCGCCGCCATCAGGCGCGATGACGTGGGTGGAGCAGGCGAGGCAGGGGTCAAAACTATGCAGGGTACGTAAAATTTCGAGCGGTTGATTGGGGTCGGCCAACGGGGTGTTCAAAAGCGCAGCCTCAAAAGCGCCGATGGAGCCCGATGGATCGCGTGGCGAACCATTCCAGGTTGTCGGTACCACTGCTTGATAGGATTCAATTTTGGCATCTTTGATATGAATCCAGTGTCCCAAGGCACCGCGAGGGGCTTCAGCGAAGCCAACGCCTTTGGCATCGGCAGGCCACGTCGAAGGGTCCCATTTATCGGTGTTGGCGGTAGCCAAGTCCCCGGCGGCGAGGTTGGCCATAAGTTGATCGAAAAAACGGCGCATATGATGCGCTGCCCATGAGGCCTCGAGGCCACGCGCTGCGGTCCGGCCCAATGTGGTAAACAAAGCGGCCAGGGGCAGCTTTAAGTTGGTAAGTAACCTGTCAACCGGGTCTTTGAATTCAGCAATCCCCATGGCGTAACCCAGCGTAAAGCGCGATAATGGTCCCACTTCCATTGCTTGGCCCCGCCACCGTGCAGCTTTGATAAAGGAGTATTTTGCATCTTCATCAAGTTGCTTGATGTTGGTCTTCGTGCCGATGGTTTTTGGCCCCAGCACAAAATTAGGTTCTGTGACGCCGGCCCAGGGGTGCAGACCCTTGGCTTCATCCGGGTACGTGTACCAGGAATGATCAACGAACTCCTGCACTTGATCAGGGTCGGTGAGGTCGACATCATGAATTTCGTTGAGGTTACCATTGATGATGGCGCCGCGCGGCATAAGTAGGCTGTTATTGGAATAGTCATTGGCTTTGCCAGGGAATTCACCATACGATAAAATATTTTTACCAGCCAGGCCACCGCCGAAATCCCAGCCTTTATAGAAACTAGCGATTGCGGTGAGGTCGGGAAGATAAACTTCATCGATGAATTTGATCGTGCGGTCGATGATATCCGAGACGAGGTTTAATTGTACTATATTCACCGGCGCACCGGCAGCCATTGGTCCATCGAGATTTATGGCACACGCCATACCACCCACCAACCAATTCGGATGCGGATTTTTACCGCCAAATACGGTATGAATTTTTACAATTTCGCGCTGAAAATCAAGAGCTTCCAGATAATGCGCCACCGCCATCAAATTCGCTTCGGGCGGTAGCAAATACGCTGGGTTACCCCAGTAGCCGTTCATGAAGGGCCCAAGTTGACCAGACGAGATAAAACGTTGCAGTTTGGCCTGCACATCGGAGAAATACCCGGGCGAAGAATTTGGCCAAGGTGAGATGCTCTGCGCTAGTGCGCTGGTGGCTTTAGGGTCAGCCTTCAGAGTGCTGACAACATCGACCCAATCAAGCGCGTGCAGATGGTAGAAATGCACCAGATGGTCATGCGCGTACAGCGTAGCTTGCATCAAATTTCGGATGATATTCGCATTGTTTGGTATTTTAATCCCCAGTGCGTTTTCAACGGTGCGCACCGATGCCAGCGCGTGAGTGCCAGTGCAAACGCCACAGATGCGTTCACAGAAAGCCCATGCGTCTCGCGGGTCGCGGCCTTTGAGAATAATCTCAAGCCCACGCCACATGGTGCCGGAGGATACTGCATTACGGATAACGTTGTTGGAGTCGAGATTAACCTCGCAGCGCATATGACCTTCGATCCGCGTGACCGGATCGACCACCATGCGGCGGCCACTGTCGTCCAGATTAAAGCCGTTGGGGGTTGCAAAATTCATGACTGGTCTCCCTTTGGCGCCGCCGGCGGTTCTGGTTTTTTCCGGTTGTGCTGTTTGATCGCGCTCAATCCGGCATGGACGACGACACCCGCGCCAGCCACAGCAGCGCCGGTCAGGCCGATCTCATCTGCCGTCGCCTCGATGCCAAGCCCGGCACCAACATACGAGAGGCGTTTGTAGAACGGACCATTGTCCCAAAAATTATCTTCTGAACAACCGATACAGCCATGACCCGCCTGAATGGGGAATGACACACCACCATTCCAGCGGATGGTTGAACAGGCGTTGTAAGTGGTCGGGCCTTTGCAGCCCATTTTATACAGGCAGTAGCCGGCCCGCGCCCCTTCATCGTCCCATGATTGCACAAACTCGCCAGCATCGAAATGCGGACGGCGGTAGCATTTGTCGTGAATGCGTTGGCCGTAAAACATCACCGGACGCCCACGGCTATCAAGTTCCGGTAATTGGTTGAACGTGAGAATATAGCTGATCACACCGGTCATAACTTCGGCAATCGGCGGACAACCCGGTACTTTGATGATTGGTTTGTCAGTAATCACCTTATCAATCGGCACCGCATTGGTTGGGTTAGGCCGGGCAGCCTGCACGCAACCCCATGAGGCACATGCCCCCCAGGCAATAACCGCCTTGGCATTTGCGGCCACGGCCTTCAGACGATCAACGAAGGGCTGACCACCAACGATACAATACATGCCATCTTCATTGAGCGGTGGGTTCCCCTCGACCGCTAGAATATATTCACCTGGATATTTGGCGGGGATTTCATTCAGGATCGATTCAGCTTGTTCGCCGGCGGCAGCCATCAACGTGTCGTCGTAGTCGAGCGAGATCATCTTCAGAATAACGTCGCTGGAGAGTGGGTTGCCGGAGCGAATGAAGGACTCAGAGCAGCAGGTGCACTCCAACCCGTGCATCCATAACACGGGTAGCCGCGGCTTGGTCTCCATGGCGTAAGCAATTTGAGATGCATAAAGCGGTTCTAGCCCAAGGGCCGCCGCAGTGAGACTGCAGAACTTCAAAAACGAGCGTCGACTGGTCCCCTGGGCGCGCATCATCTCGTAGAAAGTTTGAATATTTGGCATGGCCGGCGTCACCCTGATTCTCCTTGATTGTAGGCCGCAACCGGACACTCAAGAATCGCTCGGCGACCTTACATGACGCGTAGTGTCCTAAAAAATTTCAGGTGTATCATTGATATAGATCAAAGCCTTGCGCTCCCGTCACAAATTGATATCGTACCGGCTTAATTTACGGATTAAATTGATCGGTACTTGTGAAGGCATCCGAAGTCGACGATCGTCAAATTTCCTGGGGGGGAATTGCTCCATGCGTGCATCGCGGGCACGGATAAGGGATTTTATTTCAGTATTAAAAAGAATGAGAATATGTTCGAGCCAATTTGCGACATCTCTCGGAGGCGCATGTGCCAACATCGGATGATCAAGATACGACTCCAGAATTCCAGCGGGTTGCCAGACCTCGCCAGTGACCCAGCGATTGGTGGTAAAAAGCCGGATCGGAAAGCCCTTATTACTGACCGAAACGCCAATTAGGTGTGAAAATTGCTCTGTTGGGGCGGGAACAAAGATATGAAAATGGCCGTGCTCAGCCCGTAACCGCTGTTCGGGTGGATGAGCATGATAGTAAAACCTCCAGCCAGACCGCGGGTCAACTGCATCTGGCTGGGGGTAGTGCGCCCATTCAACAAATTCTTGTCCGACTCCTAATAAGCGCGAAGGAGCATTTTGTCCGACAGCCGCCCAGGCCGCAATTTGAGTCACGATGTAAGTTGCGTCAGGCGCCAAATGTGAGTGCGTTGAGGCCGATGTGTCCATTGCCGACTCTTAGAATGCTGAGGTTCCGATGACCACGGGATGCGCTGGATTTTGAGCCCAGTCGGCCATCGACCCATCGTATAAAGCAACATTTTGATTATTCAACACCTCGTGCATTACAAACCAGCCCCCTGAAGCCAGGTGGCCTGTATTACAGAATGTAAATGCCGGTTTTGTTAATGAGATGCCCGCCTTCGCCAGTGCAGCCAGCGAAGCGAGCTTATCAAGTACGCCCTCATGGTCAGGTGTCTCCAGTGCATCGGTCGGCAGATTCATGGCTCCCGGAATTGTGCCAACATTATTTGAAAGCGCAACCGGATTTGAAGCCAAGTTTTTTGAAAATCATCGCAGCAGGGCAGACACCGGTGAAGCCGGTTTGTAGCAAATTCAGGCCAACGAACGCGGTAAATAAATAGAACCAAGGCGAGATCAGCCAGCCCAGCAACAGGCTGAGCAGGATCATGAAGCCAGCAAACGAAAGTACGGCGTTATCGATTGTCATTTTAGGTCCTTTAAGTGGTGGTTTGGCAGCGCACCCATTGCAGAATTTGCTGCGCTGTCATCGCGCCGACCTTTTGAGATTTAAGGGCACCGCCTGAGAACAGCAGCAAGGTGGGGATAGAGCGCACGGCATATTTGGTCATGGAGGCAGGCGCCGTGTCGGCATTCAGCTTTAACAACCGCATCCGCGGCTCTAACTGCGCCGCCGCTTGCTCAAAATGCGGTGCCATTGAGTTACAGGGGCCGCACCAGGGCGCCCAAATGTCCACCAGCAGGTCAATGCCGTCATTTTGAATATGACGCGCCAGAGCATTTTCATTCACTGACAGCGGATGCGCCGTGAAGAGCGGCTTATGGCAAGCGCCGCAGATGGGCACTTGCGCAAGCCGCTCGGCCGGCACACGGTTTATGCTGGAACATGCAGGGCAAACCAGGGTTATTGCGGCCATGGTAAGATAACTTCTACCCCTTTTATGGAACCCGGTCTAATAATTTCGGGATTTTCAACTGCTTTAACAGGTAGCGTTCATAGAACGGTTCGCTCTTGCCGACCTTGATCTTGCGCAAGAAATATTTCTCGAACCCAACTTTCGCTAGATGCACCCATTTGCCGCTGCCAGACCAGTTGACGTTACGGGGCGGAATTTGTGGCTGGGCGACGAATGCCACGCCGCCATCGCCAAAGTCAGCCAGACAGATGGCGTTCCAGCTTGGTTTGATGTCCGGTTGCTGGCCCCGCAGCAAGCCACCTATGTTGTGGGCGGTAGCGGTGACCATGGATTCAATCATGAAGCCGGTTTTGGGTACGCCAACTGGCACCGGGGTTTTGCCAGTGGGCGGAATGGCAACGCAAACCCCGATGGAAAATACATTCGGGAAGGCAGTGTTGCGCTGATAGGCATCGGCCAGAATGAAGCCGCGCGGGTTGGTCAGCCCCTCAATACCGTACACCGCCGGTACGCCGCGGAATGGTGGCATCATCATGCTGTATGAGAAATCCAGCGTATGCGTGGTTTTCAGGCTGGCGTCCTCGTTCAGTTCCTCGACCATCATCTGCCCTGGCGTGACTTTCTTAACCCGCGCGTTGGTGACCCACTTGATGTGGCGGTTGCGTAGTTCGCTCTCCAACAAACTCTTGGTGTCGCCTACGCCATCCAGCCCGAGGTGGCCGATATAGGGTTCAGGGGTCACAAAGGTCATCGGCACCTTGTTCCGGATTTTGCGCTTACGCAGTTCGGTGTCCAGAATCAGGGCAAATTCATAGGCTGGACCGAAGCAAGAAACCCCCTGCACAGCACCGACCACAATGGGGCCGGGGTTTTTGCAAAATTCTTCAAATGCCATGAAGGCTTGCTCGGCATGGCCGGTTTCGCAGATCGATTGGGTATGGGCATCCGGGCCCAGGCCTGAAATTTCGTCAAAGGCCAGTTCAGGGCCGGTGGCGATGACCAGATAGTCGTAGGAAACAGTCTCACCGCTGGTCAGTGTGATCTGGTTCTGTCCAGGCATCACCCGGGCTGCACCCTCGGTAACGAACTTAATTTTTTTCTTCGCCATAATTTTGGTGAGATCCACTTCAATATCCTTCCGTTCCCGCCAGCCGATGGCGACCCAAGGATTTGAAGGATAAAATTGATATGAAGGACCTTTTCCAATCACGGTAATCCGGTCTTCCGGCCTCAACTGCTCAGACATTTCGTAAGCCATCAGCGTTCCGCCGAGGCCAGACCCCAAAACAACGATCTCAGACATAGATTAACCCCCATTCAATTTTTGCTGTTGCACATATATTCGTTTATTCGTATATACGCAACTATGAAAATTAACCCTGAGCTCATGCATAGCGCTGCCGGTCAGGCGAGCGAGGTTTTGAAGTCTCTGGCGAACCCGCACCGCTTGGTGATCCTTTGTCAGTTGATCAATGGCGAGCGCTCAGTGGGGGAACTGGCAGCGTTCCTGGAACTACGCAGCTCAACTGTCTCGCAGCATTTGTCGTTGTTACGGCGTGATGGGCTGGTCTCCGCCAGGCGTGATGGGCAAACGATCTGGTACGGTATCGCCAGTGTAGCTGCCCAGAAAATTTTAGAAACCTTGTTTACTATATACTGTTCACCCACCGAAGCAGGTTCAGAGTCAATTGCCTTGATTTGTGCGAGCGATATGCCTTCGCAACCTCGTTCTTCTGTTAAATTGAAAGGTTAAGCTATGTTTTTCGGATCGAAAAAATCAGAGATTAAAAATTACACGCCGGCGGAATTGCACGACGCACTTGCAAAACATGCTGTGACACTGGTTGACGTTAGGGAGCCAGGTGAATTTGCCGGGGCTCGAATTCATGGAGCCGTGCTGTTTCCGCTTTCCAGCTTCGACCCCGCTGCTCTGCCACGCGACCCGGCGCGGCCGATTGTTCTGCAATGTGGCTCCGGCAAGCGGTCGCTTACCGCGGCTGAAATGTGCCGCAAGGCAGGTGTTGAAGTTGCTGGGCATCTGGCTGGTGGCATCGGTGCCTGGGCGCACGCCGGGCTGCCGGTAACGAGCATGGATCCTGCAACGGGCAAAATTATCGACCGCGCCTGATCTGGCGTTTTCTGGAGTAGCCCTCATGCGTATCTTTCCAATAGCCATGGGGCTGAGCTTTTGGGTCTGGGTGTTAAGTGCCCAGGCCGAGCCGGCGCCGGGGAGTTTCATCGTTAATACGATTGAAATCGCTGATCAAAAAGCGGTTTTTGCGACGGTGGAGAGCGCGCATGTGGTGGCTGCCCGGAGCCGAATCGGGGGGACTGTAACGACACTAACGGTTCAGGATGGCGATACCGTTACCGCCGGACAAACCATTGCGGTTGTTGCGGACCCTACTTTGGTGCAGCAATTGCGGGCGCTCGAGGCTGAGATAGCCGGGCTTAAGGCGCAGTTAGCACAGTCTAAAATTGACTTTGCGCGCGCCCAAGGGTTGATCCACAGCGGAGCAATTTCTCGTTCGACGCTTGATCAGACACAAACCGGCGTGAGGGTGGCTGCCAGCAGCCTGATGGCAAAAATTGCCGCCCGCGATGCCTTAAACCAGCAGATCGGCGAGGGCGCGGTGCTGGCGCCGGTCTCCGGGCGCGTGCTCCTGACCCCGGTCACTCAAGGTGCCGTGGTGTTGAATGGCGATACTTTGGCAACGATCGCCGAGCAGGATTATGTGTTACGACTGGACGTGCCAGAATATCATACAGGATTTCTGCAATTAGGTGATCTGGTGCGCATTGATACGCGCGATGCCAAAACGACATCGCCAGAATTTGGCAAAATCATCTTGATATACCCGCAGATTCAAAATGGTCGGGTGGAGGCTGATGCCACGGCGCCAAACCTTGGTTCGTATTTTGTCGGCCAGCGTGTTGAGGTTTGGGTCTATGCCGGCTCGCGTCCTGGTATCGTGATTCCGGCACGTTACATTGAGACGCGGTTTGGTCTTAATTATGTCGATATGCGAGTAGCGAACGGCGGCCGGATAACGGTGCCGATACAGCGAGGCGAGTCGCAGCCAACACCTGCAATGCCGGATGGCGTTGAAATTCTATCAGGGCTGCATGAAGGCGACGAACTGTTACTGCCAAACGTAAACGCGCCATGAGTCTTGGAATCTCAGGAGCGATCTCAAAGCGCTTCATCCGCTCGCCATTAACGCCGCTATTTCTTATCGCTGCCCTGATGGCGGGGATGATCGCACTCATGACAATTCCGCGTGAGGAAGATCCACAGATTCATGTTCCTATGGTCGATGTCGTCGTCAATGCTGACGGGCTGAAAGCTGGCGATGCGGTCGAGCTTATTACCAAACCGCTTGAAATTATTTTGCGTGGAATTCCAGGTGTTGAGCATATTTATAGCACGACTGTGGATAATCAGGTAGTTGTTACCGCGCGATTTGTTGTTGGCACGAATGAAGACAACGCGGTATTGCTGGTAAACGATAAGATCAATGATAACCTCAACCGCATCCCGATTGGTATTCCACAGCCGTTGATCGTGGGCCATGGTATTGATGATGTCGCGATTGTCACCCTAACCCTCACCCCCAAACCAGCTGCAGCGCAACATTGGGATCCCGCAGCGCTAACCCAGCTTGCGACAAAATTACAAGGCGAGTTGATCAAGGTTCCGAATGTAGGGTTAACATATATCGCAGGCGAGGACCCGGAGCAGATCAGAGTCGAACCAGATCCCGAAAAGCTGATGCTGTACGGCGTGACACTCCAGCAACTGGTGGCACGGCTACAGGAGGCCAACAAGGCCTTCAGTACGAATATGGTGCGCAATGACGGCACGATGGATGGCGTGGATATCGGCGGCAGTTTGCAGGGGATTCCTGATATCGGATTGTTGCTTGTCACCACGCGCGATAATCGCCCCGTGTACGTTCGTGATGTAGCCCATGTGGTGCTGGCCCCGACTCCTCTGGAAAACCAAGTCTGGGCCTATACGCGCAACGGAACGCAATGGACGCGCACGCCAGCCGTCACGCTTGCCATCGCCAAGCGGGCAGGTGCCAATGCCGTTACTGTTTCGCACGATGTACTGACACAACTTAACACCCTGCAAGGTCAATTAATTCCTAGTGATATTCAGGTGCAGGTGACCCGTAATTATGGTCAGACGGCGACGCAGAAGGCCAATGAATTACTCTTCCATTTGGCGCTGGCGACCGTGTCTATTGTAGTTCTTATTGGCCTCACCATTGGTTGGCGCGAGGCGGCCGTTACGGCAGTAGTCATTCCCACCACGATTCTTCTGACTCTCTTCGCCGCAGAGTTGATGGGATACACGATTAATCGCGTAAGCCTATTTGCACTGATATTCTCGATCGGTATTCTGGTTGATGATGCGATTGTTGTCGTTGAGAACATCGACCGACATTGGGCTATGCGTGATGGCCGAAGCCGGTTGACAAGCGCTATTGAGGCAGTGGCCGAAGTCGGTAACCCCACCATCATCGCTACCTTGACCGTGGTAACAGCGCTACTGCCAATGTTGTTTGTTAGTGGTCTGATGGGGCCATATATGGGCCCAATACCTGCAGTAGCGTCGGCCGCTATGGTATTTTCATTCTTTGTTGCCATGACCATTGTGCCATGGTTGATGATGAAATTTTCTAAAAATTTAACTTCAGAGGCCGCACATGAGGATCACGAAGGCCGGTTGAGCCGGTTATATGTTGCCATTGCAAACCCGGTGTTGAAGACGCGCAGGCGCGCTTTAAATTTTTTATTGCTGGTTGGCGCCGCAACATTAATTGCATGTTCAATGTTTTATTTCGATCTGGTGAAGGTAAAGTTATTGCCTTTCGATAATAAATCAGAGCTGGACGTCGTACTGAATCTGCCGCCGGGTGCCACGCTGGAAGATAGTGCGCGAACCATTTTTGCGATGTCACGGGTGGCAGGTAAAATGCCGGAGGTAGTTTCCATGCAAGCGTATGTTGGTACCGCGGCGCCTTTCGATTTCAATGGATTGGTACGCCATTATTACGCGCGCCAGACCCCTGAATTGGCCGAGCTGCATATCGTGCTAAGTGACAAAAGCCAGCGTAGCCGTGAGAGCCACGCCATCGCCGTAGATTTACGCACTCAACTTGACGCGCAGGTGTTGCTGCCCCCTGGCGGTGTCGTTAAGGTGGTTGAGGTACCGCCGGGACCGCCTGTGATAGCGACTTTGCTGGCTGAAATATATGGCCCGGACCAAGCCACCCGCTTGGCTGAAGCTCAGAAGGTAAAAGCATTATTCAAATCCATTCCGTTTATCGTTGATGTGGATGATAGTTACGGGCGACCGCCGCCTCGGTTGCAGATCACTGTGGATCAGGATGAGCTTGAGTATTTTGGTGTTCAGCAAAGTGATGTGAATGACACGATCCGCGATCTGTTCAATGGGGTAGGCGTTGGATATTCGTACCGTGGCGTTGACCGGCCACCTTTAGAAATTGCCTTCGGATTACCAAAAACTGGCCTGACGTGGAATCAATCGGTTGCATCCACGCCAATTCCTGCAAACAACCTACCAGGTGCGCGTGGCGTGGTTGAACTGGGGCAAGTTGTCAGTGTCAGTCAGACCCTGGGTTCACGTTCGATTTTTCGCCGAGATGGGCATTTTGCTGATATGATTACGGGCGAATTAGCGGGTGAATTTGAAGCGCCGATCTACGGGATGTTTGCTGTAGATAAGGCAATCGAAAAAACTGATTGGGGCAGCATGCCCAAGCCGGATATTCGCTTCTTCAGTCAACCAGATAATGAAGCAAAGCCCTCGATATTGTGGGATGGCGAATGGCAAATTACTTTTGTAACCTTCCGGGATATGGGCATAGCCTTTGGTGTGGCGATCCTGGGCATTTATGTGCTGGTTGTTGGCTTGTTCGGCAGTTTCAAACTGCCGTTGGTCGTCCTGACCCCTATCCCGCTGACGCTCATCGGGATTATGTTGGGGCATTGGCTGCTAGGTGCAGATTTTACCGCCACCTCGATGATTGGATTTATTGCGCTCGCCGGTATTATTGTGCGGAATTCGATCTTGCTGGTAGATTTTATCCGTAACCGGCAAACCGTCGGTAAGCCGCTACGTGATGTATTGCTGGACGCCGGTGCCATTCGTGCCAAGCCCATTTTGCTAACGGCTGTGGCGGCGATGATCAGCGCGGCGACGATATTGTCCGACCCAATCTTTCAGGGCTTGGCAGTATCATTGTTGTTCGGTTTAGTGTCGTCAACCTTGCTAACCTTGTTAGTCATTCCAGCGATCTACGTGGTACTGCGCGATGATGGAAAACCTGCAACCGAGAAATAAATCTCGGGTGAATTGGATGATTTTACACCATTAAAAGCCTGTACCCAACTTACAAAACGACAGCAATAATTGTATTAAAGGTGATTATTTGTTCTTAAAAAGAACAAATAATCACAGTTTCGTTAAAACGCCATGTAAGTTTGTCTAATCGGTCATTTCGTATTGATTAGTTGACGTATGATAGAATACTGTTACGATTATGTCATTTTGGCGCAGTAATCGCCAAGGCGCTGAAATTTTTGTCGTAGCTCTGATGTGTAATATCTGAAAGGCAAATCAAAAAACAAAGTTGGAAGATTTCGATACATTATCTCAAATAGTGACGTTGCTCGGTTAATAATCGTACGGAGCATCATAAGTCATATAAATACCGGTGGAAACGTCTCATGAATCAAAAACTACTCAATACACTTCTGCGTGATTTTTTTGAAATTGAGGATCCTGCATTTCTTGAAACGGTCAGCGGGCAGCTTGCGTTTGTTGAACTGCCCGTGGGTGCGGCTTTGTTTCGACAGGGTGATACAGCCTCGGATGTTTATTTTTTAATTCATGGTCGTCTGCGGGTTTTGGTTGCTGGACCAGATGGTCGCGCGACACCATCGGGTGATATGACTCCGGGTGATACAGTAGGAGAGTCGGCTCTATTAAGTGACGCACCGCGTGACTCTACCATTATCGCAATACGAAATAGCACGTTAATTCGTATGACACGCCAGCAATTTGAACAGACTTTGCAAGAACATCCAGAAGTCGCTATTTCGGTGATGCGCACCATGATGGCCCGGTCACGTGATGCAAAAACGGTGCGTCAGATTCCCACACCACCCGGAACGATCTGTATTATTCCAATTTCAGATAATATTGATGCATTGCAATTTGCTCGCGAATTTTATCAAACTCGAATTGATCTCGGTGATCATGCCACTTTGTTGCATGAGCAGGACCCCGTGGGAACTCGCTCTGCAGTCACTGATATGGAAGAGCAGCCAAGGCAAGCCCATAACAGTTTTATTATGGTGGCTGATCGTACAGTCACTGATTGGTCTCAGACGTGTATCGACCTTGCAGATGAAATTGTCTTGGTTGCCGATGCCGCAGCAAAACCTGATGTAACCGAGATTGAATTGGCACTGCCGACGAGTTCCGAATTTTGTTCTGTCGATCGTACCCTAGTCCTGCTTCACCAACCTGAAGTTCGTAGTCCATCAGGCACCGCGCTTTGGTTAAATGGGCGAACTCTCAAGCGCCATATTCACGTTCGGCGAAATAATCCCAGTGACATGCGCCGTTTCACTAGGCTCATTACGGGCCGTGGTGTCGGCATCGTGCTCTCAGGCGGTGGTGCAAGGGGGCTCGCGCATATTGGCGTATTAGATGGCTTGGCAGAAGCTGGAATAGAAATTGACATTGTTGGTGGCACCAGCATCGGGTCAATCATTGGAACATTGTATGCCATGGAAATACGCGGCGCTGCAATGCGTGACGCTGCAAAGCGGGCTTTCATCGACGGGGGCAATCCAGTAGGAGATTATAATATCTTGCCCTTCGTTTCAATCTCGCGTGGCGAGCGGGCGCGTCGGGTTAATGAGTCAGTGGTCGATGAGGTCTTGGGCCGGCACGCTGGAATTGAAGATTGTTGGATAAATCTATTCATGATCGCAGCAGATTATTCCGCATCAACTGAGGCGGTATTGTGCCAAGGCCCTCTGGTAAAATCGTTACTCGCTAGCTACGCAATACCTGGTATCTTGCCTCCCATTGTCATTGATACCCACTTATATATTGATGGTGGCACCGTTAATAATTTACCTATCGATGTCATGGAACGCCAAGGAGTTGGTCAGATTATCGCGGTGGATGTGCTCTCGGAGACCGTGCATACATATGATTTCGAGAGGGTTCCATCACAGACAACAATGCTGTTGTATAAGTTAGGTCGTATGCTGGGCAGGCGACCAAAGCACCGGGTTCCAGGCATCACTGAAATTATGCTGAAATCCAGCTTTATTAACGCAATCGTTCGGCAACGTTACCTGCGTGATCGCGCCGATTTGAATATAGCGCCGGCACTTTCTCGAATTAGATTTTTGGATTGGAAAAAGTTGGATTTGTCGATCGAGGGGGGTTTAGCGACAACCCGTAGCCAGATTGCCGCCCTCAGTGCCGATGCGTTAGCGCGGATACGCGGTAAGATATCATTAGAGTAATTCCTCCGCGTCATTGGTCACGGCACATTATGCGGTGAACCAAAATTTCAAAAGATGTGTTCATCATCACGTATCGGATCCGACGGTATTATGGCTTGGTACAGTCTGGTCAGATGGTCTAAAATTTTGGTTGGATTCCCGCTAAAATATGGCTCCATGCCGGTGACCGCGACGACGCAACTTAATCAGTTCGGCGACGATTGAAAACGCGATCTCATCGGGCGTAATGGCACCCAGGTCTAATCCTGCTGGCGCATGCAGGCTGGCCAGACGGTTTCCTGAAATACCGGAGTCTTTAAGTTTCGCTGTCAGTACAGCTGCTTTTTTTTGTGAAGCGACCAAGGCGATATAGTTACACTCGATGTTCATGGCGGCCGTAAGTGCGGCATAGTCGCCCGCACCTTGAGTGGCAATCACGATGTAATTCACGGGATGTGGTAAATCAATTAAATGCAAATCTTCTGCAAGACAATCATCTACTGCGGAAATATAAAATCCCATTCGTGAGGCAATTTCGGCTAAGGCCACAGCGACCGGTGATGCGCCATAAATTGCCAAGTGCGGCTTTGGCAAATAAGGCTCAATGAAGATATCCATAGTACCTTTGCTTGGACAGGCATTTTTGGCAAACTGTATGCCGTCTTTTGCATCACCTGATCGCACACCTTGCGCGGTTAGAACATCTTCAGGTTGAACACTGAGCAAGCGTGGCTGGCCGTCCGCCAAACATGCGGCAGCGGCTTTGAGTACCGCGGAACGTGCGCAGCCACCGCCAATCCATCCGCCGGAGATCGCGCCATTAGCGCCTATCAAGGCCTTGGCGCCTGCTTTGGCTGCGGTAGCGGCTACAGTGCGTACCACAGTAGCTATGGCGAAGGACTCACCTTTAGCCTTCATGCCGTTCGCGATTTCCAGAATATTTTCAAGCTGCATCGTGGGAGCTTTCTCCATTATGATGCGCGGTAAAATGGGCGATGAGTGCAGCATAGTCGGCTGGGTTATCGCAGTCTGTAGTAAATGATTTAAAGGGAAACTCCATACGCGCAACATCCGCACCATTGGTTTCTATCAGGCGGCGGCATCCTATATTCACACCGCCCGAGACCACATGTGGGATAAAATGAGCAGCGAAGATAATGGGGTTACCGCGTTGACCGTTATGAAATGGAACCAGAATGGAGCGGTCGCAAGTGGTATAGGCGGCGATGAGGCTTTGCAAATCTGCTGGTTTCAGCAGCGCCTGGTCGCCGGGTATAATCATAACGGCGTGGCAATACTCATGCAGAGATTTAACCCCGGCGGCCACCGAGCTAGGCTGGCCGCTGGTGTAATCCGCATTACAGACAAACCTCACATCCAGCCCGGCCAATGCCTCTTGCACCGCCTCGGCGGCAAATCCGGTGACGATGATTGTTTCTACCGGCGCAACGCCCAGCACGGCCTCTACGGTACGCCGCACCAAGGGCTCGCCTGCGACATCAAGGGTAAGTTTATGTGCCCCTTCCATGCGGGTGGACATACCCGCTGCCAGCACCACCGCCGAGATCAGAGGCTTACTCATAGCACATCCATAATGGCTGAAAATGTCGTATCTAAACTGGCAAGGTCGTGCCCGGCGGCAAACAGGTCCAGATGTGGCAAGGCTTCGGCCATGCCACGTGCGGTGGGGGCGTAGCCTGGTTGGGCCTTGAGCGGATTCAGCCAGATGAGGCGTTTCGCCCGTCTTGCCAACGATGTCATCTCGCGTTCCAGCATACCGGCCTCACCGGTATCGTAGCCATCACTGACAATAATAACGGCGGTGCGCCCATGCACCAGCCGGCCTGCGTGCTGACGGTTGAAGGCCGCAATACAATCGCCAATGCGCGTGCCACCGGCCCAGCCCGCTGAGAGGATAGCCAGGCGTTCCTGTGCGCGCCAAGGGTCGGGGTCGGTAAGAGCTTCTGAGATAGGCGTCAGGTGGGTGTGGTAGAGAAACACATGAATGTCTGAAAGTTCGGCAGCCAAAGCGCGGGCCACGCGCAAATAGAAAAAACTATAGAGCGACATGGAGCGGCTGACATCAAGTAACAAAACCAACCGTGGCCGCACCCGGCGAGGGGCGATGTAACTCAAGCGGGCAGGGGCGCCGCCAGCCCCCACACTGCGTCGCAAAGTGCGACGCAAATCCAGCCGTCTGCCGACTTTATCCGCTGTCTCCCGGCGGGTTTTCAAACGTTGCAACCGGCGGGCAAAGCGGCGGATGACAGCCTCGATGGCGCGGGTTTGCTCGGGCTGAGTCAGGCTGCTGAAATCGGCGGTTTCCATTGAGGGAGCTGCACTGGCACCTTCCTTGGTGGCGCGGTCATCGCCACTGGCCCCGGCTTCGTCCATTCCCGTTTGCAGTACCGGCCCAGCTTTGCCACCAGCAGCCTCGTTGGCCGTATCGCGCTCTATCTGCCCAGCACCGCCTGTGCGAGTTTCTACCAATTTCTGACGGTTCGGCTTTTGCCAATATGAGTCAAATAAATCATCAAACCGATGCCACTCATCGACGCGGGCGCATAGCAAACCCCGCCAGCCATCGCGCAGTAATTTTGGCTTCAACACGCCAAGCTGTTCAGCCACGCGCATTGTGTCGCCGGCCTCATCAATCCCCACCGCAAAGCCGTTTTCGCGCAAGATGGCTACAAACCCGGTGATCTTGGCGGTGAGGATCGTCTCCATGCGGCTACCCTGCCGCCGCAACCAGGCGGCTGATGGTGGTGTGGTCCATCGCGAGCACATCCTCGCGGGTTTTCAGCAAGGTGGCGAGCGAATCCACAATCTGCTCAGCCCCGGCGTCATCAAGTGTGCTGATCCCCATGCCCAGCAGGGCGGCGGCCCAGTCCAATGTTTCTGCAATGCCGGGTTTTTTCTTCAAATCAAAGCGCCGCAGGCTTTGCGCGAACTCCACAATCTGCCCCGCCAGCTTTCGGCTTAACGAAGGCAGACGGGTTTGTACGATGGCAAGCTCTTTCTCGAAGCTCGGGTAATCGAGGAAATGATACAAGCAGCGTCGCCGAAGCGCATCGGATAAATCGCGCGTGCCGTTGGAGGTTAGTACCACAAAGGGAATTGTCTGCGCGGTGATCGTGCCCATTTCCGGGATACTCACCTGATAATCCGAAAGTAATTCGAGCAAAAATGCTTCAAAGGCGGCGTCAGCTCGGTCGATCTCATCGATGAGCAATACCGGGGAAATGGGTTGCGTCAGCGCTTCCAGTAAGGGCCGCTTGAGCAGATATTTGGCGCTGAACAACTCATTATCATCAAGCGCTGCTGCACCAGAGGATTCCGCGCGTTTAATGGCCAGCAATTGGCGTTGGTAGTTCCACTCATACAGGGCGTTGTATGTATCCAACCCTTCATAGCATTGCAGGCGAATCAGCTTAGTGTTGCGCACCTTCGCCAGCGCCTTTGCCACTTCGGTTTTGCCGGTACCAGGGTCGCCTTCAATGAGCAGCGGACGGCTGATGCTTTCCATCAGCAGCATGGTGACGGTCAGATTCCGCTCGGCCACATAGCCGGCCTGTGCGAGTTGGGTTTGCAGGCCGGCAGTGGCGTTTCGTTGGTCCATAACCTGCGGCTCAGCCGGTCTTGGGGCGGCCGAACAGCCCGGCGATGAAGTCCTTCAAGATCGCCCAAGCGAAGGACAGTGCATTGAACTTGGCTTCAACCGTCGGCGTCGCTGTGGTTGTTCCGCTGGCCACATCGGTTTTCAAAGCCTCAGCCTTGGCAAGCACATTATCAAAAAATATTTTCAACAACTGGTCCGTTACCGTACCCATCATGCGCGAGCCAAACGCGGCGACCTTGCCGGTAACATTCACCACCGAAACGCCGGATAATTCGCAAGTGCCTACCCCTGTTTCCTTTACAGCCGCATTCAAATCCAGTGATGCACCAGACCCACCGCCGGTATCCGCTCCTTTGCCAATCACATGAATGGTGCGGGCCACAGGGTCCATCGCCACCACTTCGAGCTCACCTTTGAATGACACGGTAGCAGGGCCAAGCTTGACAGTGATGACCCCCTTATAATGCGTAGCATCGACCCGTTCGGTGATTTTGGCACCCGGCATACAGGCTGCCATCTCCTCGATGTTTTCAACCAAGCTCCAACCGGCCGCAGCGGCGACCGGCAGAGCGAGGCTTTTTTCCAACTCAACTTTCATATACTCAAATTCCTAGTGATTGCGCGTGCTGCCATACGCGGTAGCTATTGTACGGCATGTTGAAATGGGTGGTACCCAGATGCGCGAAGGCATCCACCATCGCGCTGGAAAAACAGGGGATGGAGCCCACATGAGGAGATTCCGCGACCCCCTTGGCACCAATGGGATGATGCGGTGATGGCGTAACAGTAAAGTCGGTTTCCCAATGCGGGGTTTCCATCGAGGTGGGCAGGAAGTAATCCATCAAGGTGCCGCCCAGCACGTTGCCTTGTTCATCGTAGGGCAACTCCTGACCCATGGCGACGGCAAAACCTTCTGTGAGGCCGCCATGAATCTGCCCTTCAATAATCATCGGGTTGATCCGCGTGCCGCAATCGTCAAGCGCATAGAAGCGCCGCACTTTGGTTTCGCCGGTTTTTTTCGTCACATCCAGTACGCATAAATACGCGCCGAAGGGAAAAGTGAAGTTGGGTGGGTCGTAATAATCCACGGCTTCCAGCCCCATCTCCATACCTTCCGGCACATTGTTATAAGCAGCCCAGGCGATTTCCTTCATGCTCTTAGTTTTGGCAGGATTACCTTTCACCTTGAACTGATCAAGATCGAATTCAAGATCATCGGGCGAGACTTCCAATAAATGCGCGGCAATTTTGCGAGCCTTTTCGCGTATTTTACGGCTGGCGCGCGCCACGGCGGCGCCGGCCACCGGGGTTGACCGTGAACCGTAGGTGCCAAGCCCGTAGGGGGCGGTTGAAGTATCACCCTCCTCGACCGCGATCTGCGATGCCGCGATGCCGGATTCTGAAGCGATGATCTGCGCATAGGTGGTCTGGTGGCCCTGACCCTGACTGATCGTTCCCATGCGTGCAATCGCCGAACCATCCGGATGCACCCGGATTTCGCAGCTATCGAACATGCCGATGCCAAGAATATCGCATGATTTAGATGGTCCAGCCCCAACGATTTCAGTGAAGGTGGTGATCCCGATGCCCATCAGGGTCGGGCAGTTTGGGTCGGCGCGTTTTTGCGCTTGCTCGGCCCGCAGCGCCTTATAGTCAACCGCGTCCAGCACCTTGTCCAACGCCGGCAAATAATTGCCAGAGTCAAATTCCAGCCCGAGCGGCGTAAGATAAGGGAATTGCTCATGCTTGATGAAATTGCGTTTGCGTATTTCAGCTTTGTCGATGCCCAGTTTCTGTGCGAGCACATCGATCATCCGCTCGACGAGATACACCGCCTCAGTTACCCGAAACGAGCAGCGATACGCCACGCCGCCGGGGAACTTATTGGTATAAACACCATCTACGGAAACATGGGCGTTGGGAATGTCATAGGAACCCGTGCAGACATGGAACATCCCCGCCGGCCATTTAGTGGGGTCGGCGCAGGCATCAAACGCGCCATGGTCGGCGGTCACATTCACCCGCAGCGCTTTGATCCTACCATTTTTGTCAGCGGCCAATTCGCCGCTCATCCAGTAATCCCGCGCGAAGGCAGTGGTGGTGAGATTTTCTGAACGTGATTCAATCCATTTTACCGGCCGCCCAAGCACAATGGAAGCCACAATGGCACACACGTAACCCGGATACACGCCAACTTTGTTGCCGAAGCCACCGCCAATGTCAGGCGAGATAATGCGGATTTTTGACTCAGGGATGCTAGAGAGCATACCAACCACCGTACGCACGACATGCGGCGCTTGGCTGGTAATCCATACAGTCAAATCGCCCCTGATGGCATCATAACTCGCTACCGAACCGCAGGTTTCCAGCGGGCAGGGGTGCACGCGCGGATAGTGCATATCCTGCGCGACCGTTACCTCGGCATCGGAGAAAGCACGGTCGGTTTTATCCTTATCGCCAATTTGCCAGTTGAAAATATGGTTGTGGTGTTTACGCGCTCCATGTGCGCCCACATCCTTGCCGTCCAAGTCCGGGCGGATCACCGGCGCATCAGGGGCCAATGCCTTGAATGGGTCCACAATGACAGGAAGTTCTTCGTAATCCACTTCCACGAGTTCAGCAGCATCGGCAGCGATGTAGCGATCATCTGCCACCACGAATGCCACTTCCTGGTTTTGGAAGCTAACGTGACCATCAGCCAGCACCGCTTGCACATCGCCGGCCAAAGTAGGCATCCAATGCAGTTTCAGCGGCTTCAAATCCTCGGCAGTAAGCACCGCATGAACGCCCGGATAGGCCTTGGCCTTGGAGGTATCAATGGAATTGATTTTAGCGTGGGCATAGGGGCTGCGTACCATCACGGCAAACAACATGCCGGGCAGCTTAATGTCATCGACATAATTACCTTTGCCCTGAATAAAGCGCGGGTCTTCGCGGCGTTTACGCGAGCAGCCAATGCCTTCAAGCTTTTCTAAACGCCCTTGATTTTCAACATTCTGATCCATGTTCGTCAATCCTATTTAAGCGCTGAGTTCAGCCATGAGAGGGTGCGAAGTCGTGACAGTTTCGCCGCGCATTTTGGCAGCGGCGTACTGAATCGCTTTCACGATATTCTGATAGCCGGTGCAACGGCATAAATTCCCAGCCATCCAGAAACGAATGTCTTCCTCGGTGGGGCTGGGGTTTTCCTGCAACAGTCGGTAAGCGCGGGTGATCATACCTGGCGTACAGAAGCCGCATTGTAGCCCGTGCTCTTGGGTAAAACCTTCCTGCAATGGATGCAGCACGCCGCCTTTGGCAAAGCCCTCGATGGTGAGAAGTTCCGAGCCCTCGCATTGCACGGTTAATACCGTGCAGGATTTTACCGAAGCCCCGTCAATATCAACGGTGCAAGCGCCACAATGCGAGGTCTCGCAGCCGATATGCGGGCCAGTGATGGAAAGTTTATCCCGAAGCGTATGGATCAGCAACTCACGCGGCTCGACCATCACATCAGTGGACGCGCCATTCAGCTTAAAATTAACGATGGTTTTTTTGGACATTTTTATCTCCCTTATATGGCGCAACGGGCGGCAGCGGTGCGCAAGGCGCGTTCCACCATCTGCCCGGCCATGGCGGTTTTATATGCCTCATCGCCGCGCAAATCCGGCGTTGGGTCACAAATTTTCATCGCCAATGCGGCGGCGTGGCCAATGGCGGCTTCATCGATGGTTTTGCCCACCAGCGAGGCTGCGGCGTCGCCGGCCAACAGGGCGGTTGGCCCCACATTGGTTAAAGCGATACGGGCTTGCACGCACACGCTATTTTTCACCTGCACCACGGCGGCGGCTGCGGCCGTGGCATAATCGCCAGTCTTGCGTTTCAGTTTGGCATAGCTCGAACCTGTACCGGCGGGCGGCAAGGGCAACCGGATTTGCGTCATCACCTCGCCGGGGGTGAGAGCCGTATCATACAGGCCATGGAAAAATTCGCTGGCTTTCACCAACCGCTCGCCATGGGCACCAGCAAGAACAAAAGTGGCATCCATGGCCATCATCACCGCCGGATGGTCATTGCCTGGGTCACCATGTGAAATATCGCCGCCGAGCGTGCCCTTATAGCGCACTTGCGGGTCAGCAATCTGGCGTGCCACCTCAGCCAGCAGGGGGAGATGCTTAGCCAGCAGCGTCGAGAAGATCAGCTCATTTTCGGTGGTCATGGCCCCGATGTGAATTTCCCCCCCAACCAAGGCGATGCCTTTGAGTTCCGCAACTTTGCGCAGGTCAATCAAATGCCCCGGTCCGGCAAAACGCAATTTCATCATGGGCAGCAAGCTATGGCCGCCGGCGAGCAATTTCGCCTCGTCCCCATACTGCCCAAGCAGCGCGATCACCTCTGGCAGGGCGGTCGGCGCGTGATATTCAAATGGACGTGGAATCATTTTTCTTCCCCCTCGTGTTTTCTCTCACTTTGCGGACTGCGCCTTGGAACACAGCCGAACAAAGGGCACCTGATTTAAGCCAGGCACCGTTCATAAGGTACGCTAAGCGTCTCGTGGGAGGGGGGGCAATAAACAATGCACGAAAGCCCCACAGACGTGCGCGAACCGCCTGGAATGAAACCTAAACTCAGCCATTGCTGTCTCCCGCGAACCAAGGCTGGCAAAACTGCGGGTTTAAGAATAGATAATCGATCATAAATATACAGCTAATCAGTTGGTGAGAAAAAACGTTGAATGTCCAAGCCGTTAACCCGAACGCCTGACTATAACCCGCTTCCGGTGGAAGCAGACCGCGAGTCCTGGCGGGATTCGGCGTTTCAGCACAAGCTGGAGCAGTTCAACCCCGGGATGGTATGGCTGGATGGCAACCAATGTATTACCGCACTGAATGACGTGGCCATTGCCATTTTGGCTCCAGCCGTTCAGGCGTCCATGGGTATTTTACCCGCCTCTTTGATCGGTTCGAACATTCTGCAGGTCCATCCGCCCAAAAGCCGCGAGAAAATTGAGTTTCTGCTTCGCAGCAACGGCCCCCCCGGCCACATAGCGCCTAATCCACACGGTCATGGTATGTTTTCACCGCCACCGGTGGCCATGATGATCAACATTCCCGAACGGTTGTTGATGATAAAGGTCTCTCAAATGATGGGAGCCGAAGGCATCGCCGGCACCTGCATGATCTTCTATGACCTTACCGATGCCACAACCTCGCCTGCTAGTCCTGCAAAAACTCATGGCGGCCCGACAGAGCCGCGTCTGCTCAACCGCATCCCCGTCTATCGGCGTGACCGGATTGTGCTGGTCGATGTAAAGGACATCGCACGTTTTGAGGGAAGCGGCCATTATACCACCATCGTCACCGCTTCGGAGCGGTATTTATGCAATTTTTCGATGGCGGTGCTGGAGGAGCGCTTGAACCCAGAGCAGTTCCTACGTGTTCATCGTAGTCATATCGTCAACCTTGATTATGCGGTGGAACTGATGCGCGTCGATGACGGCATGATGGTGGTCATGCCACCAAGTATCGGCGCCCCAATTCCGGTAAGCAAGAATAATCTGGCCAAACTAAAATCACGGTTTTTCCTTGCCTGAGGCCGATCATCAACCATGGTAATCCCCCTCTGCATTTAAGGGGATAGATTAGTAGAATTTTCTCGTCCAAAACTGTGGGGGGCTCGCATCGGATACTTTACAACGTGCTGGCTTCCAAAGATTTACCTGCGTGGGAACGGATAAGGTCGGCGTACCAATAATATGAGTGTTTGGGTGTGCGAACGAGGGTTATAAAATCCACTTTTACCAGACCAAAATGCCACTTCATGCCATCATTCCACTCAAACGAGTCCATCATGGACCAAACGAAGTAGCCTGAAACATTAACTCCAGCATCGATGGCCTGCTTCACGAACATCAAATGATCGGAGATATAGGCGATCCGTCCCTCGTCATCGAGCCCAGATCCCTTGCTGTTGTCAGTACTAGCAAAGCCATTTTCCGAGATGAAAATTTCTGGCTGCCCGTACGTATCGTGAATATGCTTCAGAATTTCAAAAACGCCATCGGGCTCGATCGGCCATCCCATAACCGTATAGCGCGAGGCTTCATGGTCCGGTCCGAAATAGGCACCGATCGGGTTGGTTGCATCAGCTTGGATATGCAGACGGCTATAATAATTTACACCGAGAATATCGATTTTCTGATGAATATTTGTAAGATCATTGGTGTAGCAAAGCGGAGCAAAATCTTCTTGTACAAGCTCCGGGTAAGATCCATGAAATAATGGTTTTAATACCGACCCGTTCCAGATCGCGTCAAATTTTAATGCTGCCGTGGTGTCAGCCTCGCTATTAGTGCTTGGCCGCACTGGTTCACAGCACGCTACTGTCCCGATGCGTCCAGGAACGTTATTGGCACGTAGCGCCTGAATGGAGAGTCCTTGACCGAGGTTAAGGTGATGCAACGCTGCAAACCATGAAACCCTTCCGCGTTGTCCGGGAGCGTGCATACCGTTGCCATAGCCAAATATCGCTTGTACGGTCGCCTCATTCAGGATCAGCCAGTTTGCCACGCGGTCCCTGAAATGATGGCTGACAGCACTTGAAAATTCTGCGAGCCTTGCCGAGGTGTCCCTGTTGGTCCATCCACCTTTATCCTGCAAGGCCTGTGGCAAATCCCAATGATACAGGCACAGCCAAGGGGTAATGTTATGCGCGTGTAATTCGTCTATTAAGCGGTCGTAGAAGGCAAAACCCCTCGGATTGACGGTAGCGTTGCCATCAGGGAATAGCCGAGGCCAGGAAACTGAAAATCGGTAATTTTTAATTCCTGCACCCGCAATAAGTGCAATATCAGCCGGCATTTTATGGTAATGATCACACGCGATATCGCCGTTCCCGTGTTTAGATATGTGGCCAGGTTGGTGGGTAAAAATGTCCCATATTCCAGGACCTCGTCCATCCTCATGCACAGCCCCTTCAATCTGATAAGCCGACGATGAGACGCCGAACTTAAAATGAGGGCCAAAATGGAGTGTGTTTGGTGAAACAGGAGACGCTGTTGTGGCCAGCGCCTTTGAGGCGGCTAGAGTTTGTAATGGTAGCGCCAGAGCTTGTCGTCGCGTGAAAGGATGGTGCATATTTACTTTTCTGATCCTATAACATGCGCGAGATCTCTAGAGATACGCGCGCTGAGGTTGAGACTAATCGGCATTGGCGGTGGACAGTTCATTACAGTTACGGCGCAGACCAGACCAGCCAAAGTTGCCGCAGCTTTGGTAAAGTCATCATGCGCAGCCTGATTATTATTCTGCAATACCTTTACCTCGCCTTCCTCGTCATAAAAATCTGTCAGCCGCCAATATTCCCAGTTGCCCTCGCGCAAAATCCGGAGGGTCAGACTGGCGGCCTGAGCAAAATCTTTAACGGCATCGGTTGGGTCATGCTCTGATACTGCTTGCAACTGTTGGGCAGCGGCGAGAGCCGTTATAGCATTTGCTCGCCAATTTTTTGTGCCGTTTTCGACACAAAAAAATTAACAAAGCCGTTATAATCGCGTGACCATTGGCTGAATGCATCAAAACCGTTGCCGCTGGTCTTCCACGTAGCAAGGACAAATGTCTTACTCGTGCGGCGCGAATATTTTTATCTCCCGGTTCGAGACTTGGCGGAGATACTGCCATGCTTGAGCCAGTTGCTAAAATTTTCATTGAATATCATGAACGTGAAAATTGGTTGCGAGCCGATGTGGATACCGTATGGCTTAAACGACTAGAGAAAAATCTGCTGCCCATAAAAAAACTAAAGCGCGGAATAGCAAAATATTTATCTACGGTGTTTTAGTGTTTTTTGGCATCAATTTTTTGAACATCAATCGTTGAACATTGTGTCACTTCGTTTGAATCGTTGCGGTAGCGTTCATTTGGTATGGTGATTTAACTGTCGGCAATGGTACGGGTAGAGTGACACTCGTGGTGATTTCGTACGATACGAAAGTTTGTTGTGTATCTGTGGTGGCACATGCCGAGGTCTGATATGTGGGAGTGGTTGAAGCTGTAGCGGGGGCTAAAAAGCAACCATAGCTCACAGAGCCATTACTGTAGGTGCCGAGGCTCGTCGTCACGTTCGATGGCAGGGTTATTTGGTAAACTGAATTCGCGTTGATCAGAGATATGATATAACCTACATTGGTTGTACCGCTCGTTCCCGACGCAGCTGTTGGGTTGGTGATGGCGAAATAGTCTATAGCCTGCATAGCGGTATTCAATTGCGCTTGCGCCGTAATGATAACAACAAAATCTGTGGCGCCTGCGAATAGTGGCAACAGCAGAAACGATGTAACGAGAGCAAATTCGACTGCCGCAGAACTGCGACGGGTGCGCGTGAATTTTTGGATTAGCTGCATGATGCGGCCGTTATAGTAATTGTGGATGTGGTCTCGGGGGTGCCCATAACTGTGGCAACCGTGGTGATGCGTAACGGAATACCTTTAAAGAAACCTTCAAAGCCAAAGGGGGTCCAGTTATAGCTACCTGTCAGTGTCAGGATGACACCGGGGGGATAATTCGCAACAGTGCTGTTATAATTATTTGTCCAGTTGACGGTGAGTAAGGGGTTGCTATCGCCGCTGGTGCCTGCCGTTGGCAATGGCCCACCGATAGCGCTGTTGAAATAGCCCGTGGTGGTCGCGCACGATGGTGTAACGAATGATTTGGTGGTGGCAAACTGTGCAGACGTATAAACAACCGATGCCCTGGCCGCTGTTTGTACGCCGCGTGCCAGCGCCGATAGTGAGAAGCCCAGCAAACCTAAGTTGATGATGGCTAACAGAAACGCCAACAGGGCAATGGCGCTAAGGGCAAACTCCACCGCAGCTGCGCCTCGCCGATTATGCCAGAGCTTTCGGCCAGCCGTCGCCTCAGTCTTGACGCGAAGGAAAGAGGACAACCAGCGAGCACCTTGCCAGAGCCTTTGTTGCGGCGGTGGGAAATTCATTGCATTCGTCAGGAATTAATTAACAAGTACAATAGTAGAATTTGCGGTACTGCTGCCACCTGACGAACCAGTAACGGTTTCAGTAACCGAAACATTTCCGCTTCCAGAATCATTTATGGAGCCAACCTCCAGCCCCGGAACGTTCGTCGAAGAAATCGTCAACGAACCAGCGCCTGAAAGGGTAAGTGGCGCACCAGCGGCATAGATGCCGCCATTAAATGTACCAGCAGCGCCCTCATTCACTGTATCCGCTGCTGTATTATTTGCTTCCTGATAGATCACAATGCCGCAAATTCCTTGCCCGTTAGTGCCGTCATACGGTGATGTGGATTGGTATTGCGGGACCGGATATACATTTGTACCCTTACCGACGGGCTGAACACAGTTCGTGGTGGGAGCCGAGAGGCTGATCGTGGCGCCACCATTGATGATGAACGCAGCACCGGTGGACCCAGAGCCTTCCAAAACAAAGGTTACGCCAGTCCCAGTCACTGTTGGCCCTGAGCCAATGGTCAGATTACCGTTTCGGATATAATAAATGCCAGGGTTAAAAACCACGCTTGAGGCGCCACCGCTGATCGTAAGGCCGCCGTCAAAATAATAAGTTGCCGGTGCTGGTGCCGAGCCATCAGTAGGCGGCGTATTGCCGAACACATAGGTACCTTGCCCTGCATAAAAAGCGCCTGTTGAACCGCAATAATAAATTCCGCAGGCGGAGTTGGAGTTACCTGCATAGTCCGAAAGTTCATAGAGGCCGGAGCTTAGTGATACTTTCGGGCTGCCATTGGTAATGCCGATGCCGCCGTTCACATAATAGGTCGATCCATCCAAAGAAACGGTCGAGGAAATATTGGTCGATAAACCCCAACCCGTGTATGAACTACCCGATTTTGCGCCGTTAAAATAATACGTGCCTGGATACATCGTGGCATTGCCGTTCGTGAGGTATGTTCCTCCGTTGACGACCATGGTCATCGCGGCGGTGCTGCTGCCAATGGTTAGGGAAGTGTCGGATGCGTAATTCATCCCACCGTTGATGTAGTAGTCATTGCCGTTCATCACCGTTGTTGTATTTGACTGGCCTGAGAACCCGCCAGTGATGAACGTGGTGCCGGAGGCCGTACCCTCATTCAACAATAATGAATTAACGCCGATATTGGTCATCCCAGTCAGGTAATTAGGGTATAGTTCGCACTTGGCATTGTAGGCTCCACCTACCAAACAATCTCCCACGCCGGATTGGTTCCATTTATTGTAACCCAAATTTGGCGTGACGGCTCCGCCACTCTCTGTCGGGGCTGATGGAACAGTCCACCCCGGGTTCCAAGGTGCCGTATTGTCCTTATTGAACCCGGCCATCGGGTCTGGCGAAACTGAATCAGTTGTAACTGTAGAAGTGGAACCTGGTGGCGTTGCCGATTGGTTGGTGCCGATGTAACCGGAATATTGTGGTGCCGAAACACATGGGCCGGCAGCTCCGACCTGAGTACCAATGATCTCCCCACTGCCGCTCACCGACATTGAGCACCCGTTTGTACCCGGCACGGACGTGCCCTGTGCCGCCGTGCCATTCGCTGTTACCGGGCAATTTTTGCCATCAATTTTACCACCGCCTGAGACCACGATCGAGCCGTTCGCGAACACGCATCCCTGAGGGGCGGCGCCCGGAAGAACATCGGCAGACCCGGAAGCCCCCTGGTGTCCTGCGGCTATGCCAAACATGCCTGGCCCGTTCGCAGCGGAGAAAAAACTGGCGCGTGGAATTTGGACAGAAGCGGTCCATTGCGTGCTGGCCGTTCCGTTCACCGTAATTGCCACCGGCGTCACCGTTACCGACGAGGCGGTTAGCGAGAACTGGTCATTCGTTGCCTTATTGGCAGCAATCACAGCAAAATTTTGTGCAATAGGTGTAAAAGCCGAAGCGCTCGCAGTAGATGGATTATACTTGGTGTAGGCCACCGCAGCCGCAATCGCACCGGCATCAGCGGCCGACTGAACACTCTCCTCCTGCTGGTACCAATAGCCGGCGTCAACCGCAAAACCAGCTAGTCCAATAAGAACCGGGGTCATCAACCCTACAATTAAGGCGATGGCCGCCCTGCGGCTGGAGAACTGCCGCAGCCGATTTATCAGAGGTTGAAAATCATGACTATACAGCAAGCTCTGCTCTCTTCACTGCTATGTATGATTGCACTACTCTGTTTCCGATATTCTATCAATAACAAATGTTTATTGACACAAAACTGGTACGGCCCTGCCAAAAGCCTGGCGGCCCCGTAACGCTGCGACATTCAAGCCTTCCTCAACCATAAGTTAATCAAAGTTAATTATTTGCAGACCGTGTGACACAAAATTTCGCCTGATAATTAAATCTTCTGCAAGCATTTGTTGTATGTTGGCGGCCTTACTCGACAAAGGCGCAGCATTGACACTATCCAGAATACTGATAATTTTTCGATACAAACGTTCGTTAATCGAACATTTTTGAGGGCGGGGCCAATATGACAATTTCGAGCAAGGGCAGCACATGATTATCGATATTCACGGCCACTACACCACTGAACCGCAAGCCCTCTTTCAGTTTCGCGACAAACAGTTGGCAGGTCTAGCCGACCCTGCCCGGCGGCCTGCCAGCACCGATCTTGGGATTACGGACGAGCAACTCGTGAAAAGCGTGGAACGGCAGTTGGCATTCCAGAAGGAGCGCGGCAGCGATCTTACCATTTTCTCGCCACGTGCTTCGGGTATGGCGCACCACGTGGGCACTGAGGCTGTAAGTCATGAATGGACGCGGATTTCCAACGACCTCATTCATCGCATTTGCACTTTGTTGCCTGATAATTTTGTGCCGGTGGGGCAATTGCCGCAATTTCCGGGTGTTTCGCCGAAAAACTGCATCCCGGAGATGGAGCGGTTGGTGAAAGACGGCTTCGTTGGGGTAAATTTGAACCCTGACCCTTCCGGCGGCTATTGGAGTGACCCGCCGCTAACCGACAAATACTGGTACCCGATTTACGAGGCCTTGGTGGCGCTGGAATTGCCGGCGATGATCCATGTGACCTCATCGTGCAATCCGAATTTTCATGCCACTGGTGCGCACTATATCAATGCCGACACCACGGCGTTCATGCAGTTGCTGCAGGGCAATCTTTTCAAGGATTTCCCCGATCTGAAATTCGTCATCCCGCACGGCGGCGGCGCGGTACCGTTCCATTGGGGCCGCTATCGCGGGCTGGGGCTGATGATGAAGAAGCCACCGCTTTCCGAGCACCTGCTAAACAACGTGTTCTTTGACACTTGTGTGTATCATTACCCTGGTATCCGCTTGATGAAGGAAGTGATCCCGGCTGATAATATTTTGTTTGCCTCGGAGATGATCGGCGCGGTGCAGGGCATCGACCCCGAAACCGGTCATTATTTTGATGATACCAAACGCTATGTGGATGAATTACCCGACTTGAGCGACGTGGATCGCGCCAAGATTTTTGAAGGTAATGCCCGCAAGGTCTATCCACGTTTGGATAAAATGCTGAAGGCCAAGGGTCTGTAAGGGAACGTATTATGAGCGCACGTTTGAATGGTTGGATTCGTGCTTTAGAGTCCGGCAAGAATGCTTTTGCTTTGTTTGCACCGTTTGAGGTGGATGTGGCGGTATCACTGCAAACATCAAAATATGATGGTGTAATTTTTGAAGGCGAGCATGTGGGCTGGGATATTCGGGCGTTGCGCAACGCCATGCAGTTTTTGCTCAATCGCGGCCAGATTTTAGCCACGGGCACGCCGGCGCCGCACATTACACCAATCGCGCGTATTCCGGCCAATGGCATTGAGATGAACCAGTTCTTCGCCAAGCAGGCGTTGGATTTAGGCTGCTACGGCATTATGTGGCCGCATATTTCTACGGTCGAGGAAGCCTATAACGCGGTGGCCGCCTGCCGTTACCCGCGTTTGAAGAATAAGCCTCTGTACGAACCGGCTGGTATCCGTGGTGATGGTCCGGCACAGGCAGTGCGCTATTGGGGCATTTCTCAGGATGAATATTACGCCCGTGCCGATGTGTGGCCGTTGGCATCGCATGGCGAGATTATGAGCATCATCCAAATCGAGGATACCGCAGGCATCAGCAATCTGCGTGATATGCTCAAGAACGTTCCTGGTATCGGTGCCGTGGTCATCGGTGAGGGCGATCTTTCGCAAGAACTCGGCTACCCGCGCCAGACTGAACACCCGGTGGTGCTGGAGGCGATGGCGGAAATTGTGGCGATTTGTAAGGAACATAAGGTCATTGTTGGCCACCCGCACGCCGACAAAAAAAACTTCGCGCGGATTGTCGAAGAAGGCTATCAGCTTTTCATGTGTGGTGCGCCGCGCAGCTTTGCGACGCTTGATGCATTACGCGATTTGTCAGGCCGCTAATCATGCCGATTGCAATTCTTGATGGGATCAGCACGCGTTACGAAGTGATGGGTGAAGGCCCGCCTTTGTTGATGTTCTCACCAGGTGGCTTTGATGCGACGGTGGAGAAATGGTCGTCGCTTGGTATTTACGCCAAGGTGAAGCCGCTTGATCATCTGTCAAAGCATTTCAAATGCATCATGTTCGACCGCCGCGAATGCGGGCAATCTGGTGGCCGGGTTGAACGCGTGACGCTGGGGCATTTTGTTAGACAGGCGAAGGCACTGCTGGATCATTTAGGAATTGAGCGCGCGCATCTGATGGGCGGTTGTATGGGGTGCAGCCCGGTGGCAGCCTTTGCGCTGGCACACCCGGAGATGGTGCTGAAGATGGTGCTGTATTGGCCTGTCGGCGGTGTGAAATACCGCATGAGCGGTCAGTTACGCTTTGCCGAGCATCTGGGCTTTGTCACTCGCCACGGTATGCAGGCGGTGGTGGATTTGGTGAAGGAATCTGGCAAGCCATTCGGCGGTGACCCGCGTGGCGGCCCGTGGGCATCGGTAATCAAAAGCGATGCGGTATTTGCACAGACCTATGCCACGCTGGATGTCGAGCGTTATAAAGTTACGGTTGTTGGCATGCAGCAATCACTGCTGGACCGCGACACAGTCCCTGGATTGGTTCCGGAAGATTTGCTGCTATGTGATATCCCGGCCTTCATCGTGCCGGGCAACGACGGTTCGCACGCTACATCTGCGGCCCGTTACTTCCACGAATGTCTGCCGAAATCCGAATATTGGGACGTGGCGATCGACAACCAGACTGAGGCTGCCACAGCCGGAAAACTAATAACTTTCCTGCAGGCCTAACCTACAAGCTTGCGAGTCTCGGGAATGAACAATTCATCCACGCTGATTTTTTGCGTGACGATGCCTTGCATGATGGCGTTTTCTATCAACTCTTCAATCATGGCGCGGCTCGTATCAATGCCGTAGGGCAGGGGGTCAGGCATCACCTCCATGATCTTTAAATGCAACTTATCGGCGGCATCCAGCTTTTCAATCCGCCCCGCCTTCAAGGCCGCTATATATTTCTGCTTGGACTCTGCAAAAGCATTGAACACGTCGGTCGCCAAGCCCGGATTAGCCTGCCACAACTCGTCCTTAACCACCACCAGATGGTTGATCGGGTAATAGCCATGGTCACGCAGTGCCGCGAGGCCAGTTTCTGTACCGTTGGGCAGCAAGGGCGCGATATCCGGGTGGTCAGTTTCAACGCCAATTGCCGCCGCCAAATCACCTGAGGCGAGATGCTCGGCCATCGTGTTGCTCTTATCCATCGGCACCACATTGCCCGGCGCTTTATATTCAGCCACGTGCTCGTCACCTGAAAGAACCCAGGTGACCTTCGAGAGATCAACCCCATGCTCGCGTTGCAGCACGCTACGCGCCCACACGCCGGTGGTAACCGTGTAGCCGCGATTCACGCCAACACGCTTGCCTTCTAAATCCTTCGGCGTTTTGATGCCGACCTTGGTATTCACCATAATTGCGCCATGGTGGAAGCCACGCACCAGGAACACCGGAATGGCGGTGAATTTTTTGCCATAAGCCTTGGCGGTGATGTAGGTGGTGATTGCCATTTCGCAGATGTCAAAGCGATGTTCGCGCACCATGATGCGGAACGCATCCACCAGCACTGGAAATTCGGTAAAATCAAACTCGAACGTTTTTGGTTTCACCTCACCGGTTTTCAGCGCCCGGTTATTGCCTTGGGTGCGGGTTACAGAATTATATTTTGGCAGAGACATCGCGTAATCCTCAGATTTTTTTTGGGTCAAAGAAAATTTTCTCCACCGGCATCATCTCGGGGATGAGCTTCTGTTTCCAGGCGGCAAGTTGCAGCGCGTCAATGGTGGCGCGGTTGGGCGCCATGCCGTAAGGCAGCGGGTCTGGGCCGACAATTTTGGAGAGCTTCTGATATTTTTGGTCGCCGTCGGTCGTGGTGCCCAGTGTTTTTAGCCACTCGGTCTTGGCCTGAGCAAAGGCGTTGTAGAGCGACTTCGCCACCCACGGGTGTTCAACTAGCACGGCATCTTTTACCACAATCGTCGCATGCATCGGGTAGATACCGGTACGGCGATACCATTCAGCCTCCAGCTCAGCCGCGTTAGGGAACATATCCGGATAGGCAGACGTATCTTCAGTCTTCCATCCACCACCAGGCGCACCAGAGCGGCCAATACCTGCATTCGCAGCAAAGCCAGCCGAAATTTCACCGCTTTGCATCATGGAAAATAGTGATTGGCCAGGCTTGGTATATTCCACATTCGGTGGCAGCTTGAGTTGCGTGACATGCTCTTCGTCATCTACCACCCAAGTCACCTTCGAAGAATCCATGTCGAATTCTTCCGTGAATATAACGCGCGACCAAACACCGGTGGTAACCGAATAGGCACGCACCCCAACTTTTTTACCTTCCAAATCCTTCGGCGAGCGAATACCAGCATCAGGGCGCACCAGTAACCCGCCATGGTGAAAATGACGTGTGACGAAAATTGGCAGCCCGACAAAATTCGCTCCTAAGGCGCGGGCAATGATGTAGGTGGTGGGTGCTAGTTCGCACACATCGAACTCTTCCTGCCGTACCATGCGCCGATAGGCGGCAATCTGTGGCACGATGGTGATGAACTCCGGGTCCACGCCCTCAATGGGGATACTACCATTCTTGATGGCAATGGTGTGGGGGTAATCCGCGATGGCGATTTTAAGCTTCAGCAGCATTCGCAATCAATCCAATCTGGAACGATCAAGGCGTCTTTCATCCACCAGGGTGGCAGGTCAGCCTCGCCCACCTCAGTGGCGGGTTTGAAGATTTTAAATTGGCGGCGCTGCCCATCCTCTGGCCAAAAGGCGAATACGGTTTCAACCGGGGGGCAGCCCGGCATGGTGCAGGCTAATTCTGTCACCATGATAATCGCTTCCTCTGAGAGTCTGAAACGTTCAGAGGTTTGTTGCTTCAAACGACGAACCGCCGCCTGATTGGCCATTCGAAAGAAGGGCGAAACCGAAGCAGGGGCGCCCAAGTGTCACAACCAGGGCATCAAGGAGGCGTGGATCACATCCTTCACGCCTGCGTTGCCAACCGAGCGGATAGCCAAATCAACCTCATTCAATCCAAAGCGATGGGTGGTGATTTGGTCAAGGTTAAACCGGCGCGATGCCAATTGCTGCAACGCCAATTCGCAGGAACGGTAGCTATGCCCGCGCGCAGAATGCATTGTGATAAATTTCACTGTCATCTTCCCAATCGGGAAGTTCGGAAACTCTGGCATTTCGCCTTGTACCACCATGGTTCCGCCTTTGCGTTTCAACGCCTCAATACCAAGCGTGATGGGGATGGTTCCGGCACCAGCTGTGCAATCCAGCACTACATCAACACCTTCGCCACCCGTAATGTCTTTAATGCGTTGTAGAGGGTCTTCTGCATTCACGTCGATCACGTAATCAGCGCCAAGCGATTTCGCCACGTCCAAACGTGCCCTGTCCTTGGAGGTACCCGTAACAATGACCAATGATGCGCCAGCTTGTTTACAGATCACCGTCTGCGAAAGACCCTGTTGACCCGGCCCTTGAATGAGAACCTTACTGTTGTAGCCAACGCCACCATCAAACAGCGACCATTCAACGCCATTTGCCATCGGCGTAACAAGGCCAGCAAGTTCCGGGGAAACGCCGACGGGGACTTTATGTACCACCGAGTTCCAGGGCAGATATACAAATTGCGCGAAGCCGCCCCACAAATGCGGCGCTCGCTCACATGATGTGTAGCCATAGCGCAGACCTTCTGGATTATAGCGCCAGTCGGTCATTTCACAGTGGCGGTACTCGCCCTTGTGGCACCATTCGCATTTGCCGCACATGACGTAATGCTCAACGAACACCAGGTCGCCTTCTTTAAAGCCTTTGCGGCGGGTAAATTCACGACCAGCCTTGGCGATGTAGCCGATATTTTCGTGCCCCATGATCACCGGTGCGCTAGTCGGTGGAGACTTGTAAAGTTTGACGTCTGTACCGCAAATCCCAGCCACTACCATCTTCAATAGTGCCGAATCTTCGCCGATCTCTGGCATCGGGAATTCACGAATTTCGGTGGTGCTTGGTGCCGTCCGAACAGCGGCAAGAACTTTTTGGGTCATGGTACCTTCAGTGATTAGTTAAGTGAAACGGGATTAAACGGTGCCAGGTAGTTGTTTCGTGCGCCCCAATAGTCGCTTGACGATGAAGGCGACTGGTAAATAGAGGACCGCAATAACGATCATGGCCAGCAGAAACATCGATACTGGATCTTCGATAAAAATTCTTGGGGTTCCACCTGAGATCATGATACTCTGGTCGTAATAACGCTCAATCTCCCCACCAAGAATAAGCGAGATCACTAAAGGCAGACGCGGGTAATCGATGACGGTAATGATAAAGCCAATGGCCGCAAACGCCAGTGACACGACAATATTACCAATGTTTTGATTAACCGCCCAACTGCCGAGTACAGATATACTTATTACTAAGGGTACCAATACATTGGCGCGAATAACAGTAACTTTCGCCAGATACTTGGCCAGCAAAATGCCCGCAATGGAGGCGAATACGCAAGCCGCAACCAGTGCCCAGATCAACTCATAAATTAAATCCTGGTGTTCAATCATCAAGAGTGGGCCGGGATCGACGCCATGCAAAATCAAAATTGCGAGAAACACAGCCATCTCGGCACTGCCAGGTATTCCAAAGGCCAGTGTCGGTATCAGCGTACTGCAATCCTTGGCGTTGATAGCAGCCTCAGGAGCAATCACGCCTTTTATGTTGCCATGACCGTAAGTTTCCCGATCATTACCTGTTTGCGAGATAATCGAGTACGAAGCAAAAGCAGCAACCACGCCGCCAACACCGGGAATGGCACCGATCAATGTACCCACGAGAGATCCGCTCAGAACAACTTTCCAATTCCTGATAGTAGATTTAACTCCCTCAAAGGTCTCGGAAAATTTAAAGGCATTCGCGGTCTTGGCAATGGTGCCTCCTGAGACGAACAAGCGGATCATCTGGGTCAAAGGAAATAGACCAATGAGCGCGGGAATCAGCGGAATACCATTCCATAAGTATGGTACGTTAAATGCGTATCGAATATCGCCGGTCACAGCGTCGTAGCCGATCGTCGAAATCATCAAGCCGAACATGCCCACCAGCAAACCCTCCAGTAGTTTGCCGCTAGAGGTGAGAGAGACAATAACCAAACCAAATACGCACATGAGGAAAAATTGTGGAGGACCAAATGACAGGACAATGTTGCGTGCAATCGGAATAATCAGCAACAACGCAAATGTACCGATGATACCGCCCATGGCATTGGCACTGGCCGCGGCACCAATGGCTAGTCCGCCTTTGCCCTTTTGTGCCAGGGGGAACCCGTCGAGACAGGTTGCGGCGTTGGGGGCTGACCCTGGCGAATTGATTAAAATAGCTGAAATTGAACCTCCCATCGGTACGCCGCCCATCACACCGGCCGACAGCGCGATCGACGTCGCGGTATCGAGGCCAAAGGTCAACGGTATCAGCAAGGTTAGGCCAGTTGTTCCACCAAGGCCTGGCACCAGACCAAAAAACATTCCAAAACCAACGCCAGCAATCAAGTATAAAATATCTTTTAAAACAAACAGACTCTCGAAACCGCTCATCCAAACACTGAACATTTTTTCTCTTCCCGCTTCAGGCTGGCCTAACGCCATTTTGGTACACTTTAACGCCCTCTCTCTGGAAAACATACTACACAATGTAGCCCGGGACGGCAGGACGCCTAGACCTCTTGTGCGATAATACGAATTTCTCCCTAACTTCCCCCGACGACGACATATAAAGCGTATTGTGCGTATTGCGAACCTTTGTCGCATAATACGGCTGTACAATAATTCGTCAAGACGTGAAAGATGGTACAACTTCGCCTTGAGTCGCCAGTCGTGTTAAAAATCTCGATCTTTAGAACTTTGCGGCTACAGCAGCAAACTTTAATCTGTTGGCCGTTTGAGCGCCTGAGGCATTTAAAGCTAACTCAACGGTTCAACGTATCCCTTCATGATCGAGGCGTGTCGAAAATTGTCTTGACGGCAGCGATGCAGCATCATATGTTCCGCATAAAGGAGTTATATTCCTCTATGCAGAACAACAAAAAAGATGGAAGGTTGTCTTCAGTAGCCACAGCCATGCTGTTGTTGAAGAGTTTTTCTGATGAACAAAGTGAATTGGGTATTGGTGCCTTATCGCGGCAACTTGGCCTTGCTAAAAGCACAGTGCATCGCCTTGCTTCGACTCTTCTTGACGCCGGTATGCTCGACCAGAACAAAGAAACTGGGAAATATCGGCTTGGATTAACGGTTTTTGAGTTGGGTATGTTGGCTCGCCGGAAAATGGATATTTATAACGAAGCTAAAATTTTTCTCAGGGAGTTGCGCGAAAAAACACAAGAGACGGTCAATCTTGCGATTATGCGCGATGATAGTTTGATATATTTAAATAGTCTCGAAGGTCCAAGCGCCATAAAAGTTCGGTCTCATATGGGTCTGCGTTTATCGGCGCATTGCTCTGCTGAGGGCAAGGTTTTGTTGGCCTTTGGCGCACCGAATGATCGAGCAAAAATCATAGCTCAAGGGTTGGTCGCCCAAACGCTCAATACCATTACCGACCCTACTGCGTTTTCCGAAGAGATGAAATTAGTTGAAAGTCGCGGTTACGCTACCGACTATGAAGAAAGTGAAATCGGCGTACGGTCAATTGCTGTCCCAGTTTTTTCAGGAGAAAATGATATTGCCGCGGCGGTCGGAATTTCTGGCCCAGTGCAACGCCTTACGAAACGCACACTAGCTTTATATTTGCCGACACTAACCAAAGCAGCCGATGCAATATCAGTCAAACTAGGTGCTGGCACGCGATATTCATCGCAGGCCCTGCGGATAGTAAAATAATGAGCTTATGTTCAGATCGACGGTTAGTACCCAGTGTAACTATAATGCACGAACGGGACCAGGATCATTATCATGACGATGATGATTTTTCGCTTGATCATAACCTGCAAGAAGATGGTCTTTGGCAATCTGACCATGTAGAACTAACTAGTGTAGGCATTGATATTGGATCATCCGGTACCCAAGTCGTGTTTTCGCGTATCATGTTACAGCGCGGTGGCGACCAGTTATCAAGCCGCTACTTTGTTGTTTCGCGCCAACAGCTTTACCAATCGCCTGTATCCCTCACTCCCTATACGGCTAACTTATTGATCGATAAATCTGCTTTAGGCGCCATAATTGATGATGCGTATAACGCGGCAACTCTTGCTCCATCGCAGGTCGACACAGGGGCAGTTATCCTTACGGGTGAAGCGTTAAGGCGTGAAAATGCACATAATATTGCTGATATTTTAGCGGCTCACGGCGGTGACTTTGTTTGCACAATGGCCGGGCATCATATCGAAGCTATGCTTGCCGCCTATGGATCGGGCGCAGCATGGGTATCGAATGAGCAGCGTAAGCGCGTCCTCAATATTGATATCGGCGGCGGCACCACAAAATTCGCGGTCCTCGATGCTGGTCGTGTTGTGGCAACCGCTGCGATTCATATTGGCGGGCGCTTGCATGTTTATGATTCTACTCAAAGCCTAACGCGCCTTGAACCTGCCGGCCGGGCGCTTGCAGCATCTGCCGGATGTAACTGGCAGCTTAATGGTCAAGTACCTCTCAATGAGAAAGTTGCCGTTGCAGCATGGATGGCCCGCGCCATCATCGCAGCCGTGACTGAAGGAGAGAATGCGTCTCATTTAGAGGCATTTTGGCTTACTGAAAAATTACCTAGTCTTGTCGGTATTGAAGCTGTGATGTTTTCCGGTGGCGTCTCCGAGTTTGTGTATGGCCATGAGGACCGTGACTTTGATGATATGGGTAAATTGATCGGCACAAAACTAAGTCAGATGCTTGCGAATAATGAGTTGCCATGGGCCGCACTGCCTGCTGGCGCGGGAATTCGGGCTACCGCTCTGGGACTATCTGAATATTCAGTACAGTTAAGCGGTAATACAATTTATGTTCCATACCCAGAAGCCGTTCTGCCGCGTCGTAATTTGAGGGTGATGCAACCGGCATACGAGTTTTATGAAATTGTTGATTCCGATGCTATAGCGCTAGCAATTATCGATTGTTTGAATAAATATGATGTCCGTCACGGTGAAGACGATTTTGTTCTGGCCTTTCATTGGTCAGGCACACCGCGCTACGAACGGATTGCTGCCTTTGCAAAAGGTTTAGCTATGGGAATGCCATACGCGATGCAATCCAGCCAACCGGTTTATGTGGTGATAGATGGCGATATTGCGCGAACCCTAGGACGGATTTTGCAGCACGAACTGCACGTCCGCGCGCCATTGTTGATTGTGGATGGCGTTAACCTGGCAGATTTTGATTACATTGATTTCGGTACAGTGCGAATTCCGTCCAACACAGTTCCAGTCACCATTAAATCCCTGTTATTCGTGAAGGATCCAAGAATAACGCACGAGCATAATCATATTCTTCCACATGAACATGAACATGAACATGAACATGAACACGACCATCGTTGCACGTAAGATCACACAGATTCATACTAAAACTCTAACGTTCACGATCCTTATGGAGGACAGCAGACATGGCTAAAGACGCTATGGTTTCCGAAGACCTGGCCAAGAAATTCGCCACGGAAAAAGATACGCCATATAACCGTTGGGTTGCAGCTGAAGGTCTTGACATCATCAGCGCTCACTACATCCCTGATCTCAATGACGTTGAGTTGAAGCCATGGGCTCGCCGCGGCGGCCGTGGCGTGTATATTAACCATGAAGCGTCGCGCACTTCAAATGATTGCTACGTGCTGGAAATCCCGCCCGGTGGTGAAATAGCGCCGCAACGCCAATTATTTGAAGAAATGGTATATGTCCTGAGCGGCACTGGATCGACCAGCGTATGGAATGATGCCGGCAATAAAATGACATTCGAATGGGGCAAGGGTTCACTATTTGCGATTCCACTGAATTGCTGGCATCAGCATTTCAACGGTAGTGGTCAAACGCCGGCCCGTTTTGTGTCAGTCACTAACAGCCCGGGTATTATCAATCTTTACGAAGATGTTAGTTTTATATTTAATACCGAACATGATTTTAAAAATCGCTTCAATGGCGAGCCTGACTACTTTGCCAACCGCGGCACGCAAAAAGGCCTGCTGCTGGAGACAAATTTTGTGGCGGATGCGGATAACCTTCCCCTAATCAGCGCTAAAGAACGCGGTGCTGGTGGCGGTCATATCCGTTTTAATCTTGCCAAGGGGTCTATGAATTGTCATATCTCGCAGTTTCCCGTTGCCACGTATAAAAAAGCCCATTGCCATGGTCCCGGAGCACACGTGATTATTATGAGCGGTGAAGGCTATTCAATGATGTGGCCGGAAGGTGCTGAACCGAAGCGTTATGATTGGAAAGTTGGTTCAATGATTGTGCCACCAAATTTGTGGTTCCATCAGCATTTTAATACTGGCACCACACCTGGCCGCTATCTTGCTTTCAAACATGAAGTTGTCTCCATTCGCAACACGCAGGGCGTGCCCAAAGCTTGGATCAGCCGCCGCGTTGGTGGTGACCAAATCGATTATGCTGATGAGCCGGCAATTGTACGCACCACGTTCGCTCAGGCGCTCAAGGCAAAAGGTTTAGAACCGAAGATGACAGAGGCTTACGAATTTGAGTTGGCCGAATTCGCCAAGCAGGCGGAAATGGCATTAGCCAAGTAAAATCGGCCGGGAATGGTATCGGGGACTATGCTCACATGGCCCCTGTTGCCGTTTATTATGAGGAGTTTGCAGAATGCATGACGCGGCATTTGGGCATGAGCATCGAGATCTTTATGAAAAGGCAACCGATATTGAAGGGATCGAGCAGCTGACGTTAACGAGCGTTGGTATCGATATTGGTTCCTCTACGTCACATCTGCTGTTTTCTCGCCTCACGCTACGCCGCGAGGGGGCAGGGCACTCTGCGCAGTATAAAGTCACTGACCGTGAAGTGCTCTGGTCATCACCAATTTTGCTGACCCCCTATCTCTCAAAAACATTGATGAATTTTGACAAGATCAAGGGTTTTATTCATGATTGTTATCACAGCGCAGATTTGCAGCCACATGATATCGACACTGGTGCGGTAGTCATCACGGGTGAGGCTTTGAAGAAGGAAAATGCCCAGCCGATTAGCGAGCATTTTATGCACTCATCGGGTAAATTTATTTGCGCTTCAGCTGGTCCGCATCACGAAGCGTTGTTGGCAGCTTTCGGTAGCGGCTCGGTTCAGATGTCCAAGGCCAGCCAAAGCCGGATCCTTAATGTTGACATGGGCGGCGGGACAACTAAATTTTCACTCATTGCAAACGGTAAAATCATTAGCACAGCAGCAATCAATATTGGTGCCCGGCTCATTGCGTTTGACAAAGACAACCGCATCACCCGCATGGAAGATGCTGGCAGCATCTTCTCGCTTGAGGCTGGTCAAAAGCGAGCGGTTGACGATATCATCCGAGACGACGAAAAGCAAAAAATTGGTTCTCTGATGGGACAGGTGCTGATTGATGTTTTGAAACACGGCGACGCGATGAGCCTGTTTGCCCGTCGTTTGATGATCACTCCGGCCTTAGAAAATTTTAGCGGGTTGGACAACGTTGACTATATTATCTTTTCTGGCGGTGTTGCTGAATATATATATCACCACACCGAAAATACATACGGCGACCTCGGCCCATTCTTGGGTGGTACATTGTGCGATTATCTTGATACGTTACCACGCGGCACATTGATGAAACCAACCCAGGGGATTCGTGCCACCGTGATTGGTGCTAGCGAGTACACTGTGCAGGTCAGCGGAGCGACCAGCTTTTTTACTTCGACATCCAATTTACCTGCCTATGGTTTGAAGGCGGTGTATGTCAGCCATATCGTTGGTACTTCATTTTCAGAATCGCTCCAAAGGGCTTTTATTAAATATGATATTTATGAATTTAGGGCGGGCCTAGCAATATCAGTTTCAATTGATGGCAATCTAAACTATGCGTCTCTTAAAGAGATCGCTGCTGGTCTTGTTGAAGCGGTTAAAAAATCACCAGAAATTCCAGTGATTCTGACTATAGAACAGGATGTTGCTTGCTCACTAGGATCAATTTTGAAAAATGAACTAAAATTAGCTAACGAGTTGATTTCGATAGATGGTATTTCCGTTGGTATGCTTGATTATATTGATATCGGTAAACCAGTAAGCATGCTGGAGTTGTTTCCGGTGACCGTTAAGTCATTACTTTTTTCATCCGAACCGCTACTCTGAGAAAAGTGGCATATAATATTTTATCACTTTTAGCGAGGAGTAGTCTATGTCGAAGGAAGCCAGTAAAGCGACGCAACGTCTATGGACAAAAAAATTTAGTTACGATTACTGGATGGAAGATCAGAATATTCCCATTCACAAAGGTTATTACATCGCTGACCTTCGCACGGTCGAATTGGAATATTGGGAATTCGCCAAATGTCGTGCTGCCTTCGTGCAGTTGGTCGGTCAGGAGGGTGTAACTTCCACCCGTATTCTCGAAATCCCGCCCGGCGAAACTTTGAAGATGCCAAAAGCGGCGTTCGATGAAATCGTCTATGCCTTGAATGGTAACGGCCTCACCACGCATATATTGCCAGGTGGCGGTAAGCGTACCTTTGAATGGCAGCCTCACAGCATGTTCACCATGCCGCGTCATGGTGCCTACGAACTTTCAAACACTGATGGTAATAGGCCGGTACGCTTGCTGTTCTTCAACTATCTACCAATGGCGATGTCCACTGTGCCGGATCCTGAATTTTATTTCAACAACTCCGGTACACCGCCCCATGCGACAGAATCAGATTTCTACTCTGAGGCCAAGATGGTCAAGCCGAGCGACGCCGGTGACGCCTATTTGGGCAAGCGCATTTATTGGTATGGTAATTTTTTCCCAAACATGCAAGCCTGGGACAAAATGAACGATAACACCCATCGTGGTGCGGGCAGCACCAGTGTTTATTGCCAGTTTCCAGACACCGAGCTCTCCGCCCATATGTCTGAGTTTGGCGCCCGCACCTATAAGAAGGCTCATCGTCACGGACCAGGTCGTGCGATTATTATCCCGGTCGGCGAGGGCTATTCGATCATGTGGGAAGAGGGCAAGGAGAAGGTCTTCATCCCTTGGCAGGAATGCAGCCTGTTCGTGCCGCCAAATCGTTGGTTTCACCAGCATTTTAACGTTGGCACCGTACCGGCACGCTATCTGGCGATGCACCCGCCCATGCAGTTCCATGGCCATGCAGAAAAAGTCACTGATCGTGCGAAGGATCAAATTGAATATGTTGACGAAGACCCGTTGGTTCGGGAACGCTTTGAGGCTGAACTTGCCAAGAGGGGAACAACATCGCTGATGGACCCAAAGGCTTATACGACCCGCGACTTTGACTGGACGAAATTTGCCGCCAATGTTCATGGCAGCGAGGGTATTCCAAGCATTATTGGCTAAGTGGATCGGGCTTTCTCGAAAAAAACGGATTGTTCGGTCCAACCTCCTAGAATAGGGAATCCGATGAAAAAGCTGCCGCTAACTCTAGCGTGTTGGGATTACGACCGAACTCGTGCTTTGGCCGACGGACGGGTTGTGATTGATGGTGTTGATCTCAATTATGTTTCGTTGCCTGTCGAAGAAACATTCTTTCGTATGTTGCGTTTCCGTGAGTTTGATGCGGCGGAGCTTTCATTGTCCTCGTACGCGGTTTCGCTATTGCGCGAGGACCCGGCGTTTATAGCCATTCCAGTGTTTCCATCGCGGTTTTTTCGCCATTCCTGCATCTTTATTGCGGCCAAAAGTGGCATTGAAACGGCGGCTGATCTGATCGGTAAACGTGTGGGTGTTCCCGAATATCAAATGACAGCGCCTGTGTGGATTCGAGGAATTCTACAAGATGAATATGGCATCGACCCGGCTTGCATAACCCACCACACGGGCGGCGAAGAAGAACCTGGGCGGATAGAAAAGCTGAAGCTGGAACTGCCCGAAAAATTTAAGCTCAGCTCACTCGGCCCCACCCAGACGCTCTCACAAATGATTGTTGATGGCGAAATCGATGCATTATTCACTGCCCGTGCGCCCAGTACGTTTTACACTCATCCCGATAAGGTAAAGCGCTTATTTCCTAACACTGAAACTGAGAGGGCCTATTTCAAAAAGACCAATATATTTCCCATTATGCATGTCATCGTTCTACGGCGTGACGTGTATCAGGCTAATAAATGGGTAGCTCAATCACTTTACAAAGCATTTGAAGAAGCCAAAAAAATCACTTACGATGATTTGCGTATTACTGCTGCCCTAAAAACCTCACTGCCCTGGCAGATATCGGCTGTTGAAGACGTTGTCGGTTTGATGGGTCAAGATTGGTGGTCGTATGGCTTCGCCAATAATCGCCATGTGCTCGATGTTTTCCTACGCTATCACCACGAACAAGGCCTCTCGCCGCGCCGGCTGCATCCAGAAGAATTGTTCGCGCCGGAAACCTTGGAGGCCTTCAAAATTTGAGGTTTGCCCCCATCATAGTTGCGGGTAATGTTATTGTCGCCCGCCTGTGGTGAAAGGCAAAAATTTCTAAAGCGCAGAGTCGTGCGATACAGGAAGGGCTTGATTGACCGCAACGCGACAGCCATGTATTATAACATTTGTCCGGAGAGCGAACAAAAAAATTCCCCGGCTTGGTTATCACATTGTTACTAATGAGGAAGTGGCACTTTATGAGCGAGGCAGCAAATTTTATCAAGCTTTGCGCGGTAGGCGATGTCAGCCAGGACCTGCCGTTTAGAGCACAGCTTGAGGGAACCGACCTCGCGGTCTTCCAGATTGATGATGCGTATTACGTGACACAGGACCTTTGCACCCATGGGCCTGGCTCGTTGTGCGAGGGTTATGTGGACGGCGATGAAATCGAATGTCCGTTCCATCAAGGTAAGTTCAACATCATCACAGGCAAACCCACGGCGGCCCCTTGCACAGAGGCGTTAAAAATATGGAACGTGATGGTCAAGGATAATAAAATCATGATCGACCCTGCTTCAGGTCATGTCGCTACACCATGAGTCAGCCTGTCTCCACTTTGCCGTTATGTGAGGCCCGTGTAGCGGCACTAGTTGCTGGCGTAGTTGTGATTGGAGCTGGGCAGGCGGGCGGGCGGGCGGTTGAAACGTTACGCGCGCAGGGTTTTTCTGGCGCCATCACCCTTATTGGTGATGAGCCAGACCCTCCCTATGAGCGTCCCTCCTTATCCAAGGAAATGCTGCATGTTACCGACCAGGAAACCATCGCTTGGGTACAGAAGCCGGAGTTTTATGCAGCCAATAAAATTGATTTCCGGCCAGGCACGCGCGTGGCAGCCATCAATCGTGGTCAGCACAGCGTCACGCTCGAGGGCGGCGATGAGATCAAGTACGGTGCGCTTATCATCGCGACCGGGGCCCGGGTTCGGCATCTTAATCTGCCGGGGGCGAGCCTGCAGAACAGTCACTACATTCGCACCCTGGCTGACAGCCGGGCGTTGCGCCAGCGTCTGGTCGCAGGTAGCCGCGTGGTGGTGATTGGAGCGGGCTTCATAGGCCTTGAAGCTGCTGCGGCGGCGGTGACGCGTGGATGTGCGGTGAGTGTGATCGAGATTGGATCGCAGCCGCTCGGCCGGGTCGTGCCTGCCCAGGTTGGCGCCTACTATGAGGCCCTGCACGCATCTCATGGAGTTAAGTTCTATTTTAACACCAGTCTTGCTCGCTTTCACCAGCGTGATGAAACGGTGATCGTGGAAACGGGTACTGGAGACATGATTCCAGCAGAAACCGTAATTGTGGGCATTGGCGTGATCCCCAATGCCGAGCTTGCTGGCAATGCCGGCCTACCAGTTGAGCGTGGCATTATTGTTGATGAATACGGCTGTACGGCGGACAAGTTCATATTTGCAGTTGGCGATGTGGCTTATCATTTCAACCCGCTTTTTGACCGGCATATTTTATTGGAAAGTTGGCAGAACGCGCAGAACCAGGCGATCACCATCGCCAAAAATCTGACAAGTTTGGCCGGGGCCGTACCATACGCCGAACTGCCGTGGTTCTGGAGCGATCAGTACGACGTGAATTTACAGATGTTCGGTCTCGCTGAGCCAGAAGCTGATTGCATTATTCGCGGTAACCCGAAAACGAAATCTTGGATCCTGTTCCAACTTAAAAGTAACCGCATGATCTGCGCCATCGGTATGAACGCGGCCCGTGACCTTCGTCCGGCGCGAGATCTGATCACGATGGGTGCAGTCCTAAAGTCTGAGGAACTAGCTGATATCAGCGTACCGATGGCCGAAATACTGCGTCGTGAAAAGCGCGAACGTGCGTTGGTTGGTTAAAATAATAATTGTCATCATCTAACCATCGATAAGGTGAAATCATGTTAAGGGCTGAACAAAACGAACTCGTGACACGAACTGGTCCCGGAACGCCGATGGGTGAGATGTTCCGTCGTTACTGGTTACCGGCGTTGCTTGCAGAGGAATTGCCGGAAAACGACTGCCCACCAGTACGGGTAAAGCTGTTGTCTGAACGCTTGCTGGCAGTACGCGATACCGAGGGTAAATATGGTTTGATTGATGAATTTTGCGCGCACCGTGGTGTCTCGCTGTGGTTTGGCCGCAATGAGGAATGTGGGATTCGTTGCCCTTACCACGGCTGGAAATACGGGGTGAACGGTGAGTGTCTTGATGTACCTTCTGAGCCTGAGGAAAGTGGTTACCGGCAGAAAATCAAACTAAAGGCTTATCCGTTGGTTGAGCGAGGTGGCATTTTGTGGACCTACATGGGCCCACCTGAATTACAGCCTGCACCGCCAGAGTGGGAGTTTATCATGGTGCCGCTCGAGCAGACTTTCTCGTCAAAACGGCTGCAGGAAAACAATTGGTTGCAGGCTATGGAAGGCGGTATCGATAGCGCGCATGTCTCGTTTTTGCATCGCGGCAACCTGAATTCAGACCCGCTGTTCAAGGGCGCGCGTGGTAATCAGTACAACCTGAATGACTCGCAACCATTTTTTGAAGTGGTTGATGCGCCGGCTGGTCTGTATATCGGTGCGCGCCGCCGCGCGGAAAACCAAACCTATTATTGGCGCATCACGCCATGGGTTATGCCCTGCTTTACTATGGTGCCACCGCGCGGCGACCATCCAATTCATGGTCATTTCTGGGTTCCGATTGACGATGAGAATTGCTGGGCCTGGAGTTTTGATTACCACCCGACACGTAAACTTTCAGAAACTGAAGTGGCAGCCATGAAGGATGGAAAGGGGATCCACGTGAAATACGTGCCAGGTACCTACCGGCCGCTGGCCAATAAGGACAACGACTATTTGATGAACCGTGCCGCTCAAAAGGCCGGCACAACTTATAGTGGTGTTGAGGGTATCGGTATGCAGGACGCCTCATTGCAGGAGAGTATGGGCCCGATTGTTGACCGTACCAAGGAAAACCTCACGACCACCGACAATGGTATAATCATGGCGCGCTTAAAGTTGATTCGTGCGGCGCGTGCTCTGGCCGACAAAGGCACTCTGCCGCCCGGCCGTTTGCCCGAGGAACAACAAATCCGCTCAGCAGCCGTGGTGCTTGAAGCCGAGAAAAACTTCCTCGATGGCGGTGCCACTTGGTTGCAGGTAAAAGCTGGTAAACCATTTGCCTCTGTTTGATTTCTGATTGATGTGATCTCATGAAAAATAAAACTAGCACCGTACATATAAGTGCCGCAGCCGAACAGGCCAGGTTCCGCGTACAATCTCCAAATTCATCACCAAGGGAAATTTTGGTGGTCCCGCTCGGTGAACAATCAAACCACGTACTGGAAGAAGTGGCCGCACAAACGTACCGTAATGCTAAATTCGTACCTTACACGACATCAGGTGAGCCTTGGCGCAGTATCATCATGGATTGCCAACTCGATTTGGTGGTGATGGTCGGGCATGTCGGCGAGCATCTTGCACAGGTCATCTCTATAGGTGAAACCTGTATGTCTCGACAGGTTAAAATATCTGGTGTTCTCATCCACAAAAATGCCAATCAGGTTGCCGCTTTATCCAGCGCCCTACGCAGCGTTCGGCCCTGGACCCAAACGCTCGCAGTGGTCTCGCAAGCAGATTACCTGCCAGGTTTGTTGCACGCTCTTGGAGCATGAGCGACATAAAGACTGCAGCGGCGAGCACGGTTCCAGAGGAGCCTCTCGTTCGGCCTCGTCTCAGCGCAATATTTGGTTGCTTTTTCCTTATTGGGTCGCAAAGCTTCGGCGGGGGCACCACCGCATGGTTGCGCCGCGAAGTTGTTATCAAACGCGGTTGGCTGACCGACAAACAATTCCTGGCATCGCTGGCCATTTGTCAGATCACCCCCGGCCCAAATCCATTGAATATGTCAGTTTTTTTAGGCAGCGTGCTGGGCGGCACCTTGGGAGCATTGGCAGGCTTTGCCGGCATGATGGCGTTTCCCACGCTCCTATGCCTCGCTCTGGGCGCTTTGTATTTCACCTATAATCAAGTTCCAGGACTTGAAATTCTGCTGGGGGGGGTAGGCGCCGTTGCTATTGGCATGAATCTCGCCAACGCGATCCGCCTCACTCGTAAAAATATTCATAAGTTCCGACAATTAGCCGTCATCGTCCTGGTGTCAGTTGCTGTGGGCATTTGTCATTTTCCGTTGTTGTACGTGCTGGTTGTTTCGGTCCCCCTTAATCTATTGGTCGAAATCTGTCAGCCATGATCCTTCAGCTCACAGCGCTGATCAAGGTTTTTGGTGGCCTATCATTACTGGCTATCGGGGGCGGCAACGCCCTGATTCCAGACATGCAGCGGGTGGTGGTGGACCAATACCACTGGCTTACCGCCCGCGAATTTCTCGACCTGTTCGCCATCACGCGGGCCACACCCGGGCCAGGCAGCACAATCGTCCTTTTGATTGGCCAAAAAGTAGCAGGCTTACCAGGTGCGTTCATCGGGGCACTCGCCATGTTCGTACCGTCCTCGCTACTTGTATTCATTCTATCTTGTCTCTGGCATCGTACCCGGCACTCTAAGTCTATCAAGGTCATTGAAAATACCCTTGGGCCGATCGCAATCGGTTTGATTTTTGCAAGTGCGATGGTGCTGATTGAGGCCACCGAGCACCATTTTCTAGCTTGGGCCATCACGCTGTTCGCCACGGTGGTCCTCGCAATCACCGAGATGAATCCAATGATTATTCTGGCCGCGGGCGCAGGTATCTCTTTAGCGATATCGCTTCTCTAGGCGGTTTTGCACGCGGTTGCACATTTACATCGCCCACGACGTTGGAAAAAGAATTTATGTTGCATTGCAAAACTTCATTATGCTGGTCATTGCCAGGACCTGTTTGCAATTCGTGGCATTTCTACAACACTTAAAACCAACTTGATGGTGGTCAAAATTCTGTCACGAAAGCGTTGACAGATCGCCTCACACGTTCTAATTTTTATGGAACAAAAGTTCGCTTAACGAACGTCTTGGGAAGGATATTTAATGTCTAATAGTGTTATGAAGCGCCGTTCCCTATTTCCGATGGTAGCTGCGTTTGGCGCGGCGGCAACCATGGGCATCCGTTCAGCCCAGGCGGCTAGTTATCCTAGCCAGACGATCAACTTCATAATCCCCTATGGTCCAGGCGGTGGGTTCGACGCTTACGGTCGTAAATTTTCAGAGTTGATGGCGGGTTTCTACGGCAATAAGATAAATATTGAGCCGATAAACATGCCGGGTGCCGCAGGCCGTGAGGCGATATTCAATTTAAGCCATGACGCTCCCGACGGCTACAACATCAGTTTGGCAAACGTACCGGGACTTTTCTTGCAAAAGTCTGGCGGTGGTCTCGATTTGATGAAAATGAGCTGGATCGCCAATTTGGGCCGCGACTCCTACGGTGTTGCTGTAAGCGCCAAGGGTAACATTAAAGACCTTGCTGGCCTGCAGGCGCTATCAGCACAACGGTCTGTTGGCTTTTCATCAACTGGTGCCGGCTCCACGGATTACTTCGCAACGAAAGTCCTTGCTGCATCCCTGGGCCTCAAAATCAACATTGTTTCGGGCTACAAGGGTTCCATGAGCTCTGCGGTTGCTGTGGCGCGCGGCGATGTCGATGTTGTCGTTCATTCTCTAACGACGTTGGAAAAATTACAAAAATCAGGTTTGGTTCGGATTATATTTGTCTTCCAGGAAAAATCACCGCTGCCGGGTGTTGAAGATGCAACGAGCATCAATAAGCCGGATTTAGGAAAGATATTTCAGTGGCGGCCTGTTGTAGCCCCTCCCGGTCTTCCGCCGGCGATATTGACCAATCTATCAACGGCCTTGGTTTCGGTTGCTAAATCCCCAGATGCTTCGGCCTGGGCTAAAAAAATTCATACAACCCTTCATCCGCTGGCCCACGATGAAACTCTCGATATGATTAAGACCCAAAAAGCTCTGGTTGATAAATGGCGCACCGTTATCTGATCGTCATCATTTTACGTTCCGAACTCGTTAATAATTAAAATGAAACTTAAGGAGGCTTTTCTAAATGTCTAAAAACAAATCTTTTAGTCGCGTCTCGCTAATCGCCCTCGCGGCGGTGACTATGTTAACGGTGCGGCCAAGCTTTGCTCATGCTACCGCTACCACCGCTCAGCTGCAAGCTGAGATCAATGAATTACAAGCGCAGATCAACGCGTTGAGCAATCAGCAAAGTGCGGTCACGGCACAGGTTTCTGATAACGCAATCGCGGTGAAGAAGCTGGGTTCATCTAAGCCAAAGGTTGGTAATTGGGGTGCGGTTTCCAAAGGTAACGTGTTGCCGGATTTTGTGTCAGACGATGGGAAAAGTTCGTTTAAAATCATCGGCCGATTACAGGGCGACCTAACGATGCGGCAGGTTCCTGGCGCATCGCCAAAAAATGGTCCTGCTGCGTCTCTGAATGGCAAAGGTACGTCACTTAATGAGAGCTTTCGCCGGGTACGCTTGGGCATTGAAGGTCAATATGATAAATACTGGATCTATAAACTTCAATATGACTTCCTTGGCACGGCTCCGGCTGATGGTATTACCGATGCATATTTCGGCTATCATAGAAAATATGGCAAGGTTGGCAATGAATTCCTGGTTGGCAATCAGTTCGTAGCCTTTGGTCAGCATACCCCGTCGAACTACAGTACGTTCATGGAAAATAGTCTTGATACAAGTGCGTTTCGTCCGGGTCGCCAACTCGGTGTTTCCGGTCGTGAATTTTCCAAGTACTGGAATGTTTGGTATAGCTTAACCGATGGTCGTAATGCAGCAGGTTCTGGGTCTGGTACCTTGGCCTTGTCGGGTCAAATTGGCGTTAATTTAATTAACACCGGCAATGTTGTCGTTCATCTTGGAAATTCATTTCTGTATAATCGTTTTGGTGGCGGTGCCAGCCCGGGTACATCCTTCAAGACCGTGCCTGAAGCACATTTCTATGGCGCAGATTTGATTTCGACGCCACCTCTTTCAGATGTACGAAGCAACTTTGTTTATTCGCCATCACTTGTTGTCAAATATGGTCCAGCCTCTTTCCGCGCCAATTATTATATGGAAAATTCAATGGACCACTCTAACACGGGCATGGCTTTGGCTGTTGAGCAGGCACAAGCCAAATTCTCTGGCTGGGCTGTCCAAGGCGATTATATCCTGACAGGCGAAACCCGGCCTTTCAGCGATAAAAACGGTGCCTTCGTTGGTATCAAGCCTTTGCATCCAGTCACTGATGGCGGCTGGGGCGCGTTCCAGGTTGCGGCCCGTGTTGACTCGGCCAATCTGAACGATGTTCATCATGGTGTACGGGGCGGGCGCGAAACCAACGTTACAATCGCGCTTAACTGGTTCCCGACATCGTACACCCGTGTCGATCTTGACTACATTAAGGTTCTAAAAATTGTCGGTGGTGCATACGACGGATACGATCCAAGCATCGTCGCAGCGCGCATGCAGTTCGTTTTCTAAGCACTTATCGGTTTCTACCCAACTGGCGGGTCGAGTTGCGGCTTGCCAGTTGGTTTGTATCTAATTTCGCATAAAACTAAATTTCATTTTGGGAGTGTATGTAAGTGACCGGCCTTTACGACAGGAATACGGCAAATAACTCTCCTGAAACCGCCGCTCACGATCACGCGCACGACCACGATCATCCGCACGCCCACGAAGGCCATAACCTACCCCCAGGCGATGGTGCCAAATGGGACCGTTGGGCCAAAGAACGCGTGTTCGTTCGTGCCCTTAAGGGTACCTACAGCAATTTATATGAGCAACTTGTTGACCAGCCACGCGTCTATAAGTCACGCGATGAAGCCTGGAAGGGCGGCCCTGGTTTGTATGGCAAGCACATCATAAGCCCACAACATGCCAGCGTCACGCAATCCATCGAAACTCACATCGAAGCATACGCGCCAGGCGCTTACGGCCAAAAGCATGGACATCTGAACAGCGCTGTATTCTATGTTCTCGAAGGCCGTGGTCATGACGTGCATGACGGCCGCCGCATTGACTGGCAGGCCGGCGATGTCATGATCGTGGAAAATGGCTGCGTACATCAACATTTTAACGATGACCCAGACAACCGCGCCGTGCTGTTGGTATTCAAGGCCAAGCCGCTGTTCCACTTTATGCATCTTATTTTTCAAAAAATCGTTTCCTTCCCACCGAGTACCGGAAATGAGGACTTCCGTCCGCCGTCAGACCTTTAATTGCGGTCGGAAACATTGAAATTGGAGTCGAATATGTCGGTGTTAAACGAAAAAGACTTTGCCCATCTGCACGCTGCCGAAGTTGACTTCCGCGCCGTGGAAATTGCTGCTTCAAAAATGTTTCGTGCCGAATATGTCACCCGTCCGGATGTTGTGCATGCCGAGGATATGCCGATCGAACACTCAGCGGATGGACTGATCAAGCATCTGGTGCATCGCAATCTCAATACCAAGGAATGTTGCGTGGAGGCTTACATGCAGTTCCTCAAATCAGGTGAGCGCTCTGGCAAACATCGCCATATGTGGGAGGAAGTTGTATTCGTTGTCGAAGGCGCTGGCTATGATTTACATTGGGACCTGGATTTTGACTGCAAGGATCAGTTTGAATGGTCATGGAAAGCAGAGCCCAAAAAATTCACCTGGGAGCGCGGTGATTTCATCTATATCCCGCCGTTCACTGAGCACCAACATTTTAATGACGGCGAGAACGAGGCGCGCTTTATTGTCATGAGCAACCGGATTGTGAAGGACATGGGCTTTAACTGGTTCGACCAACTCGAAAACGCTCCGGGATACTAAAAAATACAACGTCTGGACTTAAAATTGGTTCAGTCAGTTGAAAGAGGAGGAAAGTATGGACCTAAGGAGCAAGCTGCACTGGAACCCAAAGCGGCTGGTCCCGCCGATGGTTTTAGCAGTTTTAGCTATCGGCTATTTAACCCAAGCGAGCACTTTCGGTGACAATACCTCAGCCGAAGCCCCTGAACTATATGGCAGTGTTTTGCTGGGTCTTTCCTTCATTGTTTTTTTATTTGCACTTCTTCCCAGTGCCAAAGCCCGAGAGAATCACAGCCTCATTGTCCATGATGATTTTCCACTCGATTGGAAAATCACCTCTAAAATTTTCGGTATGACCGGCGCATTTGTTGCCTTGGTATTCATCACCGGATTTTATTTTGCGATTCCGTTTTTTCTCGTTTTATTTTTGAAGTTCGTGTCGCGAATGTCGTTTATATCGTCAACATTACTCGCAGCTACGGCTCTCGGCCTTACCTGGTTTCTGTTCAGTTATGTTCTCAATTTGGAAGTGTTTACTGGCTATATCGCTGATTATTTTTAATCTGTTGTCAAAGGACAAGTCATGAGCAAGCATATAAACCTAAAAGTTGACGGCAAGCCGTTTGATCTCGACTTGGCCGATCCAACAACACCATTGCTTTACTTGCTGCGTGATGAACTTGGGCTGAATAATCCGCATTTTGGTTGTGGCCTGTCGCAGTGCGGCGCCTGCACGGTGTTAGTCAACGGCACACCTATGCGCTCGTGTGTATTGCCCGCAACGGCTGCGAACGATACCAAAATAACAACATTGGCTGGTCTCGGTTCGCCCGAACATCCGCACCCGGTGCAGCAAGCCCTTATCGATGAACAAGCTTTCTTCTGCGGCTACTGTATGAATGGCTGGGTAATGACGGCGGTGGCGCTGGTGCGCGACAAGCCGCGCGCTACCGATGCTGAAATTCGGCAAGCATTCTCCGGTCTGAAATGCCGGTGCGGTTCGCATATGTCTATTATTCGCGCAGTCAAGCGCTTGATGGAGGCAGCATAATGTTCGCGTTCAACCAACTCATGCTATCGCGCCGGCGGGCTTTGTGTGCGGGCGGTGCGCTATTTGTCTCGTTTGCTACCACGTCATGTTCATCATCTGAAACCACAACGGCAATCAGTACAGGCAGTGCTACCAAGCCTGCCTTGACGCCGCCGGAACTTGACTCCTGGATCGCCGTGAAGCGCGATAATTCTGTGATCGGCTATTTCGGCAAGGTCGATGTCGGGCTCGGAATCCAGGTGGCGATCGCTCAGATTATTGCTGATGAACTAGACGTAGATTTCAATCAGGTCAGCGTGGTGATGGGTGATACTGCCTTGACTGTCAATCAGGGCGGCGCCAGCGGCAGCACTGGCCTCGAACGGGGCGGGGTCTCGGTTCGTAACGCGGCGGCGCAGGCGCGCGCCGAGTTGCTGGCCATGGCATCCGCGAAGCTCGGTGTCTCCGTTGAAAATCTTGCCGTCCAACATGGCATCGTTTCGGTGTCGGGCGACCCCGCCAAAGCAGTCTCCTACGGTGATTTAATCGGAGGACGATATTTCGACTATGAACTCACCTGGAATCACAAAATTGGAAATGAACTTCTGGTTCAGGGTACCGCACCGCTAAAGAAGCACGCCGATTATCAGGTTGTTGGCAAATCCATTCCGCGGGCCGATATTGCTAATAAATTATTTGGCAACGAGGTTTTTAATACCGATGTGCGCGTGCCCGGAATGCTGCATGGCCGCATGGTCCGTCCACCAGTTGCCGGTGCTACAGTCGTGAAGGTGCACCCTGAATCGGTGCAGCACCTGCCCGATGTCCAGTTGGTTGTGCATAATAATTTAGTGGGTGTGGTAGCCCCAAAGGAATGGACAGCCGTCAAAGCGGCAAAACTACTGAAGATCGACTGGTCCGCGCCGACCCCGGCGTTTCCGTCGCAGGCTGATATTTACAAAGCCATCCAAGCCGCCAAACCAGCCGGCAAGGGCGGTCCCAAGCCAACAGGCGATGTCAAAGCCACCATGGCAACCGCCGCCAATACCATTGAGGCAACCTATTTTTGGCCCTTCCAGTCGCATGCCAGCATGGGGCCAGCCTGTACGATCGTTGATGTGCAGGCCGATCACGCTACCATCTGGACCGGCGATCAGAAGCCGCATTACGTGCGCGATGGTGTGGCCAAGTTGCTTGGCATGCCTGCAGCGAAAGTTCATGCTATCTGGCTGCGCGGACCAGGCTCCTACGGCCGCAATGACGGCGGCGATTCCGCAATGGACGCGGCAGTGCTTTCCAAAGCTGTCGGTAAGCCCGTGCGCCTGCAGTACATGCGGGTTGACGCCACCGCCTGGGACCCCAAAGGTCCAGCCTCGGTGCACCAAGCCGCAGCGGGCATCGATGCCAAAGGTAATGTGGTGGCCTATCACTATCGCAGTATCGGCTTCTCGCGTGAAAACATCGCCTCTCACCCGGACGACCCGGCGCAAAGCCTGGCCGGCCAGTTTATGGGTATGCCGGTCAGTTCCAAACAATTGTTCGACGTGCCCGGTGAAACCTATGATTTTGGAGTTCACCAACTCGATTGGGAGGTTGTTCCAACCTTACTTGACCGGGCCTCCCCGTTGCGCACATCGCACCTGCGTGACCCTATAGGCCCGCAAATAAACTTCGCCAGCGAATGTTTCGTTGATGAAATGGCGCTCGCAACAAATACCGATCCCGTGGCCTTCCGGCTCAAATATCTCAATGACAAACGTGGAACAATGGTCATTGAAGCCGCCGCCAAAGCGGCAAACTGGCAGCCTCAGGTTGGGCATCCAGGCCAGCCGCAGGGCGCTTTGCTCAAGGGCCGTGGCATGGCATTCGCGCGCCGTAAGGAAACCCGGGTTGCGGTGATCGTGGATGTTGAAGTGGACCGCCACACTGGCCGGGTCTGGCCGCGGCATTGGTTTGTCGCCCATGATTGCGGGTTGATCGTTAACCCCGATACATTACGGCGCGTTATCGAAGGTAACATTGTGCATGCCACCAGCCGCGCTTTGTTTGAGGAAGTGGCCTTCAACCAGCACATGGTCACCAGTGTCGATTGGTTGAGCTATCCGATTCTCGATATCAAGGACGCACCGGAAAGCATCGATATAACGTTGATCAACCATAAGGATGAGTTGCCACTGGGTGCCGGCGAACCTTCATCGCGCCCGGTAGCCTCAGCCATCGCCAACGCGGTGTTCAACGCCACAGGTATCCGTTTCCGTCAGGCACCCCTTACCAAAGCCCGTGTCAAAGCCGCGTTTATTTAACGTAGTTTACAGAACAAAAGGTAATGTCCATGTCAAAAACTTCGCAGATTTCGCGCCGCCATCTCTTGCAAGCTGGCTCCGCCATCGCTGCTGGCTCGTGCTTGCGGCCACATTTTGCCGCGGCGGATACCTTCCCAGACAAAACCATTAGCTTTGTAGTGCCTGATAGCGGTGGCGGCAGTTTCGATGCCTATATACGCAAATTCGCAGAATACATGCCGCAATATTTGCCGCATAAAGTGAATGTTGAACCGCTGCCAATTCCGGGTGCCGGTGGCCAGGCAGCCGCCTTTAAAATTCAGAATGCGCCGCCCGATGGATATTTTATCGGCATGTTGAACGTGCCGGGAATTCTCACGGCCAAGTTCGGTAAAAAGCCCCCCAAGACCAACCTCGATAGCTTGACCTGGGTGGCCAATCTCGGGCGCGAAGGCTATGGGCTGGCGGTTTCCAAGGACAGCCCGATCAAAAATATTGCCGACATGCAGAAAATTTCGGCAACCCGGCCCATTAGTTTCTCATCAACGGGCGTTGGCTCCACTGATAATTTTGCCACGCGGATATTTTCGGCATCCCTGGGCATCAAATTCAGAATCGTCACGGGCTATACCGGTTCGGCCCCCACCATGGTGGCGGTGGCGCGCGGCGATGTCGATGCTACCGTGCATTCCCTTCCTACCCTGCAATCAATGGCTAAAACCGGCCTTATCCGTATAATTTTCTCGTTTCAACCCAATAGTGGTATCGCCGGGATCGATGACGCCATGTCCGTCGGGGCGCCAACCCTATCCGAGATTTATCAGTGGCGCCCGGTTGTTGCCCCGCCCAACCTACCGCAGCCGATTTTGCAGGCCCTGTCGGACGCTCTGATCGGCACAGCTTCAGTGCCGGAGGTAAAAAATTGGGCTAAGGCAGCCGGCACCAGCCTGTTCCCACTCGATTATCGTGGCGTCAAGACGATGATCGATCAGCAAAAAGCTATGATTGATCAGTGGAAATCAGTGCTTAAAGCCTGATTCCGTTAAAATTTAACTGGTTACGGCTTTTGCTGCGGCGCATGGATTTAGGCGAAGTTATAAGTTTTCGCGTATTGGGTTAATTTCCCTGTATGGCTATGATTGCGTGATAGGCGGGGAATAGGCAATGAAAGTTCCTCTCTCGGGTGCCCCTGATTGTCAGGGATATTGTGATAAAAGGTCTTTAAAGTCATATGGTGAGCCGTAAAATCGTTAAAATAGCATCGCCTGAACTCCAGGCCGCTGACGGGCCGTTGGACCCGGCGGCGGATAACAACTACATTGCAGCCCTGGCGCGTGGCTTGGCTGTAATGCGGGCCTTCGCCGGCCAGCGCAACCAACTCACCATGGCTGAAATTGCCAAGCTGGTCGGGCTGCCTCGGGCCACAGTGCGGCGTTGCCTGATAACCCTCACCGCGCTCGGCTATATCGATACCAATGGTAAATACTACCGCTTAACTCCCCAGGTACTTACGCTTTCACAATCCTATTTCTCATCGAACCCGCTGCCGCGCGTCGCACAGCCCTTCATTGAGCAGGTGAGCGAGGCGGTCGGGGAGTCTTGTTCGGTCTCTGTCCTTACGGGCGATGAGGTCATCTATGTTGCCCGTTCCACCCGCAAGCGGGCGGCCTCGGTTCATCGAGATGTCGGCCAGAACTTGCCGGCTTATTGCACCTCCATGGGCCGGGTGTTGCTCGCGCATCTCGAACCGGACCAGCTCGACGCCTATTTCAATCGGGTCACCCTGAAAAAATTCACGCACGAGACGATCACAGACGAGGCATCCCTGCGTGCCTTGCTTGACCAGGTTCGGCGCCGTGAATTTTGCCTGATCGATGGCGAACTGGAGCATAATCTGCGAGCCGTAGCGGTGCCGGTCCGGGACCAGTCCGGCCGCGTTATCGCAGCAGCCCATATCAGCTCCGAAGCTGATCGGACGCCAAAAGAGAAGATGCGCAATGATTTTCTGCCGGTTTTGCGCTCGGCGGTCTCCCAGATGCGCTCGATGCTGATCGGCTGAAGGCCGATAAATCTTTCTTTGGGTTTGACGCTTATCAAGGTGGTATGGGCATAGCTCTGCCATCATATATGCCTTGAACGAAGGAGGATGACATGATCGTCTCTGATCTGATGACTACAAAATGTATTTCGGTCCAGCCCGGTACAAGCCTTGCCGACGCTGCGCGCATCATGCTGGATCAGCATGTCAGTGGGTTACCGGTTGTTGACGGTACGGGTAAATTGGTTGGTGTGGTGACTGAGGGTGATTTGTTGCGCCGCACCGAACTTGGAACCGCCGGTCACCAGGCGGGCTGGCTTAAGACCTTTTTTCTACCCGATAGTTTGGCCGCCGACTATGTGAAAACCCATGGCCGTCATGTCTCCGAGGTGATGACCCCAGACCCGATTTTCGTGACGCCGCAAACCAGCCTGACCGAAGCGGCAACCTTGATGGTCAACAAGCATATCAAACGGTTACCGGTGGTGGATGACCACGCATTGGTCGGCGTTATCAGCCGCACCGATCTGCTGCGCGTACTGGTTCGCAAGCTGATTGAAATCCAAGCCAACAAGCCGTCGGATGTTGAAATAGCCGAGCATATCAAAGCCAGCCTTGAGCATGAGAACTGGACCCCAAAGGCTGGAATCCATATCGAGGTGAAAGACAGCATTGTTTATCTCAAGGGCATTATCATGAGCGATGCCGAGAAGCAGGCGGTGAACGTGATCGCCGAGAACGCGCCTGGGGTGAAGGACGTTGTGGATGAGCTGGTGTTCGTCGACCCCGCCACCGGGATGGCGTTTCAGTAGGCTGGTGTCACGGCGCTGCCTGTACCACGGCAATCACGGTCGCGCCGTAACGCTCAATCTTGGTCGTGCCCATTCCGGGAATTTCGCCCAGCGCGCTTAAGCTGCGCGGTCGTAAGGTAGCGACAGCGGCGAGCGTGGCGTCGTGGAAAATGACATAGGCCGGGACATTTTGCTCCTTTGCCAGTCGCGAACGCTCGGCGCGCAACGCCTCAAACAGCGCCGCAGCATTGCCGGTCAATTCGGTCCGGGCAGTCTTGGTTTTCATCACCGTAGCAGATGAAGTGGGTGTGCGCTCACGCCGGAAATTCACCGTCTCAACAGCTTTAAGCACCGGCTCGGCCAACGCGGTGAGCCGTAGGGCGCCGAACTGATCATGGTCAACCTCAATCAACCCGCGCACGATCATCTGCCGAAACACCGACCCCCAGCCTTTACGGTCCAATTCGGTTCCTACGCCAAACGTCGGTAACTGGTCGTGGTTGAACTTCAAAATCTTTTCGGTTTTCACCCCCAGCAACACATCCACCAGATGCCCGCTGCCGAAGCGCTGGCCGGTGCGCAGCATGGCGGAGAGCGCCTTGCGGCAAGCGGTCGTGGCATCCCAGGTCTCAGCGGGGTTCAGACAGGTATCGCAATTTCTGCAACCCTGCGCCATGGTTTCACCGAAATGCGCCAATATCGCCTGGCGGCGGCACGAAGCGGTTTCGCAAATCCCCAGCAGCGCGTCGAGCTTGCTGCGCTCCACCCGTTTGATGTCATCTGGCGAGCCGCTTTGGTCGATCATATTGCGCCGGAACACGATGTCCTGCGTGCCATAAAGCAACAGGGTTTCAGCTGGCATGCCATCGCGTCCTGCCCGTCCGGTCTCCTGGTAAAACGCCTCCAAACTGCCCGGCAAATCCAGATGCACCACAAACCGCACATCAGGCTTATCAATCCCCATCCCAAACGCGATGGTCGCCACCAGCACCAAACCTTCCTCGGCGAGAAACGCATCCTGATGGCGCGAGCGTACCGCCGGGTCGAGCCTGGCATGATAGGGCAGGGCGTTAATCCCCGCGGCCTTCAGCGCTGCAGCGGTTTCATCCACTGTGTTGCGGCTCAGGCAATAAACGATCCCGCTCTCTCCCTCATGGGCTTTCAAAAACGTCAGTAGTTGCTTCAAAGGCGCGGCTTTCGGCACTACCGCGTAGCGAATATTAGGCCGGTCGAAGCTTGCCAGAAACAGCCGCGCGTCATCAAGGTTCAGCCGCCGCCGAATTTCCTCGCGTGACTGCATATCCGCCGTGGCGGTCAGCGCAATCCTGGGCACACCCGGAAACAGCCGCCCTAGTGCCGCCAGTTGTAAATATTCCGGCCGGAAATCATGCCCCCATTGGCTAACGCAATGTGCCTCATCGATGGCAAACAGCGCAATTCTGGCCTCGTCCAGCATCTCTAAAAAATCCGGCTGCATTAGCCGCTCCGGCGCCACATACAGCATATCCAGCGTTCCGGCCCGCAAATCCGCCCGCACCTGAGTGCGTTCGGCTGGTGTCATGCTGGAATTGATCGCCGCCGCTTTCACGCCCAACTGGCGCATCGCCGCCACCTGGTTGCGCATCAGCGCGATTAACGGCGAGACCACCACCCCCACCCCAGGGCGGCATAATGAGGGCAACTGGTAACAAAGCGACTTACCGCCGCCAGTCGGCATCAACACGATCGCATCGCCACCGTTCATCACATGCGAGATAACCGCCTGCTGCTCGCCCCTGAATCCTGGCAGGCCGAATACGCTGTGCAGAACTCTATCAGGGTCGGCGGCAAACGAATCGGCCTGATGCATATCCATGCATCGTGGGTACAATTTCCGCCCGCGCCGACGCAACCGCGCCGGCACTCTATCAACCTGGCACAGTGAACCTTATATCTGTGTGATGGCCGATTACCCGCTCTCTGAAGATCTGTCCCCAAACATTGGGTCGTTTTCCAACAGCTACGCGCGGTTGCCCGCGGCGTTTTATGCGCATGCCGTACCTGCTAAAGTGACAGAACCTCGTCTCATTAAGTTCAATGAAGCCCTTGCGGCCGAGCTGGGTTTAACGCCGCCACCTCAACAGCGCGCGGCAATTTTCGCTGGCAACCTGATCCCCGCAGGGGCCGAGCCACTGGCTATGGCGTATGCCGGCCACCAATTCGGCGGTTTCGTGCCGCAACTGGGCGATGGCCGGGCCATTTTGCTGGGCGAGATGATCGACACACACGGCCAGCGCCGTGACATCCAGCTTAAAGGCGCGGGCCGCACGCCGTTCTCACGCCGGGGCGATGGCCGCGCCGCCCTGGGCCCCGTATTACGCGAATATCTCATCAGCGAGGCGATGAACGCGCTCGGCATCCCCACCACCCGCGCTTTAGCCGCCGTCACCACGGGCGAGCAAATTTTACGCGAGGAAGGCTTGGTTCCTGGCGCCGTCTTCACAAGAGTGGCGGCCAGTCATGTGCGGGTTGGCACATTTCAGTATTTTGCCGCCCGCGGTGATGTATCGTCTCTCCGGCAACTGGCCGATTACGTCATCAATCGGCACTATCCACAGGCTAAAAACGCCAAGCGCCCGTATTTCGCTTTGCTGCAAATGGTGGCGCACGCACAGGCAGAACTTATCGCGCACTGGCTCCGCGTCGGCTTCATCCACGGGGTCATGAACACCGACAATATGGCGATCGCCGGGCAGACTATCGACTTCGGCCCTTGCGCCTTCATGGATGCCTACGACCCCGCCACCGTCTTTAGCTCAATCGATTATTATGGCCGCTACGCTTATGCGAACCAGCCCCGCCTCGCCAACTGGAATCTCGCCCGTTTCGCGGAAACCATTTTACCGTTGCTAGATGATAACCAGGAGGCCGCCGTTGCCCTTGGTACCGAGGTGATCGAGGGGTTCCAGGCGCGCTACGCAGCCTTCTGGCTGGAAACCGCGCGCGCCAAACTGGGGCTGTTCACCGCGGAAGACGGCGATGAGGCTCTGATGAACGACCTGCTGGATATTATGCACAAAAACCAGGCCGATTTCACGCTGACCTTCCGGCATCTGAACGACGACGCAAGATCGCAATTCATTGACCCCACCGCCTTTGATCATTGGGCGCAAGGCTGGCGCACCCGTCTCAACCACGAGACGCATACCCCCGAAGAGCGCTCCGCCAAAATGCAGGCGGTCAACCCGGCCTTCATTCCGCGCAACCACCGGGTCGAGCAAGCTTTGCAAGCCGCGGTTCAACACGCCGACTTCACTTTGTTCGATGAACTTCTCACAGTCTTGGCGAATCCCTACCAAGACCAGCCGAACTTCGCCCACTACACCACGCCGCCTGAACAAAGCGAGCGAGTGTTACATACTTTCTGCGGGACTTAAGTTCTTAAACCCGCGCCACCCGCAGCGCATTGGTGGTGCCGGGCTGGCCAAATGGCACGCCGGCAACCACCACAATCTCATCGCCTTTTTTAGCGAAGCCTTCTAGCCGCGCCATGTGAACCGCATTGGCCGTGGCCTCAGTCATGGAATGCACTTCCTTGGTGAGCGAGGCATGAACACCCCAAACCGCCGCCATCCGGCGTGCCACAGTCATGCTGGTGGTGAGCCCGATCACCGGACAATCGGGCCGGTCCCGCGCCACCCGGAGCGCCGTGGACCCTGAAGCGGTTAGCGCCACAATTGCCTTAGCCCCGATGGTATGTGCCACCTGACAAGCGGCAGCAGCAATCGCGTCAGCCGATGATTTCTCGGGTTCAGGGCGCTTGGCATCAATGCCGCGCCGCCAATCCTCATCGCGCTCCACCCGGGTAATAATCCGGTCCATCATATTCACGGACTCCCTCGGATATTGCCCGGCAGCCGACTCGGCAGACAGCATCACCGCATCGGCGCCGTCAAACACCGCCGACGCCACGTCTGATGCTTCGGCCCGGGTGGGCGCAGGGGCAGTGATCATGCTCTCAAGCATCTGGGTGGCCACTACTACCGGCAGGCCTCGCAGCTGCGCGGCCCGGATGATGCGTTTTTGCGCCAGAGGCACGTCCTCGGGCGGCAATTCCACGCCCAAATCACCACGCGCCACCATCACCGCATCCGAGAGTGCCAGAATTTCATCAAGATTATCCAAGGCCTGCGGCTTTTCAAGCTTGGTCATCACCAGCGCCCGCCCATCCGCCAGTGCCTTGGCTTGCGCCACGTCCTCAGCCCGCTGCACAAACGATAAGCCGATGTAATCAATCCCCAGCGGCAGCACGAACTCCAGATCGCTCAGGTCCTTTTTGGTCAGCGCTGGAATCGGCAGCACCACATCCGGGATATTCACACCTTTACGGTCTGAAAGCACGCCGCCGTTCATAATCTCAGTAATTAGATGATCCGCCATTTTGCGCACCACCCGCAACCGCAGCTTGCCATCATCGAGCAACAAGGTGGCACCAACCGATGCAGCCTCCATAATTTCAGGGTGCGGCAGACAAACCCGGCGCGTATCGCCAGGGGCGGGGTTCATATCCAGCGTAAAACTCTGTCCCGCCTGCAACTGCACGCGACCTGATTGAAACTGCCCAACCCGCAATTTTGGTCCCTGCACGTCGGCGAGAATCCCAATCGGGCGGCTGTATTTTTTCTCCAGCGCCCGGATCATCTCGATGCGGGACGCGTGATCGGCATGGGTGCCGTGCGAGAAATTCAGCCGGAATACATCAGCCCCCGCCAGAAACAACTGTGCCATCATCTCAAGGGTCGAGCTTGCTGGGCCAAGGGTCGCAATAATTTTGGTCCGCCGGTGGCGCCGTAATCGCTCAGTCATATTTTATTCCTATTTCCTGCGTCCGTCCCAATCCGGCCAAATACCCGGCTGCGCGGTTATAGGCTCAGGCCGCGCCGCCGTCATACCCGGTGGGAGTTAATGTTTTAAAAAATAGCCGTAATTTTAGCCGTTAGCGCCGCGCTTAGAAAGCTTAGGTAAGTAAATCTCTTCCGGCAAAGGCGCAACGCGAGCAATAAAAACCGCCCCGGCAATGGAGACAGGCATAAATCCCGGATTGAACAGACCATTCGCCCGCGCTACGCCACACTCATGAATGTACCCCGCGCCATCGACCCCACCAGTGACATTGCCATCGCCCAGGCGATCCAATTGCGGCCTATCCAGGAGGTAGCAGCCGACCTTGCCATCCCGCCGGAGGCGCTATTCCGTTACGGGCCATTCAAAGGCAAAATTTCATTGCCGTTTACCGCCCAGGTGGCGGCAAATCAGACGCGCGGAAACCTTATTCTGGTCACTGCCATTAGTCCCACGCCGGCGGGGGAAGGCAAAACCACCACCACCATCGGGCTTGGTGACGCGCTGCGCCAGCGGGGCGTTAAAACCGCCATATGTTTACGTGAGCCAAGTCTTGGCCCCTGCTTCGGCTCCAAGGGGGGCGCCACGGGCGGCGGCCATGCCCAAGTCGCCCCCATGGAAGACATCAACCTGCATTTCACGGGCGACCTTCACGCCATCAGTGCCGCGCATAATCTGCTGGCTGCCCTGATCGATAATCATATTTTCTGGGGCAATAAGCTCGAGTTAGACCCTCGCCGCGTCACCTGGCGGCGGGTGGTGGATTTGAACGATCGCTCGCTCCGCAAAATCATCACTGGGCTCGGCGGTCCCGCCAACGGCTATCCGCGCGAAACCGGCTTCGACATCACCGTCGCCAGCGAAGTCATGGCGATCTTCTGTCTGGCGCACTCCCTGCAGGACCTTGCCGATCGTTTAGCGGATATTGTGATTGGCCGAGATACGCATAAAAATCTGGTGCGGGCTGGTCAATTAGGTGTGGCCGGTGCCATGGCCGCTTTATTAAAGGATGCCCTGGCGCCGAATTTGGTTCAAACGCTGGAAGGCACCCCCGCCTTCATTCATGGCGGGCCGTTCGCCAACATCGCCCATGGCTGCAATTCGGTCCTGGCCACTGAAACCGCGCTCGGTTTGGCTGATTACGTTGTCACTGAAGCCGGGTTTGGTGCCGACCTCGGTGCCGAAAAATTCCTCAACATCAAATGTCGCAAAGCCGGGCTGGCGCCAGCCGCCGCTGTGGTGGTGGCCACTGTGCGGGCGCTGAAAATGCACGGCGGCGTGGCGCTCAAGCAGGTCGGGCAGGAGAATGTCGCCGCCGTCGTGGCTGGATGCAGTAACCTGATGCGCCATGTCAGGAACTGTCAGAAATTTGGCCTGCCTGTGCTGGTCGCCATTAACCGTTTTACCACCGATACCGCAGCCGAATTGCAAGCCATTATGGATGCCTGCGCATCAGTTGGCGTTGAGGCGATTGCCTGTAACCATTGGGCTGAGGGCGGGCAGGGCGCACTGGACCTCGCGGATGCTGTACGCCGTGTCACAGCCGCACCGACATCGGCATTTCAACTGCTCTACCCCGATGCGATGCCGCTGGCCGATAAAATTCGCCGGGTCGCAACCGAGATTTACGGAGCGGCGGATGTGGCTTTTGAAGCCGTGGCAGCTGCCCAATTGGCTGGTTTCGAATTGGCCGGTTTCGGCCATTTGCCGGTTTGTATGGCCAAAACCCAGTATAGTTTTTCCACCGACCCTACCCTGAAGGGGGCCCCCACCGGCTTTACCTTGCCGGTGCGCGAGGTGCGGCTGGCGGCAGGGGCTGGGTTTATCGTGGTCCTGTGCGGCGAAATTCTCACCATGCCAGGTCTGCCGCGCCATCCGGCAGCGGAGGACATATTCCTCGACTCCGAGGGAGACATCGGCGGCTTGACTTAACACCGACAGCGGCAGGCACAAAAAACCCGGCGGAGCCTGAGGCTCGCCGGGTTTTTGTGGGAGACATTAAAGTTAGTGTGTAGGAATCACCCCTGGAACAACAAATTGTTCCACAATCACGATCACCACCAACATTAACGTCAGAATAATGCTGTGAATGAATGTCCGGGCGAAGACCTTGCCTTCCTGTCCCGACATTCCGGTTACCGACACACCGGTTGAGATATTCTGTGGTGAGATCAACTTGCCGAATACGCCGCCGGAAGCGTTGGTAGCCGCAAACAAGGTTGGGCTCAGGTTAAGTTGAGTGGCCGCCACAACCTGCAAATTGCCAAACAGCGCATTGCCGGATGTAACGCTACCCGACAATGTAACCGCCAGCCAGCCGAGGAACGGTGATAGCAATATGAAGAATTGTCCCGTTGAAGCCACACCATGCCCGAGCGTGTAGGCCAGGCCGGAATAGTTCATCAGATAAGCCAACCCCACAATCAGCATCACCGTTACCACCGCCAGCCACATTTGCTTGATCGTCAGCACTGCACATTGCAGCAGGGCGGATGACGAGAGCCGAACGATATCGGCGGTTATGAACGCTGCGATCAAAATTGCGGTGCCGGTTGCAAGCGGCTGAAACAGCCACACAGCAGGGTAGGGTTTATCGTGATTCAATGTAATTGAGATCGCGTTATCCAAGCCTGGCCAATGAATGGCCTGTGCGCCAACGGTAAATACCTGGAACTGGGTCCAGCCGATAACGACGACCGAGACGATGACCCAAGGCAACCAGCCTTTCCAGCTCGGGATTTTTGATCCCGCCCCGGCAGAACTCATCGTAGCTGCCTTGATCATAAACATCGGGTCAGGGGCCGGGCGCCAGACCTGCAGGAATAAAATCGTGATGATCAGCGACCCCAGCGAGGCCAGCACGTCGGTCAGCGAGTAGTTGATGAAATTTGCGGTCACAAACTGCATACCCGCAAAGCTGATGCCTGCAACCAGCAGCACTGGGAACGTGGCGCGGATGGATTTGAAGCCACCAAACAAGCCAATCACGTAAAACGGTAGAATAATCGCAATGATGGGTAATTGGCGGCCCACCATGGCGCCCAGTTCATTGGCGGGCAGACCAGTCACGGCGCCGAGCACCGTTATGGGCACACCCAGAGCGCCAAACGCCACCGGGGCGGAGTTGAAGATCAAGGCGTAAACCAAGGCTTCAAGCGGCGCGAACCCGACGATGATCAGCAATGAGCTAACAATCGCGATCGGCACGCCAAATCCGGCCACACCCTCAAGCAAACAGCCAAAACAGAAGCCGATCACCACCAGCACCACCCGGCGGTCGTTCGGTAAATTTTGGATGATCCAGTCGCGGAAAGCGTCAAAATAGCCGGAGCGAACCGTAATATTATACAGGAAAATCGCGTTTACCACGATCCACATGACCGGCCACATGGCGAATACCGCGCCGTTAGCAACTGAGTCCAAGGCCAATGACACCGGCATTTGCCAAGGACCAACGGCGATGATTAACGCAACGATCAGCCCGGCCAAGGCTGCCTGCCAAGCCGCCCGCCGGAATATGCCAAGCATGATGAGCAGCACCAGCACTGGTAAAATGGCAACCATGAAAGACAAGCCAAGGCTGCCCCCAATTGGTGTAATGAGTTGCTTGAACAATATTCCCCCCTGCCTAATCTCAGTTGCGGCCGCGACCCACCCAGGACGCTAAACGACAAGACAAATCGTTACCATAATAATTGATACAACCTAGTATGGTGCAAAACAAATCATTGGTGCAACAGCCCTTCTGTTAAAAATGCTGCGTGCTGTATAACTATCTGAATTATTTGATCGCCAACCTGGCTAACAGTCGCATGATGCAAAAAACCCCACCGAAATGGTGGGGTTTTTTTTATGTGTCAGTAGATGTGCCGCTTTATCTCAGGGGCTGACAATCGGGATAATACCTGGAATGACGAATTGCTGGATGACCACCAACACGGCCAGGATCAATGTCAGAATGACAGAGTGGATAAAGGTACGCGCGAAAACCTTGCCCTCTTGACCCACCATGCCCACGACTGACACCCCGGTTGAGATGTTCTGCGGCGAGATCATCTTGCCCATGACGCCGCCCGATGAATTGGTGGCGGCGAATAGAATCGGGTTCAGGTTAAGCTGCTTGGCGGCCACCACCTGCAAATTACCGAATAGGGCATTACCCGAGGTATCACTGCCCGAGAGCATAACCGCAATCCATCCGAGGAACGGCGAGAGCAGCACAAAGAACTGGCCGGTCGAAGCGACGCCGTCACCCAGTGTGAACGCAAGGCCGGAGTAGTTCATCAGGTAAGCCAGGCCGATAATCAGCATAACGGTCACCACGGCCACCCAAACCTGGGAAATGGTCTGAGCCACGCACTGAAAGAATGTCGTTACCGAGGTTTTAACGAGGATAGCGGTGATCAGCGCCGCGACCAGAATGGCGGTTCCGGTTGCCAACGGCTGGAAAACCCAAACCGCTGCATAAGGTTTACCATGATACAGGGTAATTGAAATGGCGTTATGAAGTGCCGGCCAGTGGATCGCCATCTGGTCAATGGCAAATACTTTATACTCCGTCCAAATAATCACCACTGCCGAAACGATGACCCAAGGCATCCAGCCCTGCCACGCCGGCACGTGGCTGGCATTGGCGGCGGCATGATCCAAAACTTCCGGCCGGATCGCAAATTCCTCGTCCTTTGCAGGCCGCCAAAATTGCAGGAATGTCACCGTGATGATCAACGAACCTAACGAAGCCAGGACGTCGGTCAGCGCGTAGTTAATGAAGTTCGAGGTGGTGAACTGCATGAACGCGAAGCTGCCACCAGCAACCAGCAACAGCGGCCACAGCGCCTTGAGGGAGCGCTTACCGCCGTAGAGGAACATGACATAAAACGGCAACATCAGCGCCATTTCAGGCAACTGACGGCCAATCATCTGGCCAAGCTGCAGAGCCGGCAGACCCGTCACCTGGCTCAAAACCGTTACCGGCACGCCGAGGGCGCCGAACGCCACAGGAGCGGTGTCAAAAATCAGGCAGTAAACCAGCGCTTCAAGCGGCGGGAAGCCCACCATGATGAGCAGCGCGCTGACGATGGCAACAGGTGTTCCGAACCCGGCGATGCCTTCAAGCAGGGCGCCGAAACAGAACGCCATCACGATCAGAACCACCCGGCGGTCATTGGGCAAATGCCCGATAATCCAGTCACGGAACGCATCAAAATGGCCGGACCTCACTGTAATATTGTAAAGCAGAATGGCGTTGACCACGATCCACATGATCGGCCACAGCGCAAAAACCGCGCCATTGGCGACTGAATCCAGAGCCAAACCGACCGGCATCTGCCAAACGAACACGGAAATAATAAGGGCAACAATCAAGCCGACCAAAGCGGCTTGCCAAGCGGCCCGGCGGAGCACGCCCAGCATAATCAGAACGGTCAGAACCGGTAAAACGGCCACGATAAAGGACAAGCCGAGGCTATCCCCTACCGGCGTGATAAGCTGCTTAAACATCAATGCTTCCCCAAGGCTATTAAAAACGCACGTCAGGGTGGAGCGAAGATACACTTACGCAAACAGCCTAAACACGATGTCTCGATAAGTTGCTTCGATGAGAAAAGCCAGAGCCGATCAGAAATAAATTCGCCAAGCCCCCCGTGGGTCCAGGCGAATTATTGCGCCGCCGCCCCCACAACAACGATATGCAACCATCCGGGACCATGAGCGCCTCGGACCAAAGCGCCCTCAATATCGGTCGTGCCGCTGGCGCCTGTCACAAAATTTACATTGCGCGGTGGCGATTTTCCATCAAACGAGGCGACATAATCTTCCATCCAGGACCAGATATTTTTATACGGTACCGCAACGACATGATGCAGCGGTAAAAACGCGAATAAGGTTGGCGATTGCGGAGAGGAATGAAATATCAGAGTCCCCGTCTCGGCAATACCGCCCAGAGCCAGCCCGACGGCAAGTGTTTCGTCGGTGTGAATATGGTCGTGGGTCTGGCAGCCGCCCCAATTCAGCGCTTCCAAATCAGGGTGCGGTTGCAGGGCGATATTTGGCGCCAGATGATGCTGTTCTGCATACCGCATGACTACTGCAGGAAATTCATCCCATGAGATGATTCGCTCAGCCGTGGCGGCAACGCCGGGAGACTGCACGCGGTCCAGAAACACCTCGTCCGGCGGGCCCGAAACGCGGTCCGGCCTGGTGGCGGTAACCCGTGCCCGCAGTTGGGTAAGCTCAGCGGCGATGGTCGGCGCCGATGCAGGCGCGGGCAGGGCTTTGCGGATCGCGGCAAAAATAGCTTTTTTGGCGTTGCTCATTTGGCAGCCTGATGCTTTTTATATTGTGCGAGAAAAGTTCCACCTTGCGGTTTCGGCATGTCCCGGTAACGGGTCCAGCCGCCGGCGAGCGGCATTTTTGAAATCCAGCCGCCTTTGGCAAATACCGGCATTATCCGCAGCGCCATATTGCTGGCAAGCTGATAGAGCACCGGCCGAACCGCCAAAAACTCCCATATCCGCAGTGCCCAGGCGGTATGCAAAGGCTCGTAACCTTGCACCCAGGCTTTCGTGCGCCAGCCGCGGATGAGCTTGGGGAGCGGTATCGCCACCGGGCAAACCTCCTGGCATTGGCCGTTCAGGGTGCAGGCTCGTGGTAGATCCTGGGATTTTTCCAGACCATCCAAACTTGGCGTAATCACGGAGCCCATGGGGCCGGGATAGGTGGCACCATAGGCGTGGCCGCCGATCTGGCGGTACACCACGCAATGATTCATGCAGGCGCCGCAGCGCAAGCAGCGCAGCATTTCCGCCAGCCCTTCGGCCAGCATTGTGGTGCGCCCGGCATCCACCAGCACGATATGAAATTCCTCTGGCCCATCAACATCGCCAGCCCGCTTCGGCCCGGTATGAAACGTTGTGTACTGCGTGAGCTCAGCGCCGGTGGCGGAACGTACCAGCAAGCGCAGCATGGTCATGGCTTCCACCATGCTGGGCACCAGCTTCTCAATCCCCGCCGTTACAATATGCACGCGCGGCGGCGTGGTGGTCAGCTCGGCATTGCCTTCATTGGTTACCGTGCAGATGGCGCCAGTATCGGCAATTAAAAAATTAGCACCCGAGATTCCAACGTCAGCCGCCATGAATTTTTCGCGCAAGTTCCGCCGCGCCGAATTCACCATCTGCTCGACGGTTTCCAGTGCGCCGGGGTCGGTATGGTGGGCCTTGAACAATTCGCCCACTTGCTCGCGGGTTTTATGCAGAGCCGGCCAGATAATATGCGAGGGCGCCTCCCCGGCGAGCTGAATAATATGTTCGGCCAGGTCGGTCTCCACCCGCTCAATTCCTGCCGCCTCCAGCGCGTGCGGCAGGCCAATTTCCTCGCCTAGCATCGATTTGGAGCGGGTAACCGATTTAGCGTTGGCGGCCTTGCAAATACCCACCACAATTTCACAGGCTTCCTGGCCGGTGCGCGCCCAATGAATTTTCGCGCCGGTCTTTTTCGCGTTGGTCTCGAACTGGTTGAGGTAATATTCCATGTTGGCGATAACATGGTCTTTAATGTCACGGCCCAATTCACGCGCTTTGGCAAATTCCGGCCAGGCGGCAATGGCGGCGGTGCGTTTGCTGCGCGCGGTGTTGGTGGTGCGGTCAATAGCGATTTTTAAGGTGGCGTCCGCAAGTGCCGCCGTAACCCGGCCTTGAAACGCATTCATGCGGTTTCTCCAATGGCGGGGCCATCACCCATTCCGGCCAGAATTTCGGCGGTATGAAAGGCCCGTACCTTTGAGCCGTCGCGGTGTAACTTGCCTGCCATATTCATCAGGCAACCTAAATCGCCACCTAGCAGCAATGCGGCACCGGTGGCGTTAATGGCGGCGGCTTTTTCACCCACAATGGCGTTTGAGATATCGGGATATTTCACGCAGAATGTGCCGCCAAATCCGCAACAAACATTTGCCCCTTCCAGCGGCAGCAGCTCCAAACCCGTCACGTCGGCCAGCATTTTCCGCGGCTGTGCCTGAACGTTCAAACTGCGCAAGCCGCTGCAGCTATCATGATACGTGGCGGTCGTCGCATAGCTGACATCTTTCGGACGCCATCCCCATAGGTCGCTCATGTAGCTCAGTAGCTCGTATGTCCGGTTTGCGAGGTCAACCGCCTTGGCGTGCCAGACCGGATCGGCTTCGAATAAATCCGGATAGTCTTTTTTGATGGTCGCGGCACACGACCCGGAAGGCACCACCACATGGTCGAACCCGGCCAATAATTTGATATTCTGCTTGGCTATCTTGCGCGTACCATCCTGGTCGCCGGAATTAAGTGCCGGTTGGCCGCAGCAGGTCTGCCCCATCGGCACTTCCACGACGCAATTGACCTGTTCCAGCAAAGCCAAAGCAGCAAAGCCAATCTGCGGCCGCATCGCATCAACCAGGCAGGTGGCAAACAGCGCAACGCGCGGCGGATTATTTTTCATAGGCTTCCAATCGCTCCATGTCCCGCAAACTGGGAAATAATTTCATCCATAATAGCGCTACGGCCATACTGCCAATACCGCCCAATACCACGGCGGGCACAGCGCCCAGCAGGGCTGCCGTAAAGCCGCTTTCAAACTCGCCCAAATTATTTGAAGCGCCAATGAACAGGTAATTCACAGCACCCACTCGGCCGCGCATAGCGTCGGGCGTCTGCAACTGCACCAGCGAGGTCCGGATGATCACGCTGACCGTGTCGGAGGCACCCATAATGAACAACGCCGCCAGCGAGAGCACGAAATAGTGCGAAACGCCAAAAATCGTAGTCGCCAGGCCAAATATCATCACCGCCTGAAACATCCGCAGTCCCACCCGGTGCTCCATGGCGTGACGCGCGACCCAGATGGTCATCAGTAATGAGCCAATGGCAGGTGCGCCGCGCAAAATGCCCAATCCCCAAGGGCCGGTGTGCAAAATATCGCGGGCATAAATTGGCAGCAAAGCAGTGGCGCCCCCCAGCAGCACCGCAAATAAATCGAGCGAAATGGTCCCGAGAATTGCCGGGTTCTTCCACACAAACCCTACGCCTGCGAAAAGGGAAGCAAAGGTAGGCGGCTCTTTTGCAACGGCCGGCCGGTCCATTAGGATCAAGCCATTCAACACGGTGGCCAGCAGCCAAAGGGCAGCCATCAGCGCATAAGGCAATACCGGGCTCATGGCATAGGCGAAACCGCCGATGGCGGGGCCTATAATGGTGGCAGTCTGGAACGCCCCGTTGGAGATGGCCGTGCCTTTTTGCAGCATTCCCTGGGGTACCACGCCCGGAAGCAATGCCGCGCTGGCCGGGCTGCCAAAGGCGCGTGACCCTCCGAGCACCACAACCGCCGCGAAAATCTCACCAACGGTCAACCAGCCGGCAAACGTACCCCAGGCCAGGAATATCGCGGCCATCGCTTCGGCAATCTGGCATAATTGCAAAACCAATTTACGCTCATAACGGTCCACGGCGTGGCCGCCGATGAAGGTAAGTGCCGCCATGGGGATGAATTGTGCAACGCCGATCAAGCCCAAATCTAAGGCGCTGCTGGTCATGGCATAGATCTGCCACCCCATTGCAACGGCGCCCATTTGAAAGGCCATCGAGGAAAAGCCACGCCCAAGGGCGAGATAAACAAACGGGGTGTGGCGGAGCAGGGTGCGGGCGCTACCAGCGATGATCTCAGAGGGCATGAACCCGGCTATAGCATGCTCAACGTAAACCGCCGCAAGGGCTCGCCCGGAAACCGGCCATGCCTGTCATGGCGCTGAAATGGCCGGTCCCTGTCAGTCGGCCGGCTTACCGGCCGTTAGGCGGATCAATCCTCGTCATCTTCGTCGTGGCGATCGTGGTGATAATACCCGTTATCGTAATACGAGGGGCGTGGGTAATAGGACTGCTGGGGCGCATAATATACCGGCGGCGGTGGCGGGCGATAATAAACCGGCGGGGGTGCATAATACGCCGGGGGGGCGATGCCGATTGTAAACCCAAACCCGCCGCGGCCGTAGTCGTCGTCATCGGCTTTCGCGGTATGGCCGAGGCCAAGCGTGACACCCGCAAGCACCGCAGCATAAACAACATATTTGAAGCGCATATAAAACTCTCCATCACAACGTGCCCGGGGCTGGTTGGTAGGGGCCCACAGTCGTTGAATGAAATCTAGCACCGGAAGATGGCAATTTTAGGGGGCAAGGGAGATGGGAATTTTATATAAAATCAAGCTATATCAATATGTTTCAAGAATATCCGCCATAATGGCGCCGCAAATGCCATCTTCACGCGCTGCGCCAAAGTTCAAACTATTTGTCAGTCGATGGCCAAGGCTTGTGCGATCGGCGCTGCCAGCAAGGCTTCCTCCTTCAAGTCAACGCCCGTCAGTTTGCGGCGCAATGACTCCCGCATCAGCCAGGCTAGCGTATCGGCAGCAACCTCGTAGGATAGTCCGCCTTTGCCGTGGATGTTGGAGATACAGTTACGCGCTGAGTCCCTGGTGCCGCGCTTGGGATTGTAGGTGAGATAAATTCCCAGGCTTTCCGCCACACTCAACCCCGGCCGCTCACCGATCAACATAACGCATAGCTTTGCCCCCAGCCGTTCTCCGATATCATCGCCAATCGCCACCCGTCCTTGCGTGGCAATCACTACCGGGGCGATTTTCAGATCATGCAGCCGGGTCAATGCCGCTTTCAGCATCGGCACGGCATTCAGTGAAACCGCCGTGGCCGACAGCCCATCGGCGATCACAAACACCGCGTCATAATCCCCCGGCTCCAGCAATGCCTCACAATCCAGGTGCAATTGCCGCCCCAAGTCAGGCCGACGCAGGTAAATCTCTCTCGAGTCTGCGGCACTTCGCACCTCGATCACCTCGCCCTGAATGGCAGCCTTCAGGGGCGCGGTATCCAACCTGGTATGCACGGCGTCGCGTGCTTTGGCGTGTGCCAGTTGGAATTCCAGCACATCCTTGATCGGCATGGCATCACCCACCCGCCCTAGGCCAATGCGGGCGCGTGTCGTGGCTCGCAGTTTTGACCAGGGGTCGAGTTCAGGCGGCAGCGGCACTGATCAGCCTTTGTAACATCTTATTTTGTGGCCCGGCCATGCGCATCCGCCCGGCACGGTCCACCATGTCCATTTTTTCCAGCCAGATTTCAAATTCAGGTGCCGGTTTTACCCCGAAGGTCGAGCGTAGATACAGCAAATCATGGTAGGAGAGGCTCTGGTAATTCAGCATCACATCATCGGCGCCCGGCACGGTGATGACGAAGGTTACGCCCGCCGCCGTGAGCAGCGTCATCAATGTGTCCATGTCATCCTGGTCGGCCTCGGCGTGGTTGGTGTAGCAAACGTCGCAGCCCATCGGCACGCCCAGCAGCTTGCCGCAAAAATGATCCTCCAGCCCGGCCCGAATGATCTGCTTGCCATCGTAGAGGTATTCCGGCCCGATGAACCCCACCACCGTATTGACCAGCAGCGGTTTGAACGCCCGCGCCACCGCGTAGGCCCGCGCCTCGATGGTCTGCTGGTCAATCCCGAAATGCGCCTCGGCGCTCAACGCCGCGCCTTGGCCGGTCTCAAAATACATCACATCCTGGCCGGCAGTTCCGCGCCCCAGCGCCAGCGCCGCCGCGCGGGCCTCCTGCAAGATGCCCAGGTTAATGCCGAATCCGGCGTTGGCAGCCTCAGACCCGGCGATCGACTGAAACACCAAATCCATCGCCCCACCGCGGTTCATCACCTCGATGGCATTGGTCACATGGGTCAGTACGCAGGTTTGGGTGGGAATTTCATAGCGCTGCCGCAGGCCATCCAGCATCTCCAGCAGCGCCAGACAATTCGGCACATTATCCGTGGCGGGGTTAATGCCGATCACGGCATCGCCAGTCCCATAAAGTAGCCCATCGAGCGTGGAAGCCGCGATGCCGCGCAAATCATCGGTGGGGTGGTTGGGCTGCAACCTCGTAGCAAGCCGCCCCGGCAGCCCCAGCGTGTTACGAAACTTCGTTATCACCTCGCATTTGCGTGCCACCGCGATCAAATCCTGGTTGCGCATCAGCTTGCAAACCGCCGCCACCATCTCGGGCGTCAGCCCTGGGGCTAAAGCCCGCAAGGCCACCGAGTCCGCCTCATACCCCAGCAACCAATCCCTCAAGCCGCCCACCGTGAGGTGCGAAACCGGCGCAAACGCCTCAGCATCATGGCTGTCCAGAACCAGCCGCGTGACTTCATCGGCCTCGTAGGGGATCAGCGCCTCGTTCAGGAAGGTGGTCAGCGGCAAATCCGCCAGCACAGCCCGCGCCGCCACCCGCTGTGCATCGCTCTCCGCCGCTAGCCCAGCCAGTTCATCGCCCGACCGCCGCGCCGAGGCGCAGGCCAGAACCGACTTTAAATCATCAAACCGGTAGGTCTCGCCCCCGAAACTCGTTGCATATCGTGCCATAGAAGCCATTGAACATCGCCCTTTCCCGCGACGCAACATAAATTAGCGGCAAGAAGGTGAGATTGGCCTGACCAATGGCCTTTATCCCGCCGTTATGCTGCGCTATGCCGAGGGGATGAATGAGATACTCAAAAACTCGCTGCGTTCCGGGCCGGATGGCCGGGGGCGTTTTGGCGAATTCGGTGGCCGGTTTGTGGCTGAAACTTTGATGCCACTGATTTTGGAGCTGGAGACGGCCTACGAGGCTGCCAAGGCTGACCCGAGCTTCCAGGCCGAGATCGACTATTATTTGAAGCACTATGTCGGGCGCCCCAGCGCCCTTTGGTTCGCTGAACGGCTGACCAGGCATCTGGGCGGCGCCAAAATATATTTTAAGCGTGATGAGCTGAACCATACCGGCGCCCATAAAATCAATAATTGCATTGGTCAGATTTTACTGGCCCGCCGGATGGGAAAAACCCGCATTATCGCCGAAACCGGCGCCGGCCAGCACGGCGTGGCAACCGCTACCGTCTGTGCACTGTTTGGCCTGCCTTGCACCATTTACATGGGCGCTGTGGATGTTGAGCGTCAGAAGCCCAACGTATTTCGCATGAAGCTGTTGGGGGCTGAAATTGTTCCGGTGAAATCCGGGGCAGGGACCCTTAAGGACGCGATGAACGATGCGATGCGCGATTGGGTCGCCAACGTGCAGGACACGTTTTACATCATCGGCACGGCTGCGGGTCCGCACCCGTACCCGGCCATGGTGCGCGATTTCCAATGCGTGATCGGCGAGGAAACCAAGTGGCAATTGCAGGAAGCTGAAGGCCGTTTGCCAGACATTTGCATAGCCGCCATCGGTGGCGGTTCCAATGCCATCGGGCTGTTCCATCCATTTCTCGATGATGCGTCGGTACGCTTGATCGGCGTGGAAGCGGCAGGACACGGGTTGGATTCTGGTGAACATGCGGCGTCACTCTCGCGAGGGCGGCCTGGCGTTCTGCATGGCAACCGTACCTATTTGTTGCAGAACGAGGATGGGCAAATCCTCGAAGCCCATTCAATTTCAGCCGGGTTGGATTATCCTGGTATCGGACCAGAACATTCATGGCTGCATGATATCGGCCGGGTGGAATATGTCTCGATCACTGATGACGAAGCATTGACGGCGTTTCAGTTGTGTACACGCACTGAGGGTATTATTCCGGCCTTGGAGCCAGCCCACGCGCTGGCTTATGTCATGAAGCTGGCACCGACGCTACCTGTTGATAAAATTATCGTGATGAATCTCTGTGGTCGCGGTGATAAGGATATTTTCACCGTCGCCGAACATCTTGGTTTCAAACTATGAGCCGTATTGCTGGCGTTTTTGAAAATTTACGGTCTCAGGGCCGCGCTGCCCTGATTCCTTTCGTGGAAGCCTTCGACCCGGACCGTGATACCTCGCTCGCCTTGCTTACCGGCATGGCGGCAAATGGCGCGGACATCATCGAAATCGGCGTCCCCTTCACCGACCCGATGGCCGATGGCCCCATCATCCAGGCGGCCGGTCGGCGGGCCTTGAATGCCGGTGCCAGCCTGCGCGGGGTGCTCGGGATTGTCCGTGAATTCCGCCACGGTAATGATAAAACCCCGCTGGTGTTGATGGGATATCTCAATCCTATCCTTTCATACGGTGTGGCAGCTTTCGCCCACGATGCGGCGCAAGCGGGTGTCGATGGTTTAATCGTGGTCGATTTACCTACCGAAGAAGCCGACCTACTGCTGCCGGAAGCCGCCGCGCATGGGTTGGATTTCATCCGGCTGATCGCGCCCACCACGTCGGACGAGCGTTTGCCGAAAGTTTTGGCCGGGTCATCAGGGTTTGTCTATTACGTCAGCATCACCGGCATCACCGGCACCCGTACCGCGTCGGCGGAAGATTTAGCCCGCGATATCCCGCGCATCCGCCGCGCCACTGATCTGCCAATCGCGGTCGGCTTTGGCGTGCGCACCCCCGAGCAAGCCGCAACAGTCGCAAAATATGCCGATGCGGCGATCGTGGCATCGGTCTTGATCGAAAAGCTTACCAACACCAACATTGCCACAGTGCTCGCTGATGTTGCAGCCCTCGCCAGCGGGATTCACCACGCCACAAAAGCTGCTGCTTAATTGAGGGGAGACTCAAGCTGATATCATGCCAGCTGCATGATATCAGCTCACGCTCGTTAAGTTGTGCTATTATGGGTGGCTGTAGCCACCGCCGCCACCACCACCAGGGCCGTGGTCACTATCGCCATCACCACCGCCATAGCCACCGGGGCCGCGGTCGCCACCATAGCCGGGCCCATGATCCGAATATCCGCCGCCACCACCGCCATTGTAATAGTCATGTCCGTAGTAACCGGGGTAATAACAACCGGCGAGCGCCAGTGTGAAGATAGCCAGCGTAACTGGCACCAATATTTTTTTCATCTCGGAAACTCCTGAAACCAAGTATCCTCTACGTGGTGTGTCCAGCGAGCGCACCGCATGAAAAGCAGATTAAGCCTTGGTAACGAGCGTACGATCGTTTTTGGTTTATGCTAGCGCTTGCCCCAACAAACAAAATGCGGATTTTCAAATCCTGGTTTGCCATATTTCATCGGCGCCCCATCCATCGTAAGCACGCAGCCGCCAGCAGCTTCCAGTACCGCCTGCGGCGCGGCAGTGTCCCATTCCATCGTGCGGCCCAGGCGCGGATAAAAATCCGCTTTACCTTCCGCGAGATAACAAAATTTCAGTGCCGAACCGATATTTGTTACGGAAGCAATATTAAATTGCGACAGATAAGCCGCCAACTCTGGATCATCTTTGTAATGACGCGATGCCATAATCGTCAGCCCTGCGGGCGGTGCCGCCCGGGCCGCAATCGGGTGTGTACCTTGCGGCGATTTCTTCCAGGCACCCACACCCACAATACCATAATAAACCTCGTGCGTGGCAGGCGAGGCCACTGCCGCCAGCACCACCTTGCCGTTCCGCACCAGCCCGATGTTCACCGCGTATTCGGGCCGCCCGGCAGCAAATTCGCGGGTGCCGTCCAGCGGGTCCACCAGCCAATACTCATCACCTGCATGAATGACTTTCCCCGCCGCAACCTCTTCCTCGGCAATCACCGGAATCTGTGGCGTGGTCGCCCGCAGCCCTTCGGTAATCACCCGCTCGGCCCGCATATCGGCCAGGGTGACGGGCGTGGTGTCGTCCTTGCTCTGTACGGTGAAGCCGGCATCCCGTACGGCGAGAATTTCAACAGCAGCGGCTTCCACCAGCCGAACCGCACGTTCAACGAGTATATGATTATCCATGCCAGGCAGATAGCCTTGGAACCCACCCCTCGCCAAGTGCCGCTGCCCTGTTATGGTGAGGCCAGCCAAACCAGATGGAGTTTTTGATGTTGCAGATCGCCTTCGCCAAAGCCGTGTTGCCTAAATCCGGTGTGCTGGTCGTACCCGTCGCGGACGGCGGGGCGCTTGAGGGCCTGGCCGCAGCGCTTGATAAAGCGCTAGGCGGCGGTCTCGGCCGCGCCATGGAGGCGGCGAGCTTCACCGGCAAAAAAGGTCAGTCGGCCAGCTTGCTGGCTCCTGGTGCCGGGTTGAAGCGCGTGCTGCTGATGGGTATTGGCAAGGCTGACGGTTTCACTGCCAAACTGGCGGAAGAGTTCGGCGGCTCGGCACAGGCCGCTGTGGTGAAGGAAACTGAAGCCACGGTGCTGGCCGATAAACTTACTCCTGAACTGGCAGCGCATGTTGGTCTCGGAGCGCGGTTGCGCTCCTACCGGTTCGACAAATACCGCACCACCGAGAAGGAAGACGAAAAGCCCAAATTAGCCAGCTTTAAAATCCTTGGCGCCTCGGCGGTAAAGTCTGAAGCTGCTTACGCACCCTTGGCGGCGGTGGCCGAAGGCGTGGAGCTAACCCGCAATCTGGTCACCGAGCCCGCCAATGAGCTTTACCCGGAGGAATTTGCCAAACGAACAGAGGCACTGAAAAAACTCGGTATCAAGGTGGAGATATTCGACAAAAAGGACCTCGAAAAGCTCGGCTTCGGCTCGCTGCTCTGTGTTGGCTGGGGCAGTGCCCGGGAGTCCCGCATGGTGGTGATGCAGTGGTTTGGCGCCTCGGGCAGCAGCAATACCGAAAGCAAAAAAACCAAGAAGCTGAAAGACCCGATCGCCTTCATCGGCAAGGGCGTGACCTTTGACACCGGCGGCATTTCCATCAAGCCCGCCGCCGGCATGGAAGACATGAAATGGGACATGGCAGGTGCCGGCACCGTCACCGGCTTGATGGCGGCTTTAGCTGGACGCAAGGCCAAGGTGGATGCGGTGGGGCTGATCGGGTTGGTCGAAAACATGCCCTCCGGCACCGCCATCCGGCCAGGCGATGTGGTGAAGTCATACTCGGGCCAGACGATTGAGGTGCTGAACACCGACGCCGAAGGTCGTTTGGTGCTGGCCGATGTGCTGTATTATGCGCAGGAACGTTTTGCACCGAAATACATGGTGAATTTGGCCACCCTGACCGGCGCCATCATCGTCGGGCTGGGTCATGAATATGCCGGACTGTTCAGCAACAACGATGAATTGGTGGAGAAATTGCTAGCCGCAGGCAAAGCTACCGGTGAGGGGCTTTGGCGGATGCCGCTGGCCCCCTTGGGCGAGAGCTATGACAAAAACCTCAATTCTGACATCGCTGACGTGAAAAACATTGGCGGCGGCCGGGCAGGTGGTTCGATTACCGCCGCGCAATTCCTGCAGCGCTTTGTCAACGGCAAGCCATGGGCGCATCTGGACATCGCCGGCATGGCCTGGGCCGGTAAGGACACCGCCACCACGCCTAAAGGTGCCACCGCCTTTGGCGTGCGGTTGTTGGACCAACTGGTCCGCGATAATTTCGAGGTTTGAAGCCGCTAATGTTGGATACATACGGTGGATTTTGTCTGGCCATTCATGGCGGGGCGGGCACTGTCCCCGTCGCCGCACTGAAGGGAGCGGCCGCTGAGGCATATCATGCGGCATTGAGAACCGCGCTCAAGGCGGGATGGACGGTGTTGAACCAAGGTGGCCCGGCGGTTGACGCCGTGGCTGCCGCCGTGGTGGAGCTTGAAAACGACGCGCTGTTCAATGCCGCGCGTGGTGCGGTATTCACCAGCGCTGGCCAGCTCGAAATGGATGCCGCCATTATGAATGGCGCCGACCGAGCCGCCGGGGCCCTGGCTGGAATTTGTGGTCCAAAGAATCCGATACTGGCAGCCCGCGCGGTGATGGAAAAATCTGGCACGGTGTTCATGATCGGCACCGCGGCCGAAGCTTTTTTGCGGACCGAAAACATTCAATTCATGCCAACTGATTATTTCGTCACCCCCCGGCGGTTGGAGGCGCTACACCTGGAGCTTACCCGCCGTGCGGCCGGTATGCCGGATACCCGCTCTGACGCTGACCGGCATGGCACGGTAGGGGCGGTGGCGCGCGATGCCGCCGGAAACGTGGCCGCCGGCACCTCAACCGGCGGCATGACCGCCAAGCGCCCAGGCCGGGTGGGCGATACGCCCGTAATCGGGGCGGGCACTTTTGCCGATAACGCCACCTGTGCAGTCTCCACCACTGGCACGGGCGAAGTGTTTATCCGCTTCACCGCCGCCGCCGACATTGCCGCGCGGATTCGTTATGCCGGGCAGAATCTGGAGCAGGCCGCAGGCGATGTGATCGCCGAGTTATCCGCCCATGGCGGCGACGGCGGGCTGATCGCCGTCGGGGCTACGGGCGCGCCAGTGCTGCCATTCAATTCATCGGGAATGTATCGCGGCTTTGTTGGTGTGGATGGGGTGCTGAGCACCGCCATCCACCGCGAGGCTTTCAGGCAGGTTTGCCAGTGAACACCGCCGGGCGCTTTTCGACGAAGGCTTTTACCCCTTCGGCAAAATCGGGCGTATAGCCCATTTTACGCTGTAAATCGCGCTCCAGGTCGAGTTGCGCATCGAGCGTGTTGTTGGCCGAGGCGTTGAACGCGGCCTTCATCGCAGCCAGAGCTTGCGTAGGCTTGGCGGCCAGGGCAGCAGCCAGGGCCAGCGCGTCCTCGGCAAAACTGGCATCCTCAAATAATTTATAAACCAGGCCAAACTTCTCAGCCTCCGCGGCGGTGAGCGTCTCGCCCAGCATCGCCATGGCGCGGGCACGGGTGTCGCCAATCAGGCGTGGCAGGAAATAAGTGCCCCCGGCGTCGGGCATCAGGCCAATCCGAATGAACCCCTGAGCGAACGTGGCGGATTTGGCGGCGACGATAATGTCGCCAGCGAGCGCTAAATTCATGCCGGCACCGGTGGCGATGCCGTTTACGGCGCAGACAATCGGCTTCGGGCAGGCCCGCATCCGGCGCACCAGTGGGTTGTAATCCGCATCAATACTTGCGCCGAGGTCACGCATCCCCCCCGCTAGCCCTTGCATCAAGTCCGCCCCGGCACAGAAGCCCCGGCCAGCGCCGGTCAGCAGTACGGCGCGAATACCATCGTCGGCCTCGATCTTGCTAAAAGCCTGGCGCAACCCCTCGTGAATGTCACCATTCAGGGCATTCAGACGTTCAGGGCGGTTGAGCGTGATGATACCAACAGCACTTTTGACTTCGAATAATACAGCTTCGGACATTTCCCGGTTCCTTTAACGTTTACGTCAACCTGCCAGAGGGTTGGTGCTTTAGCAAGGCAGGATTGGCCCTAACCCGCTTGCGGCATAGTGCATTTGGCTCTACCCGGAGCATCCTTTATATTTTTGGAGTTGTTGCCATGTCGTTCAGGGTTGCGGTTGTCGGTGCCACGGGTGCAGTGGGACGCGAGATCCTGAAAACACTCTCAGAGCGTAACTTCCCGATCTCCGAGATCGCGGCTGTGGCGTCTGGCCGTTCAGCCGGCTCCCAGGTGTCGTTTGGCGAGGACCGCGTGCTGACCGTCAGGAATCTCGACAAATTCGATTTCACCGGCTGGGACATCGCCTTGTTTTCACCAGGTGCTTCGGTCTCGGCCGTCCACGCTCCGCGTGCGGCGGCGGCTGGTTGCGTGGTGATCGACAATACCTCGCATTTCCGCATGGACCCTGAAATTCCGCTGGTGGTGCCGGAAGTCAACCCCGAGGCGCTGAAGGGTTTTGCCAAGCGCAACATCATTGCTAATCCAAATTGTTCAACCATTCAAATGGTGGTGGCATTGAAGCCATTGCACGATAAATTCAGAGTTAAACGGGTGGTGGTTTCAACCTATCAGTCAGTCTCCGGTGCCGGCAAGGAAGGCATGGATGAACTATTGGCGAACACCAAAGTGCATTATGTTCACGATAAAAACCCGCCGCAGATTTTCCAAAAGGACATCGCCTTCAACGTGATCCCGCAGATCGACGTGTTCATGGAAGATGGTGCCACCAAGGAAGAATGGAAAATGGCGGTTGAGACCAAAAAAATTCTCGACCCCAGCATCGCGGTGATGGCCACCTGCGTGCGCGTGCCGGTGTTCATCGGCCATGCTGAGGCCGTGCATGTGGAGTTTGAAAATCCGATCACTGTAAATGAGGCTCGCGCGGCACTGCGCCATGCGCCAGGCGTGACTGTGCATGATACGCGCGAAGACGGTGGCTATATCACCCCCGCTGAGTCCCAGGGCGAGGATGCGGTGTATGTCTCGCGCATTCGGGTTGACCACACCGTGCCGCATGGTCTGGCTTTTTGGTGCGTCTCAGACAATCTCCGCAAAGGCGCGGCACTGAATGCAGTGCAGATCGCCGAAGTGCTGGTGGCGCAAAATCTGTTGGCCAAACAGGCGGCTTAAGCCTCGGCGATCAGACGGCCGTTTTCCTGAATTCCCAGTGATTGCAGGGATTTCAGGGCGTTATTAATGCCGCGGTTCAGTTGCACAGCGCGGCGGTTGGCATCCACTGATCGCTTGGCGAAGCGCGCGAGAGCATGGCGCAATGAATCCACCAAGGAAGCCGCGTCGTCTTGTTCAGCCATCCGCAGTTGTGCGGCCGCGGCTTGCAAGGTTCCGGCGCCGAGTGACTCCACGGCTTTGGTAATGTCGGCGAAGGCCGGCGAGGCGGCTTTTAAAGCAGTTTCGATGGCGTTGGCGGCGTCGGCAATCTCGTGGGGTTTGCCGGTGAGCATCAGATCATTGAGAGCTTGCAGTTTCTGGCTGATGTCCTCGACGATTCCAAGCCCATATCCCAACGTTTTAGTAACTTTCTGACTATCCTGAGCTGATAGCACGCGGATCCACTGTGCGTCCTCGCTCATGAGGTTTTATCCTTGAGTGCTGCGGCCATAGCGTTGGCGAGATTTTCTGGCGTGATATTATAAGTACCGTTCTGGATGCTACTACGTATTTGCATCACAGCCGCTGTGTTCACCCCTGTCGCCGTGCGGGCGGCACCAAGCAATTGGGTGGTGATTTGCGCACCGGCGCTTACGGTCACCGCCTCGCTGGTTGCCGCCAACTGGCCGGTGTTGGGTGCGGTGGCTGGGCGGCCGTTATTGGCAGTATTCGTGCTCACTGGCGCGTTGCTGATCGCTTGGTTGGACAAGCCGGTATTAATAACATTTGTCATGCGGCCCGTTCACTCTCAAGGCTCTGCAGCATCTGGCGATCCAGTGCGGCCAAAGCAACGTCATATTCATCAAGTGCTACCAGATCATCGTTGATATTAGCGCGCAACAAGGTCTCGCGCAGTGCCGCGTAAATGGACATCAACGCCGGGCCAAGGGTGCTGCCTTCGTTGGTTTCCAAAATACCAGTCAGCAAAGTCAGTAATTCATCGGCCCGGCGGATCATCTCGGCCTTTTCCAAAAAATTTCCATCAACGATCGCAATTTTTGCTTTGCGCCCATAGAGGCGAAGGCCGCGCCAACCGGGGCGGAGCCAATTCACGCCAGGCAAGCCGTCAAACATGCTGGCATGGTAACCTACTAACATCGGCACGCTCATGACATTCATCCTTTGCTCGTGCTGCCGGAGCTGCTGAAGATACTCAAATAGGCTTGTGTTGTTGAGGCTGTCGTTGCGGCGGCTTCCGCGGCTGCATATTGCTGAATGAGAATTTGTAGCTCGTTATTATTCGTCAGAGCAATCTGGCTGGCCTCACTGGTAAGTGATGTCACCTGATTTTGTAGTGACGTGGTTTGAGCGCTGATGCTGCCTTTGTTCGAGCCAGCAGCGGTGCCGGTGCTGGTACTTGCGCCGCTGCCAATCGCGCTGGTCGTCACGATGTTGAGAGCTTTGTATATCTGCGTGACCAAAGCAGCCACCCCTTTCGGGTTGGCGGCATAGGCGGTGGCGAATGTGCCGCTGTTAAATGCCACTGCACCAGTACTGCTAACCGTAAGGCCAACAGAGTTGGAAGTAACACCACTGGCAGCAGCACCGGTTACCGCCGTGAGCAATTGGTTTGAAAGGTCGGAAGCTGCAAAATTACCAAGCAGTGGGCCGGCTTTGGCTGAGGAGGCTGTTGCAGCGTTGGCAGACGACGCCGCCACGTAAGCCGTTTGCTTGGCGATGGCAGCGATGGCGGTATTCAGACTGGTGGCCACTGAATCCAACGCGCCCGCCACGCCGCCAGGCGACGAACCTACGGTTACTTTGGTACTGCCAGATGCCGCAAGATTGATGGTGACACCTGAAACTGCGGTGGTCAGGGTGTTGGTGGCGTTGGAAACCGGCACGCCGTTGATTTTTAGCGTCGCACTGCTGGCGGCCTGGGCCAGCGTGAAGTTACCGCTGGTTGTTGAACTTGCAGGTGAATAGCTAAATTTCGTTAAGCCTCCGGTTCCTGCCACCGTGAAGGACTGGCTACCCCCGGTGGCGCTGCTCTGCAGGACCAGCCGTGAACCGCCGGTGCCACCGATGATGCTGGCTTTGACGCCCCCTGCGAGTTTATTGATCGCCTGCGCAATGCCATTGAGTGAAGCGCTACCGACAGCCACCGGTACCTGCTCGGTCTTTCCTGATTTGAGCGTAATGGTCAGCGAGCCACCCGCGCTCAACAGCGATGAGGCCGAAGTCTGCGCCGCGGAATATATTTCCTGCTGTTTGGCCAGCGTTATGTTGGTAAGATTATACTGCCCGGTCTGCGATGTATTGGTGGCCGTAGCGGTTGCGATTGTAGTGGCAGAACTGGTGGCGGAGCGATTGGTGATGCTTGCTACATCCTTGATACCCGCCAGTGAGCTGGACAGCGACGATACGGTTCCCTGAATGGTGCTCCAAGCCGATATGCTGGTTTTTTCAGCGTTAACTTGCGCTTGCAACTGCGTAATCGGCTTTTGCAGGCGTGCTTGCACCGCTGCCAATTGCGAGTTGATCTGACTGGAGCCGAGGGAGGAGACTGTGCCGCTCATGGTAAAGCCCGTTCAAAAATAAAGGGAAAGCACCGGCCAGGAGGAACCCTGGCCGGTGATAGGCACGAATTATGGCAGCAGTGAGAGGAACGATTGTTGCAAGGTGGTGGAGCTTTTTAACGCCGCCACACCTGCCTGCGCCTGAATTTGCGCCTGGGTAAGCTGGTTGCTCACCTGTGGAATGTTGGCATCCTGCACCACGCCCAGCGCATTGGTGATATTCTGGCTGGTGGTGTTCAGGTTGTTGATGTTGGCCTGTAACCGTTGCTGGACCGCACCCAACTGGCCGCCTTGGTTGTTCAGGCCTTGCAGCGCGAACTTCACCACATTGATGGCGGTATTAGCGCCGGCAACAGTGCTGACATTGATGGCCGACAGTGAGGTGAGGGTGGAAGCGTTGTTGAGGCCGATATTGGCCGTGCCGCCCACACTGAAGGCAGCGCTGGATTGCAACTGCACCTGACCCTGCACAACACCCGAGGCCGCACCAGTTTTAAGAACCTGTGGCGTGGTGCCTCCGGTTGCCAGAGAGCCGGACGACACGCCGGTAATGCTGATGTTATTGCCCTGAGACTGGGTCAACGTCACTTTCGTGCCGGCTGAGTTCAACGTAGCGGTAATGCCGCTGGTGGCGGTGTTACCGTTGATCTGCGAGGCGAGCGCCGCCGCGCTCTGGGCATTGATAGTTTGCGAATTGCCACTGCCCTGCAGGGCAAACTGGAAGCCACCGCCGGTACCTGCGGTCAGCGACAACGTAATTGACGTGCTGGCCTGAGCTGCCACGCCGGTGCTGCCGGTGGAGAGATTAACTGCCGCCGCGATGGATTTCGCCGACTCCGCCGCTGTGATAGTAGCACTGCCGGTATTGCCGCTGTTGCTGGTCACTTTTAATGCGCCGGCCGTGTAAGCCGTCGCAGCTGTACCAACGGTTAGCGCGCCGCTGGCCGCCGAGGCATTGTTGGCGGAATTGAACACGCCGGTGGTGCCGAATTTAGCAGTCGAGGCGTTCAATCCGATGGCGCCGGCACCAGTATTTCCGATGGAAAGATTGATAGTCTGGCCTTCATTGGCGCCCACCTGGAACTGCACGCCACTGAATGAGCCATTGAGCAGGTTAATGTTGTTGAACTGGGTTTGGTTGGCGATGGTAGAAACCTGGCCGGTTAACTGACTAACCACGTTTTGCAGAGACTGCGCTTCCTGCGGGGTTTGCGTGCCGTTGGCCGCCTGCACCGCAATTGAGTTGAGCTGCTGCACCACGCCGATCTGCTGCTGTAGCGCGCCCTGGGCGGTCTGTAACAGGCTAACACCCTGATTAGCGTTGGAGATGGCTTGCGTAAGGCCGTTCAACTGAGACGTGAAGCCCTGAGCGGTGATGTAACCAGCCGGATTGTCAGCCGGGGAGTTGATCGACAGACCACTGGAAAGCTGTGACTGCAACGAACTATTGGTACGCGACGTGTTGCTGATGGATTGCAGAGCGCTAAGAGCGCCTTGGTTGGTAAGAATAGAACCGACGGCTGACATATGAAACTCCTTGGTTGAGGTTGCCGTACCCATTCATTCGCTTTTTCAGGCCAAAGTTTTCCTGCTGAGCTCAGTTTTTTGTTTTTATTTTTTGGAAGCCCTAAAAAGCCAAGTTGACCACTGGGCCAGATGGCGTCACCAAAGCCGGAAAATGCTTGCCGGTACTCGGGTTGGTGAGCAATATCGTATCTCCCACCCGGCCCGCCTGGGTGGCGATGGCGGTGAGAGACACCTGTACATTGCCGCTTATGATATTGACGGCCACGGCCTGTCCGGCATGAACGATGACGGGCTGCGCGATATTTCCGGTGGTTAAAATAGTCCCGGCTGGTAAATTCATCATGGCCGTCGCGCCGGTCAAAGCCTCAGCGGTATAAAAAATTTGCCGCCCGGCGTATGATAAAACCGGCTCAGACTGCATTTGAATATCAGCTGGTAGCAAGGTTTGGCCGGCTGCTATAACCCGGGCCGTAACCGCAATCGTGGCGTACTCTGAAACCGTGACCGCGACATACAAAGTCCAGACCGGCGAGGAACAATGCACGGCCGCTTGTTCAAATGGTGCCAGGCCCGTGACACTCACGGTCAATGTTTCCGCGCAGGATTGCATGAATGCGGCACCCTCAACCGGGCCGAGGGTAATGGTGCTGTTGCCAGTGCTAGCCAATGCCTGCCGGATTGCGCTTGCAACGGCGTTTGGGTCTTGTGGTGTTGCATGGGCGGGCGTCGATGCAAGCAGCAGACCAACCAGCGATGCCCAGATAATCCTCATTCGGCGGCGCGGATCACCGCTTGTGTCGCCAGCATCGTCAGCCACCCGGGTGTTTCGGCTTCCACCGCCGGGAGCGCCAAAGCTGCATGTCTCGTGAGAGCACCATGCTCCAATGTTTCTTGCAAATTACCGGCAGCGGATTGAATGGCACGCTGCCACGCCGCGATTCGGTTCGGCAAACGAATGGCTTTCAGGGTCGCAGGCATATCAAACCGCTCATCAATCAGCAGTTGGCACCCAGATGCCGCCGCCAGGAGCGCCTTGTAATGGTCGGCATCGGCGTTGGTATCAGTGGGCCGGACAAATATATGCGGGGCCAGCGCCGCAAGGTCCCGCGCCCAGCCTTGTTCATCAGCCGGCGGCTCCAAGGTAGCAATTGCACCGGCGTAGTTGATGCTGTCTCGCCTCACAATAATCCAGGAGAGCGTGCTTTGTGTTTGGTTGATCACCTCCTGCCACCAGGCGGGAGCCAGACCCTCATCGATCCATAAAATCCGGGGCATAGTGTTCAGCCCATTGGCCATGGGAAGCTCTTTCCAGATTGGCGTCGACAAGGCAGGCCGCCAGAGGCCGACCGCCGTACGGGGGGAACATAATCTGCGCACCTTGGCAACCAGAGCAGGTGACGTTGCAAATACAAATTGCGCTGCTTCAATGGTCGCTTTGGCGTTAGCTGCCGGGGCTGCGGTAAACACGGCGTTATAGGGTACGCTGTGCGCCGGTGCAGCAGATTGTGGGTTGATCCGCACCCATGGCGTGGGTGCGCGGCGGCCAATTTCAGCCGCCAGCAGATGATCCCCAACCCAGGTCGCTTCAATGCTACCGGCAGCCCGCATCGCCCGGGCAGCGTTGAGAAGAGCCGCGCCGGCATCAGCCGGACCACTCAACAGCAACGACCGTGGGTCGGCGGGAGCAGCGCGAACCAGCCCCAGACGCTGTTCAGCAGCCAGCAGATCACCACGCAGAGACAGGGCAGGGTGGTGATAAGCATCTTCCCACGGCAGTGCCTTGGCAGCCGGTGAACCGTTACGAAAATTACCCTCATAGTCCGGCTTGATGCTGTTGCCCTGGACAATGAAGGAGACATCCGGCACCCAAATGATTTTTTTGCCAGTGCTGCGAATTTGTGCGCACACATCAATCCATAGCGCATCACCAGTGATATCATTAAATTGGCAGGCTGAAAGTGCTGTGCGCCGCGCTATGAGCGCAGGAGGTGAAACAGCGCTGGCCTCTTGGTCAACCGCCAGCCAGCCGCCGGGGCCCGGGTCATCAGCCAGATGGCCAGCGCCCAGCCTTGTATCCGCACCCAGAATAATCGGACCCTGCACGCTGAAGCGGCCGGTGTCTTTCGCGAGTGGCACCAGCGTGCGGGCACCGGCGATGGCAGCCTGGGTATCGGCAAGCCTGGCGCGCAGGGCTGTTTGCCAATCAGGCATCGCGGTGATGGAGCGCGCTTCGATGATCGCAACCAATTCAGTTTCGCAAAGGGCCACTGCCTTACGCAAAGCCTCCGCGCTTGTCAGCCCAACCATTGGCGGTATTGCGAATACCTTCCCTTCCAGCACGGCTTCGCGGGCCACGACCTCAGCCAGATATTGCATAGTCTCTAACGGCATTTGTGAGCCGGCTAAAATGATCGGGCCGGTGAGCGGGCTGCCGGACAGAAGTTCAGTTAACCAACGGTCGAGCATCGCCACATCGGCGCCGTCGCATAGAATGATGATGGATGTGCCGGGGTCGGTTGTCTCGCGGCAATGCTGAAACAAACCAAAATGGCGGCGCGGCTGCACCAGGGCCGGTATACCCGTGCGCTCCAAATGTTCCGTGATCGCCTCAACCGCGCGCGCCCCGAAAATGGTGGAGGGTATGTTATCACGCCTGCTATGGGCAGCACGGGTAAATAGCGTTTCAGGCAGCCGTACAACCCGCGCTTCAGCCTCCGCAAGACGTAACTGTAATTCATATTCCTCAACGCCGGCAAACGCTGGATCAAAGCCCCCAATTTTTTTAACAGCCTCTGCGCGATACCAGACCCAATCTCCGATGTAAGCGGCCTGTCGCAGCCGCGTAACATCCCAGCCGGGCTTATGACGCACCCAGGCACTGTTATCGCGTGGCACAACCTCGTCACAATATATCATATCAGCCTGACTGCTGGCGGCTTCCAGAGCAAAACGCAGGCAAGCATCCACCGCCAGCGTATCACCGGCATTGATCAGGGCAGTGTAGTCCGCTGTAGCGCTATTAAGTTCGGTGCAGAGTAATTCAGTAATGGCGCCAGCGGCGGCATGGGCGCGCAGCGTCGACTCTCCGGCAATATCAGCGGGGTCGGTTGAGATAATTTTTATGAAATCAGGTCGATGCCATTGTGCCCGTAATGACTCTAGTGTCTCGGCGATGGCATGAGCACGATTTGGCGGTGCCGCAATAAATACGGCAATGCGAGGCAGAATTGGGACCGCATCACGCAACGCCAGCAGACGAAGCTTGGCACCTTCATCCAAGCGCTCAGCCGGGCGCAATTTAACAGCATCCGGTTGGCCCACCGCCTGCATGGCAACGTGGGCCCCCAACCCTGGTAGGGCGCGTGCACCGCTATCGCCTATCTCGCTCAGAAATCCAATTAGTTCATTACGAGCGGCGGTGAAGTCCTGCCAGGTGGAGATTGACGTGTCATGAGACTGCACTGCGTCCCACATCCTGGACGCTAATTGGCGTAATGGTGCGAAAAGATTTTTATCCGGCGTTGGTTGAGCGCGATTTAGCTTGCTGGTCAGCGATGCGCTTGCTTCCGGTATCCCCGTTGCGAGACGCTTGCAAAAATTTAACCCGAGGTCATTTTCAATTCGGCGGAATTGTACGGCCGGATTAGCAAGCAGGTCATGATACGTCAGCCAGCAGCGCGGCAAATGCCTGGCATGACGTTCCGCGGAAATGAGATAATCGACCCACAACAGTACGGCGTGGGCACGCGACAAATTATTCTTACGGAGTTGACTGGCGGCTACAGTCCATGGGTCGCGGGTGATATGAATCGTATGGAGCCGATGCCCCGCTTGCACCACAGCGCGTTCGTAAATTGGAAACATACGGCATAAATGCGGGTGCTTTAACGCCCATAGCGATTCCGTAGCAAAACGGCGACGTAAAATCTCATCTAACCTTGCCAGAAAACCTGCCATATCTGCCCGGTCCCACCAGCGCTCGGGCAGGCCGCGAAGGTCAGTCCAGTCCACACCCAAATGGTTGAACAAAGTAACGTCAAATTCGATAAGTTCCGGAATTTCATAAAATCCCAGAGGATTATGCTCATTTGGCTCCGCATCGTTATGTAGCGTCACCCCCAACCGTTGCAACGCACCTGCAAGTGCCGAAGTGCCACTGCGATAATAGCTGGCGATAAAAATAGCATCCGACATTAAAATTCTTTCAATTCAGATATATTTGAATAAATCGAGGCTTTGCACGCTCGCAAAGGCTTTCATCGCGGCTTGGATCGCTGTGGAGGTCTGGTTGAGTTGGGTAATGGCGGTAGCTGTATTGGCACCAATCGCGTTCTGAACCGTCGATTGCAGAGCGGTTTGTTGATTACCATCGCTGATAGCAGCGTTGTTCACGGCCTGTAGCGTCACGCCATTTTGTGCCTGAGCCGTGATAATGGATTGCTGATACTGTGCCAGTGACGCCAAATTATCATTCAATGCGGTCCGGGTCTGCGCTGCTTGTGCGGGCGTACCGGCAATGTTGGTCATTTCGGAATTGATATTCTGCAACAACGCAAAAGACGACTGTGGACGACTGGGTGAAATGGTAAAACTATCCCCTGCAGCGGGCGCTCCGCTTAATTGAAAACTCAAACCTGACAACTGTAACGACCCGCCATTGGTTACGGCACCAGTGGATATCGCGCTACCGGATTGAATGGCCGTGTATGTCAGGCCCGTAGCGCCGTTGGCAATTTGAAGCGTAATAGGGGCAGTACCAGCCTGAAAGCCTGTGGCTGCAGCAGGGTTGGTGAGCCCTTGCGCCAGCAATACACCAGTGCCCGTATTGCTGCCGGTAGCGGCCACGGCGGCGAAGCCATTGCCCGATAATGCAGAGGTAAACGCCTCACCATTTGCCATGGTTGCAGCCGCCGTATTCGGCGACACAGCCGCCTGGCTCTGCCCGGCATCTCCCACATACACGATACTGTTGTTAGGGCCAGCTTGAAATGGTGGAATACTGCCGCGTGACCCGCCAAATAAATAAGTACCATTTGCGCCCGTAGTATTGCCAAGCCCTACCAATTGTTGCTGCGCAGCCTGCATCTGGGTTGCCAGTGATTGCAAATTCTGTGAATTCGTGGTGCCGTTCAGAACCTGTTCGAGCACAGACTGCACGTTATCAAATAAGGTTGAAACAGACTGGTAAACATTATTGACGCTACCGAGTTGTGTTTGGATGGTGGCCTGGGTGGCCAGGTTTGCTGATAATGCGCTGATCTGATCTTTTGCAAGTGACGCGGTTTGATACGCGACGGGATTTTGGTCGGGTGTTTGAACCGCCAATCCTGTAGAAATTTGCTGTTGAAATGTTGCAAGCTGAGTTTCCTGAGCGGCCAGCCCGCTTGAAAAATTAGTAAAGAATGACGACTGCACAATACTCTCCTCCCGTGCGGCAAAGCCGCCATAATCCTGAGTCTAGCAACGAAACCTTTCCGCTTTATTGCGTTTACGCTGCCAGCATCGAAGTATCATTGGCTCTCTTGGGGCTTACCATGGTACTGGCTGGTCAGTTCACGATCCTGTCGGCGTTCCGCCTCGGCATTGTTAGCCAATGTGACACTACGGGCAGATTTCTGGAGGCTGCGGCGCCGCTCTTGCACGGCAGCTAGATTTTGCCATGCAGTCGCCAATTGGGCTGTTACCTGTTGTTCCATGGCGCTCATCTGGGTATCGGCGTTGCGGGATGCGTTGGCAAAATGTCCAGCCAGTTGTGCCGTAGCCGCAATGACCACGGCGCCCTCGCGCCAGCTTTGGTTGAGGCGGTTGCCATAGGTCGCCAATATAATACGCTGTTGCGCAATTTGCGTGATGCTGGTGGTAAGGCGAATGATCTCGTTACGAATTTGAACTTCGCTGCTCGCCGCCAGCAGATCCAAACGGCTGATCGTTCGGGCTTTCATGCCGGATCGGCTAGTGCGGATTGTAAAGCAGCGAGGCTGTCCGCGAGCGACACCGCATCATCAGCATTTTGCCGCAGCACAGCCTCCAGCATCGGGCCGCGACGGATGGCTTCGTCCAGCAGTAAATCACGCCCCGGCGCGTACGCGCCAAGGTCGATAATATCCTGCTTCTCGGCCCGCCGGACCCACAGGGCCCGAAACCTTGCCGCCAGGCGCTGATGCAATTTGCTCACTAAAGCAGGCATCGGCCTGGATAACGATGCCGCAATATCGATCGGTGGGTAGATAGCCGCTTCCGCCATCGCCCGCGACAATACAATATGCCCATCCAATACCGAACGTGCGGTATCCGCCACCGGGTCAGCCACATGGTCATCACCCTCAACGAGAACCGTGTAGATGGCAGTGATTGAGCCTTGCGTGGCCGTACCGTTGCCAGCCCGCTCCACATAAGCTGAGAGGGCTCCGAAGACTGAAGGCGGGTAGCCTTTTGTAGCTGGTGGCTCTCCAACCGCCAGTCCAATCTCGCGCAGCGCCATCGCCAACCGCGTCAGCGAATCCACGACCAGTAACACATGCTGCCCCCGGTCGCGCCAATATTCGGCGATGGCGGCGGCGCGATAGGCACCATGTACACGGCCTAACGCCGTGTCGTCGGCAGGGGATGCCACCACCACGCTGCGTGCCTTCGCCGTCCCTAAATGGTCTTCGATGAATTCACGTATCTCGCGACCCCGTTCGCCAATCATTCCCACCACCACAACATCGGCCTGGGCGTGCCGGGCGATCATACCAAGCAACGTGGTTTTCCCCACGCCACTGCCGGCAAATAGCCCAATTCTCATGCCGCGCCCCATTGTAGCCAGTGCGTTAATGGCGCTCACCCCGACGTCGAAGGGCGTATCAATTCTGGCGCGTTGCATCGGGTTGATCGGCACGCCAAGAAGTGGCCATGGTTTGTTAACCTCTGCGGCTGGTTTGCCATCCAGCGGATTACCGCGCCCATCGATAACCCGGCCGAGCAATGCTGGGCCCATTAGCGGTGCTGGCGCTGTACTCTCAACATGCACGCGCGCCCCGCGCATAATGCCTCGTGTTCCTTGCTCCGCCATCACCAGCAAGGCGCCGGCCTCAAACCCCACCACATCGCCACTTGCAAGGCCATCAGACGTCTCAATAATCAGCCGCGAACCGATCGGTGCCCGTAGCCCGCTGGCATGGAGAACATCCCCATGCGAGCGAATAATTTGACCATATCGATAAATCGGGTCGCGCCCCATCGCTTCGCGCATACACTCAATGGCCAACGCGCGCACATGCTCGATGGTAATCATTGCAAGGCCTGTCGGCTCAATCCCAAAGCCGTGTGGATGGACTCTGTGCGCGCCTCGAGAGTAGCATCCCAGGTAATTTTGTCGGAGGCATCACCGTCAGGATTAAATATTTCCAATAACGCGCCACCACGGCTAATTTTAATATCAGCCAGCAGGTTTACACCCTCAATGACACTGAGACTTGTTATTGTGGCATAGTCGGCTGGGTTTAAGCGTACCAGAATATTTTGACCAGATGTTCGTTCAGCGGCGGCTTCCTGTATCAGTTTTGTCAGAAGTTTCTCCAGGCTCCCGACACTCGCGGTCACTTCAGTGTCGATGATATGACGTGCTAACTCGAAAGCTAGGTCAGTGACTAACGTGGCGAGGTCTCGTTCCTTGTTTGCTAACGGCGCCGCTAACTGTGAACAGGCTTCATGCAAGGACTGTGTCGCATTCAATAATGCTGCCGTCGCCTCTTCCCGTCCAGCTTTACGCCCTTCGATTAACCCCATTTCACGCCCATCTGCTTCGGCCTGTGTCCGAAGTTTCGCGATCTCACGGCGTACGAGTTCGTCAATCGGGGTATTTTGCTCAGCCAGCACCGCAGAATTATCGACCGTCGGTGAGACCAAAGAATTCATGCGTCTCTCCGGTATGATAACGAAACTCATGGACCAGCCGATCCGCTTTTAGAATTTTTAGATGCCGGGCTGAGAAGTGTTAAGAGAATCCGGGTCACTGGCTCGGTTAAAACCAACGCTGCCTTGGCCAACAATGCAGCCGTAATCGCACCAAAAATCCAAATACTAATGCTGGTCGCGGTAAAAGCGGGTGGCTCATGCGAAGCTGCCCAGAAAAATACAAAGGAGGTAAGCACTAATCCTGGCTTGAACCAAATACCCCGCCCAGGTTTCGAAGGTTTATGACCAGCTTTATGAGGAAGACTAGGTTCGTTGCCCGTGGCATTGCGGCTCATGGCGGCTCCGGTGCATGAATGACGATGGCAACCCGCCGATTTTGGGCGCGGCCATCTGGCGTCGCGTTGCTGGCAATTGGCGCAAATTCAGCAAACCCTTGTGCCGAAAGCCGATTTCCGTCGATTGATTTGCCAGCAAAAAGTTCCACGACGGTGGCGGCGCGTTCAGCGGAAAGTGACCAGTTGGATGGAAATTCTGCGGTGTCGATCGGTTGATCGTCGGTATAGCCTTGGATAACGATATTGAAAGGGGTAGGCAGTTTTGAGACACTGTCCGCGACATTATTAAGCAACGCCTGAGCCTCAGGGAGCAGGATGGCTTGGCCCGAGGGAAACAACACAGAATCATTCAGTTGGATGGTCAACGTGAGCGGCTCACTCTTCATTGATACCTGATTTTTTGCTGTCAACGGTTGTAATACCGCCTGCAACTGCTTCTCAACATTCTGCAAAGCTAAAATTTCTGACTCCATCTGGTGTGACAGCGCCTTCGGTAAATGTGAATCATCCTTGGGTAACTCTGCAGGTTTCGGCGGTGGTGTGGTGGCCGGCTTCGGCGTTGGCGCAGCTGCGGTTTGATGCGGCATGATGCCGCGCCCAGCCGTATTTTGGCTTACCAGCGCCACTGGCGTTCCATGAAACGCCTTGGTCAGACTGGCAGCTTCCTCCGCCATTTTGAGTTTATTGCGGGTCGATGAGGCGTAGAGCACCACAAATAACGCCAACAATAACGTCAGTAGGTCGGCGTAGCTAATGACCCATCGCTCATGATTGGGTGCCTTCTTCTCACGCTTGGGGGGAGCAGGGCGCTGCATGGGCTAGGCCGGCAACTCAGCAGTCTCACCGCTTGTTTCAGAATCAACTGGCTTCTTACTTGGTTTTTTACCATGGTCAGCCAGAAGGCTTTGCAAATTTTGACGAATCAAAATACCCGGCTTGCCCTCCGCCAGCAGGACAAAGCCTTGAATAATAATTTCACGTTCGCGTTCCAGTGTCTCTGCGAGAGCTGCAAATCGCGTACCCAGGGGCAGAAAGATAAGGTTGGCGGCACCAACGCCATAAATCGTGGCAACAAAGGCCGTAGCAACACCTTCACCAAGCTCTTCAGGGTGGTCAAGCCGCATCATCACATGAATGAGCCCCAACACCGCCCCCATAACGCCAATGGTAGGCGTGTAGCCCCCTGCGGCCTCCCAGACCTCACCAGCGATCAATTCTTCACGGCCCATGTTGGCGGCAATGGCGGTTAAGATCGGATGTAATTCCTCAACGCCTGTATTATCAATGATGAGTTGCAGACCTTTTCGTAAAAACGGGTCCGTCACCGTTAGCAACTCACCCTCAAGTGCCAATGTGCCCTGCGAGCGGGCGAGGTTGGACCAAGCCGCAATTTTCTCAATGAAGCCGCTGATGTCATTCTTAGGCGGTTTCAGCAGCCACTTCACGCCCATAAGGCCGGTCATCACATGGCCAAAACCAAACTGAGTCAGAATGGCGGCAAATGTGCCACCAAATACAATGATGGTAGCTGTCAAGCTCACCAGCGCTGAGAGCGGATCGCCATCAGATAAGCTGCCGAGTATCACGACAGCGAAGGCAGCAATGATGCCCAAAATTCCGGACATTAAACGGTTTCTCCATTGACCTGGGGAGTTAAGTATAAAGCTAAACTGGTTAAGGCCCGCTTACGAAGCCGTGACGCATAGCCCTCGCTTATTTCCAACACTGCTGCAATTTCTCGATTGTTTAACTCGTCGTAAAAATGCAGTGTTAGAACTTGGTATTCCAGCGGGGGGAGAGTTTGCAATGCCAGCACCAGGGCGGCACGGTTGTCAGCACATAATAAATGGCTGAGAGGGTCCTCCAAGCTTGTGCCATTATGAAAGCTGGCATGATCAACTTGCTCAGTATCAAGCTGGCATTCGCCTCGCCGCCGCGCGCCGTCGCGCCTTAAGCTATCAATCATAGCGCCCCGAATCCGCCGCGCTGCAAATGCAGAAAATTCTACACCGTGAGATATGTCATAGCGCTTTAGAGCTTCAAGCATCCCAATCGCACCTGATTGCAAAAGCTCATCAAGATCCGCCCAAGGCATGCGAACTTTCAAATATAGTGCCGTACGTTTAATCCACCCGCCATACATGATGCACAAGTCATCACTCAGTGGCAGGCTCATCTCACTCATACGCTCGGCTCAGCAGTGTGCACGACTTGCAGCGGCATCGTCTCGGGTACTTCCTCCAACGCAATCACCGGAATGATGCTGCCGAGTGTTCTGGCGACACTGCGGCGCAGTAATCCTTGCACCACCAGCACCGGCTTCTGCCCATGACTGCGCATGGCGCGGGCAGCATTTTCGGCGGCGGCCCGTAAATGTCCGGCGGTTTCGGCCTCAATCTCTAGTCCAATTCCCGCCTCCCGGCCGGTGCGCAGCGATTTTGCAATAAGTTCCTCAAGCTGCTCCGGCAAAACCGCAACCTTTAAGACCGCTTCGCCACCAGCGAACTGAGTAACAATGAAGCGCCCCAGCCGCATGCGGACAGCGGCGAGTAAACGATCAAAATCCTTGTTGGGCCCATCAGCCGCTTCAACCAAAGCTTCGGCAATGCGTTCAAAATCCCGAATTGGAACCTCCTCGGCGAGTAGTGCTTGCAGCACTTGGCGGATCAACCCCATCGACAAATTGGTACGCACATCCTCAGCCAGGCGCGGTGTGGTTTCAGCCAGTTTGGTCATCAGTCCTTCCACCTGCGGGCGACCCAATAATTCAGCACCATTTTTCTTCAATAACTCGGCAAAATGCGTGGCAATCGTGCTGGGCGCATCGACCACCGTATAGCCAAGCTCTTCCGCTTGCGGGATCGCATTCTGGGCAATCCACATGGCCGGTTGCCCAAACGCAGGGTCGCGCACGGGTCGGCCCTCGGGAAGTTTATCCACCACCATCGGGCCTTCAATGGCCAACCACTGGCCTGGCCAGACCTCGCCGCCGCCAATCGCGGCGCCGCGCAGCGTGAACCGATAACCATGGGCCGCCAGGTCACTGCTGTCACGGATATGCACGGCGGGCACCAGAAACCCCATGGCGCGGCCGTAGCGTTGTCGAACAGCCGTCAGTCGGTTCAACATGCGGCCTTCGCCCTGCGCCACCAGGGGCGTAAGCGCGAACCCGATGCTCAGGCCAAGAGGGTCGATGCCCGTTACATCCGTGAGGGTGTCGGTTTTCACTTCAACAGGAACTGCGCTGTTATCGCCCATAATTGCCTGCGCGTCCTCGCGCCGAATTTTCTGCGAAAGTCGCCACGCGGTGATGCCGAGTGCCATGGCCAGCAATAGAAAAGGAACATGCGCCATTTGTGGCACAAGCCCGATAGCCCCCATGATGGCGGCTGCGATCGCCAGTGCCTGCGGATAGCGACTGAGCTGAGATTTGATTTGCTCTCCAATATCTTCGCCAGTGGAAACCCGCGTGACGATAAGACCCGCAGCTACCGAGATGGTAAGGGAAGGAATTTGCGCGGCTAGCCCATCACCCACAGTGAGCAGTGTATATGTGCGTGCGGCGTCAGCGAGTGGAAGGCCATCCTGCAACGTACCGATAATCAGCCCACCGAGCATGTTCACGACAAGGATAATCATCGCAGCGACGACATCGCCCCGTACAAATTTTGAAGCGCCATCCATCGCTCCAAAAAAATCAGCCTCACGTCGAAGCACGTCGCGTCGCCGTTCAGCCGCCTGTGGGCTGAGAATACCGGCATTAATTTCCGCATCGATAGCCATTTGCCGGCCCGGTAGGCTGTCCAGCATAAAGCGTGCACTCACTTCGGCGACTCGGCTGGCACCACGGGTAACAACTACAAAATTAATAATGATCAGAATGAGAAATATGATCCCACCAACTACATAATTGCCACCAACAGCGAACTGCCCAAAAGATTCAATAACATCACCAGCAGCGCCAGGGCCGGTATAGCCATTCAGCAAAATAGCACGTGCGGTGGCCACGTTGAGCGCCAAGCGCATCATGGTTGTGGCGAGCAATACGGAAGGAAACGATGAGAATTCCGAGGGCGATGGGACGTACAGGCTTGCCGCCAAAATAACCAAACCAGCTGATATATTCAATGCGAATAAAAATGAAATCGCCGTTGGTGGCAGCGGTACCACCAACATAACCAACACCAGCATGATCACGATCGGACCCGAGAGTTGGGTGGCGCTTAAAGCGCCCACCCGCGGCAGTGCGGCTGCTTCAGCCACGAAGCAGACCCGGAATGGCCGAAATTAGTTGTGTCGCAAACGTCTCAACGCCTCGCATAAGCAGGGGGCCGGCGGCACTTGTTAGGGCAGCAAGACCAGCCATTTTAAGAACAAAGGGTATGGAAGCCTCTCTAATCTGGGTGGCTGTCTGCAAAATACCTGCAGCGAGGCCAATAAACAGCATAATAATCAAAATCGGCCCGGCGAGTTCGGCAAATGCCAGCCAAGCGCCAATACTGACCTGATGCTTTGTCACGGTTGCGCATCCTCCAACCCATTGGCTTCATCGGCCAACGCCGTAATGCGTACGCCGTATTGTTCTTTACCAGTCGCTACCACCTCGCCGGCACCCAGACGCTGTCCATTCGCAAACACCCCCAGTGGCTCTCCGATAATCTGATCAAGTGCCAATACCTGCCCCTGCCGTAGAGTACGTAATTCCTTTAGTGTGATCATGTTGCGCCCAAGTTCAACAGTGAGCAGCAGCGGGACATTTTCCATAATTGTTTTCAGTGCCACGGTCCCATTCGACTGAATATTTTCCTGAAGAACTTCTAATTCAACTCGTTCATTTATAGAATCTTGGATGACCCGGTTTTTTGGTTTCTGCATTGTCCCGTCCTCAAGCGCTTAGTTTCAAATTCGCTATCCTTATCGCGCGTTGTCCTCAGGCGATTGCGCGAAGGCCGATAGTTGTTATTGGCGTTACAGGGTCACTAGGTGAAGTTGTGCTGGCCGCTGACAATTGCGGAGAGGAGGGCTGGGAAAAGCGGCTCTGATGACTATCACCACCCACATTGGCTTGGCCGAGGTTTAATCCAGATGCCGCCATAGCTTGTCGGAGATCGTCAAGATTATTATGTAATATTTGTATAGTTTGCGGGACCGCCGAAATGAACATCACGTTGACAAGGGCGTTCTGACCTATAGCCACATGCACCGAAAGGCTTCCAAGTCCAGGCGGGCTCAGCCTAAGTACGGCGCTACTTTCACCGGCCTGATGCATGGCCGTAATGGCGGAAGCCAAGCCCGCCCCACTGGCAGGAACGAGTGCTGACAGTTTATCAGGTAATATTATTGGTGCCGAAGAGATCGCAGAATTTATTAATGTTGGCGAAACAAACACACTACTAGGCGGTATAAGTATTAACGGCGTAATATGTTTATTGTTATCAATGGTTTTTGTATCATGAGATATAGGAGCAACCGCATTGATAAGTTGGTCGGTAGCTACCGCCAATTTTGATGTATCTGGGCCAGCCGAAACAACGAGCGTAGTGGCACCCTTGTGATCCACATGTGATGTCGTGCCCGAATTACTGGGGAATTCTGCGTTCATGTTGGCATTGATAATTGATGGAGGCGGGTTAGCTACCGCCACATTCGGTAAGGTCGAATTAGTATTGGTCGATAACGGGACAGGTCTTCGCGCCTTCGCTTCATCATTGCAGGGTAACGCTCTCAATTTTGTGCCGTGCGGCATTGTTTCAACTGCTGGCGTATTTAATGCCAAGGCCTCTACAGGCAATTGTTTTTTTCTAACAAGTCGCGTATCAATAGGTGCCGTAACATTAGGTGTTGGCTGTGATTTTGTTGCAAATCTCACCAATGCGAACATTTTCATTGGTATATCATTGCTAATATCTGATGACTTGTCAGATGATGGACTTAATGCTTTAGCCGCAGTAGCTGGGGAGACGGCGACGGCTGGATTCACAGCCGCATCAATCGCCTTCGGCCATGCTTCAATTAAGTCAGGTTGAGTTGGCGATGCCAAATGATCCGCAGGCATATGCGGGTCTCCGGCATGCACTAAATGTACGTTGTCGATCACACCATCTCCTCAGAAGCGCTGACTGTAATCCGCCCTTCGGCAACAAGTCGAAGTACAATGTCGATAATTTCTTTTTGTGCAGCGAGCGCATCAGTCCGGCGCATTGGGGCGCCGCTTTTGAGTTCTTCTTGCAGAACCTCGACCATCCTCGCCGACATATTCTGGAAGAATTTGAGACGTACCGTCTCATCAACCAAACGTAATGCTGGTGCCAATCGTTCATTCGGAACCTCGCGCAACACAATTTGTAACGAACGATCGGGCAATTTGCCTAGGTCAACAAACGTAAATAGGCTGTCGCGAATCTTTTGCGCGGTATCGATGTCCCGTTCCGTTATGCTACCAAGCATCCGTTCAGACAGACCACCGTGGAGATGGTTTAGAATATCCGCTGCTTGTCGAATACCGCCTAAATTTGTAAGCCGTTTGCCGCGAGAGTCATTATTTGCATCTAATTCAGCAAGCATTTCTCGCAATTCTACTACCGCGCCTGGAGACACAACATCTAGCATGGCAAAACGATAAAGGGCCTCTGATGCAAGTGACTCAGGTAAAAACGATAAAAATGCCGCTCCCGCTTCTTGCGGAATATGAGCGAGAAGCAAGGCGATCGTCTGCGGTCTCTCATTCGCTACCTGCATTGCCAAGGTTCTCGGGTCGGTCGTTGCGGGAAGATTCAATGCTGAACCCCGTCCGCTATATTTAAGGCGATCCAGAATTTCATGAGCATGATCTTCGCCAAGAGCCGATATCAGTACTGCACTCACGTAGCGCAAGCCGTCGACACCACCACCATCAAGACCGAGGTCAATCGAGAATTCATGAAGTACATCACCAAGCATATTTGGCGTGGCTCGTTGCAAGCGACTCATGGCAGCTGATATCTTTGCGATGGCTGGCTCGTCCATGTGGCGCATCACCTGTGAAGCCGCATCCTCCCCTAGCGCACGCAAGATGATGGCCGCACGTACCACTCCGGTAAGTGGCCCCGATGTTTCATTAGTGCTCATCTCATTCATTTTCGTCAGCCCAGTTCTGCAAAAGCCTAGCAACGCCAGCGGGGTTACCCCGTGCCACGTCGCGCAAGGCACTAAAGTCTGGTGGTGGTAGTGTCGCCGGCATCGGCCGATTGGATAAAGCTGTTGGCCCTTGCCGAATGCCGATGGTCGCTAAGCGCCGACCGATCGGCAGCGCTGCCCCAAAAAGTAGCGCAACGGCGGCCAAAAGGTCCAGTAACGCTTGGGTTATTGGTGCTGTTGCATGTAAATACTGATGCCCCAACTCGGGAGATGCCGAAATTTGAAAAGGTGCTGCTAAAACACTCACATTAACTTGCGGGTAGGCAAACGCTCCCGCGATCGCGGCTTTTACTTGATCTGTTGTCACGCTGCCCATAGATGCTTTGTTAAGAACAATAGACACGGCAATCGATTTTACTGCCCAGTCAGGCTTGGTAACCTCACTTTCGCTCTCATCCGTCACATAAGTTTGATCAAGTTTTTTACTCGTATTCGTGGGTATATTTTGAGTTATTGGCACACTCGGCGGCGCAACCTTCGTGGATGGTGATGAGGCCGCTGGGGGTAGAACAGCGTTGGTGGCAGATGGTGGTTCGTTTGCCATCGCGCCTGGTATTCCAAATCCTGAGTTTGCAACGCCGACGCCGTTTGATTGGCTACTTACCTCGTGCGCAATCAAGTTTGTGGGGCCATACGATATTTGATGTACATGCGCCTGAGTGAAGTCTAAGTTAGCTGCGACATCACTGCGAAAATTACCAAGGCCGACTAACGGCGTTAGCAGTTGTGCAATTCTCGTATTTGCTGCATTTTCTATTTCCGCGACCGTTGATAATTGTATTCCAGAAGTCATCTTGCCATCTATCGGAAATACAGTCAGACCCGTCACGGTAGCTACACTTACGTTATTAGCTGTCAGCCCAACAACGGCTCCAGCGACCAATTTTGCAATCGCGCTTCCTTAAGATTGCGCATCCTGCGTGCTTGCCGATATGATAACGGAGGCTGAAGGCTTCGGCTGGTCAGCTAAAAAAGGTGTATCCGCTGGCAAAGCTAAATAAACCTGCGCATCCGTGATACCTTCCATGCTGTCGATTGATTGCGCGAGGGATGCTTCGAGGGCGCGAAGGGCCATCGTGCTTTGTGCGAGGTCGGAAGCGGTCATGGGTGCATTTTCTAGTCGATCCCAGCTCGTTGAAACACTGTCGCCCGGAATACCGGAGGCACCAAGTTGTAACCTCGCAGTGGCAAGTTCCGTGGCCGGCACGAGGATCACATTGCCAGCGGCCTGCAATTGATACGGTATGCCAATTTTTTGTAATTGCGTAATAACTTTTCCCCCATCGGCAGGTGATAACCCATCATATAACGCCACATAGGCGGGACCGTTGATCTGCAAAGCAAAAACCACTGCAAGTGATACAGCGATAATACCTAAAATAGCCCATGCCATTGCCGGTATGCGGATTAGTCGGCTCTTTACGAGCGGCCAGTAACTGAGCCATGCCGTCATCAAATTGGCATGTTCATAATAGATTGATAAGCAGAGACAACCTCATTGCGTACCGCAACCGTAGCGTTCCAGGCCACCTCTGCGCGGTCACTGTTCACTAAAGCATTTCCCAGCGTCGCACCGGGCAACCCTGCAGCGTAAGAAGATTCCGCTGCCGTCGCCACTTTCTGTGCAGCGCTGACGTTTGTTAATGCGGTATTGATCATATCAAAAAAACTATTCGTCCCCGCGTTAATCGCCGACGATCCACTGGCAACCGGTGCTGTGGCATGATTTGCGACCGCAAGTATCGTTGATATCGTCATTTATATTAGGCCTTTGCCAATTTCTCGTATTAAGCCATCGATCACGTAATCAAAAGTTACTTTTCTTTTTTATCTGATCAAAATTAACGTCTGATTACAAAATGCTGAGGATAGCGATACTGATCGATAAATGTAAGAAGAAATATTTTTGGATCGCCCGTCCGATCTCAATTCATCCAAGGTTAATTTTACCAAAATATGTTAATAAAATATTTATCTTGAAAGCGATATCCGCAAAATTAAGCTAAATTCTAAGTCCAATAATTTGCATAAGCAATTCATTAATAGTTTTAGGATAAATCAGAATGTATGAATATAAATCGCTAATAATGTGAGGCGAGCATAACCATGCAGCTAGGATTTTTAAATGTGTACAGAAGTATTTTGTCGGTACGCGAAGGCCGTGCTGCGTTACTCGCTGACAATATAGCCAATTCTGATACGCCGGGATATAAAGCTGTCGATTTGCCATTTGAGCAAACGCTTGGTTCGCAACTTATCGATCCGAATATGGCTATCACACAAGCCGGCGTAGTCGCGCCTGAATACCGTGCCAGTAACAAAGTCGGTTTGGACGGCAATGACGTCTCGCTCGATCTTGAACGTATTGAAGCTGCGAAAAATGGCGAGGCTATGGTTGGTGCCACAACCTTCCTTCATCAGTCGACAGCTGACTTAGTAATGGCACTCAGACCAAATCCGGGAGGAAACTAAAATGGGTGGATCAGATATTTTTTCGATCGTTGGTAGTGCATTAGATTCTCAGAATCAGCGGATGGGTGTTATCGCCTCAAATTTGGCAAATGTTAACGCGATAACACCCCCAGGCGGTACGCCCTATCGTGCACAAGAAGTTGTATTCGCTGCATCGCCGGTATCAGTTGACGACCCTTCATCTGGGGCTTTTCAAACCAATATAGGCGTTAATGTGGTGGGTACGGTGCAAAGTAATGCCCCGCCTAAGCTGCAATATGACCCCGGTAGTCCATATGCCGACACGCGCGGCTATGTGACTGGCTCGAACGTCTCACAAATTGGTCAGATGGTCGATCTTATTGATTCATCAAATAGCTACGCGGCGTCGGTGGCGGTCTTGCAACAGACAAGCCGCATTGATCAACAAATGCTTTCCAGCTTTCAGGTGTCTTAATGGGAACCCTCACAACTCAAAATATTGCCTCAGCTGCAGCTGTCGCAGCCTCTACGACTGCTTTCCAGGCCGGCTCGACTACCAACGGTTCCACCTCTGCTTCAGCATTGACACAGCAAGATTTCTTGCAACTTTTAACGGCACAATTGAAGTATCAAACACCGTCCTCGCCTGCGGATCCAACGCAATTGGCTTCTGAATTCGCAGCTATTTCAACTGTAAACGGCATTACACAGCTTAACAACCAAGTAACCAGTATTCAGGCTAGTACAGCCGCTGCTCAGATGGCGCAAGCTTCGAGCTTGGTTGGCAAACAAGTCGCAGTGGCCGGAAATATTATAACCGCAAATTCAAGCGGCGTCGCAACGGGAGCATTTGATCTTAGCGCCGCGACGCAGTCCACAAACGTAACGATATTATCATCCACGGGTGCCATTGCTGGTTCGGTAAATCTGGGCGCATTACCGGCTGGGCAGAAGGACTTTAGCTGGGCCAATGGTCTCGCGGGAAACCAATATACGTATCAAATCAGCGGGACAGATGCTTCCGGTGCGCCCGTTCAAGCCACATCTTATAGTGTTTACACTGTCAGTGGCGTAAACGTGACAGGTAACTCGCCGACCCTGAATGTGCAAGGCACAGCCGCGCCGTTACCAATTTCATCTGTTCAAACTGTCCTTGGAGTTGCAACACCATGACACTTCAAACCGCGTTGTCCGGTCTGTTAGGTGCACAGACTGGCTTAAACACCGTATCAAACGACCTGGCAAATGCCAGCACCACAGCATTCAAAAGCCAAACGGCACTATTTTCTGACATCTATCCTGCAAATCAATCAAATGTTGCTGGTATCGGCGTTTCAACGAGTTCCATCGCCTCAAATTTTACGCAAGGCAGTTTAGTTGCTACCGGTAATCCACTAGATGCCGCACTACAAGGAAGCGGCTATTTTGTCGTCTCACAGAATGGCCAACAACAATACACTCGAGACGGTTCCTTTCAGCTGAATGGTCAGGGCCAATTAGTGACTGCAACTGGAGCTCAGGTGATGGGCTACGCAGCAACACAAACCGGTTCTTTGAGCGCGACCCTATCGCCACTAACGGTTAACACTGGCGCTCAGGGGGCAAATCCAACTAGTCAGTTAGGACTAACGCTTAATTTGAATTCAGGCGATCCTGTCATACCGGCTACAACATCTTTTAGTGCCGCTAACGCCGCAACCTACGATCAAGCAACTTCGGTTGTCACATATGACTCGCTCGGCAATGCCAATCGAATTGGTTTATATTTCGTTCAAAATCCCCCGGCAACGGGCGGAACAGGCACGTCAGGCTGGACGGTGTATGCGCAGCCAGCATCCGCAACGGGTGCCACGGTTGGAACGCCACAAACGTTATCGACGCTCAGTTTCTCTCCCTCTGGCCAACTTATATCCGGCAGTCCGGCGACATTAAATGTTAATTGGGGAAATGGCGCCGCTAATTCAGCCATACAGTTTGATCTGACCGGAACAACTTTGGGTGCGCAAAGTTTTGCTGTGGCTGGGATAACCAATAATGGATATCCACCGGGCAGTTACACAGGTACATCCATAAGTAGTTCTGGTGGACTGATGTCGACATATAGCAATGGTCAGACGTTAAGTGCAGGCACCTTATCAATTGCGAATTTCATCAATCAAACCGGACTTCAAGCTGTATCAGGTAATTTGTTTGCTTCTTCACAAACGTCTGGTCAACCAGTTTTAGATATTCCAGGTGTTGGGCAGGCAGGGTCAATTAGTGGAGGCAACTTAGAACAATCCAATGCGTCAACATCTTCGCTTTTGGTGTCACTTATTCAATACCAGCAGGCTTACCAAGCCAATACCTCTGTGATTCAAGCAGAGCAACAAGACAGCACTCGTCTGATTCAAATCTAACCATGACTAACAGTACCACATATACCACCATGGCTGGGTTACAGGCAATTACCGCCCAAATGGACGTAACAGCAGCAAATTTAGCGAATGTTCAAACTCCTGGATACTCTGCTGTCGAGGCGGCTACTCAGGCTGCCCCCTACACAGGTATGAATGCACCATCTGGTGCCGATGCGATTGAGCTTACACCGGGGCCAAACACAAAACAGGGAACGCCCACGCTAACTGGAAATCCGCTTAACGTGGCTCTTGCGGGCGATGCGTGGCTGGAGGTCCAAACATCATCAGGAAATTCAATAACCCGTAACGGCTCTTTGCAAATCACAACTGCCGGCATATTAGCTGACAGCTCGGGCCACCCAGTGCTTGGACGGACTGGTCAGCCGATTAGTTTGCCGGCGCTGACCAAACTCGAGATAGGGACCGACGGCACAGTTTCAGGTGTACCATCGGGGCAGCCTGGCGCCTTGGCACAGGCCTTCGGACAGATCAATTTAGTCAGCACACCGCCTGGTGTGCTTACGTCTCTTGGCGGGTCGTTGTTCGCCCCTGCTACCGGTGTTGTTTTGGAGTCTTCCCCGAATGCTACGCTGCATCAGGGTTATTTAAACAGCAGCAATGTCGATCCGACAGTAGCGATGATGGCTTTAATCTCAGGGTCTAGGTCGTATCAATTACAAACACAACTTCTCAAGGCGCAATCTGGAGCTGGTCAACAGTTGAACATGATGCTGGCTCAAGGTTGATAGAAAGGACTTTCCCCCATGAATCACGCTCTCGATACAATTGCGACCGGCCTTGAAGCAAGCCAGATGATGATGAATACGATCGCCGATAATCTGTCCAACGTAAATACCACCGGGTTCAAGTCTGAGACGCCTGAGTTTCAAACTTTGCTGTATCAGGACGGCATTCAGCCGGGTGCAAATTCAACTGGGCAGACAATCTATCCTTCGGGTATGGAAGTAGGAACTGGTGCTCGAGTGGCTTCGATTAAAGATGTTCTCACACAGGGTACCCTGACCAGCACAGGTAATCCCTTAGATTTAGCAATAAATGGCACGGGATATTTTCAAATACTACAGCCCAGTGGTCAAACAGCTTACACGCGTGACGGCTCATTTCAGGTGAATCAAAATGGTCAGCTCGTCAATTCAAGCGGCTACCAGGTCATACCTAATGTAACGATTCCTGCTAATGCAACAAGCGTAACAATCGGAACGGATGGTACTGTTTCCATTACTGTTCCAGGTTCACAATCTGCAACGCAGGTTGGACAAATTCAGCTCGCCAGTTTTATCAACCCGCAAGGCCTACAACCGCTTGGAGGCAACTTATTTGCCAGCACTTCCTCAAGCGGAACGGCCATTGCCGGCGCGCCACAAACAAATGGCTTAGGGTCGGTTAATCAAAATTATGTTGAGTCGTCAAATGTCGATGTCGTACAGGCGATGGTGAGTATGATCTCTGCGGAGCGCGCTTACCAACTAGGAACACAAGCTGCCTCAGCTATTGATAATCAATTAAACTATCTCGCGCAAGCCGCAGCTGGTGCATAATGTTAATGCGTTTTATCCGGCCAGTCATTCCCATGTTAACGGTCCTATACGTCATTGGTTTAGCCGGCTGCGCGACTTCAATAGCCGGACCGATGGCAATTGTTCAGCCGGCTGAGTTTCCAATAACTGTAAAACCACAGGTACCATCGCCGGATGGTTCGGTATTTCCTATCGCAACAACTGGTTCGTTATATGAGCCTCGAAGAGATTGGCGTCCCGGTGATCTTGTAACGATTAACATTGTCACCAGCACGGTAGCCGCGAATAGCGACAACGCAGCGCTAAAACGTACCGGTACACTAAGTGATGCCATGACTAGTTTTATGGGCGTACCGTTACAATTTGGTAGCTACAAAGGAACACCTTTTTCTCCGTCGATCGGTGCAACCAGCGATCAGCAATACACGGGCGCAGGTACCGCAGCTGCTTCGAATAATATAACAGGACAGGTCGAAGCAGTGATCACGAGTGTGGACCCTAACGGCACTTTGGCGCTATCGGGGAGGACCAATGTAAATATCAACGGCAACGTAACAAGCATCGTAGTAACGGGCTACGCAAGTCCTGACGATATTGCAGCCAACACAACGATCAGTTCGAATAATGTGGCGGATATGAATGTACAATACGTTGGCGTCGGACCGCTCAACGGAGCTCATCAAGTGCCATGGCTGCAGCAGATTCTAACAAAAGTATCACCATTCTGATGCCAAATATTTATATCAAAAATTATTTTCATATATGGACAGTTGTGTCCCTGTTTTTTATAATTTCCGGAACAGCATGTGCTAGCGATCCGATGACAATTGGTGAATTGGTAACCGTTGCCGGCGCGCCAACAAACCAACTCTATGGGTATGGCTTAGTTGTTGGATTACCGGGATCGGGCGATCAAACCACCGAGGTGCCCTACACTCAGCAGTCTATTCTTAACATGCTCCGCAATATGGGGATATCATTACCAAATGTGACATCTATGCAGCCAAACGATGTCGCCTCAGTTATGATCACGGCAGAGGTTCCTGCATTTGCCCACGCTGGTCAGCATTTGGATGTCACAGTGTCCGCAGTGGGTAACGCCACGTCGCTGGCAGGCGGAGTCTTACTTCCAACCCCTTTGCATGGAGGCAATGGTCAAGTTTACGCACAAGCGCAGGGGCCGTTGCTGGTTAGTGGCTTCGCCGTTAGCAGTGGTGGTAGCACGTCGAGTACCAATGTCCCAACTGTTGGCGCGCTTCCCGGTGGCGCCATCATATCGACAACGATCTCAGCCGACTTTCAAGTCGGCGGTGCCAGCACTTTATTGTTGAATACACCAAGTTATCAGACAGCCCAGAAAATTGCCGACCAAATCAATACAACATATGGTGGAGGAACAGCAACAGCAATATCGCCGGGGGAGGTTGATCTGCGGAACGACGGCGTGAGTCCCGTTCAATTTATTGCTGGCATTCTCTCGTTGCCAATCACGCCCGCGGCGCAGGATCCGACTATAATCGTCGATGCACAGAGCGGAACAATTGTGATGAGTGCTGGTGTTACGTTGGGGCCCGCTGTTGTGTCGCATGGCGACCTCACTGTTAGTATCCAAACCTCCAACTCGGTCAGTCAACCGGGTGCATTTAGCAATGGATCTACGGTCGGCGTTCAGAATACGGTTACCAGTGCGAAGCAAGGAAAGGCCAGTGTGATCAATCTACCGCGGGCTTCTACCCTAGCTGATGTTGCCCGTGCCTTAAATGCAGTTGGCGCTTCCCCATCCGATCTCGTTGCAATCGTAGAAGCGTTAAAGCAGGCCGGTGCAATCAATGGCGTGATAAAGGTGATTTGATGAGTATTGTCGGCATAATATCCTCACCGACACATAATTCGGTATCGTCGCCTGCCTTGTCGTCGACGATCAAGCAAATGACAGGATTACTCTGGTATAATCTTCTCTCTGAGATGAATAAAAACGGTATGGCGGCAGGCGCACTTGGCGCCGGCGGAGACGCCTTCCAAAGCATGTTTCTCTGGAATATCGCTCAAAACGATTTTACAAAATATGATAAGTCGCTGATATTATCAACAATTCGCCAAATTGGTAGTCGCCCGCCAGTGTCTCTCCCTCAGGTAGTGACATCTTTGTCCAAGTCATCAAAAAATTTATCGACAGCCACATCAGTAAATATATCATCAGTTGTGCCGACAGCTTCTACAGTCGTTCGTCAGGCGACTAAATTTGCTCAAGCTGTATGGCCCGATGTAAAGCGAGCGGCAATTGAACTGGGCGTTCCGGCACCTGCCATATTGGCGCAGGCTGCTTTAGAGACAGGTTGGGGCTCGTCGGCACCGGGAAATAATCTGTTTGGCATGAAGGCCCTCGAGGGTCAAAGCAGTACAGTTCGTGCGACGCAGGAAATAGTCAGTGGTATTTTAACACCTCAGAATGCGGCATTCCGAGATTATAATTCCCCTGCAGCTAGCGTTGCTGATTATGTTCAACATGTTCGGTCAAGTTTTTCACAAGTAATTGGTCAATCGACGGTGGCTGGTTTTGCCCAGGCCTTACAAAATTCAGGCTATGCAACTGACAGCCAATACGCGAGCAAAATTATTCATTTGGCGCAATCGCCGTTGATGACACAAGTACTGCAGGCCATTGGCGGAGCTTTACCCATGGCGCCTAAGTGACAGCAGAACAGGAGGAAGAGTCTGATGAGCGGTCTAATCGGTGGCATGAATACAGCGCTATCAGGGTTGACGGCGTTTGAAGCGGGAATAAATGCTGTGTCTGGAAATCTGGCCAACCAGACTACACCTGGCTACGGAACCGAGTCGGTGAATCTCTCAACGGCTATTGCGGGAGCGGGGGCTGGGGCGGGGGTGCAGGCGCCACAGTTAACGCGTGTCGCCGACGGGTTCTCGGCGGGGTTGCTCCGGACAGCCAACAGTGTCGCGCAGGCAGCGAGCACCCAGGCATCTAACTTAACTGCGATCTCAAATTCCTTGCAAAATAATGGCGATATCCATTCTGCAATCAATCAATTTTTTCTTGATGTGGGGTCGTTATCTGCCAATCCATCAAGTCCTGCACAACAGCAAACAGTATTGAGTGATGCCCAAACCATCAGCGGTGCTTTTCAAAGTGCGGCCAGCACAATCACCAATGTTGTAAACGGCGCGACAACGTCATTACAACAAAATATTGGCACGGCAAATAATCTGTTGTCTCAGCTGGCGGTAATCAATCAAGGACTGGCACAAACTCCCAATAGCCCCGCATTACTCGACCAACAACAATCAGCACTCCAGTCTTTGTCGAGCATTGTGTCAGTTAATGTATTACCGCAAGGTAACGGTCAGGTTTTGGTATCAAGCGGTGGTACGGCTCTATTAGACCAGAGCGGACCGCAACTGTTAGCGTTTACCGGTGGTACCGGAGCTATCCCACCGCAAATTTCTGCCGGTAACGCACGGTCAAATCTCGTTCCGGATGGAAGCGGCGGTAGCATGGGGGCTAACATCCAAACATGGCTTACGGGCGGACAGGCATTGCAAGCGCTAAACGCACGCGCTGTAATTTTGTCGGCGAGTATCAATCAGTCTCAGGCCCAAGGGTTAACACCTGATGGGCAACCTGGCGGTAGTATATTTAATACACCGTCTCCGAGTGTTACGGGTGCTGCAGGTAACACTGGTACCGCCATCTTGAATGCTCAATTATCTAATGCAAGCCAACTTCCTACCAACGGCGGACCTTTTTTGCTGAGCTACAATGCGGCAGCTGGGTGGACCGCCACCAATCAGGCAAGTCAACAAAATATGTTGTTGGGTAGCGCAGCAACACTATCATTTGCCGGACTTAACATTTCAGTGTCTGGTATAGTCGCCTCTGGGGATCAATTTTTAATCAATCCTGCTCCTCTTGCTGCCGCTGGAATAACTGTCGCGGCAGTGAGCCCAAAGTCGATAGCATCAGCAGATCCATATGTAGTGACACCTGGTTCAGTTCAGAGCGCCGGCTCTATTTTGAACAGCAATGCCGGCACAATCTCAGCGGGTGGTGATTCTGTGGTTAACGTACCCGCATCCAGTGCAGCAACTGTATCGTCTGCCTATTATGGCCAAACTTTACAATTAAACTTTACATCGGCCACTACGTACAGTGTCACAAGCACCATCAATCCTGGCGTATCAATCGCCTCAGGAAGCCTGTCTGGGGGCCAAGGTCAAGTCGCGGTCGCATTTCCATCTGGTGCTGCGTCAGGGCAGTATTGGCAGGTACCAATTTCCGGCGTTGCGTCTGCTGGCGATACGTTAACACTTTCACCTGGCAGCAGTAGCAGTGGTAGTAATGCAACCCGTATGGCTACATTATGGACGACACCCAGCACAACGACTGATGGTTCATTGCAGCAATCAGTGATGGGCCTTGGTACCTTATTTGCGGCAAATGCCCAACAGGCTCAGCAGCGTGCTACCGCTACATCCGCTCAAGTGACAACCGCAAGTAACAATTTGCAAACTATTGCAGGTGTATCATTAGACCAACAGGCGGTGGTGCTAACTGGATATTCTCAAGCCTATCAAGCAGCAGCGCAGGTTATTTCCACCGCACATACTATGTTTGAATCGCTATTACAGGCTATTTGAGTGGTGTGGTAAAAAACATATTTTAGAGAGGGCTATTTTTTATGGCGCGAAAAAAGCTGATTATTGTCATCAGCGGAATATGCATGGTTATTCTGGTTGGGGTAGGTGGTACGTTTGGCGCTTTGAAATTTCTCTCACATAAAAAAACCAGTACAACTTCAGTTACTGTCGTTCCTCCCCGGCCACTATATTTTACCGACGTTCTAGATGTTACAGTTAGCATCCCACCAGACCCAAACACCCCTCCTACATCTTTTGTGCAAGTAGGTTTGCAATTTTCGACATATGATCCTGCAGTCATCGTAAGCTATGTCCAACTTCAACCAATTATTAAAGCTGAGATCATCAGTATTTTAATGACTCAAACCAGCAGTGGGTTATCGGATATTCATGCGCGGGCAACACTTATTAAAGCTTGCCTGGATATTTCAAATTCCGTGTTATTGAAAAACGCTAATTTCAAGTCGTCTCAGCCTTTTGGCGCTGCTTACATCACCAATCTCGTTGTGCAGGAATGATTGCTCCCGTCACCCTTAGCTTGTCTGGCCTGATATCAGTGGCCGAATCTCTCATCCTCATATTGTTCTTATTGGTCGTTTCAGTATTTATCTTAAAAAAACTCTCAGGCACGCGGCTACGCCCTCCGTTTCTAGCGCCGTCGTCTATCCAAGTCATTGCGTCGCGGTCACTTGGTTGGCAATCATCAATAATGATTGTTGAAGCGCAGGGAACCCGCTTCTTGATTAGTACCGGTCGTGGCGGCGTTACGGCGATTGGTGTGTTAAATATAGCGCCCACCGTCGGCAGCGGAGATCTGAAATGAGGCGATTTATCAGCCTCGGATTACTCTCTTGTGTATTGTTAGTGCTTGGTAGCCAAGTGGTGGCCGCAGCACCGCCAGATGGGATTACTTTAATGAGTTCCGCACCTGGTACAGTTGGCGAGACCTACTCTCTGAATGTCCAGACATTACTTATGGTCACTGGTCTGGCTTTCCTACCCGGCCTCTTGTTACTCATGACAGGGTTTACCCGAATTATAATTGTATTGTCTGTTCTACGTCAGGCATTAGGGCTTCAAACAACGCCGCCTAATATGGTTCTTGCGGCTCTGGCGTTGGCCTTAACGGTGTTCGTGATGCGCGGTGTCATTCAACAGGAGCAAAACAATGTTGTGCAACCATACCTTGCTGGGCAAATCAGTTTTGACAGTGCGATGACCGCCGCAAAACCGCCAATTCAGAATTTCATGCTTGCACAGACCCGGGCAGATCCCTTGCACCTATTTGTTGATCTTAGTGGTGGGCACTATAAGGAACTTCACGAAATACCGCTTACTGTCCTTGTTCCGGCTTTTGCTACGTCAGAGCTGGAAACCGCATTTCAAATTAGTTTCCTGATTTACATCCCATTTGTCTTAATCGACTTAGCTGTTGCGTCGGTATTAATGTCGCTTGGCATGATTATGGTATCGCCGACACTTATTTCATTACCACTCAAACTTTTGATGTTTGTTTCAATTCATGGCTGGGTATTGGTATTGGGTTCAATAGCAAATAGTTTTGTTATCGCTCCGGGGAGTTAAATTTTGCCCTTATTCACAAAATTACTCCACGACGCGCTGTTAACAGAATTATCAGCTGTTACGCCTATCATCGTTCTATTACTTGGCGTTGGTCTTACAACAGCCATTGTTCAGGCGCTATTTCAGATTGAGGACACGGCCTTCAGCTTATTGCCAAAAATTCTTGTCATGGTCGCAATCGCCGTATTTGGAGGTTTTGGCGCATTACAGGCCTTTGATGGTTTAGCTATTTTATGGATTAGTCATGCCCCAAATTTGGTTTATCACGCATGGTCCTGAATGAGTCTGAGGTCCTCGGATGGCTTGGAAAATTTTTATGGCCGTTTTTGAGAATTACAGGATTGTTTCTGACGGCACCATTATACAATTCGGCCTTCATTCCACGAATTGTAAAAATAGCGGTCTCAGCGTCTTATGCAGCATCTTTGGCTATGTGGTTGCCGGCGTTACCAATTTTTCCTGCCGATCCTGCTTCAATCATTCTGCAGGGGTTAATGCAGATCAGCATTGGTGCATTGCTGGGCATGGTGATGCAGATTATTGTTTCAGCAGTTGCGTCCGCCGGTGAACTTGTGGGCCTCTCAATCGGACTTGGTTTTGCGGAAGTGCAATTTCGGGAAGCCAATTCGGCGACACCGGTGCTTTTCGATTTGATGTTTTGGGCAGGTCTTATTGGATATATGGTGGCGGGCGGACCAATATGGT
>VFSW01000030.1_pt1 | contig 154313 bp, 240 predicted proteins | sample 5358111 | NCBI WGS metagenome assembly VFSW01 (sample SAMN11554181, study PRJNA540505) | mine drainage metagenome | isolation source: sediment from site ElyBrook_90M | place: USA: Ely Copper Mine, Vershire, VT | collected 2017 | reverse complement strand
CTGGTTCAATTTTTCTGGAGAATTTTCTGGTTCAATTTTTCTGGAGAATTTTCTGGTTCAATTTTTCTGGAGAATTTTTCTGGGCTGTATCTTTACTTATGACCAGCTGGACCCCACTGTAGAAAAAACACTCGGTCTCCTAAATCCAGTCCAGTAGATTTCTATATCGCACAGAGTAATTTTTGAGGAGAAAATCTTGAGTAAATTGATCTTTGATGAAGAGACTTGGCGCGCCAAGCCCGTAGAATTTTCGCGGAAGGGAACGTCGAAAAGACTGAGGAACTCAAGCGACGTATGGAAGCCAAGCTGGAGCAAATAAGACAGCTCACCGAGTCGAGTAAACTGACAAAAGTCTTCCATCCACCAAAAGGCAAAGCCTAGAAAGACTGTTGCATGAAACTTGCCGTTCTGCTCCTACTAGCCTCTTGTGCCTCTACTCCACTCTGCCAACCGGTAATGGTAGCTCGGCCCTGTACTCAAGCTACCGAGACCTGCGAACTAGAACGAATGCAAGTTGCCTTCGCCGAACTAGATTGCCTCACACGCTGTGGCCTCGCTAATTCCCCTCCAACGAAGGCTATCGCCTTGTGCACTCCTGGCGACCGGAAATGAATTTCTGGTTATGGTCATTCCTGTAAGATGTAAGAAAGGAAGACCTAAATGGCTAATAGAGACGATGAGGGTTTTAACATTCAGAAGCTGAGTACCGTCCACGTACAAATCTACCTGGAAGATGAGAACGGAAAAGTCTTCTCTAGGGATGTGGATTTTGGCAAAGACAAGTATTACAACATCACCACTCATTTTGAATGGAATCGATCAGTGGTAAAGGCTTTTGATGATACTGGAACATGTAGAGATATTGTTCCAAAAGGTGATTTGAATTTCGAGTTGAAGGTTTCTTGTACAGATATAGAAGCCGAGAAATTGTACGAACAGGCGAAAGCAACCTGGCCCAATATTGAGGCGTGCGGGAAGCAGAAATGACGGTTCTACCTCCTCCCGAAAACGCAAGGTTCTAGATCTCGCCGACAAGACGCTTCGCATGCTCGCCAGAAAAGTGGCTACCGCACTCAATGGGTTACTGCGTACCGTCCAGGCCAACAAGTTCACCATGAAGCAAAAAGTAGCCCTACTGATAGTTGTGTTTCTGTGCCTCGGCAGGCCTACGCACAGGAATTTGTATCTTAGTTACAGAGATTTTTATAAAATTCCTCTTTCATATGTTTAAGATGCCTAAAAAGGAGAATCTATGCGCCAAATCATTTTACTTTCAAGTCTATGCTTGGGTTGTGGTGCTGCAAGTGCCAAGGACTTTGCGGGTACTTACGTGCTGCAGTCTGGTAGCTCATTGCTTGGTGCTCATATCAATACGAGCCGATTCTCCGGGAGCTCAAGGACCACCTTGGCTCAATTCGAGCGAGTCTTCAATGAATCTTAACGAACTGGAAACTAGAGCTCGGCTGGAAGGTCTCGACCGCGACGACCTTGAATTTTATGCTCGTCGGGTGCAGCGGCAGATGAACCTCATCACGGACCTCGCTGGGCACAGTGCTGGGCACAGTTCAAAGAGCTACAGCGAACTCATTGAGTTGTGTTTTGAGAAACGCGAGGCGATCGTTCAGAATATCAAACAGCGCCACAAGAGGCTGGGGCTGGAACGCCCGATGTTTGTTGACCAGTTGGCTCGTTTCGTACGAGTTTTCTTCTGACTTTAGCCCACCGTCTATCCCATGTTCAGAACCTACCTATTAAAGGAGTTCTGAAATGATCCATGCTTGCATTCTGGCAGCTCTCCTCGCCTACTTGCCAGCGTCCAACGAGACGCAGGGCGAGGCCACCATCAAGGGCAAGACCTACGTCTGCGTGACCACGGATTTCGGTGGTCGCCTCGAGACGGTCTGTGCTCCCAAGGAGAAGTGACTTGCACACGCATTGTGCGAAGTGTGGTGGTGAGTTCCCGCCGGACGAGATCCTCTTGGACCCGGAGACCGGCAGCCCGAACTGCTACGGCCCTGAAGAACTTACGACGGGGGAGCCACGGAGGTGCTCAAGCGCACGGGCTGCCTGGTCTACCACGACAGGGTACCGACGGCATTCGAGTTCGACATGGCCATCATGGCGATCTTCTTCACGCGTACGCAACCCTTTGCTGTTCCCACGTTGAGCATAGCTTCTGGAGCAGTAGAAACGAGCGCCCGGGCCGACTGGTTTTCCACAGTCGGATTTAGCACAAAGAGTACCTTCGGGAGTTCTTCTCAAGCTCATACACTAGCTATGAGTTCCAAACCCTAAGGCACCCTTCACTTCCTCACCGCCTTGAAGAGCAGGTTCGGGTTGCCGAAGCGCATGCAGGCCTGGACGAACTGCTCTTGGGTGGTGGGGTGGTAGTGCTGCACTAGCCACCGGGGTGGGTCGCTGTACCCCTCGTCGTCTTTGAACTGGACGAACTCGGTGAACCCGGCCCCGCGGAAGATGTCACAGAGGTCGGCGTAGGTGAAGAACGCCAGGTGCCCGCCGTGGTAGACCTCCCGGTCTCCCGATGTGTGCGGAAAGCTACCCTGAATGAGCTCGCTGATGTGCCTGTGGAACTGGATGTTCGGGGTGTTGACGAAGACCTCGCAGCCCGGGAGGAGCAGTCTCGCGCACTCGCGGGCGAAGTTTTCCGGGTCGACGATGTGTTCGATGAAGTCCAGCACGGAGATGGCGCTCACGCGTTCGGGGATGATGATCCCCTCCCGGTCGATGTCACAATGAAGACTGAAATTCCCCTTCTTCGTCGCGGCCTGGAGGTTCGTCTCACTGATGTCGAGCGTGTACGTCTTCTCGAACAGGCTTTCCCTCCTGAGGGCGAAACCCAGGTCCCCGATGCCTCCGCCTACGTCCAAGTGGCTCCAACCCTTCTTGAGTTTCCCCGTACGGTAGAGCTCGAGCGCTCGATTCACCCGGCCGTTGTTGCCGTCGTAGGGCTCCAGTCCTTTGGTTTGAACTTCCGCTTCGCGATCTCGTCGTAGAGTTGCTTCCTATCCACCGAGCACCTCCAGCATCCCGCGGACCCGGGCCTCGCACGTGTGGTACCGCTGCGAGAACTCCAGGCCGCGACCGACTCCCGCTCCCTGAACGAAGCCAGAACCTCTGCAGTTTTGGCAGAGGTCAGGAGCTATCCGTAGCATGAATTCTCGCTCCATTCCAGAACAAACACTGGAATGAGGTAACTGTAAAGTCCTTTAATACTGCGTCCTTGTCTTGTATAGAGCCTAGGAGGTTTCAATATGGGAAGCCAAGGAGACAGAATGAATCGCTTTCGTGATTGACGACAAGCCGTTCAAGCTGAGCACGAAGCTTCTGCACACAAACAAGAAGCGGAAGGCGAAGAACTAAATAGGCTTTTGTCAGAACTTCCGTCTGGTGTTCAGAACTAAACGCCAGCCCACGGAGGTTCGACATGCAAGTCCAGGCGGATGCTGTTTGTCCTCGGTGCCGGTCCGGAGTCCAGCGGGTCCGGCGCACGCGCAAGAACTCGGGTTCGTTCCTCGCCTGTCTGTGTGAAGACATGCCCCTGACCAGAAATGGTCAGGGGGAGACGCATCTTCGCAACGACGTCTTCTTCGAGGCCATGAGCCGGCTCCGGGCCGCATGAGGCGCAAGAGCCAGAAGTGGCCAGCTTGGCGAGACTATCGTTTGGTCTTGCCACCTGGTATTCGCTTGGTCGCGGTTCTCACGCCAGAAGCCGAAACGAAGTTGGAGGACTGGTTTCTTGCGGCACCGATTCTGCCGCAGCTCATAGTTCGTCGACCGGATTTAGGCGGGGATGATGGAGAAATTGCCTACATGAAGCGGTCCGCGGAGAATTCCGAGCTCATAGCTCGGACCGATGAAAAGGGCCGCCGTTATGTGACGGTGGACACCGGAGGCCCCGATGATCTGTTTGCGGGCGCGCTGGTGACATGGCTGCACATTCCGCGTGGGGGCTACGGTTACGCGGTGCCTGTGCCATCAGTGGTGCTAGGCGCCAACAAAGGCAAGGGCGTCATAATCGAGGTAATCAAGAAAGATGGCACAAAGGCGATCCGTAGCGTTCAAGTGAAAAGCCTCCGATGGCGCAAATAACTCTTTCTTGACAGGGAAATCATGAAAAAGCCTGATTTCAAAGTTCCGGAGCACGATGGCAAGCTGTTCTCTTGGAACGGCCGGCACGGAGCCACTGAGATATCAAATCTCAGCCACAAGCGCGAACTCATGGGTCGAGTTTGGGACGACGAGCGCGAACTCATGGGTCGGGTCTGGGCCGACGCCTGCGACATCGGCTTCTTCCTGAAAGGACGGACCGAAACCCGGCTCTTCGTCCTCGAGAGCACTGAAAGGCAGGAAGGAGACGTGTTGGCCTGGCGTTTCGTGGAAGCTTTCCACAAGCACGGAACGCTGCCGGTCCGGCTCACCGTCTTCAACGACTGATGGCTCGGAACCCTTCCCTCAGGGAACAGATCAGACCGTGGGTCGTGGCTCACGCGATGGAGGGTTTCGGCGGGAAACCGCATAACCAGACGACGCTTCGGATCCTCATTTCATTCCTTGGCGAAGAACTGGCCAAGGATGTCAAGATGGAGGATTCTGATTGAAAAGCACCAGACGTGGAAGCAACTCAAGTGACGAAGCGATCTGGGGCTTCGCGATGGATAGGAAGCGTTTCTTTGACGGCAACTACGAACTCTGAGCTCGAATTCAAGGCCAGGCTCGCGGGAATTTCTGCCGCCGAAACCGTGTTTGCTGTCGAGGCATTTTTCTACGGTCGCCGCCCGAAACGCATGCGTTGCCCACTCTGCTCAAGGCAACTAAACCGAAAATGGAACAGAGACAGAATCCTCAAACATTTGAGGAGACAGGGCAGGGTTGTCACCTTGAATACGAAGAGTGCAAGGCGTTCCTGGCGCTTCACACGGCTGATTGCGACTGGGCCAACAAGTTTCGATGAATATCAATAACCTTGAATTAAGGCTCGGCTTGAAGGTATTCCACTTGACGACCTCAAACGTGTCGGTGAGGAATACCTCAAGGGCAAGGCGCTGACTTTAAGCCAGTTTGGGGTCTAATGTTGAGTGCTTAACCATGGACCGACTGATTTTCAAAACGCTGCTTGCTGTCCTAGTCATCGGTCTATTTTTCTGCTTTATCTCCTCGCGAGGTAGTCGTGAACGAGCCAGACCGTAGCGCGCAGAAGCTTGATGCCAGCATCGTATGATTGTGACGGCGAGGGCGAATCTATTTTGCCTTGATTCGCGAGGAGCCTGGTGAAGAACGGTGACGTGTGTCTGCGAAGTCATCCAAGGTGGGTTTTGATGAAACACGAAGTCGGCAAGGTTTACCCTCGGCTAGATCATCCAGATAGCGTCTACCTCGTCGACGGAGCCAACGAGGATAGTTTGTTTTCAAGGCGCTTACGTTGTATAGAGGTGCTGAGTGACAAAATACAAACCAAATGAGTTGGGGCAAATCCTTGACAAACTGGTCAAGGTCGCTCATGACTTGTCGGATGACAACCTCTCGGATCAAATTCTGGACATTGCGCACGAACTCAGAGGCAAGACACTCATGAGCGGCGTTCCCCCACCGACTGTCCTCCAAGACTTGAAGAATCTGCTCCAGGACCTCGGGGTGGAATTCGCGCTCATTGGCGGGCTGGCGGTTGGCGTCCATGGTGACCCGAGGGGAACTGACGATATCGACGTCCTCGTGAGCAAGCTTCCTGACGCTCAGAAGATTGCTGACCTGGAATACATGGCGAAGTTCAATTTCTACCGTGGAAAGAGTCGGACTGGTGAGCACCTGGTTCTTGACAACAAGAAGGGTCAGACCGAGCTTCTCGTGGCCAATAATGACTTGCGACGCTGGGCCCTCGAGACAGCAACCGAGGAAAACATACTCTTGACCAAACTCAAGGTCGTCAGTGCGGCTGCACTGATTGGCCTGAAGCTCCAGGCTATCAGTAGCAATCCAAAACGTGAGGCCAAGGACAAGGCCGATATCGTGAGTGTTCTCTTCACGTCCAAGCCGAAGTTGGACAAGGTCAAGGAGTTTCTGACCGAAAAAGAAGTAGCGATGTTGGAGACGTTGACCAAATGACTAATCTTAAATTGGTCATGCTTGGCTGTGCGTCCGTTTTGTTGATTCATACTTGTTCCGCTTCCAAATCCGAGGAGCCAGCCTTTTCAACTTCTGCGACTTCACTACAGAGTGATTACGATACCAATGAAGTCGCAGCCGATCTAGTCTATAGGGATAAGTGGTTCCGGGTCACGGGAAAGCTTGATAAGACCAAAATCGTTGGTGACGAACCAGCTATTGAATTTCGCAATGGAGCGTGGGGCACAACGCTTGCGCTTTTCAAAACTACGGTGGAACCAGAAATCGCAAAGCTCAGTCGGGGGTCTTAGGTCCCACCGAGACTATGTTACTCTCGGAGATTGTCGGTTGGAATAGAAAAATTAGGAGCCGCTAGCTCAGTTGGTAGAGCAATTCCCTTTTAAGGAATGGGTCGTGGGTTCGAGCCCCACGCGGCTCACCCAAGAAAGTGATTGAAAACGTAATGGTTTCATGCCGAGGGCGAATTTGATAACTATCCCTCCTCACGAATTGTTTCCAGAGAAGCAGGCAGGCGGACGACCGGCAGCCCGCTAGGCATTGACAGACATTTTGCGGGCAAGCCCTATCTACTGTTGAACTTATGAAAGGATGACGTGCGGATGGCGACGAGAATCAACAAAGCCCAGGTGATTCGTTTGCTCGTGAAGGAGAACCCCAAACGCGAAGGCTCGAAGAGCTTCCCGCGCTATGCGCTGTACCGAGACGGCATGACCGTCGCCGAGTATCTCGAGGCTGTCGAGAAGCTCGGGGGTTCGAGCGCTGACCTCCGCTGGGACGTTCAGCGGAAGTACATCGCGCTGGAGGCTGCTCCCGTGAAGGCCGAGACGCCGAAGCTGGAGGTCGTGAACGGACAGGCAGCGGTAGCGGCGTAGTGATTGACGGTTGGGCTGCGGCGTGGCCCGTCAAGGGAGGAGGGTGAGTTCGTGAGGACTCACCCTCTCCTACTTTTTTGGGACTACGTAAGAGCGGAGTGTCACGTCTAGGAGAAATCCTCCATGTCGCTCTCCAATGATATGCGCGAGACGGTACTAGCTTCTGCGTTTCGTAGTCCTTTCTTTTTGGAAACGAGCGGGCGTTAAAGCCAGGAGAGCATTCCTATTCGGTTAGGACAAAGACCGGCAAGGTCCTCGTGCCAGGGCGTTCCGTTCCTCTCGTGAAACCCTCTAACAAAGAAAAGTTCCTTCGGCGGCTCGGGAAGAAAGAGCGCCTTCCGAGAAAGCTGAAGAAGCGACTTAGCTACCCTTGCGGGCTCAGAGCCGCCCAACGACGCAGGGGCTTGAAGAAGTTCATGCTCCCGACTTTTCGGAAAGTTGTGTTTCCGCTTTTTGAGATAGAAGCACAACCAGCGGTCATTCTCCCAGGCCCACCGCCCGACATAGAGATTATCGCTGGTAGCCGACAAATTAAAAAGAGGTGACTTTAGTTAAGCGGGTTTCTCATGTTCAGAGTTTAGGAGGACACAATGGCTCTGAAACCTGGCCTTGGACTTTTGAATCGTCTCTGCAGCACTTTCGAGCACCAGGAAAATGACGACCTAAACTTCGTGGAGGTCGATGCGGCTCTTGAGGATGAAACAGCTTTCCTCGGCATCCCTTTTCCGAATTATGGAGCTTGGAAGCGTTCTCCGCCCGTCTGGGAACTGCGCCGCCGTGAGGGCATGCAAAGGAGCTGGAGCTCTCTTTGCCTTCTGGCGAGATGAAGCAATACGACATTTCAAATTGACCTGGCCTCTTAACTGGCCAGCCAGCACGACCACACAAGAGGCAGACAAGCCTCTTCTTTGGCCTGGTCACTCGACGTTTCGGCCGTTTGCTTCATGGCCAGTGTCACTTTACGTCTATTTTGAAGACATGAAGCGGCTGAAGACCAGCTTGATGACTGGTGCACAACTACAACAGTTTCTCGAAGCTGAGCCACAAGCGTTAGAAATCAAAATCCGCTGGGCTGTAGGTGAGAACATTGGTGGAAATTTACCAGACGGCTGGCACCGTTTCAATACGAAGTGTTCTCTGAAACAGGTGCTGAACTTCCTCAAGAAGAGATTGGTGTGAAAGATCTGAACGAAAAGGAATTCATGGCCAGGCTTTCTGGCGATCTCTTTTCACTTTGGCGTAAGGCCGTGGTGAAACAGTTCAAGCTTCGTCGGTTGGACATGAAGCCAAACGTCCGAATCTATTTCTATTATCTTTACTTCAAACGCTACAAGCGAGCGATCGAAATTGATTTCGTTGAGTTTGCTTGTTGAACTCGGAATGGCCCCTGGTCATCAACATGATGACAGTTTGTTGGTGCTCAGTTACTCGGGTCTAATTAAGCGAATCGCAGACACGAAGAATGAGATTGCCATTCGTCTCCAAGAGTTGGCGCGAGACCCCGATTACAGGTGGCTGTGCGAACTGTACATGAAAGTCTTCGCCGATACCTTCTTATTGATTTCAGAGTAGATCCAGGATTACTGGATTCGTTAGTCCTTCAGCTTTGTGCACCCTTGGTTCTGGTGTTCAGAACTTAGCGGTTGAACCCAAACTGGAGGTTTCCGATGCCACAGGACGTCACTCCCGCAAGTCTCGATCTGAAGGCCAAGGAGCTGGATCTTCGCATCACGAAGTTGCGTGCGCGGCTCCCCGTCGTGATGCGTGTCGCCGCCGAGATGGGTTTCCCGGTGAGCCAGCTCACCGGGAAACCCTACACTCGGGCCGAGTTGCTGGCCCGGAACGGCGCCAAGCAGATCATCTGAAGCTTCGGAGGGAGAGAAATCTCCCTCCTCCTTTCTGCTGACCTGCATTTAGTAGGCCAGCAGAAAGGAGGATGTTCCGATGCCGAACGTGACGATGTCTGAGTTCGATGCGCTTCAGTCCGCCTTCTTGCTCTTCTGCTTGCTGATGTTGGTGCTCGTCAGCCTCAACTTCGTCAAGCCCAGGGGCGAGCGGCGTTCCGGTCTGCGGCGGATGCTGACCGGCGCTTCCGGTCGGCGTCTCTGGGGCGCCTGATATATTCGCCTTTCCGCCGAAATTCTGGCGTAGAAGCGATGAACGGAGAACTCTGTCCGGGAAGCATGGGTGCTTGTCAGCTTGCGCTCGATCTTTTCGGCATCGAGCACGTGAACCCTGGCAGCTGGCTGAGGACTCATCCGAGGAACCTGGCTGGTAACCACTAGCCATCTTCTGAATATCTTTCCAGAGGAACGCCGTGGGTATTCCGCTTAGCACATTCGGCCTTGTGCTGCGGATCCTTGGGATCGCCAACCAGCCTGATATGAACTTCGTAACCATACTTCTGCGCGAGCTCAACGTAAGGCTTGTAGTGTTCGTGACGCATGTTCGTATTGTCACAAAGTCCAGAGCCAGCGAAGAGCGTATCAAACGGAGGCTCTAGAAATTCCTGACACGTCCTGAACTTGACAGTCCTTGGGTGAGACCTTCTGCAGCAAGAAGCTCTTGACCAGCCGTGAAATCTTCTGGCTCCACGTCAATCACATAGACGTGGAGCCAGGTCGCAATTCCCACCAGGCCATGCCGTTGTTTCCTGCGTTTCTTCAGCTTCCGAGGAAGGCGTTCTTTCTTTCCGAGCCGGCGGAGAAACTTCTCTTGATTGGTGAGCCTGGCCACTAGCGCCGATAAGCGCCGATAGTAATCCAATTCTTCTCGGTGATCTTCGGCTCTTTGACCACCTGCGCAAACTGTGATTTTAGACTCTCGTGGAGAGCTCTGGCGTTGTCACGTTCGCCTTTCTTCTGGAGATGGAACTCCAGCACGATAGCCTTGACGTGCTCTGGCAGAAGGTCCGCGAGCAACTCATACTCGGCTCCCTCACAGTCCATCTTGATTTTGGTTGGCTTGCGGGTCTCAAGAAGTTTTGGGAAGAGGACGGTCTCGACCTTGATTTCCCGTCGCCCTTGGGTCGGGATAATCGAATGAGCACCCTTGTTCTTAAGGTCGTTAACATAGAGAATAATTTCCCGAGGCTTGACTATGGCTGCTGCATTGATTACCGTTGCCCCAGGAGCGTTTTCACAGAGGAGCTTGTAGTTGTCTGGCTCTGGTTCAACTGAGATGACCTTAGCACCACGCTCCAATGCGTACCGCGCAAAGCTCCCGATGCAGCCACCGATATCGAGAACGGTGTCTTCCGGTGTCAAGTTCAAGCATTCATACGTCTTGACTTCCTTGACGATATACTCATCCAGCGTGTCTTCGCGGACTTTGAAACCTCGGAATTCATGCATAGTGGAAATTATACAACGGACTAAGGTCTGGTGTTAAATAGCTGATGGAACCTGAGGAATTGGAACAACGGAACGACTTGGAATTCAAAGCCAGATTGGTTGGTTTGAATGCTGAGGAACTGACGGAGCTGGCCTCTTTTCTACTGTTGAACACTTAATGGAGGTTGCCCGATGAAAAAGCAAACCACAAAACTCTATCAAATCCTCAGGATTGACCGAATCGATTCTTCGGTTTCCTATGGACTGACCTTCACTTCAACTGACGAAGCCGAGGCCCGGGAAGAGCTCAAGAAGCGATTGCAAGAGCACATGAAGGTCCAGGGAGGACCACTTACACGCGCCGCGCGGCGCGTGCGATTCCGGCAGCCACCCGGGTCCCGTTGGCAACTACACGTGGAGGAATGGGTTCCCGGCATCGAGCAATGCATAGCCAAGGTTTACCCTTGTCAGACCTGCGGTTTGCTACGTTTTCAGTGCCCGAGCGGGGATTTTGTGGTCGCCGGTGCTTATCCACAGGCTGTACTCAGGGCGGGAATTAAGAAGCTTTGCGAAGCTTGTTACAACAAGCAGTGTGAAGAACTGTCCATCAAATGCACTTGTGGCGAGACGGTCATGCCTGGTCGCTATGAGGCCCACAAGGCTACGAAGTCTTGCAAGTACAAGTCCAAGTGCCACGAGATGAAGGCTGCGGGTTACGTCCATGTTGACTTCGGTAAGAAGGGCCTCATCGACCGCAACTTCCTGCCCTTTCGGATTGAAGACACAGGCACCAGCAGCTATTCACCGCATTTTTCCCCGCAAATCTGGGTGTCAAAACCAATTGCCATGATGCTGAGCGCTCGTGGGAAAGTTCGTCTTCAACTGTTGGCCAAATACAAGGCCAATCCAAACGAGGTTGAGTTCGGGCTCCGTATGGGGCGGCCGTTCGAGGAACTGATCAAAGAGTGATAAACGGATAAGCTCAGTCCAGCATTGAGTCGGCTCGCAGTCAGAGAGCTGGTCGAGCGGCTCTTGGCGCTTGGTTTCGTCAGACTACACGCCAATAACCTCGGTTTTGATAAACGTCTGAAACTCTTGCAGCAATACGGATTGGCTTACCGTGAAGCGATGACCGGCTGAGCCTCAAGCCAGAGCTCGGTGCGGGCGGAATTATTCCCAAATATGGGTACGTCCCTCGGTCAATTTATCATCTCTCCCAAGGGAAACTTCCGAGACGCTTTGGTTGAAAAGTACAAGGCCAAGCCAAAGGAATTTGAATTTGCCTGGCGATTGGGTCGGAAACCACAAGAAATTATCCGCGAACTTTAGCTGGACGGCTTTCTGCTGTTGAGAAAATATGCCCAAGAACAAGGAATGGTGCACACGCCGAGTGAGTTTGATCCTCAACGTCCATTCTGATCTGAGTGACGAAGAGCTCTTGCGCCAACTCGTTGACCTGGAATCGTACAACCACGTCTCAAGCTGAACCGTTCACGAAGAAACAGATAGCTGGCTTTCTGGCCGGAACGGAGAAGTAGCGTTGGTTTCTTTTCTTGGGATTGCCCTGCTTGCAAGCACTCGATCCGTCATTACGGAGCGACTACCGAAGTCTCGTCTTGGCTTCGGAAGCTGTGCTCATTGAGCCGGATGGTTCAACCATTCGAGGCGTGTACGACGGCTACGGTGGTCTGAAGACTGCCTCTGGTAATCAAGTTGATATGAGTGGTGAGCCACTTCTCTATCACCAGGCTTGCTACGATTTGCTTGGCAAGCCGAGTTTCAGCAAGCCAAGCCAAGTCGTAGTGCTCGTGACCAGGGGCATTTTCGTTGGAGAATATGATCCTATTAAGCCTGCTAATCGGGAAGACGTGGAAAATCTAGCACGAGCAAAGTGACCACTTGCGTAGAGGACTTAAAGCCTAAGCGTTTCCGGTGTTTAAGGCTAAAGGAGGAAGCTTATGCCGATGGATCGTGAAGATTGGGAACGGCTCAAGAAAATCCAAGACGAATTGCGTGGCCTCCTCAAAGAGGCCAAGAATCTCATTCGTCTGTCCGGGAACCGGATGGAGTACGAGCGGGCCAAGGCGTATTGGCTCGCACACATCGAATTCGCTGTCGACAAGGTCAATCCATATGACCTAACGATGGAGGACACCATCAAGGCCCTCGAACCAGAGCAAGGGGAGCCGTGCAACTCCTGCAAACTCGGGTTCCACGTCAAGTGCGAATGTTCAGAAAATTGTGGTTGTCTCGTCTGTTCCGATGACAAGGAGGACGATTACTAGGCCAACGAAATCAGTGAGGATTGCGAGGAACATCTCGCATAGCCAAAGGAGTGAACGATGGCGCGTAATCCCTGGTACGTTGGACCTGGCCCGGAAATCGAGCCAGAAGAGCTCGAAAAGTATGAGAAGACCGGTCTCTATCTCTATCAGCCAAAGATGGATGGTGGCTGGTGTGAAGTTGAAGTTCAGGAGAAGAACATCCTGAACAGCAGGGACGCCGAGACTGCCGCGATTTCTGGCTCGTTGGTTGGAGATTTGCCGACCACCAAGGTTCCGTTGCCTTTCGGAAGCAAACTGGCTGGCGAGCTCGAAGCTTTCAGCGAGTGGTCGACACGCAATTTCGAGAAGACGGGTATTCGTCACATCTACCTTTTCGATGCGCTAAAGATTGGAGATGAAGACCTGCGTGGGTTGACCACCCAAGTCAGGTACAATCGGTTGGCCGAGATCGTCAACTCCTGGACGGACGAGCTCTTGAAGGAACGCTTTCGGCTCGTCCCGACCTACTACGACAACTTTCTCCAGCATTACCAGGAGGAAATCGCAGCTGGTGGTGAGGGCTGCGTGCTCAAGCGGATCGACTCTGCTTACAAGACGTATTCGTCTTCTGGCAAGACCGACCTCTGGGTCCGTTGCAAGAAGACCTACACGGAGGATTATTTCCTCCTGGGCTTGACGAAGACTCCGAAGGGAACGACGACAGGTCGCTGGGGCTTGTATGATGCCAAGGGGAAACCAATCGACTTGTTCAAGGCCGGTCCTGGTCAGCGTGTCCCCGCCGAGTTGCTGGCCGAGGAGAACATCGGCAAGCTTGTCTGCGAGTTCGAAGGCAAGGGCAAGGGTCGTAAGGGAGGCCTCAGAGCTCCGGCGCAGTGGGTCCGGGTGCGCGAGGACAAGACGCCGGCGATGTGCGTTCTGCAGGCTGCGTGAGCAAGAACGAGCTTGAGTTTAAGCTCAGACTTGTTGGATTGTCTCGGGACGATATTACGGCGATCGTTCGGAGTTTCCTTGCGCGTAGGAATCCTGTATTTGAACCAATCATCTGTCCGGTTTGTCGCAGAGAAGTTAAAGGAGAACTTCCCCGTTTTGGTGCTCATTTTCGTCATCCTTTGACTATGATTGTTGCTTGGGCCTTGCATGACGAGGCTTTCATTTCAGATCTTGGCTTCCGTCAAGGTAGATTTGCCAAATTCAAAGCTTTTCTTGACCTTCTAGATACGACTTTGCTCTGACCTTCTTTCCGGTGTTAATGGCCTAACAGCAGCACCACACGACGAGACTCCGTTGGGCTACCACTTTCGCAAGGAGATATCTAACATGGCGAAGACAAAGACAAAGATAGAAGTGCAGTTGTCTGGCGAAGATGGAAACGTCTTCGCTATCATCGGTGCGGTGCGAAATGTTCTTCGCAAGGCCGGCCATAAGGAACTTGCAGTCGAGTTCCGTGACAAAGCCTTCAAGGCTGCCAGTTATGAGGATGTGCTCAATCTGTGCCGCGAGTACGTCGAGATCAACTGACATGAAGATTCTATCCGATTCTGGGCAACAAGACTCAGCACGAGCCCGACCGATGTACGGGTATCACGACTACACTCGTACAATCGTTTTTAGTTCGGACTCGACCAAAGAGGAGATTCAGAAGTATCTACACGACATCTGGGATAAGAACAAGAATCTCTGGATGTGGTGGCGAGCCGATGAAGATCCTCAAGTGCCTAGCGCATACATTCTTCGCTATGGCTACGACTCAGGAGATTAACAAAGCAGGTGCTCGTAGCTCAGCTGGTAGAGCAGCGGCCGTGGGTCGTGGGTTCAAATCCCACCGGGCACATGGTAGTGGACAGTCTTCGAGCGGTACGGCATCGTAGGCTGGGACAGTATTGAACCAGCGCTACTTGCCGCAATAGCAAACGAAGAGAGCATCCTTCTTGTTGGTAGACATGGTACCAACAAGACCGAAGGATCGGAGGCAGCTCGTGCAGGCTTGCGTTGCCGATGGCAAGGCCCTTCGCGCGCAGGAGCGGGCGGCCAAGGCCGAGCAGCCGATGGTGTAACACTGGGAGGGCCGAGGCTTCCCTCCTTTCTTCTGTTCTGATGAAATCAGAACAGAAGAAAGGATAAGAGTGAAGTATTGGGAATAACGTGAGCGCTTTCCGAGTTCTGAAGAGATTGCGACGACGTTTTCCAAAGTTCAAGAAGGAACTTACGTTTTTAACCGGCCGTGTTTCTACTGTTGAACGCTTAAATGGAGGTTGCCTGATGAAAAAGGAGTGCAACATGCAACTCTACGTTGTGACGCATTGTTACGATTTTGGGAGTGAACATCCCGAAGTCGCGGTGGAGCTTTTCCAGGAGGCTGTCCAAGCTCTCAAGGTATTTGGAGAGACCCTGGGCATGCCGCCGCTCAGCGAAGAAGATCTCGCCGAGGGCATTCCGGAGTTCGTCCATACTGACGACGGTTGGACTTCGGATCCCGAGGCCAAAGGAATTGATGAATTGGTGACGATCGAAACGCGAGCTGTAAAGTTCACTCCAAACAGAGCCCCTCTGCGGAAGTCAACCACACGAAGAACCTAAAAACCGCGTATGGACGCCACGATGCCTGGCTGACAAAACTACTTACCCAACTATTCCTTTTAGAATACACCAGGAGGCAGTTGCTGCCCAACCAGAGACTAAGGCACAGGATGAGCTTGGTACGACGAGGTTATTGGCCTTGCCCAATGTAGTAGAAAGTCAGCGAGAGTTTGAGACGCGAATCGCTGGTGGACGTCACGAATACGTCAAATTCAAATTGACTGAGGCGCTCAAGGCTCTAGGTCATGAGGTCGACGGACTCTGCAAGATTGACGGTTACTACATCAGCTTTGACCTAACCGAAGACAATCGGTGGCCAAGGCCAGGCCAGCAGGCCAAGCCTCTACGGATTGTCATCGGTCCGTACGGACAACGAAAGTCTTTTCCAGAGCCGAAAGCTGGCTTCGATTACGAGAAAATCGCCAGGGCTATGGCTGGACTAGCTGGAATCGGATCTTGGATGTCCACACCAAAGCAAATTAAGGATACCATCGGTGCAGAACGTTTATGCTTCTTAGATCCAAATGCTATAGCTAAATTCGAGTTTGTACCTATTACTAAGATAGATTACATAGACTTTGAAAGTAAAGCCTATAAGAGTAAATACAAAGACCCTAAAGGCGATAGTACATCGTATATTGCTGGTCTAATGATGGCAATGAAAACAGGGGTTAAGCTCCCTCCTGCAGTAGGTTTGGTTCAACAAAATGGATCAATAGTGGCTCATGATGGAAATCATCGTATTTGTGCTGCAAGAAAACTCGGAATTAAGAAAATACCAATGTTAGTATTCAAACGATAGAAGATCAATGTTAGAAGATACCAACATAGCTTTGACCATAACCAAAGCTGCGTCTGTGGTTGGCCGTGGTGGTGAGATGATCAATGCACTGCGTAGGGATCGTGACTAATGCCAAATACAAAGTATGAGCAGATTTTGCAAGACGCAGTCGACTTTTTCGGCGATGACGTTTTACCGAAAAAATTGAAGGATGGGACTGTCCTGAACCCAAGCGACGAAGAATATTTTGATGCAGCTCCTAATTATATTCTTCCTGAAGAAACGGCAGCTTTTTCCTTCAAAGCAGAAGGTACTCCTTGCCCTCACTGTGGTGATTGTAGCGGAAAAGCAATATTTGTTGATGTAACAGGAAAGGTGCTACTTGAGCTTGAGGTCAACGAATGACAAAGCCGAAGACGCAGCATGGACGTGACCTTAGTGGTACAGATATGGCAATGATGCTAGACGAGTTTGCTAACAAAGCAGATGATAGTGACGTGCAAGAGTTCGTAGAACAGCTGATTTCCCGCACCCATCGCACGCTTCAGCAACAAATCATGAATTTGTTCATTGCCTCAATCGAGAAATGGGCATCTCTTGGTACTGATCAGTACGATCTTCGCAACGAAGCGACAGTCAAACTGTGCAAGAAAATCATTGCTGCGACCGGAGATAAGTACGACCGGCATCTACCCCTGATCTAGGGGACGAAATACTCAATCGTTGGGCTACTGAGAATCGCCTTGGAATTAGGAGTAATAGCTGGTGACTTTGTTCCCGACCCTTTCGGTTGTTCAGAGCTAAAGCAAATGACCAAGACCATGTCCCGCACCTATCGCCAAGTAAAACTCAAGCCAGGTTGCACCCCAAGCGAAGTGGAGTTCCACTGTCGCTTGATTGGTTTGCATCTTGAAGAAGTGCTTTTGGCACTGACCAAACCTGAGCATGATTCGGTTATGTCAGAATGGGGTAGCTTGGTTGGTCGAGAACGTCTTCAATATGCAGATTTGCGCAAGGATGACAGGTATTACGAATTTCTGCTAGCGCTGATGAAGTCGAGGGTCATCCAACGTTCGTTGGTTTTTCAAAACGGAAACCACGACCAATATTGCACTTCTTCCCATAGGACGGGTTATCTTCCCATAGGACGGGTTAGAGAACTACGACAACAGATCCGCGAACTCATCTACAAGTTCAGAGCATGAGCGACATTCCAAACGCAGAAATCGAATTCAAATTGCGTCTTGCTGGTCTGCCTATCTACCAGCTTAGGCGCATGGCAACGCTCGCTTACAAGCATAGTCCTGGTGGTGCTTGTCCAATTTGTCGTGAGGACATTTCAAAGCGCAAATTTTACCAACACTGTAAGAAACATGCTTTTGTTGCGCTCTTGGAATACGTCAGACGGCATGAGGCTGTTTTGATAAGGCTCGTCAAGCCACCACACGCAAAGCAGAAGTTCTCGATCGGTCATGTTCTAGAAAGGCTCAAAACTGTATGAACAATCAACAGCAATTCGAAGAGACCGTTGCTAGGCTGGCAACGAGACGCTTGAGGCCTTACCACGCCCTCCACATGATGAGCTAGGATGCAATGACTGACATTAACGAACAGTTTGAAATTCTCACAGCCTCAGCAGTTGATTTGCAAGTACGGGAGGAATTCAAAGAAAAGCTTTGTCTTGGAAGACCTCTGCGCGTCAAGGCTGGCTTTGACCCCACTTCACCCGACATTCATCTTGGGCACACTGTAGTCTTGCAGCAGATGCGTCGGTTTCAAGAGCTGGGTCACTTTGGTCTGCTAGTGATTGGCGACTTCACCGCTCGTATTGGTGACCCGACTGGACGCAACTCAATGAGGCCGGCTCTATCCAAAGGCCAGATTGAGGAGAACGCCAAGACCTACCAAGAACAAGCTTTCAGAGTTTTGGACCGTGCAAGGACAACTGTTTACTTCAACAGTGAATGGCTTTCGAAAATGGACCATTCCTCAATCATCTCACTTCTCAGCTCTTGTTCTCTGGCTCGAATGTTGGAACGGGACGATTTTAAGAATCGTTTCAGAACTGGGGTGGAAATCAGCCTTCACGAACTGGAGTACCCTCTCCTGCAAGCTCAGGACTCTGTGGTTTTGGAAGCAGACGTTGAGCTTGGTGGAACCGATCAACTCTTCAACTTACTAATGGGCCGCACGTTGATGAAACAGCGCGGCCTCACTCAACAGATTGTCTTGACCACTCCTCTTCTCGAAGGGCTGTCTGGTGGTGAGAAGATGTCAAAGTCACTGAACAACTACGTAGGAGTGACTGAGGCACCTTCGCAGATGTTCGGTAAGTTGATGTCAATCTCAGATGAATTGATGTGGAAATACTACAAACTGCTTTCACGCAAGACGCCGGAAGAGATTGTGGAGCTTAAGAAGTCTCATCCCAAATTCGCCAAGATGGAGCTTGCTAAGGAGATAGTAGCGTGCTTCCACGGCGAGGCAGCAGGGAAAAAGGCTGAGGCAGAATTTGAACGTGTCTTCTCCAGAGGGGCTATCCCGGAGGACATCCCGACTGTTGGTCTAACTAAACCTGTAAGTCTAGTTAGAGCACTGGTTGCGACTGAGCTCTGTGTAAGCAATACTGAAGCTCGCCGCAAGATCAGGGAGAAAGCGGTTGGCATAGACCAAACTCTCTGCGAGAACGAGCTAGATATACTCCCGGGAAAGCACCTCTTGAGGATGGGTCGTAAGTATGCCTACATTGTTGTCAGTGAGGACTAACTCAGACGTCAATGACTGATCATGAGCTAGAAGCGAAAGCCAGAATAGCTGGTCTGACAGTTGACTTTCTGGCAACTTGCTCCATTTTCATACCGCATCTCTGCTGACGGCGTTTCCATGAATCTGGCTCCTGAGGGCACACGCGAACCGTCTTGGAAACCATTAGAGAATGAAAGAATTAGAATCTATTGTTGTCTTCTCTGCAGTCAAATGCCGGGTCTGTGATTTGGATTGGAAGAACAACATGGTTTCGCGGCTGCCTTGCGTGCCGCTCTTTACTATGCGAAGAAGTGCAAAGGAAAAGATTCAGAAGCTCTGATTTACAATTTCCTTAAGAAACTGCCACGGCCTTGGAAGTTTTCTCAGCTGCGCCCGAGGGCTGCTTGACTGATAATGAATTGGAATTCCAAGCAAGATTCCTTGGACTAAAGAAACAGACACTCATCAAAAAAGTGACAGGCCAACTCGCGTTGGCCTCGTGTCCTTTTTGTTTTCAAAATTTCTCCAAGGATGAGCCAAAAAAGTCAGGATGGGGGATGGGAGCACTAAGAACGCACCTTTTAGAATCAGAAGATTGTGGGAAAATCGGGCAGAACAATTACTTGCGTCTTTTGAAACGGGCTCTTGACAGGTTTCCAATTGATGGAGAAGATCTACAGCCCCTTGAGTCACTCCTAACAATACAAAAAAAGGACTTTTAGTCAGACTTCTGGTGTGATCCTTCTAAGCGACTAGCTTAGAAAAGTTTCTGAGCAACAATCCTTACATACCAGGAGTACTTATGAACCACAATCCTTACATACCAGGAGTAACTTATGAACCACAATCTTGAATTGCAGTACGCCGAAGTCCTCGCGCTCTACCAGGACTCTGTGGCGAAGGGTAAGCTTGCGGTCCAAAACAACGACTGGGATACGGCCGAGAAGATTTCGGCGAACAACCAGGCGCTGTGGACCCGGCTCCAGCAACTGAAACGAGAACTCCAGGCAGGGCCTTTCATCGCAAGGGCCTGAATTCTGATTGTTCCGTTTAGCGAATTGATTATGAAAACGAAATTGCCAGCAGTTTTCTTTCTTCTGTGCGCTGCAGCGGCGAACGCTGGGAAAGAAGATTTGCCTGGTTTGGATTTTGATGATCCCGAACTTCGCGGAAAGATTGTGGTTGTGGTCGTGTCCGAATCAGCACGGGCCAACCTCGATCCTCTCTTGGTCGTTGCTGTGATGCGAGTTGAAAGCAACCTGAACCCAAAAGCTAGAGCCAATGTGGTGCCTACGGTTTGATGCAATTGCGACTTGCAACAGCAAGTTGGGTTGCCAAAAAAGAGCACCTAGCAGATACAGCAGCGACTGACCCGGAGATGAACGTTAGGCTAGGTATCCGCTATCTTGCCTATCAGATTCGTCACTTTGGAGATATCTCAACCGCTCTCATCGCCTATAATGCTGGCCCGAAGAGAGCACACGAACTCCTACAATTGGCTGACATCCCTCAGCGGTTCCTCGATTACCCAGAGAAGGTTGAGGCAGAGTATCTGAAACTCAAAGGGCTCAGCCTACCGAGTTCATGACAAAGAATGAGCGTGAATTCGAAGCTCGTTTAACTGGTGTGTCCATCGGCGATCTTGTCATGATCGCTGGTTACGAAGAAATTGTTAAGACAGAGAAACGGATCCACTGCATTCTCCCCAGTTGCTCTTGGTTTATTGAGCTGAATGATTATTCAGCTAATCCAGGACGTGGACCGTATCTAGTTCCAATTCATCGTTTTGACGTGCTCGAAGACCATTGCCGTGATGCGCATCAAAGTGATTACGATACCCTTCTTGATATTTCTTTCAGAGAAATTGACAAGTGGGTAGTTGATGAAGGCGAAATAACTATCCGGTGTCCGCCTGTTGAGGTTGGCGAATTTCCCCTCAGTGAAGACATCGAAATTGTCGCCAAGGGCGGAAAGGTTTCCAGTGGGGCAATTCTTTTTCTGACAGCTGCTCGGAACGTGAAAGCCTACAAGCGAAAGACTTTAGCCCGCTAACGCTCTACTGTTCAGAACTTAACCCTAGGAGGTTGTATGCGTGATTTCGATCCTGGTTCAGTTCTGCTCCGCAACAAGCAACTCGCTCATCGTGCTGCTCGTCTTGAGGTTCGTGACCTCAACAGCGAGCTTGCTACTCATCTCGAGGAGGGTTGGTTGCTCAAGCTCCTCGCGCCCTCCTCGTTCGCCATTGTGACCAGGGGCGGCGAGACAAGAACACTTGAGAGAATCTGAACAAGAATTTCTAGACCATCACGTCGTCCATGCCTAGAGAAGCCAAAAAGGCTGAGCTTGTCATTCGTGAGATTGGCAAGCACCCAGAGGGTCTGACGACTAAAGAGATTACGGCCTTCATCTATTACCATAACCACCCAGAGAAGCTCGGCAAGCCTGTCCCTGCTTATTGGGGTGACTACCTCCCAAAGTTGCTTCCTGTTTTTTGTCAAAAAAAGGAAAAGCGCTGGGTCTTGACCGAACCGATTCCGGTTCCTTTCAAGATTCCCAAAACGACGCCAAGCTCACAGCTCAACCAGCGACTCAAGCGTGAGCGCGAAAAAACCTTGGTTGAGCGGTTCCCTGTTTGCCCGAATCCAAAGCATGAAGGTGGTGGGCGTGTACTGGGTCATCCTGATTCGCTTGCGCCAGACGCAAAAGCTTGTGTTGGACGTTTGGGTGGGCCGACGAAAATAGCAATCCAAAAGACCGAAAGGTTTTCTGATTCATTTCACGACCATGTTCATTTGGAAGTAACTGATTGTCTCCAGAGGAATTGGATGTTTTTCCGAGCAGAGAATTTTGCAACTAGAACGGCCCAATGGATGAATCCGTATGAGCCGATTTCTGAAGATCTCACAAAGCTAGAAGATTTATTGGATCGGCTCTACTACAAATCGCTAGGCCGAATCAGGTACAGAAAGAAGGTATTCTATCGAGCCTTCTGGCGCTGGGCATGGAAGACGAAATATTACTCGTCAGATACCAGGTTCCCTTCTCCCGATGATTATCGTCAGATTTATTTCTGCAACATCTGTGAGAAAGAGATCCTGACGGGTGCGGAACTTCAACTGGAACTTGGACTCAATGAGGAGGAGTTTGAATTGCGCATCGCCGGCCGCAATTCCAGGACATTCCGGCCCAGGGATATGAATCAGCTCGTGATTCATTTTCTGCAGCACATGAATGAATTCATGCCACAGTTTGTTAAGGAAGTAGAGCAGAAGGACCCACGTGAAAAGCGAGACATAGAAATGTCTATGCCTGACCGCCGGTCACTTCTCAAGACTTAACTCACAGCTAGTTCTGTTGTTTAGACCTAAGATTAGGGAGATTCCATGGTCAAGATTTGGCTCGATGACGCTCGTACTGCCCCGCTTGGGTGGACGAGAACACAGGATATCGAGGAGGTCAAAAAGCTCCTGCGCGTGGGCGAGGTAGAGGAACTTGCGCTTGACAATGACCTCGGTCGCTATCCGCCGTGTGCCACGTGTAACGACAACGCTTGTCCTATCGTTATCGACGAGCAGGGTGACGGCTGTTCTTGTTCCTGTCATGCCTTCTACGCGGAGGGCTACAAGCTCGTAGACTGGATGGAGGAGCAGAATCTCTGGCCGAAGTGCCGACCGACTGTCCATTCCAACAACAGACCAGCAGCTGACAGAATGCGCCTCGTCATTAGAAAGCACTATGACGGACTCTGAGCTTGAGTTCAAGGCAAAACTGTTTGGTCTGGATTACGATGACCTAGCTCTGCTAAAAGGTGAGCTGGCTGTCAAGCTGGTCATCCTCCCGCCAACTGATTTGGAGAATCCGGAGACGGTCTCTTCATTGTCTGCTATTGGCGAATGTTCCTTTTGTGGAAAAGAGACAGCCTCTTTAACGACTCATTATTTGCCAGACCGGAGGCTCGCTCCCGTTCCGATCGAGAAAGCACATGAGAATTCGGCAAGGATCAGAGAGCACTTGAATGAGTATCATCCCCTTGGAAGTATTGTCAGACAACTCTTGGAGAAGCAATTCTCTAAGAGAAAACGACAGAAAGATGAACGGGTCAGACGCTTCCTTGCTTTCAAACGATCTCTCGGACTTTAGGCCAGCCGGGTTCTACTGTTCAGAACCTAGGCCGATGCACTTCCATTGCTCCAAATGTGGCGTTGAAGTTGAGAGATCTTGGAGGAGCCAGATTCCGGTCGTCCAGTTGCTTGAGCTGCTATGTTCCGGAAGATGAGGCTTGGCTTGAGGATCGCGATTACGGCCCTGTTGATGACAAGGAGCTCGCTGCGTGAAGAGTCTGATTGAAGAACAGGCAGAAAAGGCTTGGCTCGAACGTGAAGCTCTGCGACGTGGGGACCCACGTCCAACGAAGCTCAGACTTGTGCCTATTTGGCACCCTACGTTGCGTTGTGAGCAATGTGGCCATTCTGGGTTCTACGACCAAAGCAAACCTTGGTCGAAGCTTTGTCCTGAACGATACACCCGTGGGTGTGATGGAGTTGTCCGTGAAGAATCGTAGAATCTTTTTCAATATCCTCTGGGATCATGACGACACCGAGTATGAGGTTGTTTGCTCGGTTACGGCGTCGCTCGCTCCGACCATAGACGATCCAGGTGATCCTGGTGAAATTGCTTTCGAAGACGTTCTACTGGCAGGTAAATCCTGCCCAGAACTCCTGGAGAAAATCCAAAAGGAAGATAAGCTCGCTACCGAAGTTCTCCATCTGGCGGAGGATGAAGTGTACGACGCCAGAGTGAACGACGAAGCAGCCTACGGTGACTATCTCTACGACCAGTGGAAGGACGACCAGCTTTTCAGAGGAGACCGATGACCTACCTAGTCTACTACGCCCCTTCACTTGTGTTCCCTTTTGGGCCGGCACCTAAGACGGTTGACGTCAAGCAAATGCGGTTCATTACCGAGCTTGAGGCTGCTGGTCTTGAGCAGGTGTTTCGACTGATGAATGTTGTCGACGGCACGGAACTCCCTGTCAAGCTGAAAGTCCGCTCGCTGTCGGTGGGCGACGTGGTAGTTGAGAAGGCTTCTGGCAAGAAGTGGTACTGCGCTTCCATTGGCTGGAAGGAAATCGATGGTTGATGAAAAGCAGGAGGAGTTCGAGGCTAGACTCGGTGGAGTGACACAGGTCGCTCTGCTGGTCGCTGATCGGCTTCAGAAGTTCATCAGAGCCAACGACCACCGACAGCCTCACACTTACAATTCCTTCAACTTGGAGTTGTTCTTCGAGGAAATCGTTTCAAAATTGCAGTGCACTCGTGCCGATGGTCTTGAGCCAGATATTGATGAGGCTGAGTTGCTACTTCACATGGTTGTCGAAGCTGCAGAAGCCGCAATTGAAGAAGCCAAGCGAGCGCTGGAAACGCTCAAGGGAGCTAGGTCATGATGCTCAATCCATTCAAGTTGTTCAAGAAGCTTGGCTTCTTTGCATTCCTTGGCGTTGTGATCTTCTTCATGCTGCTCGGCCCGATCAGCTTTGCCTACGATATCAACCACATCGCGCCCTTCTTTCACAGGCACACCCACATTCACTTCTTCAAGCTCTGGTGCATGGCCGGTGGCTTCTTTTTCGGCGAGGTCGCTATCCCGGTTGCTGTTCTGCTACTTGTACTCGGAGGACTTGGAGTTCTCTAGTGAATTTGCAGATTCTAAGCGACCTCCACATTGAGTGGATGAATCCCGCACAGCGGATTCATTTCTTTACCGAGTTTGACCCGAACGGGGTTGACGCCTGGTCTTGGCTGGTGATATTGGTCCTTACTCAGGGCTGCTTATGCTGCTCGAGAAATTCTGTTCTATCTATTCACTTGTTCTCTACGTGCCAGGGAATCACGAATACTATATGGCACGAATGCACCAACCTTGTGAAGTCAACCGAGGAATGAAAATGAAGGATCTCTTCACTTCCATGCTGTTGAAGTTGCCTCAGGTTGAATTGGAATTCGCGGCGCGTACTTTTGGTCTGACTTATGGTGACTTGAATAACGAATTGATGAGGAATCAACGTTGCCCTCTCTGTAGAGCTAATCTTCTTGGTCGCCTACTCGGGAAGCACATGGAGGAATGTCACCCACAGAATGGATATATTGAATTGATCCGTTACGTGCTTGGCACGGTTGAAGGTGAGTTTACTGAAAAACTGAACAACTTCAAACTGTATGTCATCAAGAATCTGCTATGAGCGAGGCGTTGACAGCGGAAGAAGAATTCAAGAAGCGCCTTGACGTTGACCATCTCTGGGTTTTCTGTCTGAGAAAACCGAGCCATTTTCTGGGCGTCTTTCAGAACTACCAAAAGATTCCTACGCTACTGGTCTGGTGAGAGCTTGGTGCTCCCGTTGCGGAACTTTGATGTTGGCTTTTTGGGTTCATATCCCTCAGGGTTGGTTCAAAGACACCAAGCATTGGTGGTTCAGAAAATTTCATGTACCAGGACTACAGAAAGTGAATGACGATAATTGGCCTTATCTCAAGGAAATGCCTGCTTGTATTCCATCGCAAGTCCGGAAAGCTCTGCTAGCACCAAGACCTTAATACGTTTTTGCATCTGGTGTTAAACGCTTTAGACGAGGAGGCGTAATGCACTATAGCCACAATGCTGAGTTGGAGCCGACCTTCTTCAATTACCTAGTCGTCCGTCGCGCTCTTAACACTGAGGATTGGGAGCGGACCGGCGACAAGGAATCGCGGAAAGCCTTCCTTTCAACCTTCTTCAAGCGTAAGCCTTCGGCCAATCCTTTCGCCGAGCAGGAGCCAGAATCGCCGGAAGAGGCTGAGAAGCACAAGGCCTGGCTCGCTCACATCGAAGTCGAAGTCAAGCAGCATTTGAACTGCACGCTGGAGATTACGGGCAACGATCCCTACGACCTCTACGCCGTGGAGACGCGAGATTACGTCGAGCGTAATCCGAAGTTCCAGCAGAATTCGCCTCGTACTGAGCTCTCCGCGCAGGCTGCAGCTATGAATGGAATTCTGGAGAAGTTGCTGCATACGCAGGATGAAACCGAAAAGGCTGAGCTGCTCAAGGAGCTTAATGAGCACTTCGGTCTGCTGCAAGAGTTAGGGTATTACATGCCACGGGACTGGGCCACGGAGACCCAGCCGGTTTCGAAGATGCACGTAACCTGACGTGTCAGCCAACGAACAAGAGTTCAAGGCCAGGCTCGCAGGGCCGGAGGAGCTCTACAAGTGTTGGCAAAACAGAATACTGGAGGAGCTGGGGAGCTCTATCAGATTGAAACAATTCATCAATATTACACCAACGAAACTCGCATCTATGCGAAGGAAGATGTGGAGAAGGTTTTTCTTTCGTCACTCTGCAGTGGGAATCTTTTGGAAATTTTCTTGATTGGTTCCGTTTTGAGATGTACATACAATATCCAAAGAGCTCTAAGACCATTGAAGTACCCTATTCAGAGGATTTTGAGATTTGGCTCCAGAAGAAATTCTTGTCAACTCTGAAGAAACAATTTCAAAAGACTTTCTTAAAAGTGCCCGGCAAAGTTGAAGAGCAGTTCGCCGAGGATAGGAAAAGTCTGGAGAAGGTACAAACTCGCCTTGAAGCATTAAAGGCATTGAAGTGTAGAATGGAAATAACTGAAAGGGTCTCTCATGCCAAAGAAAGTCACAGTTGAGGTTTTTCTTTCCAGTCCATGACATGGACGACTGGTCTTGGTCATTCGGATGGCGCTGGGACCGGTTATGGTGAACGAGACATGGCCTGGTATGACCTAACTAGGGCGAAGGCCGAAGCCATGCAGCAAAAGATTCTCATGCCCTCAGGCAGAATACCAAGAAGTTTCCGGACCTGATCGGACCGAAAGGCTTGCGCGTTCGTATCTCCGCGTAAGATTTTATTCAAAAAACCTTCTGTTGTTCAGACCCTAGCGCGGGACAGTTGACCCGGCGACAGGAGGTCACAATGAAGACCGATCCGAAGAGCCGTTTCGAGTTTGCCAAGCAGGAAATGGTCGCCAAGCAGAAGTTGGAGCGGATCATCACCGAGGAGAACTCCGATGAGATCTGCGCCCTGCTCGAGAAGGAGCTCGCGGCCAAGAAGCGTGCCGCGTAGGTCATGCTAACCGCTTTGCTGATAGTTGCTGTCATGACCACTTCATCGAGTGCCCCTAAAGGAGAGACGCCATGCGCAAAGCAGACAAAGTGGAAGAGATCGAGTGGACGGGCGGCTTCAAGGTCGAAGTGGAGACCTGGGTGGAACCGACCGACATCCCCTACGACGGCAACGACCCGCGCGACGTGGAAGGCTGTGAAGGCTGGGACGTGAGCGTGCGGGTGACGCTGCGCGCTGGCAACCAGTGCTGGGCCGGCACGGATTCACTCGGAAGCATTTGGTGCAAGCCGGGTGACCGCTACCTCGATACTGAGATCGAAACCGTCCAGCAAGAGGCGTTGGCCAACCTGGCGAAGGCCATCGAACACGACGCGACGGGCGAAGGCGTGAAGGAAGCGAAGGCTCGTCAGAAGGCAGCGCAATCGGTGGTGGCTGCGCAGAAGGGAGCGAACTAGCCATGGACAACGAGACCTGGCTGCAAGCAGAGAAGTTCGCCTACCCGAATGGCGGGCAGACCCGGAAGGTCAAGGCCCGCTTCGCGGACGGGAAGGTGCGCACGGTGTACGCGGGAATCCCGGACACGTACGTTTCGATACCTGCCCACGCTCGAATCGGGAAGCGCTACGTGGCCGGCTGGCTGGCCCATGATGATAGCGGGTGGATCTTCCACGAAAGCAAGAAGGGAGGCCGGTAGCCATGACGATGCGAGCTTTCATGAGGATCAACCGCAAGGAGCTGGACGAAGAAGAGCGCCAATTTTCCAGGAAAGTGAGGAGCGCATGAACGACGAAAATGATGAGCTTTGGGAGTACAGTGAACTCTTGAGGCAGAATGTCCGTTCGATGGTTGAACGGCCAGCGGAGGTAGAGATCAGAGAGACGAAGACGCCGTACGGCTACGACTTCAAGATTGTTTGCAACCCAGACGATGTCGGCTTGGTGGTCGGTGTCGACGGACGGACGATTTCCTCTTTGCGTGAAGTCTTCCGTGTCATCGGGAAACTCGACAATAACAAGATCACCCTTGACATCGACCAGTCTTGCAAGCGTGTCCGGTCAGTCGCATGAACTGGGCTAAAAAGCAGGCTCAAAAGAAGAAGCCTGGGGTGCTTCTGGTTCAAGCCTGTTTTGCTCTTGGCTGGCTCGCGTCAAGTGCTTTCATGAGCATGGCTGAGGACCTGTGTGGGAAAGAGCAATATCTAGCCCTCGTCACGAAGCACTGGATCTCTGCCAAATATACACTCGTTCCAGAGATTCTTTGTTCCTTCTGGCGTTCGCTTGTTTTGGTTACTTTAGACACGTCATATTCCGACCGAGTTGTCAGCCTATGGCTTGAAGCGTCGGAAGATCGTCAGAGTGCCCAAGGATCCGACCGTGCTCTGGCATGAAACGTTGGGGTGGGCTACTTTTATGATTGCTTGAGCGGTCTTCCTTGACATTGACGGGGTAAGAAACTCAATTGGCTACGAAGAGGAAAGTAGACAAGCCTGTCCTGAGTCTTAAGCTCAGAGCCGCAATTGCGTCGGAAGTCAAGATACTTCTGCATGCTTCGCGGGATTGCATGCGGAACCAGGGAAAAGACACCACAAAACTTACTTTTGACGTGAACGATGGCTATCGTGGTGAAGCTTTCGGTATCATGCGGACTCTTGTCCTTTTCGGGTATATGGAATACGGAGCTGACAATGTGGTTGGAGGGGCCAAGCACTGGTTTAGTCTGCTCGAACACGAAGTCCTAGACGAAGAGGGCTTCATGGGTAGCAATAAGTGCGATTACTGTTATGAGCGATATCACCACGATGGCGCCCGGCCGCGACCACTTTGATGCTCAAGCGACGTAAATCTGTTCCACCACAGGAACTTGAAATGCTCGGGCGCATTGCGGGCATTTCATTGATTGATATCCTGCTTGCGCGTTTTCATGGGGCACCTTCACGTTGTCCATTTGCAAGCAACCCAATCAGTATCGAATTTTGAAGCCATATCCGGCCGCACAAGCTTTCGAGACGCACATCAGAAACTCGCACCAAGATTCGTATGCGTTCTTTCTCAAATACCTGCTTGATTGGATCCACACGTACAAGGCAGGACCAGTAGCTTACGGTCGTTGCTCAAAAGAGATCAAAGAGCTTGATGATAAATTGCGGGGGAAACTCTGAGGCAACGCCTAATCAACTCCTACCGCGAGAAGAGTATTCGCGTGTGGCTCGTGTTCGTTGATGGAGGATTTGACCTCGACCTCGAAGAGTACAGGTTTGTCGAAGAGCGTGGTCAGCTCCCAGAATGGGCACGTGAAAGCCTTAGCATGGATGGCTGGGAGGGAATTCTTGAGACACGGCTTGAGGGTGTTGCTTGGGCAAAACATGAAGGTCTGGCCCCTGGACAACCGTTCTTGCTTAAACTTGAGAAGCCTGTCTATACACATTACTCAAGTTTTGAGGGAGACGAATGGGATTGCGAGTGGCCCTGGAAGATATTGAAGAAACTCCCGCTTTCGGAGACCACGATTAACCGACGTTGGGTGCAAATCGAGAAGTCCATAGCAGCCTTTGAAGCTGCTCGGAAAGCTAAAGAACAGGCTCTGCGTGATTTGCAGTTGTCGGATATCGACGCATTTTATCTAACTACCGAAACCTATATCTGTGGTTATCACGACGATATGCCTAGTGGCATTCGAGTCAACCTGGTTTCAAAACATACAGGACACAAAGTCGGTGGTGGGTGCCGTCTCTTTTCTGGGGATGACCCAGGTGGCTCCTTCGATAACGCTCTAGAAGACCTTGCAACCCAGCTCAAGAAGTCACCTCTCAAACTGTCCATGGAACAACTGCGGACTCTGCCACATGGATGGTTGTGGTGATAGTAAAGAATGAGCCAGTAAATGGGTGCCCCGCAGCTTGGGCAGGGTCGGCAGAAAGCAGTATTTCCACCAGATTTTAGTAATTGACGAAAATGATTGACACAGTTTCCACAGACCCTATTAAGAGCTTCAGCTCTCTGCCAGGATACTTTGTGACGATACTTGAGGATAAAACCACAACCTGGACAGCTTCTTTTCAGTTCCATAAAATGATACAATGAGCAGACTTAATTTTGGAACGGTTTCCGCTGTTTAGGGCTAGTAAGGTTAACCACCAAAGGAGCGTTAGGATGGGTCAGGACAGGATTCTCCGTGCAGCGGTGTTTACTCCAGGTGTTAGGGGGCGATGGGGACTCCCGACTTTGGTTGTTGGGACTCCTGGAACCAGCAAGACATCACAGCTGGAGGAGTTGGCGCTTGCCAGCGGTCTCCATTGCGAGACGGTGATCGCTAGCTTGCGCGAGCCGTCAGATTTCCTCGGGTTGCCCATTCCGACGAGAAAGGAAGACGGGTCCGCGTACGTCTCCTATGCGCCTCCTCGTTGGGCTCAGGTCGCGGCGGAGAAGCGTCAGTGCCTCGTCATTTTCGACGAGCTCAACACTGCTCCGCCTCTCGTTCAGGCCAGTCTCCTCCGCGTCATCTTGGAGGGTGTGGTTGGAGACCTCAAGCTGCCGAAGGAGGTTCGCTTCCTCGCCGCCATGAACAAGACGGAGGAAGCGGCCGGTGGCTTCGACATCGCACCGCCGCTCGCGAACCGTTTCGGTCACCTGGAGTGGACGACGCCCACGGTCAAGGCCTGGTCGGATTGGCTCCTGGGTTACGGTGGGAACGGTGGCTACCACGGTGAGATCCTCGACGCCGACAAGGAGTGCGAGCGTGTCAAGGCGAACTGGGATGGGCCTTGGGCAGCCGCCCGAGGCGTGGTGACCGGCTTCCTGCGTTCCAAGAGCGAGCTTCTCCTCAGGATGCCCAAGGTGGACTCGAACGAGGTGAGCCGTGCTTGGCCGAGCCCGCGTACTTGGGAGTTGGTGACCCGCGCGTTGGCCTCGGCGCAGCTGCATGGCTTGAGCGAGGTTGAGACCCACCAGTTCGGCATGGCATTCATCGGGACGGGTGCCATGAGCGAATTGCTCCAGTACCAGCGCGAGTCGGACCTGCCGGATCCGGAGAAGATGCTGGACGTCAAGTTCGACTTCAAGCACGATAAGCAGCGGCTCGATCGGACGATCGCGGTGCTCAACTCGTGCGTCGCGCTCATGACGCCGGAGCATGCACCGAAGCGCGAGAAGCGGGCGAAGGCGTTCGGGGACTTCCTCAACTACCTCATCCTGGAGGAGAAGCAGCCGGACATCACGCTCGACAGTTTCATCCGCATGTACGATGCGGGTCTGATGAACAAGCTGGAGCTGAACAAGAAGTGCTACGACACGCTCACGCCCATGCTCCAGCGGGCTGACATCGTCATCAAGCGCGACAAGTAGTAGAGGATGAGTTGCCGCCCAGGCTGTAGTAACCTGGGCGGCAACTCATCGTTGTTTCGGAATAGAGAAGCGCTTTGTAGGGCACTGGTTCTGGTGTTCAGAAAAGGGGCAGGAGGCACGATGGCCGAAGTGACGCCAGATGAAAAGCTGATTGCGGCACGCCTCATGGCTTGCCACAAGTTTCCTTACTTTGCGACGACCATTTTCCAGTTGCGTCCGCGCGAGACGCCAGGACTAGATACTTTTGCTACGTCCAAGAACGGCATCATGCGTTGGGATCCGGCTTTCGTGGCCAGATTGCCCATCGAGCAGGTCGCTGCCGTCATCGTTCACGAAGTCTTCCATTTGCTGCTCAATCACCACGAGCGGAAGAAGAACAAGAACGCAGACGTTATCGTCATCCCTGAAGGTGAACCGGTCCCTTTGATTGGGGCAGACGGTAAGCCGATGTTGGATGACAAGGGAAAGCCGATCCTTCAGCAGAAGCAACATCCGATTGCCCTCTGGAACATCGCAGGCGACGCCGAGATCAACGACGATTTGATTGCGGCCAAGCTCAAGCTCCCGAAGCACAGTGTCACGCCAGCAGGCTTCCGCGAGCAGGGTATCAAGGAGGCGGCGGATAACATGCTCGCGGAAGAGTATTATGACATGCTCATCAAGGATCACAAGAAGCGGGGTGGGTCCATCATGCCCATGCCGCATCCTTGTGGCAGCTGTTCTGGTGCTCCGATTGAGGCCGAAGGTGAGGACGAAACTGATAAGGTCGGCTGGTCAGAGGCCGAGCGTTACCGCGTGCGACGTGAGATGGCGGAGAATATCCGGAAGCACACCGAGTCCAATCCTGGGAACATCCCGGCCGAGCTGCTCCGTGTTGTCGACTCTATCCTCGGGCCGCCACAGGTTCCGTGGCAGCAAGAACTTGGGCGTTGCATGCGACGGACGATTGAGGACAAGCTCGGTATTTCGGCCGACTACACCTACCGTCGTCCGAATCGTCGGTCTCACAGCATGGATATCATTCTGCCGAGCTTGTTCTACACGTCGCCTCACGTAACGGTAGTCATCGACACGTCAGGTTCCATGGATGACGCTCGGTTGGTCCCGTGCCTCTTGGAGATCAACGGCATTCTCAAGACCTGTCACGCCAAGATTGACTTTATCGCCAACGACTGCGACGATGAGAAGGCCATCAAGCCAGTCGAGTGCAAGACAATGAAGGAAGTGATGGACAATCTCAAGGGTGGTGGTGGGACAGATTTCCGCCCGGCCATTGACTTCCTGATGAAGCGCAAGAAGAAGCCGGACATCATCGTTTACTTGACCGACGGTGAGGGTCCGGCGCATGACAAGGGTCCTCAGGGCGTCAACGTCATTTGGGTCATCGTGGAGAACGACAAGGCTCCGGCTCCCTGGGGTAAGCACATCTTTATCCGCCCAAATCCAAGAGTTTAGAAGAAAAGTTAGTAACCTGATTATAAGTTGAGAGCTCATCTGTTGTTTAGAGTGGCAAGGTCAATGCCGACACAAGAAAATGCCATCTTATTGAAGCGTATCTGCCAGGCTCTGGCTGTTCACTTTCCAAATAAAGTGGACATCCTGGAGTATGTTCGAGGACCAAGTCTAATCTTGAAAATTGTCTGTGACCGGAGCGACGCGCCAGCCATCATTGGGCGAGAGGGAAGCAACATTGAAGCCCTGCGTCGCATCTTTGATACGATCGCGTACAATGATATGAAAAGCATTGTCATTGACCTGGACTCATCTGTCAAGCTCAAAAGTACCGCAATAGACCTTCGCTACACCTCGTCAATGAAAATTGATCAGGGAAAGAAGCAACTCCTTCAGTAATGGGCGTCCGCGAAATCCTGCTCGTGCTAGTGAGCAGTGGAATTCTTATCGCCTCTCGGTTCTTGAGGACGAACTGCACGCTTTGAAAGACCTCGTTCTGGTCTCCGGTGGTTGGGCCTGGCATTTCATGCCCCCACCGCACGATGAGCTCAAGCTCCATCACGACCACAAGGATATCGACCTGTACGTTGTGCCTGAAAACTTTCGTTTGGTCCTTGAACGGCTGAACTCACGAGGCTATCAGCACATCTGGTCCCGATTCGACCGTTTCTCAAACGAAAAATCCTACCGTTACGAGAAGTTCATTGAAGGCGACGAGACCGTCAAGATTTTGATTGACCTCTTTCTTCAGAGGAATGTCCCATTCGTCGAGGTTAACGGATTCAAAATCGTTGAGCCAAAGTTTCTTCTTTCATTGTACCGGATTAAGGTGCATTCGACAGATGATTGCACCGCCGTTATGGCCGCACGAAAATTGGTAGCGAAAGGTCTAAACCCGATTGGCCGTAAGGAACTGATTGAAAGGAATTCCGACGCCTGAGCTTACGAACAAGGAGAAGTTTGAGAAGCGACTCAATGGTGAGTTAGCAAAAGCTCTTGAGATTTGTCTCGATGAGCTTGACATGCTCATCCCTCCGGCTCCACATGACAAAGCCTTCCTTCCAATTTTCACTAAAAAGATAGTCATCGCGCTAGAACGAGACGGAACTTTTCCAACTGAACAAGCAATCCGTAACCTCGTCTTTCTGATGGAGAAGATTTTGCCTCTCACTAAGACTTTTCCTCATCTAGCTGCACTTATTCATCAGGAACTTGAAAAAAAGTGAAGAGCCACCAGATGAATAACTTCGCCGGGCCGGTTAGCTAAAGGCTTTTGGATAGCCTTCTGGACCGCTGTAAAGCCTTGCTACAACGTTTTCGCCGGGCCGGTTAACCCGTGGCTAGCCGGTTTTTGAGATAGGATACGACTTTACTTCCAACCGTTTCTATTGTATAGAATATATCAATGCCTTTTGACCCGCACGCCTACGAGTTATCCAAGGTCTGAAATAGACGTGTAGCTTTGGGCCTGTGGCGGAAGGGTAGACGCACTGGACTTAAAATCTGGCGCTGGCGAAAGCTGCGTGAGGGTTCGATTCCCTCCAGGCCCACCAAAATTGAGATTTTAGGTTAAAAGTTAGTTCTGTTGTTCAGAATTAACCATGAAACTCAAACACTACAGAGCCAGTTTATGCCCTTTCTTAGAAGTAGAAATTTTCTCCTTAGAAAAAGAAAAACGCAAAATCTTTGGGCAGGTTCTGACTCCTCTGCCTTTAGTCCAGGAAATGCTTGATAAGCTAGATCCCTCCATCTTCAACGACCCTACCCGGACGTTCCTAGACAATTCCTGTGGTCAAGGTGTCTTCCTAACCGAAATCAAACGACGACTGATGGAAGGGCTCAAATCTCTATTCCCAGATCCCAAAGAACGAGAACGACATATCCTTGAGAACCAGATCTTCGGTATAGAAATCCAAGAGGACAATTGGCGTCAATGCCGAATCAATCTTGGACTGACGCCAGACGGCAATGACGGGAACATCGTCTGTACAGATGCTCTTACTTATGATTATTCGTTTGAGAAGACCGAGAATGGCTACCAGTTGGGCGACGAAAAGTTATCTCTATTCATATAAAGCATCTGATTTTATCTGTACACCTTTTGATGGAGGTAATGGCTTACCATGATTAGAGACCCAAATCCCCCTCCCTGTACGCATCGAACACGCTTCCCGCTCGGCACCTATTGGCGATGTTGTCAGTGCAGGCAGCGCGTACCAGCGCCGGACGAAATAATCTGAATTTCCCTCGGTAAGCATAAGAGGCAAAGCTAGATGCTAACCTGTGAAAGATGCCTGAGAATACCCACTACCCCCGCTATTGACCCGAAGATTCACAAGGAACCCTGCCTGCTACCCTGGCTCCACGGCCGTGGATACGATACATGGCTTACTTTTGATGAGGCTCTCGTTCTCCTTAGGAACTGGGCAGGAATAATGAAACGTTACGCCAATTTCGAGGGAGAAACCTTCCATCTACCGAGGAAGCTGAGAAAAGCGCTTAAGACTGGCACCAATGGTAGGGTGCTTTTGAAGTTTGCTAGGACGTATCCTTGGAGCAAATGCCCCGAGGTTCACAATCTTGAGGGTGTGCCTTTAGTTCGCTGGCCTAAATAGATCAGTTGGGCGACGAAAAGTTATCTCTATTCATTTAGAATGACTTAAAAGCCAACGGCTTCCGTTGTTTAGGGCTTTATGGGCTTTATGGGCTTTATGGGAGCCAAAGTTGTTACGCTGTATAATCAGCCGACGGTACGTTACCGTTGAATCTGCTGATTGACAGAGTGATATCTGGTTCTGCTCTAAATCTTGAGCAGGTAAAATCACCACAGGTTCGACTTAAAACGTTGTTGAATCCTGAAATCTCTGAAAGCCGTCTTAGGTCAGTAAGAGTTTGGCTGATTGTCGTAAGGACATGGAAGAGCTCATGTGGGATTCCGTAGATGTATTAAGGAGCGCAATCCTTGGGTGACCTTAACAACGAGCTGGCAGAAGCCTTTGAGCTGCTCAGCAAGTACAAGTCACTGGAAAATGAGAACTTCAAGGCCCAGGCCTACTCAAAGGCTGCCCAAACTTTGCGTGGCCTGGGCAAACCCGTGACCGAATTTGAGAAGCTCGACGGGATCGGGAGTTCGATTTCCGGAAAGATTCAAGAGTACGTGAAGACAGGGAAGATTGAACTGCTCGAGAAACACAAGGCAGAGCTTCCTCTCAGCGTCTTCGAGATGACGCAGCTGACTGGTATCGGGCCGAAGAAGGCCGTTAAGCTCTTTCACGAGTATGGCGTTCGCAGTCTTAAGGAATTGCGTGGTGCCTTGGATAAGGGCCAGATCGTTGACGAGAAACTCAAGGCTGCCTTTGTGGCTCTGGTGGATGCCGAGCGAGTGCCGTACAGTTATATCCATCCGATTGTTCTTCCGATTCTCGAAGACATCAGAACCTGGCCAAGTGTTCTCAGAGCCGAGTTTGCTGGTTCTATGCGCCGGATGAAGGCAACGATTGGTGACGTTGACATCATCGTCGCTTCTTCGGATCCGAAGTCGGTCCACCTGAAATTCGCCAAGTCGGAAGGCACGAGCTTGTCCAGTGGACCAACGAAGAGCTCATCGTTTGTCGAAACCAATGGTCGCCAGTACCGCGTAGATTTGCTGGTGACAGCTCCGGATTGGTATGGCACGGCACTAAATTACTTCACAGGCGACGTTGACCACAATATCGCCCTGAGAAGTCTGGCGAAATCGCGTGGACTGAAGATCAACGAATATGGAATCTGGGATGCGAATAATAATCGCGTAGATAAGCCAGGAATGGACGACCATTCGCTTTATGAAGTGCTTGGACTTCCCTATCATCCACCGAGGCTTAGGAACGGCCGAATGCTGCTAACTTCGATTCCAGCCAGCCCTTCGGATTCTTCAGGACAAAGTTGAGCTCATGACTCCACAGATGGAAAACTCCCAGCCGTTTCTATTAGCTGTGGCTCGACGCACTCGGCCTGCCCTGTCCCTCTCCGATGATGCGGGGGCAGTTATCTCCAAGGAAGGTGATATGGGTTTCTGTGGACTAAACCATTGGGTTGATTCCGACATGGCTGCTGGAACTTTCGATGTCCTAATGAGAAAGATTCTGAAAGATTTGCATAAGGAAGTCAAGACCAAGGACAATGAATTCAACACGAGCGGACCAGAGAATGTTCTGCTCATTATGAATTCCCTCTTCCGAGATCCCGAGATCGTTGATAGTTACCAAGACGAACTCGCGCAACTCTTTCAGCGCTGCACACGCATCCTCGAGAAGGATTTGGCCAGACTCAAAAATTCTCCTGACCATCCGGACCCTGATTATCTCTGTGACCTTCGCAATTTGCTGAAGAAATCTAGACGGAGGTTCTATCGTGGCTAAGAAGAGTGAGCAGCAACAGTTTCAAGTCCCTTCACAAGGATTTGAAGGCTTTGCGTGACCGTGCGTTTCACCTTACCGAAGCGCTTGAGACGGCTCGTCACTACACGAATGGGCTCTCAAAGGCTCAGACCCAGATGTTGACGATAGCGCACAGCAACGCTGACGTAACCGAATCCCTTCTTACGATCCTTACCAATCAGATCGAGGAGAAGCTAGAGGAGCTCAAGATCTTTGATGGTGTAGCACTTCTAACATCGCACACATTCTCACACAGCTATCTATATTCACATATTAAACAACTCATGTCTGAGAACAAAGTTCGTCGAAGAGGACACCGGGCGAAGTATGTCTACAGCACACAACCATGACAGCCAAAAAGTGCACACTCTGCCATAAGACATACACCAAAGATGAATGGCAGAATCTCCCGCCATTGGGTATACAGGATAATACCCTTGAATTAAAAAATTGCACATGCGGAACAACAATGGCAGTACAATTGTGCCATGTGTGCAGAGCACCCATCTGGGACAGCGAAGCGTCCGCGACAATAATGATCGATGGGTTTGATTGCCACATAGAGTGTGTTTAGCGAAAGGTAACAAGAACTACAAATTTATTATACACAGAACGCCTATTAGAAGGAGGCAAGCAATGGATAACTCACGCTGTCTTATACTGGTCGTCACATCAGTGTCGCTTGTACTGGCGTGTGGTAACACTGGGTCAACACAGACCAGTGTAGTCACAGTGTACGAAGACGGTGGTAGATACTATATGGACGGTGGAATATTAGTGCAGACCTTCTACGAAGATGGTGGGGTGTACTACGAAGATGGTGGAATCGTAATACAGACAATTTATGAAGACGGTGGATATACACAATGGGATGCAGGGTATTATGGATGTACCCCGTCTAGAAACATTAGTGATTGTCCACTAATAGATATATCAAGTCCAACCAGTTTTCAAAACACTGGCATAATATACCTAGATGGTGGCGATGGCTGCGGCGATCAGGTGTCATGTGGCATAAACATTGCGCAGAAATGCGAGTTCGATGGTGGCATATATTACTTTGAAGATGACGGTGGATATCAAGTTGAGTGGCCAAACCCATGTTTTTACCAAAACACAGAATGTGGAGCACGCGTAGGCACCACATTCTATTGCTGCGTTCGGTCAGGGGTTCTTTTGCCGCCATTAGGCAACTCTAGCTGGTGTTGCAGCTACAGCACCATTGGGTGGCCGTCGGTGTGCACATGAACGGCGACAAAAAGATAAAGCAAATTACATAGTTCAAGCAGCGGGTTGAGGCCTCGCAGTACATCCAGTACATGACGGCTGGGCTCATCTTGAACCGGGCCAAGCAGCGCAAGTTCCTCAGCGAGAAGCATCTCGAGAAGCTCTACAAGGATGACAAGGCCTGGCGTGAGATAATGCGGAGCTCTTCCGGAGGGTGAGTATAATGAGTTCAATGTGAGCACGGTGTCAAAAGTGCTCCGTCCCTTCAGCAAAGAAATCAAGCTCATTCCAGGACGTGAGACTTCACCTGTTCTTTACGTCCTTGGTGAACTGGCCGTGCTTGAGAAGATTTTGACCAAGAGACATAGGGCCGACGAAAAAGACATTTACAAAATGGGCTATGATTGGTACGAAGATTATCTGAAAGCCCCGTTTAAGAAAATCCATATTCCTGGTCCTGTACTTCGCCTTTGGTGGGACTAGGCTTTCAAAGCCGACTGGCACCTGTTTCTACTGTGATCCTTCTAAGCAACCAGCTTAGAAGAGTTTTTCTGAGCAACAATCCTTACATCAGATTGTTTAGGCTCAGCAGGTCCGATCCAGGCCTGTGGATCTAAAGCTCTCTTTAGTATGTTGAGAGCAGCATTCTGATCCCTATCCATCCTGAGTCCACAGTACTGACAGTTATGTACTCTTACGGATAGATCTTTCTTTACGATCTGTCCACAAGAGCTACATAACTGGCTTGTGTTCTTAGGATCTACTTCTATTACTAAAGCACCAGCCTCTTCCGCTTTGTGCTTTAGCACTGAATCAAAACCATACCAAGAAACATCTGATATTGATTTGGCGAGGTGATGGTTTCTTCTCATCATCCCTGTTACATTCAGCTTCTCAATCGCAATCAATCCATACTGATGAGTAAGCTTACGGGCCGTTTTGAATTGATGGTCTCTACGTTTACGAAATATCTTCTGATGGAATTTAGCCAGCCTGTGTTTCTGTTTGGATCTTGATTTAGAGCCTTTCTTCTTTCTGCTTAGGGAACGTTGAAGAATTCTCAGTTCTTTTTGTGAAGATTGGTAGAATTTAGGATTCTCTTCCTTGGTTCCATCACTGAGAGTATAGAAATGAGTGAGCCCCTTATCTAATCCTACTTTCTCAGTAGATTTGCAATCTAGCCTAGTAGGCTGTACTTCTGAGATGATTATGACGTAATAATGACCACATTCCTTCTTCAAGATTACGTTCTTGGTAATCCCCTCTATTGGTCTATGCCTCTTGATCCTTACGAAATTGAACTTGTTGTTTTTCTTCTTGTTGAGGAAAACTTTTCCACCAAGGAATGGCTCACAGTTGGGAGCAAGATTGTGTACATAAATCTTCTTCTCCTTAAGAGACACTCCATTTCCGAGATTTTTGATTGGTATGGATTCAAAGTGTTTTGAGTTCTTGAATCTAGGATAACCAGGTTTCTGGCCAAGTTTGATTCTTCTGAAGAAATCTAGGAAAGCTCTATCTAATCGGTTGAGAATGAGCTGAGAGCTTTGGCTGTTGATACTAGTGAATCTTCCTTTATTTCGTTCGACAGTGAGCCATTTACATTGGTCTATGAAAGACAATCCTTTCTTGTGTTTTGCATAGAATTCTTTTCTATTGTGAAGCGCCTCGTTGTAAAGCACGCAGTGAGCTTGAAACATGCTCTCGAGCGCAAGTTGCTGGAGCTCATTTGGATAAATACGGAACTTGTAAGCTCGTTTCATTCATGATATGAGGGACTTTAATAGATTATGCTTTCGCGTGTTTAGTTTTTGTAACCCCACCACAGGCAGCAGTCCAGAGAGAAAGATGAAAGACAACGTTGAATTCAAGATTGAGGCTGACGGGACGATTTGTACCGTCTACCAGGAAGGGATTGAGGAATTCGCTCGTGACCTTGGAGCGGACGGCCTCAAGCGGAGCTGCCGTGCTTCCAACGTAGAGTGGGAGGAAGTGTCAGGCCAGGGTAAGGGTTGGACGGTGAGAGCAGCTCACGATTCTGAGCTCGCTATTCGCCTGGAGGGTGACGTAAAAGTTGTATCAAGGACAGGACCGATTGTCGTCTACACGACACGGGAGGCTGCCCTTGAAGACGAAATCAAGCAGTTCTGGAAGTTGCTCCCTCCCAAGGAGTCAAGCAATGGCTGAAGAAATGGCTGAAGAGAAGCAGGTCATCGGTACAGCACAGGTCATCTACGAGAAGGCGTCGGCGGGCTTCCCGGCCCTCTACCTCCAGTCGTCGGAGGACATCAGGTCTCAGCGTGAGATTAAGATGGCTGCCGAGAAGCTCGGGCGCAAGCTCTTCATCTGGACGCTCGGGAAGGGCCTCGTGCTTGACGGTCCCAAGCCGAAGCTCATCCCCAACACGGCGATGCCCAGTGATTTGACGAAGGCGCTCGAAGAGGATGTTCCGGAGGAGTCCATCGTTATCTTGCGACTCCTCCACCACTTCCTTGACGACCCGAGCATGCAGGCCGCTCTGCTCGACATGATCCCGAGCTTCAAGGACAAGGCAAAGATGCTCATTGTCCTGACGCCGGTCCTCAAGCTGCCTCCAGAGCTTGAAAAGGAATTCACCCTCGTCGAGTCTTCTTTGCCCAACAAGGAGACGCTCGGGGCTGTTCTCGACGGGCTCATCAAGCAGAACGAGTTCGACAAGGATCCGAAGAAGGCCAAGTTCTTGCCCTCGGACGAGTTGCGCAAGGAGCTCATCGAGTCTGCGACGGGCATGACGACGACGGAGGCCGAGAACGCTTTCTCGCTCGCGCTCATCCGTGGTGCCCGCAGCGAACAGAAGTGGGACCCCAAGGTCGTGCTTGACGAGAAGTGTTCGTCGCTCAAGAAGACCGGTCTGCTCGAATTCGTTCCGACTGGAAAGAACGGCATGAAGCAGGTCGGCGGCATGGCGAACTATAAGGAGTGGCTCGCCAAGCGCCGTCTCGCCTTCACGGATGCAGCCAAGGAGTTCGGTCTCCCCGCGCCGAAGGGCATCTTGATGGTCGGCCCTCCGGGTTCGGGAAAGTCCCTCGGCGCCAAGGCCACGTCGGAGGAGCTCAAGCTGCCGCTTCTCCGGTGTGACGTCGGTGCTCTGCTCGGTTCGCTTGTCGGTCAGAGCGAGGCCAACGTTCGCCTCGCCATCCAGACCGCCGAAGCCGTCGCGCCGTGCATCCTCTGGCTGGATGAGATTGAGAAGGGCTTCGCTGGTTCCACAGGCGGGCAGTTGGATTCGGGCGTCGGTACCCGTGTCCTCGGCAAGTTCCTGACCTGGATGCAGGAGAAGACCAGCCCCGTCTTCGTCTACGCCACCGCGAACGACGTCACGGCCCTCCCGCCCGAGTTTCTCCGCAAGGGTCGCTTCGACGAAATGTTCTCGGTGCTGCTGCCGAATCCGGACGAGCGAGAGGAGATCCTTCGCATTCACCTGGAGAAGCGCAACAAGGGTCAGCTCATTGGGAATAGCAGCCCGAAGATGATTGACCTCGCGACCTTCGTCAAGAAAACGGAGAGCTTCTCGGGCGCGGAAATCGAAGCCGCCATCGTCGAGGCCATGTACGCTGCGTTTGCCAGGCGCAAGGACGACGTCAAGGCCGACCTGAACTCGGTCGACCTGGAGGACGCCATCGCAAGCACGCGACCGCTGTCCCAGACGATGGCCGAGAAGCTCAAGGTCATCCAGGAGTGGTGCGAGAACCGGACCCGGCCGGCCAATGCGAAGTACAAGGCAAAGGAGAAGACGACGGGTGTCCCGCAGCTTGGCCGGAAGGTTGGTACCGGTCTCGCATGAGTCATTGGGAAAACCAGCTCCTGGAGGTCTAAATGCGTTCATGCTCCTCATACTTTTTCCTTGTCTTTACATTATTCGTTCTTATTGGTTGTAAACCTAAATTCTCACAGGACGACGTTAGTAACATCGAAACGCAAATTCGCCAGGAATTTTCTAGCCGCGAGGGCGTCAAAGTTATCGAAGTGAATTTGGTCATCGAGTCACCAAGGAAACTTACGGGTTTCGCAAAGCTCAAAACAACGTTTTTGGATCAGACAATAACAGTCATGAAGGATTGCTCAGCAGTTCTTGGAGAAGACTCAAAAATTATTTGGAAATGCGAGTGACCTGCAGTGAACAGCAGCTTTCTAGGAATCGTCATAAGGAAGCACGAGATGGAAGTCAGTGATCTGCTATCCTACGATAGCGAATTTCCTCTGAGCAACAATCCTTACATCAGATTGCTCAGCAGGTCCGATCCGGGCCTGTGGATCTAGCGCTCTACGCAGGATAATTCAGCGCTGCATTCTGATCCCTATCCATCCTGAGACCACAGTGAGGGCAGTTATGTACTCTTACGGATAGATCTTTCTTTACGATCTCTCCACAAGAGCTACATAACTGACTCGTGTTCTTAGGATCTACTTCTATTACTATATCCGAATGAGCTCCAGAAGCAAGCGCGTAGTGGCTATTTCTGTTGTAGAAAACTGACTCATCAGTACGGGCTGATTGCTGTTGAGAAACTCAATGTAACAGGACTGACCAAGAACAGAAGATTAAGCAAGAGTATCTCAGATGTTTCTTGGTATGGATTTGATTCAATACTAAAGCACAAAGCGGAAGAGGCTGGTGCTTTATATACGGAACTTGTAAGCTCGTTTCATCTACAAGGTTTAGGACTTTAATAGATTATGTATTCCGCTGTATAGTGCTTATAAGGAGGATCACACATGTCCCATTTTACTGAAATGGAGGTCAGTTTCGAGCAGAAGAACGAGAAGGCTCTCATCGCCGCGCTTGAGGAACAGTTCGGCAAGGGGACGATCGAGTTCCACGAAGAGGGTGGTGCTTTGATCGGGTACCACGGTGACGACCGGTCTCGGCTCTCGCAGAAGGATCCGAACTACGCACCGTTGTGCAATATCATCGTCCGGCGGAAGAACGTGGGGTCGGCGTCGAATGACGTCGGCTATCGGCGCACCGAGGACGGTCGTTACGTCGCATACATCAGCGAGTACGACAAGGGCGGCAACTTCAACGTTTCCAAGCAGAATGCCGTGAAGCAGTACTACACGGCCGAGGTCACAACTCAGACGCTCAAGTCCCGTGGCTACATCGCGAAGGTTCAGAAGCAGGATGACGGGACTATTAAGATCATCGGAAGTAAGATCGTCAAGTAAGGAGAACAAATGTCGCCCAAGGGACAGGTCGTTCGGAGTGCTACCAAGAAGCCGACGGACGCAGACAAAATCTACGGCTGGCCGGTCAAGTCACAGCGCGATTTGGGTGATGGACTTTCGGCCGTCTACACCGTACTTCTCTGGTCCAGCGGAGAGATGACCTGCGACTGTCCTGGTTGGATCTTCAAGAGGGGCAAGCCTGGCTTTGACGGATGCAAGCATATCCGGAAGGCCACGGAAGAGGCCGAGAAGATCATGAAGCTCCACAAGGCGGGCCAGCCTTTGCCTGCTGCTTCCGACGAGGAAGGCAAGCCGTCGTCTGGCGCGCTGCCGCAGGTGGTCGCTGGCATCCAGGTCAAGGAGAAGGGCTCGCATATCAAGTTCGGGCGTACCCTCTACCTTGGTGAGTAATGCCAGATCTCAACCTTAATCCGAAAGCCGCCCTTGAGGAACTGGTGAAAGCAGAACCTCTACAAATCCGGTATGACCGGGTTGACCTTGACGAATTGGATGAGCTTCTTTATCCACTTCTTTGTGCCAAGTGCAAGCATACGGGCGAGGACCATTGTGCTCCTGCCTATGGTGGCGAATGTTGTATAGCCCGTGGTACGCCAGGTGCTTGCACGTGTCCCGGGTTCGAGCCTCCGTCTGCTTCACTTGTCGCCGCGCAACAAAAACTGCAAGGAGAACCACCGAAGGCCACAGGTGAATTTGGTCGGAAACTAAAAGTCAAGGAGGATGTATGAAGGAACAGCGCATCATCGTGATCATCGACAAGAAGGGCGATCCGAGCATCGAGGTAGAAGGCGTCAATGACGCAAGCTGCATGAAGGAGACTGAGCCGCTTGAACAGGCACTTGGTGGCTCAGTGACCAAGCGGACGAAGAAGGTCGAGGCTTCCCGCCCGGTGGTTGCCAACCAGCGGGGTGTCAAGATCGGGAAGTAAATGCTCTAACGTCTTTGCCGGACGGTCGCGAGGGTATTGGTGTGTCCAGCGCAATGTCTTACGACGACGGTTGGTGATATGACAATCCTGCGGTGGCGGTCGCTGCCCTACTCAGTTGGGATCCTCAGAAAAATAATGAGCCGTCGGGTTGGATGAGGCACCCAATCACAGGCAGACGCCGTCCAGACGGTGACCCTTCAAAAGAATACGTCGCCTTTAGGCTGAACCGTTTCTGCTGTTAAAAGCTCGGAGGCCCTAGATGAAGACGGCGAGTCAACTCAGGCGAATTTTGAAAGACGCTGGTCTTGCCGACATTTCAGCCGCAAAGCGAAGCAGACCTTCACCCCAACCACCAAGGATGTAGGTGCGTGTATAGAATTCAGGAATGAGCGTGTCCTGGTAACCATCGATCTGGACCAGAAAAACATAGGGAAAGGAGACCTCTTGAGCGGCGCGACTGTCACTTTGCTCAAGCAGCCGAGAGGTTGATTGGCTGGCGTTCCGATTTGGAGGCTGAATACGAGCAGGTTCAAGTCATCCAAGGCTACAGCTGATGGAAGAGTTCTTCAAGCGTGCCCTGGCTACTAGGAAGGCGCAAGAAGAGTTGGATGAAGCTCTGGCGATTTTGCAGTGGGTGGCCAATAACTATCGCGCTACGCTTGCCGGAAAATCTGTCAGAAACGTTGATGAGTGTCTCTGCGCAACTGACAGCATCCTCAAACGTCATGGTCTAATCAGATGAAGAGGAGCAATAAGACCAAATTTGAGGAACGGCTTAGTTTCAAAAAGCCGCACGTTCCTCGGCGAGTCAGGAAAGCTGTGTCGAAAGAGGTACGTCTCCAGAACAAGGCTGCTGCGAATATTGAGGTTGAGGGAAGCGCAAATGGTTACGCGATTCGCGTTTCTGACACGAAAAATAAGCGGACAATGAAAATCCTCAACGACCTAATCGCCAGCGCAAATGAAGCTCAGATTAAGGAGATTGGTGCACTCGCCCAGCAGCTTGGAATCTCAGATGGCATTGCTTCAGATATAATCTATTTGCGTAGCAGACGCCGTTGGACCCAGGCGCTTGAAGATCAGATTATTGCGGCGGCCAAAGCAGGGAAGCCAATTGATTCGAATGACATCATGACGGGCGAATGGCCATATGGAGAGCGTGAGAAAAGGGCCAAGCAAATTCATGCTGAGCTACAGAAACTCATCAAAAAGAAAGGGTGGCAATGAGATCTTGTCAAGAGTGTGACAGTAAGCGTGTGGCCCACGTCAATGGCAAGACCAGTGACCTCTGTCGCATTGAATTAAGCGGCAAGGAGAGGGACGGTTATGTTCCCTCTGACATGGCCATCGGCGGAGGTTCGAGTTCAGGATGAATTTCCCGTCGCTGCGACTGAGATAGAAGGCGAAGAAGAGGAAGAAGAGGACAACCCTTCTGGTTTTCATGACACCGATGAAGAAGTTGAGGACTAATGCGTCGAGTTATCTGTCAGCAATGGGAGGAGTCAGAACGAGGTTGGGGTACTCGTCCGGACAAGAAGGCAGAGAAGCTGAATGTATTCGGTAGCCCCTGAAGGACTTTTGCGGCAACTAACTCTACTGTTTAGCGCTTATGGCTAGGCGCCCAGCGAAATTCCCAGATTATCGCTGTGAAGCTTTTGCTCAGGTGAAAGTTACCGAGTTGAAGCTCCACGAATTTGAAGGTCTCAAGCACCAGCTCTTCAGGCACGAAAAAGAAAAACCAGCCGAACTTGCAGTGACAGAAGTCGCCTTGATGCGTGAGCTCATGCGACTAAAGGAGCAGACAGCCTTCATAGCCTCCAGGCGTGAGCCACCGGCCGACAAAAGAGAGATACGGAAGGCGACCACTCGATTGCTTTCTGAGATCCAGAACGAAACGGACAAGGGTTACTGGCGTGATCCGTATTCAGATCTTTGGTACCTCGAGCTTAAGAAGCAGGTGCTGTTCGAGGAAAGAAAGTATAGGTCCTCTTCTGATGAGGACAAGAGGCGCAATCTTTGCAGCGCAGCGAATAACCTTGATCACCACTATCCTCATTATGTTTGCGAAACGGTGAATGAGCACCGTGAAGCCAATAATAATGTTACGGCTTACCTTTTTCTAACGTACAAGCTCAATACCGGTTGGCCTAATGATCCACTCTGGCGTGCTGCTCTACAGCACCAGCTATACGCAAATCGGAACTATGAGAGGGCTGCAAATATCTTCGGTGGTGAGTTGCTAGAACGAGTACGAGCGCAGGCCCTCGAGGAGATGAAACGAAGTTTTGAACAGGAAACAGGTCATCAAAGTTTTACACCCCATGAACTCGCTCGGCTCTACAAGCTGCCTGTCGAAGTGAAGAAGGATTACAACAGTCATCAGCTTCGCTTCACCCCCGACGGCAAGGTTTATGCTTGCTGTGCACCAGACGATAGGCCTGGGCAGCCTCAGGTTGGAACGAAGAATTTTTACGAGATTACTGAAACCGAGAATGAGGTTGAGTTCCTCCACCGTATTGGCAAGTCTCTCCCGGAATGTTTCCAGGATTATTTCAATGGTGAGTATAATTACGTCGAGCTCATTGACGGAAGAAGGAAACGTGGAGACTCAGAGAACGACTGAGTGCCCCTGGTGTAAGCAGCAGTTCAAGAATCTAAAGATTCATCTGTCCAGAAGCCGCGATTGTTCGTGGGATGAGCTCACACGCAAGGACTATAAGCAGGTCCGCTCCTCTGAATCAGACTTTCTTTATCAGCTCAGAAAAGTGTTACATGAGCACAATATTACGACTTACGAAGTAGGAAAAAACACTACGAAGATTTATACTAGTCCCAAAGAAGTTTGGGTTCCTGCCTTCTGGGCTCCTACGAAGATTTCTACTAGTCCCAAAGAAGTTTGGGTTCCTGCCTTCTGGGCTCATCCGATCAATTATTTTCTAGGTCTTGAGGTTGACCTTGAAGAAATAATCAGAGTCGTCCAGAGCTATTTTACAGATGATGGAGTCAGACAAACTCTGACTAATCTTTTTGTCACGACAGACCGCAGTCCGACTTTGGGGAAGGGAAGACTTACTTACACCACGATGTCCAATCGAAACATCTCTTTGAAGCTTGGTCTTGTCCTGAAGGAGACCATCAGCGAAGGAGACTTGCATTTCCTTACCTGGGACAAGGGCGAGGCGTTCATTTGTTGCATGCCAGAACGAGCAGGAACTCTCTGCGAGCATACCGAAAAGATTCATGCCGAACGTGTTTCACGGGTTCATGTCCCTCCTGCTGAATATTCAGCAGAGGCCGAGGCCGAAGTTAGGCTAAATCCGAAGTTGCCTGCCTGTTACCGACGGGCCATTCTCTGGATGGGCAAATGACTTGCGATATTTGTTCCGCACAAGTTAATAATTTGAAAAAGCACAAGCGTTCTAAGTCTTGTCGCTCAAGGTCTATCCTTGAAGGAATGAAGAGAAATGGATGGATTTTGCTTCGCAATCCAAATGCCAATTATCTGACTATTAAGTATCTTGAGCAGCATAAACTGTTGCGGCATTGCAAATTGTTTTACGAGAGCGCGAGGCGGGATTTTTACTGGACAACGCAGCACTATCAGTTCATCAATTTTCTAGATCGGTTGTTTGTCCCTGACACGACCATAGTACAATTTGTTGCACGCTTTAGAACTGACGCTGAATTCAGAGAAAGAGTTTTGCTTGCTGTCCCGAAATTGCAGGCCCTCATGCCTCGGCGTAAGAAAATGCCTGGTGGCAATCCAACTCTTCCGATCTTCCCAGCCTATCGCTCCGTTGCTTTGTTGTTCGAGCACGCTTTCCTCGAAGACGTTGGATTGAAGGGACATCGTGTTATTTGGCGCAAAGATGGTTCCTTTGAAATTCCGTGCTGTGCAGGGAAAGGAAATTTCTCGGTTACTGACGAATTGGAAACACAATACCGTCTTGGCTTGATTAAGCTGGAACCCTGCCAGGAGCGTGTTGTCCTTTTGTCGAGGAGATATGCCCAGTAGGCACATTGGAGCAGCCCGGAAACGTGAGCTACGTTCGGTGGGGTACGCGCCGTTCCTGTTGAATAAGCTTGAGCTTTATCCACGTTTCGCTAGCAGCTTCATGGAGCACGTCCCGCACCGTCAAGTCCTAAGTGGGAGGCGGGGAAAGGTACAAACAGAGCACTGGGTTCCGAAGCTTTATTGCGAGATCTTTACTGTTTTATCTGGTTTTGTCTCGCCAGCTTTTTCGCTTACGCTAGAGTCACGTGGGACCGATATTACATTTGACGTCGGGGGTATGCCTACGACAAAGATGGATTTTCTACTGACGATTATTCTAGAACGACTTTTGGCAACAGACGACTATAAGAACCGACTTGAGTGGAGCAGAGAGAAATGGCTCTCCTTAAATCGTGAAAGCCCAGCAGCCTATCGGCGATTGGCTCGGTGGTTTGGTCTCAACAACATTGTCCAAGAGTTCGTTGAGGGAGCCAAGCGGCACGAAGTGTTTTGGCAAGCAGATGGTACGTGCTACGTTTGCTGTAGAAAGATCGGAGAAAAAGCTACTGAGACTGGGGTTCGCTACCTTACGCCTATGAATCTATTCGCCGATGATTATTCATCGAAGTTGGAAGCCGAAGTGAGATTGGGGATGCTCACACTTCCGCCATGTTACAAATTCGCTTTGTTGACGATGGGTGCCGACGAGCACTCTACGTCGTATAGCCTGGAGGGAGATTCTTCGGAATGTCTTTCTCCTTCTCCATCTTCTCTTCGTAGCCAAACAATTCCTTTTCAAGTTCTGGATCAACGTAACCGGCAGGTGATTCTTCGAATCGCTTGAAGGTCGCCTTACCTTGGTCGTCTTTGTGGGTCGGCGGATAATACTTCATCATCTTTGGGCGCTTCTTTAGCTCTTCGAGTTTCTCCGCAAGTGCCATTGGTGTGTGGTATTCCTTGAGTGCCTTGTGGGCTTCACCCAGGTCTGCAAAGACTTTCTTCATTGGTTCCATCAAATCAATCTGATGCTTATCACTGCTTTTAGCGAAAGCGCTGGCTAGCAGTGATTCGATACCAGTTAGCGAGTTCAGTGCCTGCTTTATTTCTGCTGCACTGCCCTCGTGCTGATGCAAAGACTTGATGATATTTCCTAGCTTTTCTTTTCCAAAAGTCAAAGCATGGTGCATCGGTGGTGTTTCACGGAACTTTGTCCGTTCAGCTTTGTACTTTTCAAAATGAGCTTCATTCTTTTCAAGGAGGTCTTTGGCCAAGGCAAGCTTGTCCAGGGCTTTCTTTAGGTCTTCCTTGCTCGGCTTGATCAACATGTGGTCATGTGTCATCCACTTATGAGCAAAACGCTGATAAGCGACGAACTGCCGGAAGGCTTGACGTGAGAAAGTACCAACTGGATAGTGGTCTGGGAGCCAGACAGAAGCAGCGATCGCATTCCAACTGTGAGGAAAGGAGCTTTCAAAATTTGTGTCGGTCAGGGTAGCACCCTCAAAGGAAGCATTACGTGTGTCTGATCCAGACAAATTTGCTGAAGATAAATCTGAATTACGGAATGTCGCTCCTACTAAAAGAGAATCAGCCAGATTGGTGTTGATCATTTTTGCATAATCAAAGATCGTATTTGCCAAATGGCTTCCGGACAAATCGGCATCAGAAAGATCCGCTTGGAAAAACGTAGAATCACTGAGATCCGAATTCTTAAGATTAGCCCCGTGTAGAGAGGTTCTCGATAGATTTGAAAAACGCAAATCCATACTGGCCAGATTAGCGTCAGTCAAATCCATACCTTCGAGATTAACTCCCGCTAGAGATTCTGCTTTAACGACGGCAAGAATATTGCCGTGTTTATCCTTAATGGAAATCAATCACTGTCCATTTTGTTGAGCCAGCTTTTCATCATCTTCAAATTTTGAACAATACTCGGAGAAGAGCGCGATGAGCTTTTGTTCGAATTCTTTGGCGTTGGGCAATGGAGAACCATCGTCGCTGAATGGGACAGTTGCAGTGACAGAATATTGCGTCTTTGTCACTGTCGATTGATAAGCAGAACCGACGTCACCAGTGGTCATAGTTTCTCCTTTGAGTGACAAACTTCATCGGAACATAAGAAGATTATTGAGGATCTGAGAATGATGTTTTTATAAGAACTATGATTTAATTCTGACTCTGGAACTTGTCAATCAGGGAGAGATCGTGCCGAGTATTCATAGAGACGACGCTGAACCTCTTGCCAATCCGGACCTCTTGCTAGAACTTGTCAAAGCGTTAGTTATCAACCCTGCTGCTGTTGTCATTGAGGAAAAGGGAGACAACGACTATCTCATTCATGTTGACCCAGCAGATGTCGGTAAAATTATTGGGCGAGGGGGAAAGACTATCTCATACATTCGTGAACTTTTTTATCGCGTTGTAGCATTAGATGGAGAGCGGATTTCCATCGAGGTCTATAATCCACTGGCCAAAGAACAAGAAATGGCCTCCTGCTAATTGTTTTCAAGAACTTAACTTAACTTAACAGATTACACAGGTATATTAGGTGCCACGGACTTAACGGGCACAAGCTATCCGTTGTTAATAGCCTTGTAAGCCAGGTTACTAAGGTTACTAAGGTTACTAACTAAGTTCTAACTGGAGAGACCCAATGGCCAAGAAAGCTCCTCCTGCTGCTGCGTCTACCAACCCTTCTGCTGAAGAGCAGCTCAAGGCGTTGCTTGCTGGCGATTCAAAGGGCGCCACATCGGTTGTCTCCGTCGCTGGTGGCACGAAGCTTGCGTTGGTTGACCCGGCTCTCTTGAACGCCACGAAGACGAAGTCTGGCGTTCTTCAACTTGCCTTGGTCAAGGACGTTGGCGAGAAGGTGGATCGCTTCTCGGAGCTCGATGCGAAGATCACGGACCTCCAGCGTGAGCAGGATGAGGTTGGTGAATTTCTCCGTGGCTACGGTTCCGAGAAGCGCGAGATCTGGAATACCACACAGAAGGATGACGTTTCTTCTGTCAAGATCCCCTCGGGAAATGGGCAGACGCTCATGTGCACGGTGAAGGATGCGTTTTCCGTGAATGACACGTTGGCGCGCCAGGCCGAGATGGAGTTCCCCAAGGAGGTCTTCGGACGGCTTTTCGAGAAGGAGGAGAAGTACGAGATGAAGTCCGGTGTCGAACCGCTTCTCCTCAAGTTCCTCGAAGAGAAGCTGGGGTCAGAGGCCGTCGCGAAGTTCTTCGAGAAGAAGGTCAAGTACAAGGTGGCCTCTGGCTACGACCGCAATATCCTTGGGCTCACCAGTGAGCAGCTCCAGTTGATGAAGAATTGTGCAACCCGACACAAGCCGACGTTGAAGGTGGCTAAGTAAGCAGGAGAATTCTCTATATGAATGATGAGGTTGTAGACACGGAACCGATGGATTACGATGAGCTTCTCGAGGAGATCCTCATCGCTGTGTGCCGGTATCCGGAAGAGGTTGAAGTCAACATCGAGGCCCAACATGGAGATGATCTTACGCTCTGCATCCATGTTGCGGAAGATGACAAGAAGCTTGTCATCGGTAAAAAGGCAGTGATGCTCAACACTCTGCGTGATCTTTTCACACGTATGGGTGCTTACAAGCGGCGTCACATTTTTCTCCGTTTGGAGGGAGAAGAGTCCCGCGAAGGTCGGTTGCATCCGAGTATCGCTGCTTAGCTCCTTACGGCCCTCGTTGGGATTTTTCAGCGACATAATAAAGAGAAGCGCCAGGCCATTATCGGTCAATAAATGTCTTCGACAGATGCAGAGATTGAATTCAAGGCCAGGTTAATCGGTCTTGACCTTTCTAGTGTATTGTTCGCTGTCGGACGTCACCACATAAATGAGATTGTTTTTCCTGGTTGCCTAAGAGCGATATCACTTTTGCAAAATCTTTGGCTCCGCATATGCTTCTTCACAAGGGTCCTTTAGACGAATTTTTGAATTCACATTGAAGCAAGTTAAAGCCTTGGAAAAACTTCCTGGACCAAAGAGGACAGGATTTATCAGATTCTCTGAGGCCATACTTGAAGCAGCAGAATTTATGGGCTATGAATAGTCGGAGGAATGAATGAGGGCAAGCTGGGATAAGTATTTCATGGAAGTCGCGAGGACAGTTTCCAGCCGGGCCACTTGCGATCGCAAGCACGTCGGTGCTGTCATTGTTCAAGACCGGACTATCTTGTCGACCGGGTACAATGGTTCACTCAGCGGACAACCTCATTGTGATGAAGTTGGTCACATGATGGAAGATAATCATTGCGTTCGTGTTGTCCATGCTGAGGCGAACGCTGTTTGCCAAGCTGCGAAGGTGGGAGTCGGAATTTCTGGAGCAACTGTCTACACAACCGCAAGCCCCTGCTGGCCTTGTTTCAAGTTGATAGCCAATGCTGGTCTCAAACGGATTGTCTACTCTGAGTTCTACAGAGACCAAAGGATTTTTGACGCAGCAAATAATAGCAAGATAGAGCTCGTACAAGTTCAACTTTAATTCAATATTGCCGTCCGTTGTTTAGGGTTTATGCCTACAAAATATCAAGCCTTTCCATTCAGGGATTTCTTGATTTTCGGAAGCTCGTCTTTGTGGTGATGAAAAAGACGCTCACCAAAAGTGAGCGTCTGCTGCTTGCCGAAGCAATTTTTGAAGTTGGTGATTTTGGTTATGAAGGTGGGGATGTCTTTGGGGCACTTTTGGATACCTGGCTTCAGGCCGAAGAAGAGGTCAAAGACCAGCGACGAGAATTGGTCGTAGCGCAGCAAAAGGAAGCAAAGACAATTGGCCAGCGTGAATATTTGAAAAGGCTGGTTCAGCACGTAAAAAACGAGGGGCCATTTGAGTGCTTGTCTTTCGAAGACATGTTTGAGGAGATGATCCGAGGCATCACTAATCCCTGGAACTATGGTCCAGGCTATAAGTCTACTTTTCCTGTCAAGCGTGGCGAGCGGCCTATCGCCTCATTCCTGGATCCAGCTGTCAGTCATTGGGGGGAAGAGGAACTAGACGAATATATCGAGCAGTTGCCAGCGATTCTGGCAAACTTTTTGTAAACAACGGAACAAAAAGAACAAGCCCTTCTGGGCCAGCCTGGCCTTAGATTGCCACGCAAAATGACACAGAAAGTAGCTGATTCTCTGCCTAGAGCTGTTTATTCAGCTTGGTGCGGGTTTTTGACTGAAGAGGCCGAAGAGCAACTCGGGGGGGGGAGATTGACCAACTCCGATATCGCTTGTGCCATAAACTTTCCAAAGCTCTTCGCTCGGAGATCGTCAAGAAGGCGAGGAAGAAGTGAAAGAAGTTCCAGGTTTGATTTATGCGACCAAGCACGGTTCCCATGCCTACAGGCTGAACACACCTGAATCTGATCTTGACATTAAGGGGGTGTTCATTGCTGGTCAGCAGTATTACTTCGGTTTTCTCAACAACATTGAGCAGATTGAGGAGAAGCAACCGAATGATCTGGCCTACTATGAACTTCGTAAGTTCTTTAGGCTTGCGTCTGATTGTAATCCGAACATCATTGAGGTCCTCTTCACAGCAGAAGAGGACATTTTGCAAATCAATGATTTTGGAAGACAGCTTCGTTCGATGGCTTCACTCTTCCTGAGTCAGAAGGCCAAGTTCACTTTCACCGGCTACGCGCATTCGCAGCTCAAGAGAATCAAAGGTCACCACCGTTGGCTGCGCAATCCGCCAAAGGCTGAGCCGAAGCGTAGCGATTTTGGCTTGCCAGAGAAGACCCTGGTCCCTAAGGACCAATTACTTGACATCGTCAAGAGTGGTATTGCGCCGAGCACGATTGCTCTTCTCGAAGCTGAGAAGGCGCACTTCAATGCTCACAATGAGTGGGAGCAATATCAGAACTGGCTCAAGACAAGGAACCCAAAGCGGGCCGAACTAGAAGCGAAGTGGGGTTACGACACGAAGCATGGTATGCATCTTGTTCGGCTGATGAAAATGGGTCGCGAAATAATGGAGACTGGACAAGTTATTGTCAAGAGACCGGACCGAGAGGAACTGCTTGCTATCCGTTCTGGTGCCTGGCCAATCGACAAGCTAATTGAATGGGCCGAGACTGAAGAGAAGTATCTTGATGAGCTTTATGCTTCAGGCAAGTCGCCTTTGCCGAAGCAGCCAAACCGCAATGCACTGGATGAGAGATGCATCCAAATGGCAAAAGAAGCCTTGGGAGTCTAAATGGGCTGCTGGAATGAGACCGATGGAATAACACAGTTGCCGATCCTTCGCAAGGATCCGGTTCGTTATGTTGTCATCCAACAAGACTACAAGCGTTGGGTTCCAGTTGCTGCTGCGCTCAAGGGAACATAATGAGTACGGTGGTGTGGATGGTGTCAAAGAAAATCTGAATACAGAGTTTCTTCTTTGGTCTTTCAAAGACAAGCTCGCTACATTTTCTGACAGAGCCAAGCTTCTTGAAATAACCGAAAAGTCTTGTACCACACTTGAAGGTTTGCTCAAGGCTATTTCAGCTTCTGAGTTACGCTACAGGCACCCAGAAGTTGAATTCAGGGGCAAAAAGACCTCCTCTCGTATTCGAAACAAATTGATTGAGGGCTTCTTCATTCGCGAAGAGATCTACCAGAGTTTGGTCTCAATGGAATTCAATCACGATTACATGAAATTGCATTTCTCGAAGAACGATTTCATTGAATCTGGCAAGATTTTCATGACAGAAGCCAAGAACTTGGCAGATGAGCTCTTGGCGAAAGCCAAGAAGCAAAAGATTCCTCGTAGCATGTTTGGGATTATGCTGCAGGGGCAATTCGAATCGCAGAAACACATCTTCCATAACTATATGCGCTTCGCTTTTGCGAAACAAAACCACATGGAGCACACCCTATACGTTGATTTTCTTCTCGACAAGTTCAAAGCAGGAATGAAACCGAACGAGCCAAAGGTTGTCAAGCTGATTGAAGAGCTAGCCGAGTTCATGATGCTTGACATTTGTCTCCAACGTTTGCGGAAAACTTGGCAATCGCAGGACACTCATGGAAACCAAGACGACCATTTTGAAATCCATGGTCAGCTGGCGAAGACGATTTTGAAAATCGCAGGACACTCATGGAAACCAAGACGACCATTTGAAATCCATGGTCAGCTGGCGAAGACGATTTTGAAAATCGCAGAGAAGTCAAAGAGCTTGGAAGGTTGATCAAAATGTTTGTGTCTCCTCTTGCTTTTCCCATTGACGATATTAAGATTTGTCACGTTGGGAGTTTTGAGAAGCTTTTTACGGCGGCGTTTATCTGCTGTTAAGGGCTTGTCGGTTTTGAAAACCGAAAACCCAACCGAAAGAAAAGGAAAGGCAGGAAAGAAAAATGGCGAGCAAGAACACGAAGAAGCGTTACATTCAGAGCAACGGACCGGTGACCGTGTGCAAGGGCGCGTCGCGGCTCATCAAGGTGACGAAGGACCACCCGGCCGCACTGGCCATCGAGCTGAACGAGAAGATGGGTGGCAAGTCGCGGGTGACCGGCTACGGTGTGCGGCTGGCGGACAAGGACGGCTTCGTCTACGCGGTCATCAAGGGTGTGACGAAGGACAAGACGGCGTTCGGCGTCTACCACAGCAACTACCGGAGCGCGAAGGAGCGCTACGAGACGCTGGCCAGCAACATCCGGCAGGATCGGAAGGGCAGCCCACTGGCTCTCGTGGACGACATCGACCGCGACCGGGTGAGCGAGGCGCTGCTCCAGAAGATCCACACCTTGGCTTCCGAGGGCGCGCAGGCCAAGGTCGCGGCACGGGCGGAGAAGCGCGCGGCGAAGCAGGCCAAGAAGGCGCCGAAGGCCAAGAAGACGGCGCGCAAGGCGATCCCCGCGCAGGCTCCGGTGGAGCCCAAGCCGGAGGAGCAGCAGACGGCCGCCTCGGCCTAAATGCTGCAAAAGGAAACAGCCCAGAAGGGGCTGGTAGCCGGGAAGGTTACCACCCCCTTCTTTGTCTGGAGGTCATGTGGCAGAACCTCGTTTTCACGATGCTATCTCTTGGCTGAGTTTTGCCAAGGTTCATTCTTCTAAAGGGGCGAGGGAACTTGAGCTAGATTATGACATCCTGTTTGACGAGCCTATTTTTGAATTCGCTTACGTACAAGATACTGAACTTGGTGAGCTAGCTCAGATGAAGCAGGGGGAAATCAGGCGTGAAGCCAAAGCCCGTTATATCTGGGCTCTAGAGAATGGGAATGGAACTCCAGCTCAAATAAAGTTCCTCAAGAAGTTTGCAAGCAAGTTCAGCGAGGCCGCAGCTCTAGAAATCAAGACGAACTCCAATAGGAGTGCCTATCGTGAAGGATAATGAGCTGGAATTCAAGTTCCGGTTGAATCCCGAACACTTCGTGACAGTGCAGGAATTTGCGACTTTCTGTGAGGCCATTGGCTTCAAGCCCTACCACATCAGCAGGATGGGTGTTGTCTACAACGCTGCGCGACGTTTTGGATACAAGGTCAAGGCTACTGAATGTCTGACCAATGAAAACAAAATCGGAGTTCATGTAGAGTTGTGGCGAATTGAAATTGAAGGTGGCCCTCAACGCCCGAATGTGAATTTGGAAGTGGTCGGTGAGCCAATCCATGATCACTGGGCGAAACTGGCTTATTATTCGCTCAACGTTGAGCAGTTTGTCTTCGGTCACGAGGAGCTGATTGAGGATTTGCGTTTGGCCTGGGAAGCAGTCTGTCGGAGACGGCAGGAATGCGCCTTGAAGTCAAACGGCTGAGAAAAGCATCAATCGTAGGGCGGCGCTGCTCGCAGAACATATTTATTCTGATAAGGATGTTGCCAGATTAGCTGAACTCAAGATAGAGAAGCATCGGAAGTTTCTCCTCGACGGCCAACCTCGGACGTTCCGAAATAGTCCTAGATGGACCAAGGCCAGATAGCTTTACGGGCGCTGGCTTCTGCTGTTTAACTAGGGTGGACCTGCAAGCGCTTAAAGAGCGGCGAATAGAAATCGCAGCCGATGGACGTGAGATTGGGGTTTCCAAGGGCGAATTCTTTATCCGCTTTCCGATGGTCGAGTGGGGCATTGCCAGCTTGGTTCGTTCCATTCCCGGGGCAAGGACACAAGCCAGGAAGCTCCAGTGGGTCGTTCCGCCTTGTCTGACCAGTATTGAGCCGCTCGTCAAGCTCGTCTTTGGACACCAGTTTTACATTTCGGCGGATGCTATCCAGCTCATCGAGGAAGTGAGTAAGCTTCCGCTCGACAAGATTCAGGCTTCCTATGCGACGACGGCTGAGGTTGAGGTCCAAGGGTTGGCTCGGTCCTTGCGGCCTTTCCAGAGGGCAGGGGTCGCTTACGCTGCTCGGGTCGGCCGGTGCTTCATTGCGGACGAAATGGGGCTTGGCAAGACTGTGCAAGCGATTGCGACGGTACATTACCGTCAGGCGTATCCAAGCTTGATTGTCTGTCCTGCCAGTCTTAAGCTCAACTGGTTGAAGGAGTGGAACGGCTGGGTTCCGGAGAAGCGCGTGGTCGTCCTGAATTCTAAGTTGGATATCGCTGACAATGACGTCGTGATTGTCAACTATGACGTCCTCGGGAAGTATGCAGATATCCTGGCTTGCTGGGGCTTCCGGTCTGTCGTGTTCGATGAGAGTCACCTCATCAAGAATCCGGGAGCCATTCGCACGCAGGCCAGTTTGAAGATTGTTTCTGGTTGTGAGCTCCGGCTTCTTTTGTCCGGAACGCCAATTCTCAATCGGCCGACAGAGTTGGAGAGCCAGCTGCGCATCTTGGATCGCCTCGAAGACATCCCGGCTTCAATGTTGCAAATCAGCCAAAGTAATCCCAAGGAAGCCGAGGCCAGGCTCAAGGTTTTGAACGAGAAACTGCGCGCGACTTGCTTCATTCGGCGCAACAAGGCAGAAGTCTTGACTGAGCTTCCGCCGAAGCAGCGGACCATTATTCCGGTTGAGATTGACAATAGACTTGAGTACAACATGGCGAAAGTTAGCCTGGTTGCTTGGCTCCGAAAGCAGTTTGCTCTTCCGGTCATGGTCAAGGCACAGTATGCGGAACAGTTGGTCCGCATTGGAGCTCTAAAGAAGCTGGCGGCAGAGGGCAAGCTCAAGGCAGCGATGGAGTGGATCCAGAACTTCCTGGAGTCTGGTGAGAAGCTCATCGTCTTTGCGCATCATCACAATATCATCAACAAGATTCTGGAGGCTTTTCCTGGGTCAGTTGCAATCCATGGAGACATGGAAGCCCTTGACCGGCAAGCGTCTGTTGAGAAGTTCCAGACTGACCCGAAGACCAGACTAATTGTCTGCAGTCTTCAAGCAGCCGGTGTCGGTCATACGTTGACAGCTTCTTCAAACGTCCTGTTCTTGGAACTCGGCTGGCATTCGGCGATTCATGACCAGGCAGAGGACCGGGCTCATCGTATCGGCCAGACTAATCCAGTGACGGCTTGGTACTTGTTCGGCGAGAATACGATTGACCAGTGGAATTGGAATCTCATCGAGAGCAAACGGGCTGTTTCCAGAGCCCTGGTTGACGGCGAGGGGAGTGGCTCGTTCAACGACGACATGATTCCGGAGGAGTTTCTCAGGCAGCTCATTGAAGAAGGAGAACAAAAATGATCCCCCCAGACCTCAAACGTTGTCAAGCTGAGGTTACGAGCTATCCGAGCTTCATGCAACTCGGTGGCACAAAGACGACCGAGCGCTGCAAGAACAAGCCGACGCATATCGCCATCGAGCCTCCGCGTCCGGATGGAAAGATTCAAGGCTCGATGGCTCTGTGTGGTAGCTGTCTGGCGGTCTGCTCAAAGCAGATGCCAGGCGTAACGTTTGAACTCATCAAGCGCTAACATGTCCTGTCCATGCTGCAAATCAGCAATCTGTTGCAAGCTGGATTGCCCTAATGCTCTGTGGAACTTCGGCAAGTACACGCGAGTCTCCAAGCTGATTTTGGTTCTGCGCTTGGTTCGGTGGAAGAAAAGTCTCGGTGTTCCTTATGTTACTCGAGAGGAGCTCCGTTACTATCTCTGAGATGAACGAGCCTTACTCAGGATGGTCATCGCGAAATCGGCTTCATTGTCGATTGGATCGGAAGTATTTTCGGAGAATTCTTCAATCTCTTTGATCGCCACCATTTCGCTGACGACACCAGCAAACACATTTCTATAGGTCACTTTTGCACTTTCTGAAAGTTCTGCAAAGATGGCTTTTTTCAAAAGGCTATAGTTTCTAATACTTAGATGCCCATCGCGAACCATTTTCTTAGCGAATGTGAAACCTTCTTCATTCAAGACCGGAAGACCAATATTTGGTCTTCCGTTCACCAAGAAGTTATTTTGTTCGTCAGTTAGAAATGACTGACTATCTCTAAAGAACGAACTAACGGAGTTCACCAGCTTCTTTTTCAATTCAATGTTCTGTGTTTCTTCAGCATTTGGTGAACTTTTCGGAGAGTTCACCAGAGCGTTCACCAGGTGAACTACGTTACCCTGCGTTACCCTGCGTTCACCAGGTGCGTTCACCTTTGCGTTACCCAAGCGTTTGCGCCTACGAAAGTTGGCGCAAGCATTCTTGTTTGGACAATTTTCTCTTCCACACTTTTGGCAGGTCATGATAAGACATATTACAACAGGTGACAACTCTCAGATGATCGAGGTTTTATTGTCCGTACTTTCCGGTGTTTATGTCTTATGAAGCCTAAACTCAGTCTACGGTGGGGAACTTACGAGCCCCTTGAGTCTTTGCTCAAGCGAGCCTTGAAGCAGGGTCGTGAGTTAGGGATGTCTAAGAAGGTTCTTGACAAGTTGGCCGAGGACTTTCTCGCTGCGCCCGACGCAGCGAAAGCTATACGTGTCATCGGTTCAGTGTTCCAACTGGTGCTGTACGACGAGCAGGCAGAATAGATTTTTGTCTGCCCTGCTTCTACTGTTTAGTTTTTATGAACCAGACCACCAACGAGAAGGAGTTCATGGCCAGGATTTCCGGTAAGCCTGGTTTTCATGAATGGCGTGCCGTTTATTCTTCCCTAGCCAGTCCTCTCAATCACGTCTTTCCGCCTTTTTGGCACCCCGCTCATTTCACTTCCCTATGTGGGCGACAAGTCCATGCTCTCAACGGAGAAGTGAATGGAGGACCCTACTGTTCGGATTGCAAGACACGGCTCCCGGAAGCAGAAGAGGAAGCTGCTAAGAAGGAGAAGCTCACTCTTGAGCGGGAAGAACCTCAGCGACAGAAGTTGATTTCCCAGATAACTGTCAAACTGCCACAGCTCAGTGTCAGCCAATTGCGATACATCCTGAAGGAAGTCAATTTGGTTGACAAGCCGTAGATTTTTGTCTGCCACGTTTCTAGTGTTAAGGGCTTAGAGAAGTTTGCTCGGTTGCGAACCGAGACAAGGAGAAGGCCAAATGGTTCCGCAGAGTCTCGAAGACCAGAAGAAGGCAAGCGAGAAGCTTCCGTTGCTGGGTCATTTGACCTGGTGGTCGGTCCATCAAGTCAGGATCACGCATGAGGACCTCAAGCAGAAGTTCGAGACCGCTGGCCTTCCGGTCGAGTGGCTGATTGACGAGCCAGAGAAGGAGTCGGCGTTCCTCCGCGCGTGTCACGAGGCCCCGGGGCTCCACAACAGCGACAAGAAGAACCGGCTGCTCGTGCGGCAGATTCTCAAGTCGGTCGAGCGCTTCGTCTTCGGTGTGGTGAACGAGAGCATCGACCAGGCGAAGGAAGGCTTGGATTACAACTATGCCTGCAAGATCACCTTCGACCGCAAGACGGCTTCCATCACCAGCACGAACGACGACCACCCGGCCGTCAAGCTCGTGCGGCAGATGACCGACCACTACGCCAAGTTCCACGACTCGGGTGTCTTCCGGACGCAGATTCTCATCTGCCTCGAGAAGCTCCAGAAGTTGAACCTGCGCGACCGAGGCGGCGTCTACTTCATCCCACAGCAGTACGAGGAGATTCTTGGAAAGCTGGAGGGTCTGGTCAACTCGACGGGTGACAGCCGTATGTTCACCATGCCACAGATTGACGTCATCAAGTCCCGCGAGGCCATGGTCGACGTCTTTCTCTCTGACTTCGAGTCCGAAGTCCAGGCATACAAGAACGAGCTCGAAGCCTTCGAGAAGAAGGGCGATTCGGTGCGTGACTCCACCTTGGAGAAGCGCATCGAGATCTACCAGGCGCTCCGTAAGAAGGTGGAGCTCTACTCGGAGCTGCTCCAGTTCGAGCCGAAGGAAGTCAAGGAGAAGATCGGTCAGCTCGAGAGCAACCTCTCCAAGATCAAGTTCGGTCGCAAGGTGCGGTTGCAGGGTACGGAAGCTGAAGCGGTTGCTGCCAACGAGTAGATTGTGCCTAGTCATGGATAGCGAAATGCGAGAGCGCCTCAAGACACGGTTGAATGGCTGTAAGCCATGTCTTGAGGACGCTGGCGTGCACACCTGCCTGGAAGCTAAGTTGGCTTGTCCACATGGCTATCTGGCGAGGAATTCCAACGGGGAGGTTATTTACCCTGTTGACTCTGACTGCGAGGTTTGTCGACCGTCGTGACCAAGTACAAGGCCAAACTTTTTGGACTGCATTCGAACGACGTGCTTGGTGGCTTGGGTCGTCTAGTGTTCCTGGAACAGAACGACAAGGCAGCGATGAAGATTGCTACGAAGTTCAAAGAGGGAAAACTTTTGCCGAAGCGGCTCAAGGTTTTGGAGCATAGCCCTCTTATTCCTGGACAATACAGCAAGGTCGAATTGGAACTCTCCAAGGTGCTGATATGAGCAGCTACTTCGACGAACTTGATAGTCGTGTTTTCAGCCTAGCTCGTGAACTTGGTGACGCACGACTGACCGAGGATGGCTTCGTCAAGGCTGTGGCAGATCTTGAGGATGGAGTAATCAAGACCGTTCGCCTCGCGACTGGCGACCGTGAATTTCCCTCTGACCTACGTGAGAAGATCAACACGCTCATTGCTGTTCATGGTTTGGTCGAGGCTCCTTCGCTGCGCGAGAAGCTTGGGCAATACAAGGAAGACGCTGACAGCTTCGACGACATGAAGCGCGCGCTCTCGACGACTTTGAACAGCTCAAGCCACAGAGCAAGAAGAGCAAGGCACTGCTCAAGAAACTGTGGATTGCCTTCAACCAGTATTGTGACGCGCAAGAGAATGATTTCCAAAAGGATCTCTTTTCATGAAGCTTTCAACAGAGCAGTTGCGGCCTCACATTGCTCGCGCAGCGAAGACCAGCTTTCCTGGGCAGTGGGAACTCCACAGCCCGAAGGTATGGAAGCGCACCAAGAAGGCTAAGGATGCTAGCAGCAACTGGGTGAGGATTTTTGTCAGCGGTACCTATGAAGCTGCTGTTGTAACGGATCCGACAGATACAGCGATCCAATCAATCAAAGTCGAAAAGGCTGGCGTTCCACAATACGTCCTTCCAGAGAAGAAGCAGCCTGTCGGCAAGCTCAAGCGGAAGTACGACACGCTGACGAAGGAAGAGGTCCGCAAACTCTTGCTCGAAGCCGGCTGTGAGAGCCCTCACAAATTTGTCGAATTTTGCAAGGAGGGTGGAAGTGAAGGCGACGGCTATTTTGATGAGGATGAGCCCGAGCTGCCTCCAGACGAGAAACCCATCGCTGGCTACGGTCGCAAGCTGAAAATGGAGGATTGACAATGCACAGTCTACACATCATCAAGATAACGATTGATCTTGTTGAATACGAGACCTGCATTGAACGGTTCACGAATGACAGCGTTGGCGTCATGATTCGTCCTCTGGAGTGGGAGGCGAAGAGAAACATTCCGGCTTTGGATGTGCGGGTTGCTGGTCGTCCGGAGACTCTTTGTCATGCCCAGGCGCGGAAAGTGCCTGTGGTTGGTGACCCGTTCGAGCGTGCTCTCTATGAAGCTAGAGGATATGCCCGCCAGATGAAGAAAGCTGAGCTCTTCGAGAAGTATCCGCCTGTTCAGAATCTTGATACGGTGCTTGCCAATCTCTATGATCTTTTCCCTCAGGGAGAATTCCCCCAAGGGAAATTGCGTTCAAGCACTTACTTGCTTCGGGTTGTTGAGCAGCTGACCCAAGAGAAGGCCGGACGTTTTTTCTTCAGAGGGCCAGTGGATGACTTGCTCATTCGCTTTGAGCGGTTGTGTGACTCTTACCGCGTTGGAGATATGGGTGCAACTGAAACCGTGAGTCACATCTGTGACCTTCTCAAAGTTAAGTGGGAACAACTCTGGCCAAAGCAGGTTTCAATATGAGCTTCGCCCTTGGACAACGATTGAAGCTTCTTCGTGAGCATTGGAAGCTTTCCATTCCCGAAGTTGTCGATCGGGCAGCGTTGGTCCGGCCTGACCTCCCGAACGCTCCCGATCGTGAACAGTTGATTCACGAGCTAGAAGTCTTGGAGGCTGGCGGCCCTGGTCGTATTTCCGTGAGTGATCTTTTGAAGCTCGCGCGGCTTTTTCGTGTCAGGATGACCGACCTCCACACCGACAATTTCAATCTGCAGCAGGCTCTCATCCCTGTTCGTGAGCCTCGTGCGTTGTCGGGTGAGGAAGTTAAGTTCATTCGTAACTTCTTTGAGATCTTCTTCCGCGCGGACGGTTACGGCGACAATTATTCCACTGTTGGAGTCATCGACTAAAGCGGTTCTGATGATCTGTCTGGAGGCTCTCTATGCCGCCGGCTATCACGAAGAGGACGAGCTGGTTCCATTCGGTCTCGATCGCCGACTTGGTGGTGAGGTTCCTGAAGAAGCTGTTGTTCTTACAGAAGCTGACGAACAGCACCTTCGTTCGAAAATGATGAGGCTAGTGAAATGAACTTGAAAGTTGGGGACCACGTCCTCGTCGTTACCTACCCGAAATGTTCGAGGAACAGGAAGCTTCTTAGCGATAAGGTTCACACTGTCGTCGAAGTGCTTGACCAGAAAGCTTATCCGGGCGGTGTGACCATCGCGCCAGCGGTTGACCTCTTCACTCATTGGAATGAAGATTCTCTCATTCGTGTGCGCTCATGACACAAGTTCAACTCAAGAAAGCTGTCAAAGAATGGCTTGAAGCGGGCCATCTCAAATACCAGCGACGTGGGATGGTTGAGCATCCGATGAATCCAGACATGAGGCAAGAAGCCTTGGCTGTGTGCCTCATGCTTGAATTGGCTGATGCCTTTGGTATGAAGCCGCGCAAGCCAGCCGATTACACAGGCTGGACACGTGACAATCTTTGGGTCAAGTTCGAGAAGGCGGAGATTCCACTCAAGAAAGGTTTTAAGTCTGTGGAACGCCTATGACTTGGGAAGCCAAAACTCCGTGGCTCTTTGTCCAGAAGCCCAAGCGTGCTTATCTTGGAACGCTTGAGAGGTTGGAGGGTACGAAGGATTGGTGGATGGAGGCGAAGATTGACGGTTGGCGGTGCTTGGTCCGTTTCGACGGCCAGCGCGAGCCGACGCTCTGGACACGCCAGGGTAACAAGCTCCAGATGCCACGAAATCTTTGGCCTCAATTACAGCAGCTAGCGAAGCGGGTCAAGCCATACACTGTATTTGATTCAGAGATTTACAACCCACAGAAGCGCGGCAATTGGGTTCAGCATCCAGAGGTTCTTTGCAAGCTTGAATTGTTCGACGTCCTCTACGAGAATGGCCTCTATGCTGGTCTGGTTCCGCAGATCAATCGTCGTCTCCTGCTTGAAAAACTCGTAGAGCAGAGTGAGGATATTCGGTTGGCGAGAATGCTTGAGGTCTCTAAGGTCAATTGGGCTGATATTTGGTACCTTGCAACCAAGACGCCATTCATTACTGGGACTGCACGGCCTCCCTCCAATTGGACGAACGGTTTCATTCACGGTTGTGTTTTCAAGCAATTGGCCGGGAAGCGAGAGGACAGTAATCGTGGAGCGAGCAAGGAAGTACTCGCTTGGATGAAGATAACAATTCCCTCTCAGAAAGTGTGGATGCCTAATGGGTGAATCTGTCGTTCCAGGGACCAAGTTCATCTATTTCAAGGAACTATCACCTATTCGTGTGCTCGCTGAGCAGGGCATTACCAAAAGTAAGCCAAAACTATACTATAATCGGGGTGGGCCACTCTATCGCGTTCTTGTTGATGAGTCTTACGCCAACGTCATCAATTTCTTGAAGTATCTTTGTCGTGATTTGTCTTCGATTGCGGTTTCTTCTCATCATACTAAAGAGGCTAGCCCTGATTTTGACCACAATCTTGGTTATCTAGTCAAGGCGATTGAGAAAAGCAAAGAGAAGGATGTCTTCTTCAAAAATTTTGAACGGCTGTTCTCCATGTGCGTAGACAAGTATGAGGAACGTGCTGAAGAGGCCTGGTCATATTTCTTCAAGCCTGGTCTTGATGAAAGGCTTGTCATGGCTATTGCTTCAACTGTCTTTCAAGGTTTCATTGTTCTACGACAGGTGGTCAGTTCATTCAGCCCGCTCATTTGTCATTGCATTGTTTGGGATAACGGAGAACCATCGGCCTGTTGTCTATACCGATCTTCGTACAAGCCGAATTATAGTAGTGAGCTCGAATTCGAAATGCGCGTTGGCACGGCTCCGCTTTGTTGGCGCGAAGCGGTACTAATGCTTGGGCAACTGAAGACGTTGACGAGCTTCAACGTCCTCCCATTATCGTTGTGAGTAGCCAAGTTGGCGCAATCGCAATAGGGCACCGGCTGAGCCAGCGGTAATTGCCCTTTGGATGTGGTGACGGTGGTAGGATGACACCACCGCCCTCGGGTAGTAGGCTGAGCCCCCGGTATCTTGTTTGCCCAAGGTGAATCGAGAAATCAGGCACCAATGTGAAGAAATAGTGCCGGCCACCTGAACCTGTCTCACTGGTCAATGTTTCCAATTTGTCGTGACACGCTTCTAGTTGGTTGAGAGTTTCCAACCCATTGATTCTTTCGTTGATGTCGACGTCTAGCACGAAATGATTCTGGCCTATTTTGTGTCCAATCGAAGCAGATGGATAGGCTGTCCACCAACTGATGATTTGTTTAGCATAGGTTGTAGCTTCAGCTCGTCCACCCCAGAGTAGGGGAGTTTGTCCAGATTCGCTGGATAAAGCTCGAAGCCTTCGGCGGCTAGTTCAAGAGCCGCTTCTAAGAGCGTCATCGACTGTCAAGCTCTTGGCTAAACTCTGGTCGTGACTTGATTGGTACCTAGATGATTTGCTATCTGTTCTAGCAGACTACGACGAGAAGTAAGCACGAGCCAGCCGCCTGAGTTCATTGACCTTGTGAGCGACGAGCGATGAGGCCCTCGGGTTTTTGAGAGGGGTGTTGTTTTTCTTCAAGCCACCAGAGGTAACTTCGGCGATGTCTGCGAGGTTGTACTCCTGGAGTAGAAGAAGGAAGATATCCTTCAACCCTGGGTTCTTCTTGCTCTTCATTTCTACGAAGTGAAGGAGTTCAGCGAACATCACTTGGAACTGAATGTTTTCTTCGTTGTTTCGAAGATCAGCAATCTCAAGCTTGTCGTAGGTGTTGTTCGGTGTGCCCCCGAGGAGTTCTTCCAAGGACAGCTCATTCCGGTTGTTCCCGGGCAAGGCAAGCCCGGGACGTACGGTGCTCCCCTTGACGAAGATTTTATAGGCGTTTTTGATGCAATACGACAAGAACGAGAGGAATTGCTTCTCAGTCTTGAAGGTGTAGTGCGTAGTATGGAAGGCGTACTTCTTTTCGTGCCAGTCCATCAAGAAGGTCTGGTAATAATCCTTGGTGTTCTCGACGTTCTTCGAAAGGTTGTAGAAGACCTTCTTTATGTACCTGCCATACTTCTTTTCCAGTGTCTCGACATCCGGAATTTGAAACATTTTACCCCTCATAGGCAATGTGGTTAATGTGTCAGGCTGCCTGATATTCTCTGCGTGTTTCTTTGATGTGACGGTAAAGGTGTTCGCTAGTTTCTGGCTCTAGTCCCAGCCATTCCCCGGCTTCCTTTTTGTTATGGCCTTCGGTTAGCAGTTGGTAGTAAGAACGGGCGAGTTCTGTTGCTTTTTGCATGGTGAACTGGAATTCGTCCACCGTTTTCTCATACGGTACAGTGAAAGCTTCTTGATTATCTTCGAGCGGTACCTCCTTCGATTTGTTCTTCTTTTGGAAAAGATTCAGATAGGTCGTTCTCAGTTTGTAGAAGATGTAGGTAGTCGGACCACCACGCGAGGGGTCATAGTCCTCGGTGACAAGCATGTTGAGTGCCGTGTTCTGGAGGACGTCGTCTACGTTGATGAAACGGCAATCGAACTTAGATTGAAGGATGCGACGCATATCCTCATAGTAGCGAGCGACGTCGAAGCGCATTTAGAGACTCCGAGCAATTGAGTAGTTCAGAAATAAGACGTAGGGTGCCACTATACTCCCTCTAACAGTTCAAGACAAGCGAAAGTAAAAAAGAAGTTGTTGATAGGTTGTAAACCACTTACCAGTCTTTAGCTTTCACGATTCGATTCTGACATACGAATAGTCTTTTAATTCTGGCTTCTTTTCAATCATGAGGAGCCATATGAAGAACTCTATCCTCGTAGCTCTTGTACTTTCCTTCTCTCTTAAGGCTTTTGCTCAGGCCACTCCTGATGCGGGACCTCTTCCTGCTCCAGCTGTCAGTTCGGATGACGGTTGGCATAGTGGACCGACCCTTCCCATCGTTGAGTACCGACTAGCCCAGCCTATGGGTGGTGGGGGAGCGGTGACCGCCCTCGCGGCTGGCGCTGGGTACCAGCTTGAGCACAGTTGGTTTCCGACATCCATAGATGGAAAGGACTTTGACTGGCTTTCTGTTGGTCTTGCTTTGTTCATCTCTGGAAGTTCTGCACAGGGAATGCCCATCGTCGATGGTTCAATTGCCCTTGAAGTTGGCATACTGAATCTCGTTCAGCTGGGCTTCGGAATTGACTTACTCCAAGACTTTGGTGGGACCACGACCGGCGTTTTCGTTGGCAACGTCGGCAAGCAGAACCTCTTTTTCCTCCTTGCTGTGCACTTCGATATCGCTGGTGGGCCGTATTCGCCGCCTGTCGGGATAGAGCAGGGTGCCAAGGGTCTGCCGAGAGGCGGAGAGTTGGATTTCTAACATTAGCAGCTTGGCCCTGTAAAGGAGCTTCCCGATGCGCCAGCATTTCCATTTCTTTACACCCCGTATTAAGGCGACTTCAACGCAGCATCGCTATCTTGTCAAGCCGACGCCCCCTACCCACCCGCTGGTTTTGCGGTCGAAGCTTCTTCGCGTGGCTGGGCCGACTGGCTTGCCTCCTGCTTGGGATTTGCGGTCATATGACATGCCCCCTCGTGACCAGGGTGCCGAGGGCTCTTGCACTGGCTTTGGAGGAACTGGTTGGCGCGAATGCAACCACAACGTAGCGATGAATAATGTGCAGGCGGGTCAGTCTGCACCCCCGGCTATCCAGAAGATTGGCTTCCGCCTCTCGCCTGCATTTTTGTACTACGAAGAGCGACTTGCGGAGGGTGACCCAAATTCGGACAATGGCGCCATGATTGCTGACACTATGGCGACAATGGAAGCTCATGGCGTTTGCCCGGAAGATTCAATGCCGTATGTTGCGGGACAATTTGCAGTTGCTCCATCGAATCAATCCTTGATGGAGGCTGTTGATTTTCGTATCGGTGTCCCCAGTCGCGTCGATATGTCTAATCAGAATAACCCAATGGCTGTCATTTCGGCAAACCGACCGATCCTTATTGCTATTCAAGTTTACCAGAGTTTCGAGGATGGTCCGAACCCAGCAGGTCTGTTGCCGGTTCCAGATACTTCAAAAGAAGGTTTCCTCGGCGGGCATTGTATTTATATTTCTGCCTACGATAATGAAGGATTCTGGATTAAGAACAGCTGGGGAACTGGCTGGGGCGTCGGTGGGTACGCCAAAGCTCCATGGGCATATCTACAATTTGTGGATGACGCTTGGACAGCGGCGCCTATCATTGGCACTTGTCCTTAATCCTTCAGGCTTTTTAGAAACATGAAGGCCTGTTGTTAAGGCCTACGTGGAAGCAATAGGTACAGGCCTGTCTGCTCAACTCGACCGCGAGCTGGCCAAAGAGGCGATAGTTTTTTTCGCCAAACAGTTTTGCAGTCTGCTGCTACGTGGTCCGACGACCAGGGCGTACAAAAGGGCTGTTTCGGTCCTTGGGCGTATTCGACATGAGGCCAAGGGGTGGCAGTCTAAGTCAATAGAACTCCAGAACGAGTACAAGCTCTTCAAGGTCTACGGGACTTGCATGGAACTTATTCTCGCTCGCCGTTTGCCGCGAGAAGAGGCTGTGGCTTATGTTCTTCGGCATTGGGCTAGACTCAGAGGTTATCTACGCGAGTTAATCCCAGATGAAGAGAAGGCTCTAAAGGATATTTATGAAATCCTTTCCAGTGACCGTTTTAGTCTGCTCGTTTCCTCTTGTTAAGGACGTATGGGACCCAGTTCCACTAAGGAGCGTAATCCTTGAAATACACGGAAGAGGAAGAGGAAGTTTCACTCCGTATCCAGTCTGGTCAGACCGGACAGAAGCTCGCTGATTTGGCATTCGGCTTGCTTGCCGTTGCTTTCGTTCTCACTCTTTGTTTTAGTGAGAACGTCACCTTCATCAAGGTGATGCCTGTCGTGGGCAGCATCATCGCCTATCTGGTCGTTCACTCATTGCCCACAGACCCCTTCAAGGGATGAGACGAAAACGCTCAAACGACCTAGCAGGGAACTTTCGCGCTCCTTCAATCTGCTTGAAGAGCGTCATGGAGCTGGAGCGCAATGATCCAGACCTGACTGCCTATGGAGAGGCTAGACGGAAGAACAACCAACAGGAAATGGCTCGCCTGGCACCGATTCTCAAAAAGAGATACGGCAAACGTCTCTTGCCATTGTTGAGTGCGCTCTAGACCAACTTCTGCTTTAGACGATGAAGCAGGCCAGGCTTCTTGCCCTTGAAGAACTTTTCCTCTGCTTCATCGGAGGGGTGCTTCTTTTTCTTGAAGATGGCCTCTTCACTTGTTTCTTGCTTGGCCTGTTCCACAAAGCTCTTGAGCTTCTTGTGAAGGGATTCTAGCTCTGCGGAGAACTGGTGAACCTTGCGAGCATCGCGTTCCAAACCATCTTCAGAGTATTCGGTGTATGCGCGATCAAGAGCCTTGATTACATGAGGGAGCCCAGATTCGGCGAGCCGCAAATAATCCTTGGCTTCGTTGTAGTCCGCTGTCTTAATGAGCGCAGAGGCAAGCTTGTCGATTTCAGCTGCCAGCGCGGTCTGCCCGAGTTTTTCAAGTTCTGTGGCGACTTCGTCTAATTCGTGAACAGAGCTCAAAATCTTCTTAGAAGTCATAAGGATTCCTTATGTTTATCTGCTGGCTTATGTTTATCTGCTGGCTTATTAAAAGATCATGTGTTATGCTTTCGTGCGGTTTCGTTCCTTTTGTAGCTAAGGTAGAACCAATTACCTGAAGATTGAGGATTCCTTATGTTTATCTGCTGGCTTATGTTTATCTGCTGGCTTATTAAAAGATCATGTGTTATGCTTTCGTGCGGTTTCGTTCCTTTTGTAGCTAAGGTAGAACCAATTACCTGAAGATTGAGGCTTTAGTTGTTCTCTGTCAATTCTCAGAATCTAGGAAGAAAGATGACGGCATTGGAAAGCGAAATTGAAACAGAGCCATTGGAAGACAAAGAACTCTTGATCGAGGTATGCAAGGCATTAGTTGATGAGCCTCAAAAAATTCATATCGAAGAGCTGAATAAGGATACTCCTTATTCCATCCTCCTCATTTTTGCGGCACCGGAGGATAGAGGAAAGCTCATTGGAATGAAGGGTGAGACAATACGTCTCATTCGGGAAATCTTCTCGCGTATTGCCGCTCGAGAGAACCGAAGGATTTTCATTGAAGTCTCGGATCCTAAAAGGATGCCTACATTTCCGAGAATAATGGAGCGCATCATGAATCCTTCTTCTGAAATAGACACCGACGAGAACGATGAAGCAATAGAACGTTCGGTTGAAGATTGAGGTTTTAGGCCGGTCACTTTCTGTTGTTTAGTGTCTAAGGAGAGTGGCTATGAACCTGACGCAACGCGCTGTCTACGGCTTTCTTTATTTGGCCTTCGGGTTCGTGATTTGTTTCGCCCTTGTATTTGCGGCGATTCTTCATCCACAAACCGCTCTCGGTGTCATTGGCATTTTTGTCTGGGACATGATGAAACTCATCGTTTCTATTCCAGTTGTCATTGCTGATATGGTCTTGACTATCTTCAAGAACAGTTTGGTTTAGGGACGTGGCAGACTTGGTGCAGCAACTTAGAGAGGAGCTTGCCAAGCTCGAACCAGGCGAACCTATCTCCATCACTAAGTTCAAGGAGAAGTTTCCGGCCTTCCATCCCGGCGAACTTCGGCGATTGATCATTGACCAGAAGGACTTGGCAGGAGTCTTGGGGGCCGAACTTTGCCGTCTCGGCGAGGTTCGTCGTGTGGCGACTACAGATAACTTCCGGAAATATCTGGAAGAGCTGCCACCTGGTGCTCGGCTCAATTACTTCGACATCCGCCGAACCTATGGCTATGACCTTGAGAGATTTGAACGAACGATGATTGAAAACCATGACCTCATCGAATGGTTGGGTCGTGGGCAGTTTGCAAGGCGCGGGGGCGGTGCTAAACTCACGGAGACCGTAGTTAAGCGTGAGCGCCTGGAGTACACGAGTGAGTTCGAGAAACCTGGCGAGGGAAAGGTTCAGAAGCTCTGTGCCTTGTGCAAAGGCAGTGGTAAAATGATTCTGAATCGCTCTTCGACCGGCTTTTGTGACTGTAAGTATTGTCATGGAAACGGTTGGTATTGGGGTCTCCCCGATGAAATCAAGCCAACGAAAGAAATTGTTGACCTCGATTCTGGGTTAGCTGGCAAGGCTGAAAATTAAAGATTTGAAGTCCCAAATTGTTTGGTCTATTCGGGACTTAACTGTTCCTGAGGAGCTGGCTATGACGACGTGTTTTGTTTGCCGTCTGCGACTTCATCGTTTCATCGATTGCAAACATCTATTTTGCAGTTGCGATCATAACATGTGTGTAGCTCAGCGTCTTGTCAAACGGAGCCAAAAAGTTTTCAGAGAAGCCAGAAAATCACCAAACGGTGCCAAGCAGGCCTTCCTTTTGGCGTATTTGCAACAGCAACGAAATGAACTTGCAATTCTGAAGAATTGAGAAGACCCGCTCTATAATCTATTAATCCTTCGGTCTCTTCGGAACCTCTTTAGGATCCGGAGATTACCGATGGCTCTAGCAACTTCTCTCGCTGCTACTTATCCGAACCAGGATGCCTTTATCGGAAATGGTTCGACTGTTTATTCCCCACCTAGCATCGATAACCTCCTAGTCTCGGCTGGCTGGACACGTCAAAACATCATCTCTTCGGCACCTGGTGCCGAAAACATTGTTTATTTCAGTACAGGTGAAAGCGGAACTGAAGCCTTTTACCTCCAAGTTCAGGCGACAGCAGCGACCACAACGCAACTCTCCAACTATACTTTCTTCCCGCCTACCGGAACGCTGGGGTACAACGGATATTCAACGACCGGAACCGTAACGGTTACGACGGGTGTTTCCAGTTACATCGCCTGGATTGTCGCTGATAAGAATGGCCTTGCCATTGCGACTAAGGTTAGTGGAACTTACTATCTTGCATCTTCGTACGGTCTTTTCCGTCTTGAAAATGCAGGTATCTCCGGCAAGACCTACACAACTGCTGCGTCCACAAACCTGACCGGCAACACGCCAGCGACTATTAACGTCGCAGCGTATACTAACATCACAGTTGGTCAGAAGCTCTTTATCAGTGACGCTGTTGGGGTCGGGGCAGCGACAGCAGGCACGGGTGGCTCCGGTAACTTCATTCGCGCCACAGTGACGGCTTTGCCTAGTAATACACAGATCACCTTGACTCCTGACCCAGCCACGGGGAGCTTCACCTTTGCTCAGGGTGCACTCGTTGCCATTGACCCACAGCCGTTCGTGGTGAGTGCTAACAACGGTTATGCGTACCAAGCCTATAACCGGGGGACCCTACAGCTCTCGAACGTTGCTGGGGCGCCTGGCGCGGGCCAGACGTTTACGCAGACTTCCTTCGCCACCAGTACGCTTCTGCTTGAGGAGAGCATCCCACAAAACTTCTCGCTTACTCCTTCGGCCTATCTCACGACAAGTTCTGGTGCTGTCCAGGTTCTTGGTTATCATCCACGGCTTTTCGTTGGCACGACTAACCAGATCAGCCCGGAAGATACGGTTAGTGTCGGGACGGATAGCTACACTTGTTTCGGTAGTGGTAACTTCATCAAGACAACCAGCGTCACCTCCATCTAGTTGTGAAAATTGGCAGAAGTTGTTTGCTCTGCCTTTGTACCCCAACAGTAACAAGTTTTGAAAATCGCTTTGCTGCTCCCTTTTGTATTATCCCAGGCAGATGAGCGTTTTTACACCCACGGATTATAGTAAGATTGCGCAGGCGCTCTCAAAACTTAAAGAGCGCCTAGCCCAACAACTAAAGCGTGATTTGACGGAGCAATCACCAAATGAGCACCACGCGCGTCTTTTTATGGAGCTTTATCACGTGGTCAAGATGGAACATGAGTGTTTAATCCAAGCTAGAGACGTTGGAGGTTCGTTGTTAGGTCCATTGACGGTTAGAGCTTCGTTGCGCCCAGATCCAAATATTTCACGAGATCTTACGAACGTTGACGACGTTCCTGAGCCAAAGGAGTAATCGTGTTCCGTGTATTAGAGGGAGGAAAGCAATTTCATGGGATCAAGCTTTCTAAGAGAGAATCTCAATATCTCAAGCAAGCATATCAAAAAGATCTCGGACTTATCAATCAAGTGATGTTCGAAGATTCTAGGACGGTCTTGTCCTTGATGGAAAAGCGTATCCTTTTGCGCACTGAAGCAGGACTCAAGTTGCACGAGATGGCTAAAGAGGTCTTCATCTCTCGTGGGATTTTGGCAGATATGAGGCAAGCTGGATGAACTTTCGTCATGACATGCGGAAGTATCCTCGAGCTAAGAATAAGGCTGTCTCGGCCAAGCGTGTGCCCGTAGTCAAAGCTACCGAACCTGTCACGACACAACCGACTATCACCCAAGACCGTGCCTTGCTTCAACTTGTTCGTGAAGGCAAAATGGTTCAGGCTGAAACGATTTTAGCTCAAGTAGAGCATGAACTAGGACGCGTCTCTGATACAGCTAAGCAGCGTAAGGCCCGTAAGCTCCCCCCAAAACGCGAGAAGCCCAAAGAGATTCCAGAATCTATCCCAGCCGCCCCAATCGTCAGGGTGCCAGAACCAGAGGTAGATGAAGGTTTGAGTCATCTCCTGGACGAAATCCAAAGCAAATAATCTAGTTAAGCGTAGTGAGAATATGCCATTGGAACATTCTCCATTTGAGGCATATCTCCAGTACGGCGCCCTTGGTCTCACAATAGTTACCTTTGGTTTCATAATCTTTTTCCTTTGGCATGTTTATCAAAGGACCGTCAGGCAACTAAATCATATTCAAGAGATAAGGGTAAATGAAGCAAAGGAAGTTGTTGCTCATGTCACATTGATGGTAGAGCATTACAAAGATGCTCTTAATGCGAGCACTAACGCTATCAACAATCTGAAAGAAGTCATCCAGATTTTGGTGCGTGAGACACGTAAATGATTCTAGATGGAGGAATTTATGTCCTCTATAAGTCCTGACCCAGTGACGGAATCCTACCAGGAGAAATTTCAGGAAATCGAAAAGTGCTCGCAACTCAAAGAAACTTTGCTCACAGCATTTCAAGAATTGAATAATTTGTGTCGCTTGTATCTCATAAGAAACGGAAAGCAACGGCAATTGGAAATTGTCCGCAGAGTCAGTAAAGTCTAAAACAGTGACAGACCTCTTACTTATCATGGAGCGGATTCATTCCGCTCAAGTCAAGTTGCACACTTCCAACACCAATGAAGATAAGTATCTTCTTTTGTGTAAATTCTTCGAAGAGGCGGGGGAACTCGTTTCTGAATTTCTAAAGAAGCTCGGCAAAGCGACTAGAAAAGTGAGTGTGGAGGGGGCTCTTGAGGAAGAGGTCGCGGATGTTATTATTACAATCCTCCCCTTTGCCATGCATTTTGGCGTCTCGGCTGAAAAATTCGCTTCTATTCTAGAGGCAAAACTCCAAAAGTTTGAGCGACGCATACAAGATCAAGAATATCTGCAACAACAATCTGTCTAACTTCAGAACACGTCGCGTCTGTTTAGGATTGGAAATCTGGTAGCTGTTGTGAATGTACATGAAAAAGACGTTTAGAATTTCCGAGAATAATCCGTTCCCTGAAGAAACATATTTGGGGGTCATCCACCTGAATGCTCTCCGGGCGTCGGAACGACTTGGAAAGAATTTAGACGAGCATGAACTTGAGAAGCTTGTAAAAGTCCTCAAGACAAAAGATATTGTCAGCACTTCCAGAAATTCTTCAGACCTAGTGAAAATTTACATTCGCGAAGGCAAGAAGAAAAATGCCTTCGAGATTCTCAAAGAGGATTGAAATGCGCAATCAGTACATCAACTGGAAGAAGCAGGGTTATGACGATTTGCTTAGCAAGCTGTCATTACCAGCTCTTGCTAAGAAGATTAATCATGAGAATCCAGGCCGTGAAGTGACCGTCGAGGAGCTGGAACGGCGGAAGGTTTGGCTCTCCAACAAGAACGGCGGACCCAAGAAAGCAAAGCGTTCGTTGCTCAAACGAGCTCCAGAGGGCTCAAAGTTTAAGTATGAAGAAGTCATTGTAGATAATGCTGGTTTCATCACGCGCAATAATATCTCCTACTGTCTCGCTGATTTTTGTACGATGGTCGCCAAGGATAATTGGGAATTTGTTTCAACTTATCGTGCTCGTGATTACCAGAAGGCTATGTTCCGCTGCCCGCTATCCGAAGATGCGGTAGCCCTTTTCCCCAAAGAGAAGACAGCTTCGGTTGAAGAAAGCATTACGCCTCTTCTAGATTATCTCAAGAATCTAGATGCTGTGACAGAAACAACAAATGAGGTCGCTGCTACTTTCCTTCAAAAGGCAAAGTTACCCGGCTTCAATGCCACAGCGGCCAAGGATATCTTGTTTCGCCTCGTCTTCAAATCACTTTTCGTTCTTGCCCAAGATAATCTGATTACGGCTAAGCAGCAGCCGGAAGGCAAGAAGAGGACAACGGGGTGAGCAAGAAGCGCCAATTTTGAATTGACTGTCAAGCACCTTTCTGCTAACAGGCCGCTCCCTTTCTTCACAGCTGAGACACCTGCTCATAGTCCGGTTGGGAAACACGAGTTTATCATCTGGACAGATGGCTCTCAGACTTTTGATGGGGTGGAAGTTGTAAAGGATCTGAGACGGAAGAAAAAGTCTCAAACTGTTTAATCCTAATAGTCTTTTGAAGAAGATGACCTTTAATGGTTCGTTCTTATCTTCTTCCTGTTTATCCTAACTCCTCAAAAATAGAGGGTAAGAAGTATGGAAGGACAGAGATTCCAGCTCGTTCCATCAAGCCTCTCAATAAATCTCTGAAACATGGATGGAAGCTCAACGAAACCTGTGAGCTCGTATTCAAGGGTTCTAAGTATCCTAGATTGTACACTAGAGTATTCGTAGAAAAAGAGGAACCTAAGCTCTTACAATCTAAAGGATTCCTTGGTGTAGACGTGGGTATCAATCACGACGTAGCACGTTCTGATGGCTATTTTGGACCCTCAGCAAAGAAGATTTTAGATAGAACTAGAGAGATAAGAGCAGAAAGACAACGACAAGGTCACAAATTTAAGAGTAACAAATCAGGCCTCAAACAACAGCTAGACATTGATGTGAATCGTTCGATTGCACGTTGCCTTCGTGACTCATTGAGTCTGGTTGTTGAGAATCCCAAATCACTTAGTAATCTGAACACCAAGAATCTTTTGGCTAAGTGTTACTTCGCGAGTCGCGCTACCATTAGAGCACGTGAAGAGGGAATCAGGGTCATTTACGTAAATCCTGCTTACTCCTCACAAACGTGCTCAAAATGTGGCGTAATAGATAGGTGGAGTCGGGTCAAACAGGCATTCAGATGTACAGCTTGTGGATACGTAGCACATGCTGATTTGAATGCAGCCTGTATCTTGGCTCAGAGGGCTTCCGTCATGCAGTATAACAAAGGAGCGTAATCCTTGCCCCTATTCTCAAATTCTCTCGTACAGATTCTCACAGACCGGGTCAGTAAGGTAGAAGGAGATTCGTCAAATCTTTTTGCGAATCTGCCTGTTTACCAGACAACTCCAGCAATCCCGGTTAGTGCTTCCGACACAGTTCCAGTTTTCTATTCCATCATCGCTTCGACGAACGATCCCGATCTTGAGATTGGCGGTCTAGAAGCAGCTTTCTCTACTGATCAGGCACTCCAGTCGTCAACTTTACTTAACACAAGTTTGACGACGTTACCGACTTGGGTTAACACAGTCGTCACCACGGTTCCGGATTCGACCCAAAATCCGGCCGTGCCCTGGACTTCTCTTTCTGCGTACTTGACGAACAGAGGATTTAGAGTCAACGTAAATTGGGCGACCCTTTTTAATACAGTAGTAAAGAGTTCGGCTCAGCAATTAACACCTAGTAACGTTTTTCCTGGACCATTAGCACTTGGTACATTTACAGCCTCATCAGCCTTATTCATGCCTGGGTCCAGTGTCAACATTAACACGACGGGCCGAGTGCGTTTCGCTGTTTATCCGACAGTAACTGTTGGAGCCAATCCTCTGACCCTGGCTATCCTGCTCCAAGACGCTGCAGCGACTTCGAATGTGACTGAAGTCATCACTATACCCTCTGGTACTCCGGCTGGTACCCTTTTCTTTATTGGTGAAGAAACAGACATAGCTACTTTACCAATTACGCTCGGTTCTAGTCAGATTGAATACACCAATACGGTTGCACCTAGTGGCTCAAATAACAACACTGGTATCGCGGGTGGGGCCATTGTCAGTGGCAACACAATTACTGGATATCGTGTTGGTCAGTACATCATTATCGAGGGTTTTGACTCCAATGGAGTCTATCAACAAGAGTGGAATTGCATAACAGCGGTCAATCCAAATCCGCCAGTCTTTCCTGGGGCAGTAACAATTAAACTTCAATATCCGACTCGCCATGTTTACGAGACTCAGGTTACGACTTATAGGCTATATCAGAGTATGATTAATGTTACGGCTCCGACATCCAATGTTACTGACGTGGCTTCTTTCCAGTCCATTGGTGATCGCAACGTTAGTGTAACGACGCTCAATGCGGTAAGTGCTCCAACAACTGGTGCAATTAGCGCAACCCTGGCTCCGATTGTTGTCAACACACAAAACGTCTTTGGTTCACTGCTTCTCGGTTCCCCAGTAGAATTTTCTGTGTTGTCTGGTCCAGCTAGCGCTGGAATTGGGTCTAGCTCAGTTGGACCAAATTCTACGACAAATTATGTGACATATACGAATGAACTAGGTGTAGCTGAGGCCTACCCGACTCTCGGCGCCACGGCTGGAACGTATAAGTTTACAGCCACAGTCAATAATCTTGTGACCAACACATACACGATCACGGCTTCATAAGGACTGGCCATGAACGATATCGCCATTGTTGCTGCTGCTCTCTACCGTCGGCTCCCGTTGTTGGATAGGGTGGCGCTGGCACTAGATATTACTGCGGCTGATCCTAGGACTGGCTTGACGAAATCTGAACTGACCAGTGCGTTCTTCGACGTCGCTAAGAAGAAAGAAAAGGACACAGGTAAGGACCTTGAAATACCCAAAGATTTTGAATTTGGTCCCCTCGTCTATGGTATCGTAGAAAGCTATGTAAAATCTGGAAGCATCAGACGAGGAGAAGTTGCTGATGTCATCAGTTACATCTTTTGGGGTCTGACAGAGCATAAGGGTCCTAGATCAGAATGGAAGACCTGGGACAAGCACTGGCTTGAAGCAAAGGAAAAAGGCAAGAGTTTTCCAGCCTTCATGAAGAACCGGCTCAAGACAACCATTTACAACTACATGGCTGAACGTAAGCGTAAGACAAGAGAAAAGCCTGAAGCTGGAATGAGGAAGGAAGACGACGAAGATGAGGGAGGTGGGTTCAGCATCGAGGAACATCCCCAGCGCGCTGTCGATGTTGAAGGCGAGCAGGTCGCTAAGGAAATTGTTCACAAGATTGACCAGCTGATAGGTGGCGACACCGAACAGCAGAAGAAATTGAACAAAATGATTTGGGAAATGCAACTCCACGAGGATATGCGTGGATTGTTGACTGAGCGTGGTGGTGCGACTGAATTAGCTGAAGAACTGACAAAGAAACTTGGCAAGCCGATTTCGCCACAGCTTGCCTATCATTACTTGAAGGGATTTCGCAGAGAATTCAAGAAAGCTTTAGAGCATCTGGATATCCCTGGTTATGGCCCACAGGTCAAGAAGTATTTTAAGAATACCTCGCAATTGACACCACTCGTTAGTTACTTGTATTATTTGTCGGACTTCGTTTGAGACTAAGAAATTTCGCAAGAAACCAGTTGTCATTGACGCTGTCCAATTTCCGAACGAGAAGTTCCAAGGTGTTCGGGAACATGATGATAAGTCTCGTTATCAGAGCTGTGAATTCAATGGACAACTCCACATGCACATTCACACCTTGGAAGGCGATATGATCGCACTCCAAGGTGATTGGATCATCACAAACCTGGGATTTTTGCGGCAACCTATGAGCTTGTAGAGAATGCAAATGACCAACCATCTAATTCGTTGCAAGATCGAGACGCAAGTCACGCAGCAGGTTGAAGACTGGCACCTTCTTTCTAGCGCGACTGACTGGGAAAAGTATAAGGAGGACTTGAATGACGGTCCTCCGGAAATTCAGCATTCCTCTGAGCCGCCTGAATACCCCTGCCTAGCTCGTAGCCTGCAAGTTTTGCACGGCACCAAAGCGATTTACTTTCATTTCTTTGTTACTCAGAAGGATGCAAAAGCCCTGAGTTTGTAGCTTCCTTCTTTGCTCTGGCTTTCTGATGATATTTAACGAGCTCTGTCCATAAGGCTCCTGCTTCTAATCTTGCTTTCTTTTGTATACTCTTAGCCATCCCTGTTTGAGGAAGCCAGGAGAATTGGACTGTACGAAGCATTCTACTAAGAGAGCTTATAAAGAGATTATTCTTCGATGAAATCACCACCGATGAAGCTCATAAAGTTGTCAGCCTTGTTCAAGTGCTACAACGTAGAGTGCCCACAGGCCTACGAGGCAGCGGGTGCTGAGTGTTTGCGTTGTATGCTAAAGCACATTTGGAACGACGAAAAAAATTACAGAGAAATCCAACGTTTAATGGATTTGAAAAAACATGAGGTCCCTGATATAACTCTACAGAGCGTGCCAGATATCACACCGTCGGACTCTCCAGCTGCAGAGGATATCGCCTTTTTGAAGCGTAAAGACTTGGGGCTTATGCTAGGTATCAGAGAATTCAAGGGGGAGGCCTTCCAGAAGGCTCTTGACTTGATAGATGAAGAGGATAAGAATAAACCAAGTGCCAAAGTTCTTGACTTGAAAAGGGACCCAGAAAAATGAAAGTCGGCTATCTGAAGTATTGTGGTGGAATGGATTGCGATCTTAAATTTCTTGGGCCTGGTGGTGAGACAGAGGTAACGCTAGCGCTTTGGAAGGAGATGATAGAACGTGGCTGGGATTTGACGCTCTATTCATTCTTGAATTCTAGATCAGAACAATTTTACAAGGACGTCTGTGACGGTGAGGTCACTTCGCCGGACGTCCAATGGCTTAAGAAATTGAAGCTGAAGTACAAGGGGAAGCAGCTAATTGACTCAGATACTGACCTCGTCATCGTTTCAAATGGTCCGACTAACACCAATTTCAGAGATGCTCATTGGGGCATCCCAGCTATTTCTCGGACTAATTGGCTCTTGTCACAATATCGTGGAGTTGTGTTTTACAAGCAAACTGACCCAGAATTGTTCTTTGTTTTCTTCCCCGAGATGTACTCGAAGAAGTATTGGAATGAAAACGGTGGCCAATGGGGTAGTTGTGCCGAATTGCAGAGGGGGAAAAAGTGGCTCATCACTACCCCGATGCGGCGCCTGAAGGGCACTTTCGCGACTGGCAAGACACCGAAGCCTTTCACGTTCAACGACAGCTACGCAATGGTGCGTCCAAATTACAAAGCTCTTCAACCGGACGTTGCGCATCTAGAATACCATTGGTCGGTTGTCCATGGTCTTGCACAGTTTCAGCTTAATCCCGATCCAATACCAGGTGTCGCTTATATTGGCCGTGAACGTGGACGTAATGCTAAATTCAGAGCGTTTTACAATACACTAGCTGAGCAAGGCGTTCCGGTTCATGTGTACGGTAAGGGTGCGACAGTTGGGCAGGTCCTGCCTGGTGGCTGGAAGAATAGGACAAAGGACTCCATGCCCAAGATTAAATGGAGCGGCCAGGCTCCTATTGGGAAGGTTCAAGAAACGTACAATAAGTATCTTGCACACGTGGTCATTGGTGATAAGACCTACGAAAAGTTCCAGATGTTCAGTTCTCGTTTTCTGGAAACTATCGTAGCTCGCATTATCCCCTTGGTTGACGAGGCTCTTGATTTGGCGACAGGGGATATCATCAATACACCAGATTTGAAGAAATTGCTACTTGTTAATCCCGCAAACGTCAAGGCTAAGTTTGACGTTATTAAGTCACTCTCATTTAATGACCGAAAGGCATTAAATGACCAGCTCGTCAATAATCTTTCCAAGTTTGGTCCGCATACTGTAGCTGACAACATCGAAAAGCTTTACAAACAGCAACGCCAAATTCTCGATGATCCGAATTACGTGGATAAGAGCGCTCATGCTTGGAAGATTTTTCATCAGATGTGCCAGGACAAACTTTCTAATAAAGATCCGACAAAGAAGTGGTTCGGAGAGTTTCTTCTCAAATACGCTGCAGATAATTACGATCAACAGGGAAATTTTGTCGGCGACAGGAATAAGCCTGTAAGGCAAGTAATCAAGAATTCTGGTCTTGCAAATTGTGTTCGCTGCGGTGCAGAGATGAAGCGCAGGGGTGTCTATGCAGCTAGAATCGTTTGCAAAGCCTGCAAGGGACAGCCAGAACTTGAAGATGAAGTAGAACAAGAAGATGAGGAAAATGGTCTTCTTTCTCTCTTTGACTCGAAGCCGAGCTTGCTTGAGGAGGAAGAAGCTGAGGGAGAGGCAGACGACACAGGATTAGATGAGGATGAGGAAGACAGGCGAGACCTTGTTTGAGAATTTGAATGGAGATATTTCGGCTTCCAAGGTCCAATCCTTCATGGAGACCGCACTTGGCAAGCGGAAATAATCGCGTCTATTGTTCCTTTTGTCATAAGGAATTGCGTAAAGCTCCTAGTGACATCAAGAGAAGTAAGACGGGACGTTTTTATTGCAGTCTGAAACATAGGGCAGCCTATGCTTTAAGAGAGCTTAACAAGAAGAAACAAATTGAGGAAATGAAGAATGAAAAACTCCTGGATATTTGTCCGAAATGCTCTACTAAGCTAGTGCATGATGAGGACAGATTTGGGAAGATTTTTTACTGTGTCAAATGCGGCTTCAGAGGTTATGGTCGCTACGTGGACAAATGGCTAGATGATGACACACGGGTCTAAGGACTATCATCAGATTCTAGGTGTTCCATACGACGCCGACGAAAAGACCATCAAAGAAGCCTTCAAAAAGGCTGCCTTCAAATATCATCCGGACAGAAACCAGGGGGACAAGGCAGCAGAGGAAAAGTTCAAAGAAGTCAGTGAAGCTTACGAGCAACTAACAAATCCGAAACAGTTTAACAAAACAGGTCCCTTCACAACGGTCGATTTCACCCAGGACATTTTCAGCCAGTTCTTCGGCGTTCGGCGTCCAGTAGAAGACATTCACATGAAAGTGCGCGTGAGCTTTATGGAAGCTTACGTCGGCTGCAATAAGCTGATCAAGTATAGAGTTTCGCAGGATTGCAAAGACTGCAATGGCTCTGGTTCCAGTACAAACAAATTTCAGATATGTCCCTTTTGCAAGGGAGCTTCAAGCAAGTTTCCATATCCCTTTGCGCAATGCAGGCAGTGTAACAGCAAAGGCTACGTGCCGAAGAACATTTGTCCAAAGTGTTCTGGTGCTGGAGTCATGCAACTTGATAAGGAACTTTCAGTAACTATTCCGCGTGGCGCTGACTCAGGCATGCAGCTTCGTTTGAGTAAGATGGGGTCTTGTCGTGGGAAGTTTTATTCTGATCTCTATCTAGATTTGGACGTGGAGCCCCCACCACACGGCATGGTTCGCAATGGTGTGAATCTTCTCAGCAGGTTGGAGGTAACCATCCCCGATGCTGTTCTCGGTTTTGTCAAAGAAATTCAGACAGTTGAGGGGCCGAAGCAAATCAACGTCACACCAGGGATTAAACCAGGTGCAACAGTTAGGCTAACAGGAATGGGCATGCCTGTCATTCATTCTGACAAGCGTGGAGATCACATCGTCAATATTGAGATGAAGATCCCAACGACTTTGAATGCTGAGCAACGCTCGTTGTTTGAGAGGTTGCGCCAGCTTCTTTAGTACGAAGACATGCTGTAGCCTACGTGATAGAGCTTCTCAACACTTTCGCGGTTTAGATGTTGTTCACACAGAGGGTAATCAGCTTCGTGTGAAACAGACGCATACTTTTGTGTCCATGATTGACAAATGACACACTTCCGCTGCTCATCCTTGTAGGAATCGAAAGAAAGATGATGATCTAGCAAATAGGACCGATAACAGGCGCAAGCTTCTTCTTTTGTTTCATGCCCGTTATCGTGGTACTTGTTTTTGAATTTGCTTCGTTCTTCCTGGTCTTTGAAAAACATCTCAGCTTCACTGGCACCAAACTTCTCCGTGAAATACTCAAGCGTTTTCGGATCCCAACCTGTGCAGTAACCGATGGCATAGGTGCCAGTCCGCTTATTGGCGACTGTGTAATCCCAGCGTTTGTCGTCACTTCTCTGTCTGGCGTCGTAGTAGTTCAAGTAAATTCTCCATTTCGGAGGAACCCATGATAGGTTCCGGCCATGATAGAACCTCCACCAGCAGCACAAGTCTGACCATTCTTATCTACAGTTACAGTCGGAGGTTCACCATGGCGAATCCAACAACGGTGTAATCTATCATTCCGAAGTGTACAATTGCTAGCGCGACTGTCAATATCCCAGTCGCTGCCTCCGGGGCAAACTGCGATTAGATGAGGGCCCTTGCAATTGTCCCAGAAAAGACAACCTTCGTCCTCCCCTCCCTCCACCGATGATGCCAATCTGCGTAAAAGAGATCTCCTGGCTCTGGTTTTCCTGAAGCTGTGTTATAGAGTCGCTTGGAAAAGACCTGCCAATTTGGGCCACCATTGGAGTCGTATGCTTCTGACGGCACTCCTTTCGGTACAGGAGCGCCACAGTCTTCACAATTTGTTGGCCATTGTTCTGCTGGATAATCGCTGACTTTTCCCTTTCGATTCCAGGCAGCGATTTCTGGAACGTCACCAATATGTTTCATTGCATTGTGGCAGCCTTTGCCGCCGTGTCCTCCACAATTAGGACAGTCATCACCCCAGTAGATTCTGAGCCAATACCTTGTTCCTATTTCTTTGATAAGACGAGTTTTCATTCAACTTGAACTATTTCTCTCTTACCCTCGTCGTCTTCGTGAATTTCCCAAATCTCATCAAAACCTTCCTCTGTCTTCGGATACTTGAATGATTTCAGTTTCTTCTTGAAGGTTTTCTTCGTGACATGTTTGTATTCATCCCTGGCGAGATTTCCCTTCCAAGAAGTCATCGGATCCAATTTGAAGACGACTGCGACCAACTCTGCGTTATAGTCAGCAGCCACCCTGAGGAAAGGCGCTCGTTTGTCTGGATCTAGATTTAGGCGATCAAAAACGACATTTTTGCCAAGAGCTAGTGAAGTTTGGATGAGTTTAATTTCAGCCTGGTCAGCAATATCATTGTAAAGATCGTTATCTTCCTCAACGTTTCTCATCATACCCATTAGAGCGTCATGTGAGATTCGTACGAAATGTGATAATTGTTCTCTAGCAAATGTTGATTTTCCCGCGCCAGGCAAGCCGCATAACATGACAAATTTGAGATTTTTTTGTGGAAGAATTCTTCCGATAACAGGAGCCCATTCTCCCTTAAATTCTATGGCATGGTCGTCTAGATATATGTCTGCTGCTGGTTTTAGACCGAAGTAAATATCATCGTATGGTATGCCGTGTTTTTGTAAAAAATCTTTCAGGGTAGTCGTGACTTTTTCTATTGCGTTTTGTGTTCCTCCTGAGACGTATCCTCTGGCTGTGTAGACCCAAATTTCTATCCCAGCATTCTGTAGCTTAGTTAAAGCCTCTTTACATCCAGGAATTGGTTCTCGAGTTTTTTCATCAAAAATTACTCCGTCAAAATCAATACATATCCGTTGAGTTTTCATCTAGGCTCACCAGCAAAACATTTCGCTTCATACTCAGGAGTGAATTTGATTTCTCCACTATCGTATAGATTCTTTATTTCTGAACTTGATAATTTAATCGGAGAAACAATCTCGTAGTGTAAGTTACGAGAAGAACAGAAAACTTTAGCAGCCTCCGCCTTTAGAAGGACGAGGGGGGTATTCCTGAGTTTCTCAGGTTTGACTTCGATCAGTTTCTGGCCGACTAAGAAATCAGCGCGATAGGTTCTTTTTCTCCCGTCATAACTTGTGTACTCAATTGTCAATTCTTTAGTTTCAGCACTAGACCAAGGAATGTTGTTCGTATTCAAGTAGACCATGTAAGAGAGTTTTCTCTTGTAAACGAAGCACTTTTTACACAGAAAGTCTTTAGATTTCTGAAAATTCTTAAGATAAGTATATGAAATCTCACCATCACATTTGGAGCAATTTCGTTTGTATATTCCTCTTGGCATAGCCTTACCTTGTAAAAACTGATTATTCGGTTGTATCATCAACAATGTACACCTCTCAATCTACCGATATCAACGCCCTCTTCATTAAGGCTCTCGCTCATTTGATGAAGTATGGAAATGCCGTCGAGGTACGAGAGCTAAAGACCAAAGAGCTGCATCCGGCTCTTCTTTCCCTGTCCGTGCCTAGGAAGCGTGTACTAGCTATCCCAGCCCGCAAGAATAATGTCTTCGCGACGGTCGCTGAATACGTCTGGATAATGGCCGGTCGGAATGACCTGGATTTTCTATCGTTCTATCTGTCCAATGCTGGGAACTATTCGGATGACGGGAAGACTTGGCGAGCTGGCTATGGACCTCGGCTCCGGTTTTGGCAGAAGCGTGACGGTACATTTGTTGACCAGCTTGCCGAGGTTGAACGGATTCTCAAAGAGGACATCTATTCTCGCCGTGCTGTTATGGTTCTCTTTGATCCTGATCTGGATTTTGTCCATCAGAGCAAGGATTATCCTTGTACTAACTGGTTGCATTTTCTCTACAGAAACGGCGCCTTAGACCTCAAAGTTACGATGAGAAGTAACGATATCCTTTTCGGGATGTCTCAAACGAATATCCCAGTTTTCTCGTTGATCCTCGAGACGATGGCTGATTTCCTTGGTGTCAAACCAGGGAATTACTATCACGACGCGGACTCGCTTCACATTTACGAGAACATGTATGAGCGGGCGGATCAGATTCTGTCTTCTCCTAGCGACTTTTCGCTCTACAATTATGTCGAGCCTTTGCCTACGGCTTTCACCTTGCCGACCTATTGGCATGACCTAGAACGACTTTTCACATTAGAGGCTCTCTTTAGGCGTGAGGATGCTTGGAAGCCAGCGAGTGATAATCTGAAGGCTCACTTGTCTTTGTTTTCAAATCCATTTATGCGGGGGCTCTTCGGGATGTTAGTATCGTATGCCCTAATGAAATGGGGCGATCTTGAAAAGGCTTTCATTGCTCTTTTGACAGTTCCACAACAGGATTTTCAAATTTCAGGGCTAGAGTTTTTCTGGCGTACGAAGGTTTCGAAGTTAGATGATAAATTGCAGCATGAATATGAAGATAAGATTACGGAACACCTACGGTTGGTGTTTGGGCATTTGCTCGACCATTCTGACCCATCGGTACGCGAGAATGGCTCAAAGGCTATTACTGCCGTGACGGAGTTTATTGTCCATGGTTGAATTCGCTCATAAAGTTTCCTTCGAGAACGTCAAAGCAACGAAGGAGACGGCCTCGGGTCTTTTAGTTGCTATTGACAGTAAAGAAGTCTGGATTCCGAAATCACAAATCGACGACGATAGTGAGGTTTATGGGGAAGGACATGAAGGCACACTTGTAGTTAGCGAGTGGATTGCCAAAGAGAAGGAACTCATTTAATGTCCGCACCGTTTGATTACTTCTTGCGTATGCATGGGCTCAACACGCTTGAGCGTGCTAATCTGTTCGTTCGTCATCACCACTATCCAGTTAGTTCTCATTCCTTTCAGGCTTCCTTGATGGCCATGTGGCTTGCTGATTTGTGGAATGAGAAGAATGAATTGAAAGTCAACGTTGAGCTTGTGCTGCGGAAGATGCTTCTTCACGATGCTGCAGAGATGATCGTAAGCGATATTCCATACCCAGTCCGGCATAGTCCAGAGCTCGAATCTCTGCTAGACAAAATTGAGAATGAGGCAATTGAGAAGCAACTTTTTGCTGAACTTCCAGAGAACATCAGAAAGAAGTATGTAGATTGTGCCATCAACTGCAAGGACTCTTCACCAGAGGGTCAGATTGTTGCAATCTGTGACATGTTGGAATTGCTCTTCCATTGTTACATTGAGGTCAAGACCGGAAATCTCTTACAAAGTGAGCTTCTACAGAATGCTTACAAGTATCTTCTAGCCTTGACAACCGGACATCCGGAGGCTAAGGCACTTGGAATGGAATTATGGGCAGCCGTCGGACATAAGGTAACGGACGAACTTAGCCAACGTGCTCTGCTGACTGAGGGCAATCTGTATAGAGAATTGTCTAGAGGATTTCATCCTCCGAGAAAGCCCCTCTGATGAAGTCTGTATTGCTTGCTCTGTTTATTACTCTGTCATCTAGTGCATTGGCTGATGAGAATACCTGCCATTGCGAACGGTATCTTAAAGTCAAGTTGTACCAATCTCACTACACGCTCAACTTGTGGCATCATGCCAAGGATTTGATGAACGCAACTACGATTATTTTACCTGTCAGTTGTGATTTTTCCAAGACGTAGACGTTGGTCAAGACTTGCTTGACAGCAAATTTCGATGGGGTTCCTTTCTCATCTATGGTTCGGCCGGCACTTGGCATTTGAAGGTCGTCGCTAAATCAACTGGGCCGTTCAGCAAATGAAGGTGGTTGTTGCTGGCTCCAGGACCATTCATGATTATGGCATGGTCGAGTATGCGATCAAAAAGAGTGGTTTCAAAATAACAGAACTTGTTTCTGGTGGTGCTGAGGGAGTTGATCAACTTGGTGAAATTTACGCCAAACAGAATGACATTCCGATAAAGCGGTTCATCCCGGATTGGGATAAGTATGGTCGTAAAGCGGGTTTGTTGCGTAACGAAGAAATGGCCAAATATGCTGATGCCGTCATTGTAGTTTGGGATGGCAAAAGCAACGGCACTCGGCACATGGTTAATCAGGCCAAGAAACACGAGCGCCAATTCTATGGTGTAATTCTCAAAGGGAAAGATTAGCGTGCCAGACTTTCAAATTTCCAATCTCGGGCCTCTTGATAACTACTCAGAAGAGATGGTCACTAAGAAGCTCTCTGAGATTGTTTCCTATCTCATGAAACTTCAAGCAGCTAAGGGGCAGAACTATGGCGGCTCGTGGCAAAAATACGGAGAGGCTATTAGTGTATTTGGCAATGTTGCTAGAAAATTTCATAGACTAGAAAATTTGGTTCTTCATGGGAAAAAGGGTTCTCCGGACGAGACAAAGATAGATACGATTGCTGACCTGGCAGTCTATAGCCTCTTGTGGTTGGCATACAGTTCTATTCAAGAACGAGCTTCTTTTGATGAATGGTTGAAACGAAATGGGTTGCTTCCGGGCTAAATGCATTGGCTGGCGAGATTGTTTTTCGTGACCCAAAATGACGATTGTATCTTACCAACAAGGAGTAGCTATGCATTATCCGCACGGTGGATTTCACGCTCTGGAATTCTACAAGAAGGGTTCCGAAATCGTTCGTCAGGCCAACAAGAAGGCTAAGTGGTTGAAGGGCAAAATCAAGGAGCGTCAAAGTCGTGTGGACAAGATTTGCAAGTCACATGGAATGACGGCTACTGATTTCTTTGGGAATCTGGACCAGTTTACGAATTCAACCAGCAATTCCTATCAACTTCAGGCTGGCGAAATGTCGCAGCTCCAAACCGAAGCTACGATCATCAAGCAGGAGAAGGAAGAGCTCACAAACGTAGAATTGCTAGCCAGGAATTTGGACAAAAGAAGAAGCATAAGCTTACATTGGCGGAACTGGAATACCTCGAATTCTAGGAGAAATCATGCCGAAGGGTAAAAAGGGCACCAAGGTAGAGAAGGTCAAGATTGAATACTGGAAAGCAGCCGACGAGACAGGAAGTCCACAGGAGTTTGCTAAGCAATTGGTTCCGAAGTATCATTCACATCTTGCGACAGCCAAGATTTGCTATCTGTTCCGAACGAAGGCACGGACGCGAGGACCGAAGGTGATTCTCGGTACGGCGAGTCGCATGAACAGTCGACTGCAAGCGTTGGCTGATTATGACTTCATCATCGAAATCGGCTATGACGAGTGGAAGGAACTCAATGCTACGCAGAAGCAGGCGCTGCTCGACCACGAGCTTTGTCACTGTGGTGGTGAGGAGAACGAGCACACAGGCGAGATGAAGTGGCGGATTCTGCCCCACGATCTTGAAGAGTTCCGCGATATCGTCAAGCGCTACGGCTTCTGGCGCAGCGACATCAAAGAGTTCGTGGATTCTGTTCCAGCAAAACCTTCTGCGGTAAAGCCTGTCAACGTAAGCAGCGAGAAGAACCAGCCGCCTCCACCTGATGGCATTGAGAATGTCGAGGATATTCTCCAAACACAGTAACCCGAGACCCATATGAAATTGACTAGCTACCTTGGTCCAGAAGAACCGATTCATAACAATCTACCTGAAGTTGCGTTGGAAGATGAGGGTGGAAACATTTCTCTCATGTTCCGTCTAGCACCACGACCGACTGCCAGGGTAGCTGTCGGATTGGAAATGACACGGGAAGAAGTTGTCGCTCTACAGCAACTGCTGAATAATTATCTGCAACGTAGCGCTCGTATTACCACAGCGTTTACGTACGAAATTCCAAGTAGTGCTGAACCCGAGAAGCAGGTACCGTTGGCCACCAAAGGTCTGACACCAGAGCAATTTGCTGAAATCAAGTCAGAGACTGAGAAGAATGAAATCACTGGGTTGACGGTCTATTGAATCCACAACAGCTAGAGACTATGTGGAAGGCTGCTCCAGACGTTTCGAAATTTTTCGGGCAGAAGAGTAGCTCTGGTGCACCAATCAAGACTGCTGTGGATAGTTGTCTGAGATTGAGACAGACCCCATATGGAGCGACCAAATCGGCGGACAAGACGGCCTCGGTCGCCGAACAAGCTGTGGATACAAAAAAAGGTTAGTGAGTATGACCATAGCACACAGAAGTGGCATCCGATTGGAAAGAAAGAAAGAAACGAAGCAGGGTAAGCCGAAGAAGGCTTCAAAGAGAAAGGCTGCGTGATGCCCATTAAGCCGAAACTTTCTAATGGTAAGCACCCTTCCGAGCCAGAGACAACACCAGAGACGGTGACACGTCTAATGAAGCAGCTCAGGCCAACGATGAAGATCGCTGATTCGGCTGTGGCCTTGAAGGCGATGGATCAGCTGTTCAAGGCCAAGCTGAAGACAGTGACGAAAGAGAAGTTGAAGCGGGAACAAGTGAAGGAAGCAGCAGCCAAGACTAGAATGATCGTCCTTGCTCTTCTCGATGGCCTAACTGAGATGATTCCTCATGAGAATACAGAGGATAGTCTCATTGTTCTCGAAGGTATGAGAGACCTGATTGGCGCTTTTGGAGTTGTTGTCCGGAATTGGGAAGCAACTCTAGGCGTCAATATGTTTGATGTTGAGAATCAGAAGGCAATTGCACTGGACAAATTTCTGAAGACAGATAAGAGAAAGAGCACACAAACATAGCCTATTGATCCAGCCCAATTCAGCAGGCTTCTCGGATAGAATCATCCGAGCTATTTCCCAGGGATCCGCCGGAACTAGCTGGAATGCTTCTTCCAGCATACTTGATTGGATGAGTCCATCGGAATCTAGGTAGACTATCGGCAATCCCCAGTTTCCCTTTCATCCCAATAGTTCTGATATTCATAGCTCCTACTAAATCCCTAGGAGCTATGAATCCACATCCTTCACAGAGATAAACACGTCGGCACTTATTCCGACACCCGCATACAGGGCATGTCTGCGAGCTATAAGCCTCTGATACTTGAATTGCACCAGAAGTTTTGTAATCAAGCATCCAAATCAGCTTCGAATTACATGCTTCACTTACTTGCTGTGCTGCCTTGTGATTTAGCTTCTGTGAAGCAGAATTGAATGGCTCACCTACGTAGACTTTACTATTCGGAAAATAATTAGCTATTTTACGTGTAGCTTTGTGCAAGATATCATAAATCTTGTGCTTTGATTTCTTCAGGAGTCTAGCTTTTCTTCTCTGAAGTTTCTTCCATCTTCTAGAATATCGATCCTTACTAGAAATCCTGGATTGAATTGAGGCTAATTTCTTGTTCCGATATTGATTGATTGCTTTCACTTCGCGACCAGAGATTAAGAGAGACTTCTCGCCATCTGTGACTGCGATGAGAGTGTTGACACCGAGATCTACTCCCACTGTGTTTTGAGTTAATCTTTTCTCATCTAGAAGTTGGGTTACGATAATTATCTCTCCATACTTGAGGCGTACTCCCATGAGTCTACCTTCTAGTTTGAGCTTCTTCGGAAGTTTGATTTTGTGGGGCTCTAGGATTTTCCCATGTGGCAAAATCAAGTAGCCGTTACGAATCTTAGCAGCCTGATTCGTATATTGAACGTCTCTATGCTTCACTTTTTTCCAAGGATAATTAGCCTCCAGGTGACCATTCTTCCTGAGCTCTGTTGTTGACCTGATGGCTCCAAGAAATTCTAGAATGGTCATCGTTACTGATTGAGAATGAAGATGAGGATACTTCTTCTTGGCCCAAACTTGCCACCTGAGTTGTGAGGGCCATTTGAACCTAAATCTACGTAGACGATGATGGCGTTCAACAAGAGCGTTCCAAAGGCGGGCTGACTCGGCTCTAGATAAATTGAACAGGTGCCATTCTTTCTTTGAGGAAGGGAACCAAGAGATTTTGAAGGTTCGGTACAAGCATAGATTATATTGCTTTTATATTGTCATCTATGTATGGCTCAAGTTCCTCCGCCAGGTGGCAATCAATCTTTTAGCAGCGCTGGGCCAACTCCTACAACTGACAATACTTCTCAGACTGCTCAGCAGTTTGTTTACCGGCCATATGAGACGCAGTTGTCTCCTTCCCCAGGTCAATTGAATAATCTTGGTGGCCCACAGTTCGTCGATGGTTACTTGACGAGGGGTCAAGTGCTATCGCTCACAAATACTACGTTCAATCACTTGTCAGTGGCAACCCGTCGTAACTCTCTACGAAAAGTAGTTCCTGTCATCCCCCTTGGTAACATAGGGGTGTTTACAGGTCTCGCCTCAAATAAGGGGTAATTTATATGGCATATCCACAGGGACAGAATTACAGTGGCTCCGGGCTGAATCCTACTACGGATAATACGTCACAGGCAGCACAGCAGCTGGAGCAGCCGAATAATTCGTCGTTGAAGCACACTCAACCTTCGTATACTAATTCCATCAGTTCCACTCCTGTCAATACTTCCGTCAATCAGACCTATACTTCTTTTAGTGCAGCACCGACGGTTGATACGACACCAAATGTAACGGCTGGAGTAACATTCCAGCCGACTGGTGGTGGGATCAAGGGCTATCATCTTGTCTCGGTCCGTCGTCAGGGACAGGGTCCGAGGTCGAAGACGATCCCGTTGGATGCTGGTCCATTCCTTGGCTTTACCCAGAGGTAATAATGGCGTCTTTTCCTGTTCAGAATCCTGCTGTGCCACAGTCCTACAGTGCTTCTGGTCCACAGCCGACAACTGACACTGCATATAACGCGACGGCTCAGGTTTACTACACCCAGAGCCAGACATTGAAGGGACCACACCTAGTTGCCGTACGCCGTAATTCGGCTCGTCACGTTGTTCCAACAGTTCCGTTGGATGGCGGTCCTTTCACTGGTTTCACCCAGAGATAATGCTTGCGCAGGGTGTTGGTAAAATCCTCGGTCAATACTGAGGACCCCAACTCCTTGTGTGAGATTTATCTAGTTCAAAACGCCCAGCAGGGCTTCTTCCAGCAGTGGTTTGAGATCATGAAGGCTGGGAAGCTAGTCGTGCGTTACAGTGACGTCAGCTCTGCCTTGATCGCTTACGGCCAAGTCGTCCAGACGACGGCCTTCCAATATCAATTCCAATCAACTCCCGACTTGAATGTGCTTAATCAGGAAGCAAGTCAGGGCGATCCAGGGCAAGAAGCTACTGAACCTGCAGTTAGTGATAATTTCCCTGTAGACCTTTAACAGCAGAGTTCATCTCTTGTATTAGAGGTGATGGAGAACAATTACGCAGGAGAATCTTTAGCTAAGAAGGTCGCTAGAGTTAGGCTCTATAAACGAGTCCGTCAGGCTCTCCGTTGGGGGTATGAGCAGAACGCTGACTTAAGAGTTTTTATCCTCCCAGGTCCTGAATTTGCTGAGTATGGCGCATTGAAGCATATTCTAAAACCAAAAGTCTTAGTAGGTGTAGATAGAGATCCCGTCGCTTGTCAATTGATGAAAGATAAGTGGCCAGGTTCCATCACCTATTGCGGGGAATTGACAGTTAAACAGACCCAAAAAGCTCCCAGAACCTGGACAGAGGTTACCTCTGTTTTCGGTTGGAATTCATTTCATTTTGTCCATCTTGATTTGATGGGGAATTATTTTCCGAAGCTTGATGTTCTATATGACCTTTGGTCCAGATTCGTTATTCCAAAAGGAATCTTGGCCACCACGTATCTTCGCGGCAGAGAAGTTAAGAAGACTCACGAGTGGTCCTCTATGCATGAGAGAGATTCGTTTTCTGCTCCGATCTATTCTACCAAAAGAAAATGTTTGGAACACATTCTTAAACCAGATAGGATTAGAGCTCTCCAGCATTTGAACTCTATCAATTGTGGGTATCATGGATTTTTGTTTGATATGAAAGCTGTTGATCGTGGAATGATGAACTCAGGAAAAAGATTAGAATGAATCTTTCTCATAATTTGAGGCAATAATGAAAAAAAGAGATTACAGGCCGTTGTTGCCGTCATCTGATTTGATGATTTGCGAAGAAAATAGAGATGAGTTTTACACTTTTATCTATGATAGGCACATGGCTTTCTACAATCGTAATGTGCTTAAATTGCCACCTCCGTGGTCCACTAATAAATGGATTAGAGATTACAAGTTTACGAACGTCTATCGTGAGCTTGACCGTGGGACTATCTGGTTGATGAACAATATCGTAGCAAAGGAGAAGGGTGAGAAGAATCTCCTCTGGAAGATTACGTTGTATCGCCTGCTCAACAACCTAGAGACTTTTGAAGAAATTGGTATCCCTCGTTTCCAAGATTACGAGCCCAAAGAATACAAGAAGAAGCTAGAGGCGAGACGTGCTCGTGGCGAACGGGTCTTCACCAATGCGCATTTGACGCTCCCGACCTTCAAGTTGGGGAACTCAAAGATCGACGAGTACATTGCCTCGTTGAATGACCTCCGTGAGAAGTTGAACGATGTTTTCATGCAGGTCAAGAATGCTTCTCATCTGTCTGAAGTTTTTGAGACAATGATGCAATGTCGTCGTGTTGGTCCTTTTATTGCATATGAAATTTGCATTGATTTGATGTATGCAAAAATTGTTCCTTTTACGGAAGATGATTGGGTTAATCTGGGACCTGGCGCCAAGTTTGGAATTCGGCTCATCTTTCCGAATAAGAAGGTTGATATGGTCGAAGGTCTTAAGCAATTGAGAGCCGACCAGGAACTTCATTTCAAGCGACTGGGTTTGAAGTTCCCTTACTATCAGGGTAAGGAATTGACGCTGCGCAATATTGAGCATTCCCTCTGCGAATATGGCAAGTATTGGAAGCTCTCGCATTGCACAGGAAAAAGCCGAATGAAGTTTGTACCTTCGACCCAACCCCTTGAGATTCCTGGTCCGCAAAAGCTTAAACTCGCGGTGAACTAGCTAGTCAGATTCCGTTCCTGCAGCGAGAAATCGGACACCAATACCTCTTTTATAAAGACGATGCATTCGGCTTAGGTTAAGCAATCATATTTCATAAAATTGTACAATCATAACAGATAATTAGGTCTCATTATTCAATCCGCCTAATTCAAGATTGTACAACAGGTGCAGGTTTCTTTGACAGAGTGATATCTGGTTCTGCTCTAAATCTTGAGCAGGTAAAATCACCAAAGATAAGTAACAAATCTGAGTCGGCTATAAAGCGCTACCAGATTTGAGTAAACAATACAAAATGAAACACAAGAAGTATAAAGGGGTCCTCCGGATCCCACGTGGAGAGAATGAGTAGTTAAATCATCTCGTTGAAGCGTGAAAAACTTAGCGTTGGGCAAGCTAACTTGGGTTGCCTAAACTAAGGCGGATGAAAGACGATGATTGTTATGAACTATCATCGTCTTGCAAAGCGTATTGCCAGTCGAGTGCTGAATGGTTTTGATACCATTGCCGTCATCAAACCATGCAAGAAGAAAGATAAGGACAGCCGTCCTGCTAAGAAGCAACGTTGGTGCTTGTATGATCATAGGGGAGAAAAACTCCTAGGACGGCATCCTTCAAAGGCAAAAGCTCTGAAGCAAGAAAAGGCAATTCAAGTACGTAAGCATGGTGGTTAAGGCTACCTGGAATCTTTCAAATCCAAGTACTTCATCGGAATTTGGTGATGAGTTTGTGGTCCCCTGAAATTTGACGAGATTCAGGAGCTTTATGCGGAAGATGCTGGTTGCACTCTCGCAGCCGCAGCAATTAAAATTCTCTTTAGGAAGGAAGCGAATGCCTACGGGTACATCGACTACTGTCAAGAAGGTCGTAACAAATTGCCCACATTGCAAGAAGCAGCGCGATTGTTTCATGACAAAGACTCGGACTACTTTGGGTGTAGTTGCAGGCTACGTTTGTCAGGCTTGTAATAAGGGATGGTCGGTTGGTGTTGGTGGAGTTGGCCGCAATGTCCCCAAACGTCCCGGAGCATTTTAATGGCCAAACAGGCTAAGACTCAGCAAACTTCAAAAGCTGAAGTAATAGATGCGCCCGAAGTAGCGCCAGCTAAAGTTGTCAAGGCAGAAGCCCCAACCCAGAAGAAAATGGTTCGGACCAACTGTCCTAATTGCAAGAAACAAGTTGAAGCGATGATGACGGTGAGTGCTGCTCATCATGATCTTTTTCCGATGAGTGCCAATCGTTATGTCTGTCAGTCTTGTAAAAAAAGCTGGGTTGTAGCAACAGGCGGGCACGTTGCCATATAGTCTGTGGACTTGCCCACGAGATAAGTGGGAGAAATCAGTTTCGGAAATCCTAAAGTCGTTGATATTGAAGAGCTACGTAAGGCGCTGAAGAAGAGCGAAAAGGAAATGGAAAAGCGCCTAGCACCCTACGTCGGTAACAGTTTCTTCCCGTTTCCCTTCCTCTAGTCCGAGGCTTTTGTGCTAGCTGACGTGCTCGGCAATGAGCGTGCTTTGTCTTTTTTGCAGAAGGTTAAGACTTCGCCACCTTCTGTTTTCATTTTTCACGGACCAGAAGGTGTGGGTAAGAAAGTTGCTGCAATTGAATTCGCTTGTGAACTTTTCTGCACCAACCATACTAGCGACTGCGTAACCTGTCGTCGAATTCATCAGCGTCTTTTCTCTGATCTCGTTGTTTTTCAATCGGCTGAAGCAACCATCAAAGTTGATGAGATGCGGGAACTTGTTAAAGACACAGCACCTATTGAGTCACCCTACAAATTCGTCATCATAGATGAATGCGAAAAGGTGACTGGCGAGGCAGCTAGTTGCCTTTTGAAAGTTTTGGAAGAACCTTCGCCGAAAGTCATCTATGTGTTGGTGACAAGCAAGTATCAACGTATTCTAGCAACAATTCGTTCCCGTGCTGTTAGTGTTGAGTTCTTCCCCCTGTCACGGGCTGTTGTCAAACAATTTTTGATAGACAACAAAGCTGCTGAGACTAACGCCGAGGTTGTATCCCGGATGGCTGCCGGAAGTATTTCAAAAGCGTTGCAATACTATTCTGGTGGAAAACTGATGATTCGGGAACAGATTCTCAAAATGTTTTCCTTCATGTCTTCACCTTCGATGCTCATTGGACAGTTGAATGCAATCAAGGACATCGAATCTTTCTTTGAGGTATTTAAGGATTTGATCTGCGATTTGTACTTATTGAATTACGACCAAAATATTGAGATCAATAACCTTGATATCAGAGATCAATTATTGAGGTTTTCTTCTAAGGATTTTGTCCCGAAATTGTATCAGACAGTAAAGCACCTGAACTCCAAAAAGGAGCAGGTACGGAGCTCTCTAATGTACCACGTTAAGGTAGGACTCTTGTCCTCATTGTTTGCATGAAGGAGTTGCTCAACAGATTTTCACCTGGTCAATACCCACCAGTTGTGTATCTTCACGGACCAGAGAATTACTTTAAGTCTGAGTTTATCAAGATTCTACGTAGAATGTATTCAGATTGGGAGTATCAATCTTTTGATTATTCTGTTTCGACAGATGAAGAAATTTTGGCTTGGATTGACCAGTACTCGTTAACAGGACGCCGAAAGCTGACGTATCTTTATAACGTCGACAAAGATAAGCGTAAGAAGGATTCCTTCTTTTCATATCTCCAAGACCCAATCAAGGAGAATGTTGTTGTTTTCGCTGCTGATGAAAATCATAGCGGTGAATTTTATGAATTGCTAAAGTCACACGTAAATTTTGCGTGTGAGAAATTCAAAGATTACAACGATGATGCAGCCAAATGGTTAACAGAGCGAGCAGGCAAGAAAGGTTTCATTTTGCCAACGGACCTTGCGCGTTTAATCATCACAAACAATGGTCACAATCTATTTCAGCTGTCCAATGAGCTCACCAAAATAACATTGGTGGCGAAGGATAAAGTCCTTTCGAAGGAAGACGTCGTTTCAGTTTTGTCACGAACGATAGTCAATCAAGTCTACGAGCTCACTGCTGCTTTCGGCAATAAAGATTTGAAGAAGGCACTGCGGATCGTTAGTAACTTTTACACAGCAGATGATGATCCATCTATGAAGATTCTAGTCTCGCTACAAAATCACGTTGAGAGACTTCTCTATATTCTCGATCTCAAGTCGCAACGCTTGTCCAGCGAGCAGATTGCTGGCCAGCTCAGTATGCACCCCTACCGCTTCAAGAAAGCGTGGGAGACGCAATTGAGCAATTTTTCCGTCACTTTCTGTCTCCATCAACTAATCATTTTATCCGAACTGGATTCTGTGCTTCGGACTTCTTTTCCTTCAAAAAAAGCTGCAATTGAGACTTTCTTTATTCAAGCGTTGACATGATTTCTCGTTCTTACCTCATCCCTGTCTATTCAAACCTTGGTAAGCAGGAATCTATCCGTTACACAGCGGCTCGTTTCGTTCAATTTGTTCAGCACTTCGTAAACAAGTTTTTCTATGATCAGATCTCTAAATCCTCTACTAAAGGAATGGGCACTTTAGCAAATCAGGCACAGCGTAAAGCAGTTGGTATCGTTAGAGCTCAAAAAGCTGCTTCAGAAGCTACTGGAAACAAATCCTCTTGTCCTGAGATAAAATTCAAATCTTGCCCTGCCAAGATTGAGGTCTCAGAAGAAGACTCATCTTACGATTACTGGATTTTAGTACAGCAACAGCTTACTACTAAGAGATTTGATAATATAGAAATCCCAGCTCGTTCCATCCGACCTCTCAACAAGGCCCTGAAACATGGATGGAAACTTAACGAAACCTGTGAGCTCGTATTCAAAGGTCGAGCCATCATAAGAGCACGTGAAGAAGGAGTAAGAGTGGTTCTAGTGAACCCTGCTTACTCCTCACAAACGTGCTCTTCTTGTGGAACAATAGATAAGCGGAGTCGAGCTGGTGAGGACTTTCATTGCACTGCTTGTGGTCACGTAGCACATGCAGACTTGAATGCGGCCAATAATCTAGCTATATGGGCTTCCGTCAGAGGTACTAAGGAGCGTAATCCTTGTGAGCTGGATTCTGTGCTTCAGACTTCCTTTCCTTCAAAAAAAGCCGCGATTGAGACATACCTCATAAAAGCGCTAGCGTAAGACGGGAGCTACAATGCTTGCCTCAGAGAATTCTATTGTTCAAGAGCCGAATAAAAACGTCAAACTAAACAGCAAGCCAGACGGAATCACAGTTACTGAGAAGGGCTTGGAGATCAAGCGCCTTTTTACTAAGCCTGGTGATCAGTTTGCCACGGTTGAGTGGGAAAAGCGTACGGCAGAAATCAAAGATCCGACAGGGAAAGTTGTCTTCAAGCAGGAAGACGTTGAATTTCCCAAGTCGTGGTCACAGACTTCGACGAATGTCGTAGTCAACAAGTATTTTCGTGGCACACTTGGATCTCCAACTCGCGAGCGCAGTGTCAAGCAACTCATTAGTCGCGTTGCTAACACCATTACTGATTTCGGAACACGTCTCGGATATTTTTCTAGCGAGACTGACGCAATCACTTTCAATGACGAATTGACGCATCTACTTCTTACACAGAAAGCAGCCTTCAATAGTCCCGTTTGGTTTAACGTTGGCGTCGAAGCACATCCACAGTGCAGCGCTTGTTTCATCAATAGCGTTGAAGACACAATGGGCAGCATTCTTGACCTTGCCAAGACCGAGGGCATGCTTTTCAAGTATGGCTCCGGCGCGGGTTCTAACCTTTCCACGCTGCGTTCCAGTCATGAGAAATTGACCGGTGGTGGTGATGCCAGTGGGCCTGTTAGCTTCATGCGTGGCTTTGATGCTTTCGCTGGTGTGATTAAGAGTGGTGGTAAAACTCGTCGTGCTGCAAAAATGGTGATCCTGAATTCCGATCACCCAGACATTCTAGAGTTCGTTAACTGCAAGGCAGATGAAGAGAAGAAAGCCTGGGCTTTGATTGAAGCTGGCTATGATGCTGGTTTCAATATCAAGGGTGGTGCCTACGATTCCGTTGCTTTCCAAAATGCTAACCATTCAGTTCGCGTAACCGATACCTTCATGGAAGCGGTCACTTCCAATGCTGAGTGGAAGACACGCGCCGTGACAGATAAGAACGCGCAGGTACCGTCTTACAAGGCGCGTGACTTGTGGAAGGCTATCTCTGAGGCGGCTTGGGTCTGTGGGGACCCAGGACTACAGTTCGACAGCACGATCAATGATTGGCACACATTGCCTAACACTGCACCGATTCGGGCCAGTAACCCCTGTAGTGAGTACATGAGCATTGATGACTCCGCCTGTAATCTAGCCAGCCTGAATTTGATGAAGTTCCGCCGTACCGATGGAGAGTTTGAGGTTGATGCTTTTCGTCATGCTGTGTCTACTTTGATTCTAGCTCAAGAAATTCTGGTCGATGCCTCTTCATACCCAACAGAACGGATTGGGCAGAACGCGAAGGCTTTTCGTCAGCTTGGACTTGGCTACGCAAACCTTGGTGCTCTATTGATGGCGCGTGGACTTGCTTACGACAGTGATGAAGCACGTTCGTACGCGGCATCGATTACCGCAGTCATGTGCGGTCATGCATACCTTGCCAGTGCTTTGATTGCTAAGACTCGTGGTGCTTTTGAGGGCTATGCGAAGAATGAAGTCCCGATGCTTCGTGTGATTAGTAAGCATCTCAGTGCTGCTGAAGCACTGTCTACGACGCAAGTACCCACAGATTTGCGTACAGCAGCGGTGGACGCTTGGCGTGATGCTTTGAATCTGGGGAAAGTCCATGGTTATCGTAACAGCCAAGTGACTGTTCTTGCTCCGACTGGGACCATTGCTTTCCTGATGGATTGTGACACGACTGGCATTGAGCCGGATATTGCGCTCATCAAGTACAAGAAGCTTGTCGGTGGTGGACAGATCAAGATCATCAACAACACAGTGCCTGAAGCACTCATGCGTCTGGGGTATGATGAACTGGAGCGTAAGCAAATCCTTGACCACATTGAGAAGACTGATACGATCGAGAATTGCAGTGTGCTGGAAGCCGAACACTTGTCAATTTTTGATTGTGCTTTTAAGCCAATGAATGGCAAGCGTGCAATTGCTCCGACTGGACACATCGACATGATGGCAGCTGTTCAGCCATTTCTTTCAGGCGCCATTAGCAAGACCGTCAACATGCCAACTGAGGCGACGCTAGAGGATATTCAGACGATGTACATGCGTGCCTGGAAGAAGGGTCTCAAGGCAATCGCCATCTATCGTGATGGATGCAAGCGCTCCCAGCCTCTCAGCACTTCTGAAAAGGAGAAGCAAGCAATCAAAGCTGGTCCGGCTCGTCGTCACATGCCAGATGAACGTCAGGCTATCACACACAAGTTCCAGATTGCTGGCCATGAAGGTTACTTGACGGTTGGCCTTTTTGAAGACGGCACACCTGGTGAAATCTTCGTCGTGATGGCAAAGGAAGGTTCAACAATTTCTGGGCTTGTTGACCAGTGGGCACAGTCCATTTCATTGTTGCTCCAGCACGGCGTTTCACTCGAGAAGATCATTGAGAAGTTTTCACACTCACGTTATGAGCCGTCTGGTTGGACGGGGAATCCAAATGTAGGTATGGCAAAGTCCATTACCGATTACATCGTTCGTTGGATGGGTTTCAAGTTTTCGAAGAATAAGCCTGTTGTGCAGGAAGCTTCGACTTCAATTCCATCTAATGCTAAGAGCACATTCCAGAATCAGAGTGATTCCCCAGCTTGTGCAACTTGTGGTTCAATCATGGTTCGCAATGCCGCATGTTATCGTTGTCAGGATTGTGGTGCTACGTCAGGCTGTTCCTGAAAATGGGTAAGACTTCCGTTCATGGTGAAAAAGAAATTCTAGAAGAGCTAGCCACTAATGAGGATGTTTCTTGGTTTTGTTCTCCTTGGATTATTCAGTATCAAAAAGACGGTAAGATTAAGTGGACATTTCCAGATGTTCTTTTTTATCGAAATACAGATAGTAAATTTATCCTGTTAGAGATTAAGGCAGAGTATTTGTTAGCAAGTTATTTGGCAAGTGAAAAACATTTGGCTAGAGTGCAATGGTGCAAAGAAAACAATATAGAATTTCAGATAATACCAGCAAAACAAGCTAAGAATTGGAATGCTGGTATAGACATATCAGAGAAAAAGTTCATGGATTGTGGCTCGACCAGTGGCTGTTCATGAGCCAGAATCTTCTAGAAGAACTTTTCAACAAGATACACATAAGTGAGAGCAATGCTGCCTCGGAATTGACGTTTCTGTTCGAATTTTACCGCCTCCAATTCGGTCTCAATTGTATCTATACTGACACCGAAAACGGAACAATTGAAGTTCATCATTTCTCTCATAAAGAGAAGGCTTTTTTGATGACATTTCTAACTTCGATCAAGGAAAATTTGGATCAATTGCGACCATAACTGAGGATACCAATGACAGAAGCAATTGAAGCTGCTTCACCGGAGTCGACCGGACTAGAACTGGCTACTCTGCCAAGTGAGGACTCACTTCCGTTACTTGTTCCGCCAGAGCAATTGCCAGAGGCTACTGATTTCGTAGCAGAGTCGGCTGTCCCCGGATTAATCAATCTGGTCAAGCAGGCGTGTGCCGTCTGTATGAATAAGCGTGGCTATGCTGTCGCCGCACCACAGATTGGTGTCCCATTGAAATTCTTCGTGGCTATGTCCAAATTTGCCCACGAAGGCAAGAATTACGTTAAGTTTGATACGTTGTTTAATCCGACCTACAAGCCGATGAAGAATCATGGTAAGTCGGAAGATATTGAAGGTTGTCTTTCTTTTGAGGGAAAACAGTATAAGGTTTCACGCTACAACGTCATCAAGCTTTCGTGGTGTTATTACGATGGCCAGAAGTTTAAGCGTATGGAGAAGAAGCTAAAGGGTTTGCACGCTAGAATTGCCCAACACGAGATTGACCATCTCAATGGCAAAACCATCGTTGACCGTGGCGTCTATATTGAACCAGAGCCGCCGAAGACAGAGGAAGCGTCTGTGCCTGAAACGGTTGCAGAGCCAGTTAAAACCGATGCCAACGCCACTTGATACGGGGGCCAAGCTGCCGGAATGGCTTTCCGATATCGGTACGCTTATGGAGGGGAAGTTGGCCAGAGACGATGATGGCCGTTGGATTGTCATAGATGACAAGGGATATAAGCGTTCAGTTAACGAAGCTCTCCTGAGATTTGAGGGACAGGAAGTTAGAGTGACAGTAGCTAATATTCTCAGGATAAAAGAGGAAACAGAAACTCTTCTCAAGAATGTTGATATCCAGAATCGACTACGTATTAAAGAGTAGCCTTTATCCGTAGCTCAATCTGTGATCTGTTCAAGCTGATTCAGCTTGAACGAAGTTTTTCTGTACATCAGCTCTTACTTCAAGCTGATTACGTACAGCAGGTCCGATCCGGGCCTGTGGATCTAGCGCTCTCTTTAGTATGTTGAGAGCGGCATTCTGATCCCTGTCTATCTTAAGACCACAATACTGACAGTTATGTACTCTTACGGATAGATCTTTCTTTACGATCTCTCCACAAGAGCTACATAGCTGACTCGTGTTCTTAGGATCTACTTCTATTACCAAAGCACCAGCCTCTTCCGCTTTGTGCTTTAGTATTGAATCAAATCCATACCAAGAGACATCACTGATGGACTTACTGAGTCTTCTGTTCTTGGTCATTCCTGTTACGTTTAGTTTCTCAATAGCGATCAGCCCGTACTGATGAGTAAGCTTACGGGCCGTTTTGAATTGATGATCTCTTCTTTTACGAGATATCTTCTGATGGAATTTAGATAATCTATTCTTCTGTTTGGATCTGGATTTAGATCCTTTCTTCTTTCTTGACAAAGATCTGTTTAGAACTCGTAATTCTTTCTGAGAAAATTGATAGAATCTAGGATTCTCTTCCTTGGTTCCATCACTGAGCGTATAGAAATGAGTGAGTCCCTTATCTAATCCTACTTGAATCTTAGATTTGCAATCTAACTTTGGTTGTACTTCTGAAATGATTATGACGTAATAATGACCACATTCCTTCTTCAGGATGACATTCTTAGTCTCTCCTTCTATTGGTCTGTGCTTCTTGATCCTTACGAAATTGAACTTGTTAGAACGCTTACGATTCAAGAATATCTTGCCACCTAGAAAAGACTCGCAGTTAAGAGCAAGATTTTGAATGTATATTTTCTTGTCCTTTATGTCTATACCATCGTGGAATTTGGCGAATGTGATAGATTCAAAATGTTTTGAATTCTTGAATCTAGGATAACCAGGCTTCTGGCCGAGTTTGATTCTTCTGAAAAATGAAGCGTAAGCAAAATCTAATCTCTTTAGAATTTTTTGGGAACTTGAGGAATTAATGTTCTTGAATTTTCCTTGATTTCTTTCTTTCGCGAGCCATTTACACTGGTCTATGAAAGATAATCCTTTTCCGTTTTCTTCATAGAAGACTTTCCGATTATGGAGTGCTTCATTGTAAAGTAAACAATGGCTTTGGAAGATCGTTTCTAGTGCTTGTTTCTGGAGTTTATTGGGGTATAGTTTGAATTTGAAAGACTTATGCACACAAGTGCTGGTACTTTAATAGATTATGCAATCTGTTGTTATTAGGGTGTGAACCCTAACACCAAAAAGTCTAATGTCTGTAAGCTGTGTGGAGGCACAGGTCCCAAGATTTTTTCGCACGAATTCGGCACTGGTGGCAGTCTAGGTAAGGTACTTTGTGCCTCATGCTTTTACACTCTGACTAAAAAGGGAAAGACAAAGGCTGAGGCCAAAAAGTGTCTTTATTCCAATTCATACCCTGATTCTGAGATTGGTAAGCCAAAAAAAGTGGTTGTACCAGATTTTGTTCACAAAGCTTATTACGATTATCCAGCGATTGCAGTAGTCAAAAATATGTCCTGCACGGCCTATCTTGGTGTGCCAGCAGGTCATCTCTTTCATGGTACAAGTTATGGGGCACTCTCGATTGATGAACTTTCTTTCTCTGGCAGGCTTGAAGTAAAGGCAAACAAGAAGACAGTTTACCCAGGAACGTACAATGACCTCATTGACTGGAGTGTGATTGATTCTATTCTGAATGAATGTGATTATTGGTGGTTCGGTTTCCAGGCTCCCTGTTCCCAGCAAACCCTGCAAAAGCGTTTGTTTGATTTGGCTGGCCGTTTTCGGCATGCAACTGCTGTTGCTGAGCAGGGCTGGAAGAAGCTCAGCTGTCCCTGCCCTCAGTGTGGTGCTCCTTACGATATTCCTAACCTTTGCCTGTTTGAATCTAAACCACACAATCTTGACCAGAAGCAGTGGGGGAAATTCCTTGAAAAGTTTGGCTATGGATCTAAACCGAAGAAGGCACCAAAGGTGGAAGAGTACTATAGCGAGGAATCTGAGGAATCATCAGAAAAAGCTGTCAATTCTATCCTGGACGACTTAGACTTTTCAGACGTACCTTTTGAGGACTTCGGAAAGAAGTCATCCAAGCCGAAGAAAGCAGAGCCAAAAGCTTTACCAGTTACGCCAATCAAGACCAACTATGGAAGGAAAATCAAGATCTCATGAGCAACGGACAAGAATACGATCTGTTCTCGGCCCTTGACGGTAAGAAGGCCAAGCGTGTTGACGAGCTCGTTAGCTTGATTACGAAGTATAACGAGCAGTACTACAACAAGAACGCAAGCGACATCTCTGATGAACAATATGACGCCTTGAAGGACGAGCTCAAGGACCTCGATCCCGAGAATTCCTTGCTTAAGACAGTCGGCGTTGCTGCAGTTTCTGAATGGAAGAAGGTAGCCCATGTAATTCCTATGGGCTCACTCAACAAGGTCAACACCGAGGAAGAGTTCTTGGCCTGGGCGAAGGAGACCAAGGCTGGTTCCTTCATGACTCAGGACAAGTGCGACGGCATCAGTCTTGAATTGATTTACCGACAAGGTTCCTTGTTGCATGCGATTACGCGCGGCGACGGTCAGATTGGTGAAGATATCACCAACAACGTCGTCAGGATGCAGAACGTCCACAAGACATTGAAGACGGGTTTCTCCGGTTCGTTGCGGGGTGAAATTGTCATCACACATGAGGACTTCAAGAAGCATTACGAGGGGAAGATGGCTAACCCTCGGAACGCGGCTAGTGGTATCGCGAAGCGTTATGACGGTCAGGGTGCTGAACACCTAACGGTCATTTACTACAACTGCATTCCTCAGGCCGACAGTGGTCTCAAGTTCAAGACTGAATTTGACAAGCTTGCTTACATTGGAACTCATCTTAGTCTGCGGCCTGTGCCTTCGTATGAGACCGATCTTGCTGGTGTGCTCGCCATCTATAACGCTTATCAGTTCCGGCGTACGCACAAGGACAATCCTGTAGAGCAGGCCAAGGCAGCGGTTTTCTATGTGTTGAAATCGCTTGGTGTTGAGGCGACACCAGAAAAGCTCCTCGTGCTTGCCACAGCGCTTCTGGGAGGGAAACCAAAGGCTGTTGAAAATGCTGTCGCCGAATTGACTCCGAAGGTTATTGAAAACTTCCTCAAGAAGTTCGAAATCTTCAGGCAATTTGGTGAGAGCACGAACTATGACCATGACGGTCTCGTTATCAAGGTCAATGACCTAGAGCTTCAAGACGACCTCGGTGACGTGAATGGCAATCCTCGTGGACAGATTGCGTTTAAGTTTGCGCACGAGATGCGGGTCAGCAAAGTCACGCGGATTGCATGGCAAGTTGGCAATACTGGTCGGGTGACACCAGTTGTCTATGTTGAGCCAGTGAAGCTTGCTGGTGCTATGGTCCAGAAAGCGTCTCTGTATAATATGGATTACATAGAGAAGATAGGAGTCGCTGAGGGCGATGAGGTCATGGTGGCGCGTGCGAACGACGTCATACCTCGTATCGAAAGTGTAGTGAAACATGTTGGTAAAAAGATTGAAGCTCCACAGAATTGCCCTGTTTGCAAGACAAAGCTCATCAAAGAACAAAGCGGTGATGAAGAAGGTGTTCATCTTCTTTGTCCAAATGAGGATTGTTTTGCCAGATTGACAGGAAATCTTTCAAAGTGGATTACGACCTTAGAAATAGATGAGATTGGCGACAAATTTATTGAAGTTCTGGTGAATAGAAAACTTGTGGAGGACGTTGCCGATCTTTACAAGCTCAAGCCTGCTGACATTGTGGCTTTGGAGGGAAAGGGCGACAAGAGTGCAAAGAAGATTTTGGATAACCTCCACGCCAAGAAGGAATTGCCCGTTCCTACGTTCCTGGGTGGGTTGAATATCAGCGGTTGCGGAACGGAGCGCTTCGAGGCTCTTGTCAAGGCTGGCTACGACACTTTGGAGAAGATTCAGGCTTTGACCGTTCCACAGATTGCCGATATCCCTGGCATGGGAACGAAGTCGGCGACCGCTATCTACCAGGGCCTAAAGAAGAAGGAAGTGCTGATTGGCAAGTTGCTCAAGCACGTGAAGCTCGTTGACCCAAAGCCGAAGAAGAGCGAGAAGCTAAAGGGTTTGTCCTTCTGCTTCACTGGAGAAATGACGCACACTCGTGAAGACTTGGAGCAGATGGTTGAGGAAAATAGTGGTGAGGTAAAAGGAGTCAGCGGAAAGTTGACCTATCTCGTTCAGGCAGATCCTTCCAGCGAGAGCTCTAAGTCCGTCAAAGCCAAGAAGTTGGGGACGAAGATTATCAGTGAAAAGGCTTTTTTGGAAATGATTGGTGACCTATGAAATATCAAAGAATAGCAACTCCGGGTGGTAGTCCTCCAGGAACGGATCGTTATCTCTGGAAACCAAGTAATCGCCATAAGCTTCGGGGGCAGTTACCTTATGGTAGGTTTGCCCTTGTTCAGATAGAATCCATCTATGGTTGCATGATTAATGTCAGTCAGGCAGCTACTGGCATGACTGATGAAGATATCTGGACTACCGAAGTGAATGATCAGGCATTAAAATCTCTCAATGCCGTTATGGAGTGGTTTGACAAGGACGTTTATGCCCCAGAAATGGGGAAAAATTTAACCTCAAAAGTTGTTAAGGACCGCCATCATAAGATGTTCTACGTTCCTTCTTCCGACCAAGTTGACGGTGGAATGAGGAAAATGTCAGATGAGCACGTATACAATCATCCTGCTCTTCGTAACATTATGTTCCCCTCCATTCAGCTTGTGTTGTCGAAAGGAAAAGTCACGAAAGATGAAGTTCTTCAACTCGTGACTGATTGTGACGCTCAATATAGCGAAAGTGTTTTTCAGGTTCTTGCACACAACAGAGCCGGGAATATTGTCTCCCCTGTAGAGGTAGAGAGTATTTCGAGTTCACAGGCAAAGGAATTGGCTGAAATTTACAAGATCCCGAAGAATCTTCTCCGGAAATTTTAAGATGTGGAAGAAGAAGTCAGTCAAGCGAAAAGAGCTCAGCCCATTTGGACGTAACCCTCGGCTCAATCGAATTACCAAGAAGGATGCGGCTTTGCTTGCGCGCAAGCCTAAGCCGTTGTCTATCAGAATTCCTGTCGTCCGCCCAACTGAAAAACAGCTCAGAGAGGCTATTGAGGAGGTTTCTTGCGCCCGCTGTTACACGGCGGTTTCAGTTACTCCGGGTTGTGAGTTCGAGGGTCTTTGCTATAATTGTGAAATTGAGATCCTTAAGGCAGAGCGAGCGCATCTAGCAAAGCTGCTGGATCGTTGGCTGAACTACATGCGTCGGTTCCAGCCGGATCCTGAATTCACTGACGAGACACGAATTGCTCTCGGACAACTTCCGCCCCGCGATGGAATGACCAGTGATGTGGGTTGACCAGTACATCACAAGGCTCCAGACAGGGGAGACGGTCCAATTCCACCCACGGGGGATTTCAATGACCCCACTCATTAAGAGTGGCCAACTTGTGACTGTGGAGCCTTTCAAGGCTCTGCCAGCTCTCAACCAAATTGTCCTTTGCAAAGTTAGAGGCGCGCAGTATCTCCATCTCATCAGTGCTATCGAGCATAATTTTGATCAGAAGACCGGATTGACTGGTAGGGTGATGATCTCAAATAATCGTGGTCATGATAATGGCTGGACTTCTGTGAAGAACATCTACGGAATCGTTACGAAAATAGAGGATTAGAGTGAATTATTTTGGTCCAACTCTCTCGTATAGAATAGGAAAGCAAAGACATGTTTCTCCTATCCCAGTTGGAGAACCCTGTCTTTATTGCAACGAGATAATTGTCGCAACAGACGTTGGTGTCGTCATGCCATACATTGGTGAGATCTTGAATGTCATTTTCGTAGGGTATTTGGCTCTGTTGCCCACCAGCTGGGCAAGTGTACCTGCGGAAGTGGAATTCTGGAATGACAAAGCGGCAGGCAGCTATGGAAGCCTGTCGTCTCTATGAGCGATTGAATAGGGTGACGCTCAAGACAGCTGCTGAGCTCGTTGACGAGGAATCAATTGATGAAGAAGTTCTACAATGAGCGACAGTTTCTAAAATTCCTCGGAGAGCGGGAACGGCTGCCAAGGAAGATAAAGAAACAGCTCAAGAAAAACAAACCCAGCTTCTTCAAGTTCGTACCTGGCGATCCGAGGCAGTTGCGCATGATCACCAAGAATGTTCATATCTATGGCCATTCATCTTATGTGCCCTCTGTCCAATGTGTCCTTCTACACGGAAATGAGTTTGTATCATCTACATGGAAGTTCTCGGCACAATAAATCATATCCACTTCTCGCAGGGCGACTTCTACATCTTTTCTATTGCGCCCGAGGTGAAGGACGCCTCCGTAGCTTCGACTTACAAGGCACGGGGAAATTTTCACTTTCCGCTCGCGATTGGCACCAAGCTCAAGCTTAGTGGGACATTGAAGGATACTAAGTACGGTCCGACAATTTACACTGAGAAATACGAAGCAGTTACTCCAGACACTAAGAACGGAATTGTCAAGTATCTATCAGAACTTGCTGCTATCGGAGAAGCAACAGCAGAAAAGATTTATGCTCGCTTGGGTGACAAGGCTCTAGATCTTCTGGAAGAAGACCTAACGCTTCTCGACCAGCTTGAGTTCCTGACAGCAAAGCAAGCTGCCTCTATCCGAGAGGATTTTCTCAAGGATCAGAAGAGCCGAAAGATTGCAGTTTTCCTTTTCAATCTCGGTATTGGTCCTGCGATGTTCAAACACATCTTCGGGGCTTGGGGCTATGAAACTATAGACGTTATTCAGGAGAATCCGTATCTCTTGACCGAAATTCATGGCTTCGGCTTTAAGCGTGCTGATGAAGTTGCACTCAAACTAGGTATTGCTCCAGACTCTGAATTTCGGTATCAAGCAGCCATTGTCCATCTGCTACGCGACGTCGCTTCGAATGAGGGTCATCTGTACCTTGAGATCGGGACCCTCCACAGGAATCTAAATCTTCTCATCAGCCCCATTGACGTGAAGACCTTTGGTTCCTACCTCAAGGGGCTCCACGAGAAGAAGCAAATCGTAGTTGATGGGACCAGGATCTACGCTCGCTGGCATTATTTGACAGAGGTCAAATCAGCAGCCTATTTGGCTACCATCCTCAAGAATCCAAGCCAGCTCAACATTGATATTCAAGCCTTCATCGCGGAACACGAAAAGACCTTCGGCATAACGTTGGAACCGGAACAACGCGAGGCCTTGGAATCCATTCTTGGGAACCGTGTTCTTATTCTAACTGGTGGTCCAGGCACGGGTAAAACAACGCTCGTTAAAGCGTTTGTGCGCCTGTTTGAGCAGCTTAAACTGACCGTGTCGCTATTCACCCCGACCGGCATAAGTGCAAAGCGCCTGGGCGAAGTAACGGGTCGTCCAGCTGGCACGATTCATCGACAGCTAGGTTATACGGGTCTGGAATGGGGCTTTGACAATACCAATCCATTCAAGACAAACGTGGCCATTATTGACGAAGTCTCAATGGTGGATCAGACAATTCTCTATCACTTGCTAGATGCCCTTGAGCCCACGACGATCTTGATTTTTGTTGGTGATGCCGACCAGCTGCCGAGCGTTGGTCCTGGGAATGTCCTGAAGGAAATGATTGCAAGCAAAGCAATCAAAACCATCTTCCTCAATAAGATACACAGGCAGGCAGCCCAATCAAAAATTCGTGTCAATGCTCATCACATTCGGCACGGTGAAGATATCGAGTTTGCTGGTGAGAAGAGTGATTTCCGCTTTTTCAACATGTCCGATGAAGAGGCTATCCTCGAAAATCTTTGCCAGCTGACTACAAAGTTGCAAGAAAAGGGTAAGAGTTTTCAGGTTCTGTCCCCCATGCATGACGGCTCGTTGGGTGTCAAGAATCTCAACTTGACATTGAAAGAGTTGCTGAATCCACAAAAGAACCAGACCGAAATCAATCTTGGCCTAAAGAGTTTTCGTGAAGATGACCGCATCATCATTACTAAGAATCTCTACGATAAGAGCGTTTTTAATGGGGATTGTGGCCGCATTCTGAAAATTGAAAATAACTATATTCAGCTCGCAATTGAAGGAATGAATGCTGGTCCTGTCATTTTGAAGAATGAAGAGGCACGTGATTACTTGTCGCTCGCTTATGCCATCACGATCCATAAGAGTCAGGGGATGGAATACGACTATGTCATCTTCCCGTTGACCGAAGCATTTTACGTGATGCTCCAGCGGAATTTGATTTACACGGCCGTGACTAGAGCCAAGAAGGGTTTGTTTCTTTTTGGCACACCCTCAGCTGTCCGGCGTGCCATCAGCAACAACAAGATCGTTGCAAGAAACACTGTGCTGAGCAAGCGCATTTTGGATTCTTCTAAGGTCTAAATCAGATTTAGAACTTTTGCGTAGGTATAAGTACGTTTAGTTTTATACCAAATTTCTCTCCCACATTTTGGACAATTTCTCTGTAACATGCTCATTCATATGCCTTAGTGCTCATTGTATTATACCTGATGAAGATAATCAGCGTTACCGGTTGCATCGGCTCAGGTAAAAGTACACTCTGTGAAGCTCTTAGCCAAGAGCTTGATGCTCCGATCATACGTGAAGAATTTTCGTTGAATCCATATCTCTCGATTTACTACAGTAATCGTGAAACTTATGCGCTAGCGAATCAGTTGTGGTTCTTGATGAAACGGTACGAGCAGATCACTGTTGGGTTATTCAACAAGAATTTCAAATACGCAATCCAGGATCAGACGTTGGCTGCATTTGGTTGTATCTTCCCAGAATTCTTTTATCAGCGTGGCTACCTGACTAAGGAAGAATTTAGCACATTGCAGACGCTTTACTCAGCACTGAAGAATCGGTTACCTGCTTACGATGAACTGACTATTTGTCTCGAGCCACCCATAACAGCTCTACTCAAACGAGTTAGTCAGCGTGGCAGGGAATACGAGAAATCTATTGATAGCTCGTATCTGTCTGGGTTGACCTCTCAGTACAAACATTTCTATGAGAATCGTCGCGAGAATTTGATTACGTTCGATTCGGATAGAATGAGCGCAGAAGAAATGACAGAGAAGATACGCAAGGAGTACTTGTGACTAACGATAAGATTCAGGAAATTTTGAATCGTCTGGAGGGAATGGAGGTCAAGCTGAATGCTGATCCAGTCCCACTCGGTCCAGCTTACATTCATAAGACCTTGGTTGCGACTTCCGATTATCTGCAGGAAGTAAGCAAGTTCCTAGTCGATATCTTCAAGGAGGAGATGTCTCTCCAGAAGAAGCTGACTATCCAAACCCAAAAGTATGACTTTGAACTTCGTGAGAAGCTCGCCAATGATCCCGAAGTCCGGAAGCAAAAGGCTTCAGTTGACCGTGATGCTGTTGCGAGAAATCTTCTCAAGTATATGGAGACAGAGATCAATCAGACAAAATTGGATTTGCTTGATCTCGAACATCTCAAACGGATCGTTGAGAAGAAGAATCAGGATCTCAGGCGAACCAATAGTGATATTCGTCTTCAGCATTCAACTATCCAGAGTGCCTTGAAGCTCGGTGTAGATTGGCCAGTCACCGATGAATCTGATTACGAGAATGTGACAATCCCTAAGAAGCCACAGAAGAAAGCTGTGGATGAGATTGAAGAGGGTGTCTTTGCGGCGCTAGAGCCGAAGCCAACCGCCTTGGTTGAACCAGCCAAGCCAACTGTCATCAAGGCCCCACAGACAATCGAAGAAGTCGTAGCACAAGCACCGAAGGGACAGAAAGAGAAGAAAAAGAAGGAAGAGCCAAAGAAGGAAGAGGTGAAGATCCAGGTAACCAAAGAAGTTCACAATGATGACGTGTTCAATGTCGAAGACATCCTTGGGGAAATTGACGCAAGGTGAGCTTGAGCTGCTAGAGAAAAGCGGCAACACCTGTATTAACTGCTTTCTGCTGCTTTCTGATCATCAGACGCTTGAGCGAAACTGGGACAATTGGTGCTATCGGACTGTGCGGCGATTGTGGTGCAGAGCACGAAGTCGTTGATAAACAGATGGAAGGTCGCTACACAGAGGTCGTAACAAAATTGGGACAAATTCGCGTTGTATAAATCAGTGGTAGGTGAGCTTGAAACGGAAGAATAGTATTTCATCACAGACATGAGCTGTATGTGATGTTAGAACAGGTATGGGTTTCCGTGCTTGTGAAAAGCGTAAGTATCCTGTGAAGAAGAAATTCACAGGTAGTCCCGGTGGTCGCCCGGCAAGTTGCCTAGCGCGATTGTATGCTAGGAAGCCCATTGTGTAGTGGGGTGTGACCAATCATAACCATAACGGATCGCTCCGTTATCGGAAAGAAAGGTACGATAGGAGAGATAAAATGGCTGAAGAGAACATTGACGAGATTGGGTTTGATGACGAGACAATTACTGGAGACCGGGCTCCAAAGTTCAGTGGGAAGAAGGGTGTTACTGACCGGATTGGCTTCATTTTCCCGAAGGGGAATAAGGTTGCCAAGACGCACTTCCACACCAAGCATGTCATTTGCAAGGGCGGCTTGTGTTGTGAGAAGATGAAGCCCGCCGAGAAGCGTATCGGCAATATCATCATCAAGTATGGAACGGACAAGACCGGTAAGGTCAAGAGCCCGTTCTCTTACGAGCTGATGACTTGGGTCTTCAGCGAGAAGAAGTACGCTCAGCTGCGCACGGTCAATCAGGAGCAATCGCTCGAGGATCACGATTTGCTCATCACCTGCGTGGAGGAGAAGTACCAGAACCTCCAGATCACCGCCTGCAAGGAAGCTCTCTGGAAGAAGAACGAGAAGCTCAAGGAACACGTTCTTGCAGAGGCTACCAAGCTTCGCGAGAAGATCTATTTGGGTGCTGACCTGACGACTGACCAGATCAAGGAATTCCTCGGTCAGGAGACTGAGACGGCGGCTGGTGCTGACGCTGGCAGCGCCGACTACAGTGACGTCTTGAACGAGATGGACATCTAAGTTCGTTTGACGCACGAGGGTGGTGGGTGCATGACTCACCACCCTCGTGTTCCTTATGATTTTTCTGGGCCTCGATCCAAGCCTTACCAGCTTCGGTTTTAGTCTCATTGATGATGAGATAGATGGCCCAGGCCGTATTCTGTATCAGGGGCGCTTTCGCACTTCCGCAAAGACCCTAGATGTTGAGCGTTACCTCTTTCTTCAAAAATCGCTCCGTCAGCTTATAGAAAAATCAGCACCAGTTTTCATTGGAATGGAGTCACCATTTACTGGTGGTTCTTATTCGGAAGGTCTCTGGGCTCTTTTTGTGCATAATTGTGAGGTGCTCTATGAGCTCAAGAAGGATTTTGTTCTTCTCCATCCGCCTCAACTTCACCTTCTAGCCAAAGGGGACCCAGCAATTAAGAAGAAGATGTTCAAGATTGACATGATTAAAGCTGCTAAGAAGGATATGCAGTGGAAGGGAAAATTCCAGTCAGATGAAGCCGATGCTTATCATGCTGCTAAATTTGGTGCCAGATTCTATCGCTTCATCAACAATCAGCTTACTGAAGCTGATTTGACACCTGCTGAGCATCACGTATTTCATCGGACCCATAAATTTGTGCGCGGTATTAAAGCAGGTTTGGTTGAGGAATACGGAATATTGACAAAAGAAAATAACCGTTTCTTTTTGTTCTCAAAACTAGACGAAGAACGACCAGACCCAGGTGAGATTGTAATCTCAGTAAACAAAGGTCTGAGCTACTTTCCAGAAGGCAAGAAATCAGAAGACCAACCAAACGAGGAAATGAATGACTAATCTATCAAAAGAACGTGCAGAGAGATTGGATTTGTTTCGGAAGGCACTTGCTGGCAAGGTTGACGGTAAGGAAGATAAGGACATCAAGGCATTAGACCTCACAAAGACACAGATTAAGGCTGACGGTGCTGAGGCGAGTGAGATTGGGTTCATTTCGACTGGTTCAGTGGTTTTGAATCGCGTCTGTGGTGGCAATGGAACCGAATCCGGCTATCCGCGTGGGCGTGTCGTAGAGATTTTCGGTCCAGAATCAGTTGGTAAAACCACGCTGGCGATTCACGCTTGTCGTGAAGCGCAGAAGCTCGGCGGTATCGCAACCTTTGTGGATTTTGAGCATGCACTTCATCTGGGCTATGCCTCTCAAGGCATTGGTCTAGATCTTGACCCAGACAAGTTCCAGATGTTCCAGCCTGAGTACTTCGAGCAGGGTGCTGCTATTGTCGATATGGCTGCTCGGGTTCTCAGGTCTGATGTCATCGTTGTGGACTCTGTCTCGTCCATGCTACCGAAGAAGGTTCTCGAGGGCTCAATCGATGCTGACCCCGGTCAGTATATGGGTCTGCTTGCCCGTTTGATGAGCCAATTCCTCAATGTCATCACTAAGACAATTGACGAAAGTCAGTCGGTTCTCATCTTCGTCAACCAGGTGAGGGCCAGAATCAAGAGGGACAAGTTTGATTTTGGTCCAGATGAGGATACTTCAGGTGGCAAGGCTTTGAAGTTCTATTCATCTATTCGGCTTCAGTTGAAGCCTGGTGCGGTTGAATACGCCAATCTGTTCAATCCGATGTTGGGAAAGGAAGATAAGACTGCCCTTAGTAACTTCGTTCGGGCCTTGGCTATCAAGAACAAGGTTTCCGTTCCGAAGCGCCTTGGTGAATTTTGCCTTCGTTACGGCGAAGGCATTGACAACGTCCGTTCCATTCTGGATGTAGCTATCGCTCACGACATCATCAAGAAGGGTGCTTCTTGGTACGAGTACAAGGGTTTGTCTGATGAATCGTCTTTCAAGCAACAAGGAACTGAGGCAATCAGGAAGTTCGTACACGAACACCCAGAAGTCTTTGCAGAGATCGCCGGTCGTGTGCAGACCGAGCTTGTCAAGTACTCCATTGACAAGATTTCTGGTGAGGTTGATGATAGCAAGATTGAGCGTGTCGATCTCGCTGATGAGTATGACAAGAATGCTGAAGAGAAGAGCAAGAGGATTTCTAAGCAGGCCAATGAGGAAGTCGAAGCTGTTGACGACGCTTCAGCCGTCAATCTAGTTGAAGAGATGAAGAACGAGAAGATTCCAGAGCCGAAGAACAAGAAGAAAGCGAAGGTTCTCTCGGACGACGAAATTGACGAAGCTATGGCATGATAGCACGTATCCAGAATTATCAGTCTGCTGAAGATTTATCTCTTCAGGTCAAGGGCTTTACCGTCCTGGTTGGGCAGAATAACCACGGTAAGTCTGCAATCCGAAGAGCAGTTCAAAGCGTCTTCTCGAATTCCCCAGGCCACAGTTTTGTGACCTGGGGAAAAGAGAACGCGCTAATCCAATTGGAATTTGACGACTATAAACTCTCCTGGAAGAAGGGTGAAGATCGGACTGAATATCGTCTGATTAAAGATGGAAAAGAGAAGGTTTTCAATAGTCCTGGGCGTGAAGTTCCTCCGGAAATAGCAGGACTCGGGTTTTCTCCTGTCAAGCTGACAAGTGGACAAAAGCTGAATGTTCTCTTTGCAGGTCTTGACTGGTTATTCCTTCTTAATTCACCAGGCCCAGTCGTAGCAGAGGTTATTACTCTCGCTACGAGACTGAATCAGATTAGCTATGCCAATAAGCTTTGTGTTAAAGACTCAAAGTCAATTAAGTCAGTTCTCAAAATTCGCGAAGAAGATCTCAAGAAAGTCAACTTCAAGCTCGAGACGTTAGAAGATGTTCCTTCTCTTGTCAGCAAGAACATCGCGCTTCAAAAGCAACAAGAGACATTCAATCAGCTAGAGAGCCAGAAGAAGTATTTAGAAACAGCTCTGTCATTGCTTGCTGTGTTTGAAGAACGAGTTCAACGTCTTTCAGAAGTTGAGACGATTTCTCTTCCGAAAGATACCTGGACTAATCTAGCAACGGAGCTTGACCAGTTTGAGCTTTTTTCAAATGAGTTTGAAGCACGTCAACAGAAAGTCAAAACGCTTTCCAAGGTCGAGATAATCTTGCCAGAATTCCAGTCAGATGATTTGGCTGATGATATCGACTCCCTAAAAGAATTCATGGAGTCCCTTGATGGCTCCTTGGAGGGAATCAAGCGGATGGAAGCGTTAGGCGATTTTGAATTGCCTTCAATCGACCTTCAGTCCAATTTAGCTTCTCTAAATTCTTTTGATGAATTGGTTTCCAATTTGGATAAGCAGTGTCGAGACACCTTTGAAATACAGAAGAGGTTCAAGGACGTTGAAGCTGAGCATGCAAAACTTGAGAAGGAATTATCAGATCTCGGAATCACAACTTGTCCTATTTGTGACAGGCCAATGCCATGACAGCACGATTTCGTTGTTTTGCTTGTGGTCGTTTTACTGATGAGGTGAAAGACGGCCCAACACCAGATGAAGTTGCTCAAGCTGAACGCTGGGAGACCGGGATATTGGATGTCCACTCTGGGAGGAAGGATGAGCCCTGTCGTGCTGGCATTGCATGTTGGGTCTGTTTTTGGAAGACAGATCCAGATATGTGGATTTCTCCTGAGCATTGGATAGCTTTGAATCCATTAGTGCCATACGAGAAGCTCCCTGTATTGGATCACGAACTTGCATATCCATGGGAGCCTTCACTCTATCCATGGCCTCTATGACCTTCACATTCTCAACGGATTGGCATTTCAACGAGCACGGTCCTTATTCGCGTAAGGATGATTATTGTGCTTCGCTTTTCAACAAACTCTTTCAGACCCGTGAAGTCAACAGAAAGGTTGGCGCTATTGCCAATCTCTGTGCCGGTGACGTCATTGATATCAAAGCTCCATCTAGAGTTTCACATTGGCTAGTTCGTAAACTTATTCAAGAGTTGGGAACTTTTAAGACCGATACTTGTGAGGGAAATTTCACAGCTATCGGCAATCACGACATCAGCTACAACAATCTTGAGACGCTTGAAAAGCAGCCGCTTGGCGTCATTCTTGAATCAGGTGCCATGACCCACGTCAAGGACCGGATTTTTGAACGGGATGGAATTAGGGTTCGTGTGGTTGGAGTTGATTTCACCCCCGACATGCCACCAGAAGCCTGCGCAATCAAAAAAGGTGATGAAGATTTCTTGATAGTTTTGCCTCACACTTATGCTTCTCCGACTGTTACGGATTACTTTGGTGAGAAGGTTGTTCCGTATTCAGCTCTAGCGGGAATGGATGCTGACGTCTTCTGCTTTGGGCATTGGCACATTGACCAGGGCGTCGAGAAGATCGGTAACAAGACGATTGTCAATATCGGGTCTCTAAGCCGGGGTTCCCTTTCCAAGGACAACATTTTCCGAAGCCCGAAGATGGCACTCCTTTCTTTTTCAAAATCAGAAGGTAAACTTTCTCATGAAGTCAAGCAGGTGAAGTTGAAGGTGAAGCCGGCTGAAGAAATTTTTGACCTGGAACGGAAGGAACAGACTGAAGCTGAAGCAGAGCAGCTTGAGAAGTTTTTGGAGAAGTTGAAGACGACAACAACCGCAACGACACAGAACGTTGAGACAGTTCTTTCGACTTACGATTTGCAACGGAGTGTGCGGGAGCGCGTTGAGTTTTATCTGAAAGAGTCAGAGAAATATTTTGGAAATCAGTTGTGCGAAATTTAGGACCTACATCGCCTGCCCGCTCAGGTACCGTTACCAATACGTAGATCATCTTAAAAAGCCACAGCAGAACGAATACCACACTGTCAGTGGTACCGTAGTCGGAAGAATTTTTGAACATTTCTATAACGATGAAATTTGGCGATTCCCAAAGGAAGTCCAGGAAAAGTTGTTAGAACTCTTGCCAAAGGAATACGAAGCTGTTTTAGCCAAGAGCAATGTCATTTGGAATGACAAAACTATTCAAAATCAGCTGTCAAAAGAAGAGTTACTTGAAGATTGCAAGAAATCTGTTTTGTCTGGGCTCAAGGCCATCAAGGAGAATCTTCTCCTTGGAAAGTATGCCAGATCAGAAGTCAAGCTCCAAGCTAAAGTCAACAATTACGACATCATTTGGGGCAGAGCTGACATTATCATCCGCCGACAGCTCAAGGATCAGCCAGAAGAAATATTGTTGATTGACGGGAAGAACACAAAGCACGACCAATATCTAGATGAACAGCAATTGCTCTTCTATGCTCTGACTTTCTATCTCGCCAATGAGCGCATGGTTGATAAACTTGGCTACCTTCTTTTCCGAAAAGGTGAAGTCAAGTGGATTGAATTCGACAAAGAAGACCTTCAGAAATTGAAAGAGCAGATTGCTGAGGTCAGCAAAGGGATTTCAAAGAAAGAATTCGAACCGACATTTACGCCACAAGCCTGCAAGTTTTGCCTCTATAAAGAAGAATGTGAGAAGGAAACAGGCTGGGCCGTTAAAACACAGAGCCCCAAGAAATTTCTTCGTGTCATACCTGACGGGGTCACCGAGATCGGTTTCTAACCTGTATAATTGACGTCTTCAAATCCTGGAACTGCAAATGCCTTCTAAAGAAGAGATCGGCAAAAGAATTCTCGCCATCAAGGCTAAAATGAGCGAGCTTTCCGAAACCAAGAATAAGTTGGCCGGACAGCTTAAAGCCGAGAAGAACAATCTCCAAAAGCTGGTTGAGGATATCAAGGCAAAGGGTTATGAGCCAGATCTCAAGAAGCTGAAGGAAGCAAAAGAGACCAAGGAGAAGGAATTGAATGCTTTGGTCGAGAAGGTAGAAAAAGAACTGGAAGGAATTGAATCTCGGCTTTCGAACGTCCACGAGTAGGAGTCATCAATGGCGAAGCAGTCTTTTTCGGTACAGAAGTCTGAGTTGAAGGAGTATTTGGCTCTGTCTGTTCTTGCCCTGGGCAAGAGTGAGACTGAGGCCATGACGAAGCATTTTCTGTTTCATGCCTTCGACTCTGTGTGTGAAATCCTTTCCACAGATAAGACGGTCATGGCCAAGATGGGTTTCAAGTTGGCTAATCCTATTAAGGAGGATATCAAGTTCACGGTTGAAGGTGCCAAGCTCAACGACTTCATCAAGTTTCTGGATGAGGGCTCGATTGAGTTCACCTATGATACTGAAAGCAAGTTGCTCACGGTTTACAGTGCCCCGACAGAGACAGAGCTGAAGTTGACTTCTTACAATCCTGATGACTTCCCGCAGTTCGACAAGGACTTCGAGAAGGCGAAGAAGATTGGAGATCTCAAGAAACTGGAGGTACTCCGTGGCTTGAATTTCATTGCCCCGTTCATTGGAAATTCTGACAATGAGCCTCAATTCATGGCGGTGGAGTTGAAAGAGAATACCTTGCTCGCCAGCAGTGGTCAGATGCTCGGGGCTTACAAGACCTCTTACACCGATGACAAGGTTTTCTGGCGTCTCCGTGGTGCCCACATCCAGCCTGTTGTCAAGTTCCTCAAGGATTGCAAGCTCGAGGATTTTTATCTCTACGAGAGCTCCAACAGCTATTTCTTGAAGCTGGACAATGGCTGCTACTTCGGCTTTGTGAAGACTGAGACTTCGTTGCCAAACGTAACAATTCCCTACACCTCTGATGAGAAGAATTCCTTCAAGGTGGAGAAGGAAGCCTTCTTCAGGATGATTAACCGCCTGAAGTTTGCTCTTGGCCGCGATTCTTTCAAGATGACCTTCAAGCTAACAGGAATCGGCTCGGAAGCTATTCTCCTCGGAACCGCGATCAATGATCAGGGTGCTGAGTCAACAGAGAAGCTGAAGGTCACGCGTGAGAAGGGTGATTCTGATGTGACCTTTTCAATCCGCTATCTCCATCTCTTGAGCTGTGTCAACCAGTTCAAGAATCCTGTGCTTGATTGCTACTACGAGCCGTCCAGGAAGTATGTCAAGATTCTTGAGTCTGATGAGAGTGACACAGCAGTTGCTGTTATCATGACGATGAGGTCATAGATGATCAAAATGGGAAGCAAGGTCAAGGACCAGATTTCTGGATTCACAGGCTGTGCTCAGGTCTTGGCATCACCAATAGTAACGAAGGCAGGCCTTGAGGCATTGTGGTATGATGAGCAACGCATCATTGTGCTCAAGGAGGGTGTGGCGACCCCCAAGCAGTCTTCTGCTACTGCTGGTGGACCGCAACGCGCACCGTCTGGAAGGCATTGATGGGTGACATAGAGCAGGCTGCAATCGCAAAAGTCAAGGCATTGCTGAGACCTGAACAACTTCAGCACTTGGAATCTACCAAGTGGTTGTTCAATGAGATTGGCAACCGTCAGGCAGGTAGATCTTATACGATTGCAGTCGCTCTCATCATATTGGCAATGGAGAATCCAAAAAGAGATATTCTCTATTCCGACCATTTTCCTGGATATATCTCTAGGGCTTCAGAAAATTTGCGAAAATGTATCCAGGAAATTGTGGGCAAAATTGAAGAGAAGCCAACCAATGAGGCTGAATTCAAAAAGCGTATCAGTGGTAACTATGGTTTTGTATTTAGCAGAGATAAGTTTCGTTACGATGAGCTCGGGTAAGCACGTTGTAGGCCTCTCAGCTCGTGAAATTCTCAATAGATCAAAGGAAAAGAGAGCAGAGCAATCTCGTCAAATAGCACTCAAAGAGATTACTGAAATCAAAGCTAATCTGAAGAAAGATGGATTAGAAACAAGAAACTTCACCCTCAGTAAGGTAAAGACAGCACAGCATTCCGCATTAAAACAACAGCTAGGCATTGATGTGAGCCGTTCGATTGCACGTTGCCTTCGAGATTCACTGAGTTTAGTTGTTGAGAATCCCAAAGTTCTGGCCAACTTGAAAGTTCACAACAAGTGGTGCTACTTCGCGAATCGCCTCACTGTACGAGCGAGAGAAGAAGGGATTCACATCGTATATGTGAATCCAGCGTATTCTTCACAAACCTGTTCACAGTGTGGAACAATAGATAAGCGAAGTCGGGTCGGACAGGCATTCAGATGTATTACGTGTGGACATATGGCTCACGCAGACTTGAATGCAGCCTGTATCTTGGCTCAGAGGGGTTCCGTATGTCAGAACTAGGGAGCGTAATCCTTCTAGCGCAACGGTTAAAGACAGTCAATGAAAAGGTCCTTCGTCTACAAGGCAGTTATGAAGAACAATTAAAGCAACGAGAAGCATTTCGGGAAGAAATTCAGAAGCTCAAAGCAGATAATGTCGTTTTGTCTCAAGCGAGTGAGGTCCTTAAAAAGCTTCTAGACGACCTTATCGTTGAGAACGTCCACGAAATCGAAGATCTGGTAACGAAGGGCCTTAAAGCCGTCTTTCAAGATCAGGACTTGGCTTTCAAGGCACTCCCAGGTGAATGGGGTGGGAAGCTTTCAATTGACCTCCAAACGGCAGAGCGCCAAGTTTCCGGCGACATGGAATCGTTTGGCGGCTCTGTTTCTGCCATTGAAAGTTTCTTACTTCGCATTCTGGTCATGCGTAAGCTCGGTCTGGCACCCTACCTATTTCTTGATGAAAGTTTTGCCCCTGTTGGCACAAGCTATGTCGACAATACAGCCAAGCTCTGCAAATTGCTAGCCCAACAATTTGGCATCAACATCTTTCTCATCACTCATCAAGAGCAGTTTCTTGAGCACGCTGACATAGGTTATAGGGTCGAGGCCGTTGTTCATAACGACTTGAAGGTTTCACGACTCAAGAAGATTAGGGGTTGAGATGCTTGACGAGAATGTCATACGTAAGCGATTGCGTGAATTAGAATATCGTCATATCAAGAAGAGCTTCGAGAACCAGCTCAAGAGGCGACCGAAGAATTGTAAGTGGAATTGCTGTAACGAATTCCTGGATCTGAAGAGTTTCGAAAAGAAGACTATCGGGATTTGTATGTACTCGACGATTAATCCTGGCGTCATCAATACAGATGTTTGTGAAACAGCTATCGTTGCGCTGAAATGTCCAGTCTTCGAGCTCAAGAAATCTAAAGACCAGCTCAAGGCAGAAATTAAAGCTGAGCTCAATGACAAGGACGCTCTCAACACCAAGTATAAAGACATCAGAGAATTGAAAATTGTATTAGGAGAATTGAAAGATCCAGAATTAACCTGGTGGCAAAAATTCAAACTATGGTTTACCTGATATGAATACTAATCCTCCGACGCCGAGCTTGCCAGAGATGCATGTCTCACATCCGGCCTTGACACCATTGCCACTTGGGTTGCCTTCCAATTCAAGAATCGCAGTTGATATTGAATCCGAGGGTGTCCAGAAATGGCTACAGAGCTTTCAAGGTCTCCATAAGTATCCATGGTACGTTTGGGCCGTGCTCTGGGCTTTTGCTTTCATGTGTGGTGCTGTTATTGGTTTCCTAGGTTATCGTTATCAGCTCTCTTGTGCAGTAGATAGGGCTGGCTACGTTGCCAAGACGGCTGTCTGCACAGACCAGCAAGCCTATGCTCTGATTCCGATGTCTGTCGACGTGAGAAATTTGGAAGAGAGGCTCTCTAGTCTTAAGCAGCAACTTTCTGCGTGCCAAGCTAACGTTGCCCCTAAATGAATTTCCTGGAGAAGTTCGTAGATATTTGTCACGACCGACTGTTGACTTCACTTAAACTTGAAAGTGAAGCTTCAAGCTACTTGTTAGGTAGGGGAGTCTCTGAAAAGCAACTTACTGAGTACAAGATCGGTTATTTCGAGGGGGACATTCCAGTCCGTGAAGAAAGTCAGGACTTCGACAACTTCAACAAGTGGGCTGGCTACGGAAAGAATTTACAAAAACGACTCATCTTTCCGGCTCGTAACGCTAAGGGTCTTTTACGAGGAATAGAGACGCGACGAATAGATGTTAAGGATTATACGAAGTTCATGCTAGAGAGAGCTTCAGTTGATGCTGTTTTCTTTGGAATGACTTACGAAGCGTTGGAAGCTATCTGGAATACAAAGACGGTTTATTTGACAGAAGGAATTTTTGACCATTTCCCTGTTCAGCGTATGTTCAAAAATTCATTGTGCTGTATGACAGCAAAGGTGTCAAGACAACAAGTTCAGTTCCTTTATCGTTTTGTTGACCATATCAACATACTTTTTGATATGGATGACCCAGGAAAAGAATTGGGTAAAGCGCTAGAAAAGAAGTTGAAGACTAAAGAGGTTACCAGGTTCAAACTTCCCAACCATGACATTAGCCAGCTGTGGGAAGATTGGGGTGAAGTTCGGTTTCAGCAATTCCTACTCAAGCAAGTCAAGAAATTGACGGTGGACCTCAATGCGTGAAGCGTTAGACCTCAAGTACAGACCAAGACAGTTCTCCGAAGTCATTGGGCAAGACGCAACGTGCTCCATTTTCAAGAATATGTTTGCCCGTGACAAAGTCTCCTCTGAAATTCTGATCAGTGGGCCACATGGAACTGGAAAGACAACTCTTGCCAGGATCTTAGCAAGGACTTTTATTTGTCCACACCGGACCCAGGAAGGAGAGGCCTGTGGTCAATGTGAATCTTGTATTGCTGTGCTTGACGGTAAGTCTTATGCTGTGACCGAGATCAACGGAGCTAACGTAACGAAGGTAGAAGATTACCGCCAACTCCAGGAACAGTTGCTTCACAAGCCGATAGATTCTGATTCTCGCGTACTCATTATTGACGAGTGCCACATGATCAGTAAGGCTTCGCAAAATCTTTTGCTGAAACCACTAGAGGATGGTGTTCCCAACGTTTACTGGATCTTCTGCACAACTGATCCACATAAGCTGCTTGAGACTATCCGGTCTCGTTGCCTTTGTGTTTCTGTAAAGTTCCCGTCCATGGAAGCGATTGTCAATCGTCTTAAGGAAGTCTGTGTGAAGGAAGCTATCCCTTACGATGAGGCCCTGCTCCCTTTCCTTGCTGATGCTGGTAAGTTGCACCTGCGTGATATCCTGAAGCTCTTGCAGAAGATGACTTTCGTTGGTGGGGTGACCAAGGATAACCTCGATCAATTTTTGAATCTTGACCAGCAGGAAATTCCGTTTAAGCTCCTTGGTCTTCTGACGCAAGATATCAAAGAAGCACTGGCTTACACAGAAAGTGTTTTGGATCGGGTATCACCACAGGATTTGTTTCGAATGCTGGGTGAAGCCGCGATTGACGTGTTCAAAGTTTCTATTGGGTTGCCACCAGCCATGTCAGTCAGTACAGAACTCGTGAAGGAAACAGGACAGAAATTAGACAAAAACGTTGGTAAGGTTGCTGAATTTATTAATCTACGAGCGAAATTTATAGATCGTCAGATCTTGTTTTGCGAATTGGTTAGTCTCTACGACCGCTTAAAATCTGGATTCATTGAATCTACTGTTGTAATTTCTCAGGACTTGTATTCTCAGAAAGAAAAGGTGAATATTAAGCCTGAAAAACCCTCAGTTAACACAACAGCGAAGCTTCCGACTTTTTCAAAATTAGATGAATTAGCGACAAAGACTTCTACAATTCAGACCAAGGTTAAGGAAGCAGTGAATGGTTCGTTCGACATTAGCATTGATCCAGATGAACTGTCACCTCTGTCACCGGAGACTTTCAAGTCGTTATTTCTCACCAAATGACAAGTAAGATCTTAACCACGTCTGAAAATCATTGTTCCTGGGTCGTAGACCCGGTGGGGATTAGCCATGCAAACTGAATCTACTGGACGTGGTAGTCCAAAGTCATATGAGGGATGTCACCCTAGTCTTTCTTCCCTACGTGGATCAGTGGCGAAGGGGAATGTAGTTGCAGAATCGGTTATAGTATCTGGCCTTACCAGTCAGAAATTTGTACCTGTTGTGGGTTTGAAACAAATTCTTCTTATGCCTACTAAGAGTTCTAGAGCTCTTAGATGGTATTTGAAAGGTCAAGTCTCAGCATTCTGCAAGAAGGGTATCTGGTGTGTGAGGCTGAATCGTAAGCCGAGTGCGGATTACAAGCAACTCATCGTAGTAGGAATTGATCCAGGTTCAAAGAAGGAAGGCTTTACAGTTAAATCACATGCTCATACTTACTTGAACATCCAAGCTGATGCTGTGACCTGGGTTAAAGATAGAATTAAATCCAGAAGTTATTTGAGAAGGAATAGAAGAAATCGTAATACTCCTTGTAGGGAAAATAGGTTGAATCGTTCCCATGGTGGTATTCCACCATCTACAAAAGCTCGTTGGGATTGGAAACTGAGAATTTCTAAGTGGCTTTCTAATATTTATCCTACTTCTTTATTCATAGTTGAAGACGTTAGGGCCAAAACTAAGAGAAATCAGAAGAACTGGAATAAGAATTTCTCGCCTCTTGAAGTAGGCAAGAATTGGTTTTACAAAGAACTTTCTAAACTTGCTCCTCTTCAAACGCAACCTGGGTGGTTTACTTTTAATACAAGAAATTATCTAGGGCTGAAGAAAACTGGAAAGAAATTAGCTGAAGTATTTGAAGCACATTGTGTAGATTCTTGGGTCCTATGTTGGTCTGTGATAGGTGGTGTTAAAGTTCCAAACAATACTTCTTTACTCCGTATTAAACCAATTCAGATTCATAGACGACAATTGCATTATACTTGTCCGTCAAAAGGCGGGTTTAGAAAATCCTTTGGTGGGACTAGAAGTATGGGTCTGAAAAAAGGTTCAATAGTTCAACATGTGAAATATGGTATTTGCCGAGTCGGAGGGTCGTCAATAATTCGTGAGAATAAGAGGATTAGTACCTGTGATTTGAAAAATTATGCAAGACTAAGTCAGCAAATAAGACCAGAAAATTGTGAATTTCTTGCTTACAGCTCTTGGTGTTTGTTTTGATTAAACGCTGGGTTTCGGCTGAACTCACGAATGCAGGTGAGGCAGAAGCAAATCTCTCCTTGGTCATCAAGGAAGTAAAGCGCATTTTGCCCGGTGCTGAAGTCTTTATACCAGCTCATTCACATCTAGTCGACGGCACTTGGATCAAGACACCCTTCTTAGAAGGCTACTTGTTTGTTCGTGGTCTTAAGAAGGAAACTGACTATTTTAAGTTGGCGAACACTGTCTTTGTTAAGGGCATTCTAGTCGTCCCCGGCCTTCACGGCGGTGACAACCAGATCTCCTATGTCGATGACAGCGTCATCAAGAAGTACCGTAAGCAGCTGGACAGTATGTCCAGCAAAGCTTTTGAGAAAGGAAAGGAAGTTGAAGTCGTTTCTGGTCTCTATCGTGGACTTAGGGGAACAGTCATAGAATCCTTGCCCAAAGATCAAGTCTTGATAGAGATTAAGTTAAAGTCGTTGACCTCTCTCAAGGAATTTCCACGTCTCTTTCTCAAGCGAGTGAACTAGGTGCCCAACTTCATAATTGATGGCAGCTTCTTCGCTTACCGGGCCTATTCAGCCAATTCGTCGCTTTCAACCTCTGACGGTCGTGGGACAGGATTACTTTATGGTTTTACCAGAGGCTTGTTTGCTCTAAAGAAGAAGTTCAAGGACTATGAGTTCATTGTCGCTTGGGATAATCCTCCAGTCAACAAGCGTGCGATTTATTCGGAGTACAAAGCGAATCGAGTAACTTCAGAGTGGTCTACTTCGCCACAGGTTGGAGCTCTGAAAACACTACTTGCCAATTTGGATGTAGACCAAGTATACTGTGAGGGTGAAGAGGCAGATGATGTTGTAGGCTCCAGATTAGATCCGACAACTCAGAACATTATCTTATCGACGGATCGAGATTACCTGCAACTTGTTGAAGGTATTAGAATTCGCTTGCTTTCTCCGAAAAGAGGAGATATACCTGAGAAGATATACGATGAGACTTCCGTCATTAAAGAGTACGATGTCACCCCAAAGGAATTCCCACTTTACAAAGTTTTCAAGGGGGATGGTGGTGACAACGTACCAGGCGTCCCACGTCTTCCACACAATCAGATAGTCAAATTGGCTAAGATGGGTTCGATAGAAGCCGTGTATGCAAGTGTCTTCCCAGGTTTCACTCCAAAGCAATATCAGGCTGTCAAGGCATTCAAAGAACAAGCATACGTCAACGAAAAGCTCGTCACGATAAAGCGCGATCTGAATTTGGTACATCATTCAAGGCAGTTGGATTTGGATGCAGTAGAAAAAATCTGTTCAGAGTACGAAATGTTCTCGTTAAGATCCGATCTCCCAATCTGGCAATGATTCGTTCTTACCAAATCCCTGTCTATCCGAACCCTGGTAAACAGGAGTGTAACTTCTCCAAATTGGAGATCCTCCCATGAGCAGTATAACTTATGAGAAACTTTCCGTTCTACCGGGAGACTTTCATGAACAGTTCTTTCCTTCGGGTTGTCGACCCGAACACGTTTTCACGTTTCTCTGATTCAAATGCGATCCCCTATAAGGACATAGAGTACCGCAGCGAAGAAGAGGTCAAGCTTTCAATAGCTGAGATAGTTTCAATGTTAGATAGGCTTCCATCTAGAGAAGCCGACATCATCAGACTCCATTTTATTATGCAAAAGAAGCAGGTGGAGTTGGCTAAGATCTTCAAGATTACCCAGGCCGCGATCAGCTATCGAATTAATCGTGCTATCCAGCGAATTAAGTTCTTACTCGCTATTCCCAAAATTGATCCAGAGGAAATGGAGACTGATCTAACTATCATCTTCAAAGATGATTTTGATGTCAAGGTACTCTGCAAGATGTATGTCCATACTTGTCAGAGTCAGGTGGCTAAGGAATTGGGCTCAACTCAGTGTTATGTGCGCCACCGTTTCTTGAAGGCTATCGACGTCCTCGAGAAAGAGGGGAAATCTGACGGGCGTTATCTGAAGTACCACGAGCTGTTTAGTAAGATAAAGAACAACTTTAACATCCTCAGAGAAATTCGCTTGCCACATTGGGATAAGTCAGATCACCATTGTTAACGAGAACTTAGCAGATTTCTTCAGATAATTTCTGATAGTGTTTTGAGTCCATTAGAAATTCTCTGTCTGACTGCATCTCCATTAGGGCCTTGAAATGTTTTCTTGTGGGTCACCTAACACATTGATGCATATGCCTTAGTTTAAGGAGATTCATATTCAGACATTATTTACTCATGATTAGACGGTCATTCAAATTCAAACTTTACCCTACTGAGAGTCAAATCTCCATCCTCCGTTTTACGTTAGATTCTTGTAGGGAGCTCTATAATTCTTGTATCCAGGAACGTAGAGATGCTTGGTGGAAATCTCATAAATCAATATCTGGTTACGAGCAACAAAACCAACTACCAGAAGTCAAAGTTCACAGACCAGAATTCAAATCTATCTATGCTCAGGTTCTCCAAAACGTTACTTCCCGTGTAGATAAAGCTTTCAAGCTCTTCTTCCGTTCTAAGTTTGGGTATCCTAGATTCAGATCTAGATTCCGTTACTCATCTTTCACTTATCCTCAAATTTCTTCTAAATCCTATACTCCTCTTCAAATCAATCTTCCTAAGATTGGATGGATTAGATGGAAACCGTGGAAGGATTTAGATAAGATTGGTAACCCCAAGACACTCACAATCAAAGAAGAAGCTGATGGATTCTATGCTATTTTAGCTTGTGAACTTTCTGATTCTCCAAAATTACCTAAGACAGGTAATAAGATTGGTATAGATTTAGGACTCATTCATCTTATCGCTACTAGTCTCGGAACTTTCTTAGGAAAGTGATTCTTCAAAGAGGGCTCTCCGAGTCCTACGTGGAGGGATCCTGGTTGTCAACAGACCCTGTGAAGCGTGAAAAACTTGGCGTTGGGCAAGCTAGCCTGGGTTGCTTAAACTAAGACGGATGTATCCTCGACTTTTCTATGTATTGTGTTGGTGCTGGTCTTGCCTATCTACCATTGCTACTAGTTCATAAGTAAGCTGATTTCAACTTTTAAGTTCGGTCGCTGGCAGAATTACCCTTTTATACTTCAGTTGTTTTGATGAAGGTCCGAGGAGCAGCCATGAGCGAAAACGCCTACGAATTTCTTCTTGAGCAGCAAAAAATAGCTTCTCAAGAAGAGCCAAGTTCTTCTATTGATTTGTTTTTCACGAAGAAGGCTGGCCATCGTGTCAAGCTGGCCAGCCTTGGAGACCTTTCCAATTTCATCAAGATTGGTAAGGACACCCTGATCCATAAGTCTGAGAAGGACTTGTGGAAATTGACCACAGACAAGAGTGGAAACTACGTCATCGAGCGGCTGTTCGAGAAATCTGAACAGTAATCGGAGATCTCTTATGAATTCCACAAAAATCCAGAAATACGCTAAGAGACTTTACAAAATAGCTTCTGTCTACTCTGGTGAAGAGAAACAGATTCTAGAGAATTTGGCATACAAGATTTGGAAGAATGCTGCTGATGCTAGAGCACAGCCTAAATGCCCAAAATGTGGTGAGACTAAGGATATAGTTTTAATGAACTATCACGTAGCAGGAAACGGATTTAATGCCGATGCTGAGTGCAAGAAGTGTCATGAAAAGTGGAAGATGTAGGAATTTGACTTGAAATGATCAAACTGGCTCAAAAGATTTCTCGTAAAATTCTCGCGGCTGATGAGGAAGAGACCTCCTCAAATGCTCTTAAGCGCGAGCTGAACGTAGACTATCAATTCAAAGCTAGGAATCTCAAACCACTAGCTAAGATTCTTTGGTCTCTCAGCGTTTCTCTGGGCCATTTGACTTCGGCTGCTAGTAGGTTTTTCAAGCTCAAGTCAGTGAATATCAGTCCGGATGGCGCTCTTGGTGGCAAGGGCTACGTACGTTCTATCAAGACTCTTCGGAAAGATCTCTATGATGCTGAAGAGCTCTTGAGCTCCTTGATAGATACTATACACGACGAAGTAAACGCCGATCACTGGAAGGCTGTCATCAAGAAACTCCCTCCGAAGAAAAAGAGGGAAGTCCAGAAGGAAATTGCAGAAGCTGATGAGATCATCCACAACCCAAAGAAGATTCAGGAGGAAGAGGATAAGTATTTTTCTTCGCTTTCGCGGGAGGTTGAGGAAGAATCTGAACCAGGTTTTGGTTCGTTCGAGGAAACTTCTTCAGATGAAGAGAATGACGCAAGTGGTCTTCCGACTGATTACACTTCGAAGAATATCCCCGAGCCACCAAAGAAGAAGAGGTCATCCTCTACTCATTTCGCTACAGTTCCTGCTACCACTAAAGAAGTCTCAAAATGGTGGGATGGCCTTGGTGTCTCGCGCAAAGCTTACCTTGATGCCGTTCTAGGTGAGACTGGCAATTGGTCTAAAGAGATCTCCGAGAAACCATGGCATAGTTTGTCACTGAGGGAACAGGAGGAAATGCGTGACCTCTATGATAAGACCAAGTCCTATGGGTTTGGGCACGGAGGCGTTGGTTTTGAAGGTGGTGGACCCACTACTCTTCTAGCTAAGACAGCTACTACTATTCATGTTGAAGAACTGGCTGGCCCTCGCGTTCGGTTCAACGGCTATGACGTTGTCCAGCCTCAAGGTCCAGAGGGTAGCTGGAATGACGACGAGGCTAACAATTCTCCGTTTGATCATCCTCGTGATGAGGATTATGATTATCCGGGCGACTGGCAGAATGATTTTAATGAGAACTTTGCCTCGGAGCTTTACCAGAAATCTAAGCAGTTGAAATACTTCTTGACCGAGGGTAACGTCAGACTGGCCTCCATGCAGCTCAAGTCATTCAAAGAAGACTTGCGGAAACTCGAAGAGGGCGTTCGTGCTAGGAGGATTGCTAGCGGTTTTTTAGAACTATCTAAAACCGGAAGTCGTATACTAGTAGCTGAAGCATTTCGTAAATTCAAGCTTAAGAAGAAGCTGGTAGCAACAGATCATTTTGTGGCTTATGAACAGGCCAAGCGAAGTGGACCAATTAACCATCTTGAATTAGCACAGGCTACAGAAATGATTCCGGCAGGTCAAACAATTTTGGTAAACATAGACGATTTCAAAAATGGTGCTGTGTCTTTTCGTTGGATTAACAATAAGAATAAATTGATGGTTGCACCCTCGAAAGAATTATACGATGCTCTTGGCGAAGTTATTGAGCAAAAGAAACAAGCAGGACAAGGTGAGGCCGGACCCCTCGCACATCCATATGACAGCCCAACTGACGTAAATGATCTCGGGCTTGGCTACAATTACAAGCACCAAGATGGGACCATCCCTCAGGGGATAAGTGACGAATCAGAGTGGTTCGGTCAGTTCCATAATCCTGGACCTGATAGTAAGTTGCCTGAAGGGACAGGCCCAATCGAGGGACAGCCCGATCCGACTCGTTCTGACTATCCTTACAGCTGGGGACATTATGAAGATTGGGTAGGGGGAAATAAGCCGGTCACCTCTGGCATTGAGGAGCTCGGTTACCCCTACGTTCCCGAAGACGGTCAGTGGGCCGAACTGCCTTGGTATGGTGCTTACGCTGATCCGGGTCCTCGTGCCAACCTACCGTCGTTCCCAGCAGGTGAGACCGCCCCGTGGGGAAGATCTGATGAAACTCGTTCAGGTTGGGGGTATCAGCCTGCTGGATTGGGCCTAGACCATTGGGACGACGACCTTGAGAAGGGTGTCGGCAGTCACTTCCCATATGGTGGCTCTAGGTCCATTGAGGCTGATTCATTTTTGCCAGGTTTGGGTGGCCCACCAAGGGCGGACTACTACCCTGAGATGCGTTGGAAGGGAATGTCTAACGTCAGTGAGCCCTGGCCTACAGAATCGCCACCAGCGCCTTTTGAATTCGCAGATGAAGAAGAACCATCTGAGCCTCTTGTGGACTTTCTAAAAGAAGGTCAGGCTGAATTGCCAACTGTTGATAAAAATGAAGTGTGGAATCCACAAAACATGGGTCCTCGTAATCCTTGGGATACAGATGCCGTTGAAGATCTAAGTGATGAAGCGACTAGTGGATTTACCTCTGCCCCTTGGATAGATGGCGACCCTAAAAGGCAGTATCATAGATAAACATAATCATTTAATGAAGACCGTCTTTATGTCTGATGGTCAGAGGTTCTAATGAGCGAGAAAGATGACAAGTATTTTGGGGATTTTTTCTCGTCTTCGCTCGTGGATCACAATTGGCTCAATGTCGATCCAAAAACTTATCAAGCAGTAGATAATTTACCCTTGTTGAACAGAGATATTGTTCCTGACCTTGAGAAGATGTGGAATCACTCCACTGACCCGGTCCGGTTTGATTTGCAACCTAATAAGGGCCTAGCAACGACTCAAGTTTCTTCCGTCACTCAGACTGGAATGGAAGAGCTCGCGCAGGCCAAGGTTGTCGCGAACGTCGAGAAGTTTGCGAAAGAAGCCATGATGCGCGGCTTCAATTCAAGCGCTGTTGCTCGGCTCTTGAACACCAAATTTGACAAGAGCTCGCTTGAGATTGCAAGACCAGAGCTCACGAAATTGTCACAAGAGTTTGGTCTTCTTGGTCCTGTTTATGCTGATGTTGATAGCTACCCGAAATGCTATCTCGGCGAGGGTGAGGATGTCGTAGAAGCCGCAAAGACGGCTAAGTACATCAAGGCAAAAGAGACTTGCGCCGGCTGCATCTACAACCAGAGTAACCGTTGCTCCAAGTATCACAAGGAATTGGCAAAAGAGATTCCTTATGGTCTTGAGCTGCTGAAACACTACAAGGATCTGCTGTCTAGTACAGGGCGAGCGTTCAAGATCGCGGGTGACAATTACAAGGCTCAGCTGCGCTCATTGATCCTTTCTTCATCGGAGGTCAAGGATGATCCGATGAAGCATTACGAGAAAGATATCAAGCCAGAGCCAAAGATTTCAACAGTTGAGGCGCTCAAGACCATCGAGGCTCAGGAGGCCGAGCAGCCGGTTATCCTCAGCTCCTCGCTGGCTAAATTGCGGGACACTTTGACTTTGAAGTTGATGGCTGGACCTGTCAGCCAGGAACTCTCTTCAAGAATTGCGGCCGTTAACAATCCGGTCTTGAACAACCTTCGCCAAGAAGAAGGTCTTCTCGGCCGTCTGTATGTAGATCTTAATCCATTTGATGATTGTGTTCGAGTAGCCTCTAAGTTTGTCGAGCGCAATTGTCGGACTGCTAAGTTTATCACCAAGATGTCAAAGTGCAACACTTGTGTGTACTTCGACAAGGCCGCTCAGAATTGCAAGCTCATGGAACGGCCATTGGTGCCAGAGGTTTCCTACACCGAGAAGCTGGCGAAGGAAGTGATCCAGAGCCGGATGCAAGAAGGTCTGCCCAAGAGCCTGGCCCTCAAGCTAGCGATGGAAATCTCGAAGCGCGGTCCAAAGGAAGTGGTTCGTGCCGCGCTTCGCTGGGAGCCGAGGAAGGAAGCCAACCCTCGTTTCGTTCCGTTCAAGCGCAAGGAAGTCGCTGAGATGTCAGCCGAGGAGAAATTGGCTCAGTTGAACACCATCAGCACCGAGCCGAAGGTTGTGGCTAATGGCGCCAAGGTCGTTGAGTTCATCGAGCAACTCGTCAAGACTGGTATGACAGGGACAGTCTTGGCAGCGACGATCAAGAATCGCTTTGGAAATGAGATTCTCAAGGCGACCAGCGATTATGTTCTGCCTGAGCTCAAGAAGCGCAAGCTTGATTCGGCCTTCTATACAGCAAATTCGGAGAAGGTAGTAGCGCAAAATCCTATCTCTGATTATGATCTGAAGGGTGTCGGTAACTTGGAGGTTCCTGAAGCCCCTAAGAAGGCAAACGATTTGGACGTTACCTTTGAAGGGCTAATCCTGTGATCCTATGCCTGAAAATGCCTCTGAAACTCCAGCAATTGAAGAAGGCGTAAAGCAACCTGCTCCTGAAACTTCAGCAGAGACGATTCAGGAAATTGAAGCGATAGAAGTTGTCGCTCAGGCTCCTAAGAAGAAAAAGAAGCCGAAGGCCTCTCTCATCACCGACAATGATGTCAACGAGATTTATCATCAGTATCTGACAGAGAAAGAGCAGGGGAAGACGGCTGACCTATTGGTTTCAGCCGTTTCCAAAAGTCCAGAATCCGTAAGCGTTGCCGATGCGCTGATGAAGGAAATGGCTGAAGAGGCCTTCGTCCTCAAATTTGCGCGTGAACAGGAAGAAAAGAACGGTGGTACTTACACCGCTAAGATTTCACATCAACGGCTACAGGGCTTGCGCGCGTTCGCCGAAGTCTATTTCAAGCGGAACGAGCTTTTCAATACCAAGGGTATTGATCTCAATTCGGAGCAATTCAAGGCTGTCTATGAATTGCTTCTCATGAAAATCGCTAAGACGTTTACGGACGTTGGCTTGGATAACTACAAGCCGGTTTTCTTCCACCAATTGCAGACGAATCTAAATGGCTGGGAAGCAGAGGCCGAACTCGCGATGGCGAAAGTGGCCCACGCTGCTAAGAAGGAATCTGAAAAGAAGGCTGAGTAAATGGCCCTGTCAGATATCACAGGGCAGTTTATTCAGAAGCAAGGGCTCATTCAAGCCGAAAATCCTGTAGACATCATCACATTTCTGAGAGCTCCTTGGGGCTTGAACAAGGAGATTTATCCATCACAACAATTTTTGTTGAAGCTGTACTATAATCTTCCGTTGTCAGATGACATTGGTGAGAACTGCATCCCCGTCTACGATCGATTTATTGAGAAAAAGCTCTTCGAATTTAGTGAAGTTGGTTTCCTCAATTATCTTTACGAAAACGGGATGTGTAATGCCAACAAGAATCTGAAAAGGAAGTCGAATCTCCTCCTTCCAATCGGTCGCCGTGGAACGAAAACATTCATGTGCTCGTTCATCGCGGCGTACGAGATGTACAAATTGCTCTTCCGTCGAGATCCGCACGCTTGGTACGCAGTGGATCCTTCGACGGAAATCACAATCACGAACGTTGCGACGAACGCTGAACAGGCAAAATTGCTATTCGATGCCGTTCAAGGTCACCTTTCGAGCAGTCCCTACTTCAAGCCTTATCTAGCGTCCAGCACAAGGACGCACATTAACCTGCGTACTGATGCAGACATTGACCGTTACGGTCCAAAGGGGAAGTCTTCGCTCGCTATTTACTTCAAGCCGACGATCGCTAAGGGTCTCCGTGGTCCTGCCAACATCGTCGTTATCCTAGACGAGTTCGCCCACTTCAACGAAGAAGGCCAGTCGTCTGACCAGGAAGTCTACGACGCCGCAACGCCGTCAGTCGCGACCTTCATGGACCCCAAGACGAGGGAAGCTGATGGTCGAATCATCTGCATCTCGTCGCCGTTGAACCGGGAAGGCCACTTCTATCACCTATATGACCTCGCGATGAAGGGCGCAGAGGACTGGCTAGTCGTTCAGGCTCCAACTTGGGTCATGAATCACCGGGTCCCGAGCGCCTGGCTCCGGAACAAGTACAAGGAAGATCCGGGGAAGTTCCTTTGCGAGTTCGGTGCTGAATTTTCTGATCGTTACCGTGGCTGGATTCCAGATAAAGCCGACCTTGAGAAGTGCATTGTTCCTACTCTCAGGCCGAAGGATTTCACACTAAGTCGTCTTCCACATTATCTTGGGCTAGACCTTGGCTTGAAGTATGACGGAACAGCTATCGCTATCTCTCATTTGGAGAAAGATGGTACTTACGAATTAGACTATATCGAAGCCAAGTATCCGAATGAAGAGAATCCGGAACTAGATTTTGAGGAAATCGTTAATTGGATCTCAGAGCTATGCAAGAAGTTCTATATTCAGAAAGGTATTTTTGACCATTACAACGGTGCTGTGCTGGCACAACGTCTAGAATTGGCTGGCTATCGACAATTTGAAATGATCCATGTCACTCGTGAGATTGTCAGCCAGATGTATCAGAAGTTCAAAGTGCTTATGCTGGATCAGAAACTTCGCCTATTTGACTGGCCTAGACCTTCGCCCGCTCAGCATGCAGCGTACCTTGAGGAGCTATTGGAGTTGCAGACTGAGCAGCACAGCAAATATCAGGTTACTGTGCATGCACCAAACGTAATTGGAAAGCATGATGACTCTAGCGACGCTCTAGTTCGCTCGATTTGGTGCGCATCAGAGAACCTTTACTCAGCCGTTACGGCACAGAACACAGCACAAGAAGGTAAGAAAAAGTCTAGATTCGCTAAATACAGCTACAACTTTCAGCATATGAAGAGGTTACGTCAAAACAATGGCTTTGGGACTGGGCGAGAGTTGGTTGGTCGAGGGGCCCATCGTCGCATCATCAAATAGGAATACTCTATTGAAGTAAGAGCAGTTTCATGATGAGATATTCTGAGCTCAAACTTTCTGTTGGTGAGATCAACAATGTGCTTGATCTTGTCGCAGAGCTTTCTAAAATCGTTCCTCTGGAAGACGTCGTTTCTGTTACGGCTTCTATGAAGGATGATCTCGATCATCTCAGACATGTTTTTAAGCATTCAGAAGACAGAACCCAGCGGCGGTTCATCGCCGAATCAATCAAGGAACTGAGCGATAAGATTCAGGCCTACGTTGGTTACCTTGATCGTAAGGTTGGTTCTGCATTTGATTTTGAGGAGCCGAAAGAGCCACTGACACCTTCAAAGATGTTCCTGCTGCTGAACTCCAACGTTAGGAAGGTTGCTAGTTCTTCAAAAAAACCAGAGCAATTGCTTAAGAAAATTGCCAGTGAGCTTCGGCGCACAGTTCTGTCGCTTCAGCGGGTCATCAGTAAGGACGTTGTTGAGCGCCGTGGCGTTCCAGTAGTGATCTCCTGTATTGAGACTAATGACCAATTCAGTCCTTGGATTGTGTTTTCTGCGCTAGTCGGTGGCAAGGAGATTCAAATCTATCAGATCCCGAGACAGGAAATTCCGGGAACGTTTGCCTTCGAGTATCAGATTGGTACTAATCCAATTGAGCAGGCAAAGGTTTTCGTTCTCAACGGCAACCTTGACAACGAGATTGATTACCATTATGCCAAGGGATTTTCCGAAGAGCGTCTTCCAGGAATTGCGCATCCACCCTGGATCTGATTGTAGTATTATGCATGAGAACTGCTCGCGCAGAGAAGAAAGAACAAGCTGAGAGAAAGCTTTTAGAAGAGCAACAGCGAGCAGCGCAAGAAAATCTCGAAAAGGCTATTGGAAGTATTAAGAAGCTTCAGAATGAAGTTGACAGCCAGTTGGAGCAAATTTTAACAATTGGCGTCAATATTTTCCGTTATGCTAGAGAAGTTCGTAACGACCCCAGACTAGAACGGGAGACGAGGCAGATGCTAGAAATCATGGCATCTGCAAGGAATATGATTCGTAAATTTAGGGGTCTTAGGTATATGGAGGGGGCTGAACTGGAGCAATATCATGAAGAATCTACTGAATTTTATGCTTCAAAACAAAAATTACTACAGCAAACGCTTAAACGAAAGATGGGTGTATGACAAAGAATTCTATATACGCCTATCTAGACCCGAGGCCTGAAAAGCTGAATCAGATTAGGTATATTGGAGCTGACTCTCAAAATGGTTTGAGGGCGAAGAATTTTGCGGCTCATAAACATGGCCATCTGAAGAGTCTCTTGATAAGCTGTAAGAGATTAAATCTTGTACCAGATATTTTTATTCTAGAAGAGTATTCTGATGAAATTGGCTTTAAGGAATTAGGTGATGAAGAAGAGTGGTACATTGCTTATTATAGATCTCTGGGTGCAGATTTGGTAAATCTGTCTTCTGGCGGTGTTGGTCTGAAAAATCCTACAGCTGAAGTAAGGGCTGGGATGTCAATGGGGATCTCAAAAGCGGCAAAGGGTAAGAGAAAATCCACAGAGAGTATTGCTAAAAGAGAGGCAACAAGGAATTTGGTGAACTAGATGTCACGTAAAAAAGGCAATAAAATTCAGAGTAGCAAAGCCATCGATCAGAATCATGATGGTGATAAGAAGAGAGGTTATGCGCTTTCTAAACATAATGCTGTTGTCGGTAAAATAGCAAAGAGAGGGTTTAGAAAAATAGCAGTTGGGGCAAACGTAGCACAAGCAGCAAATTTCAATTTTTACTCGCCGCAACTCAGTACAGATTTCTTAGAATTGCCTCAAAGTTTAAGGGAAAAGAGGGAATTTTTCAGATTCTGGTACAATACTGATCCTATTGTTGGGCAGGCGATTGACGTCTTAACTGAGTTACCACTTTCCAAGATCACACTTGGATTGCCGAAGTCCAAAGATCCGAAGAAAGCCAAGGCAATTTTGGCTTTCTATGAAGAGATGGTTGATCGTATTCACCTCTTCCAGAAGCTCATTAGTATCGTACACGAATGGCATTTGATGGGGAATGCTTTTGTCTGGGTAGAAGACGATGACGAAGAGGATCCCCAGAAGTATCTGGGATGGAATAAGCTCTACACGCTTCCGATTGATCAGATCAAGGTCACTCGTTATGGCTTCACAGACGAATACGATATTCAATACATCCCCTCTGACGAGGATAAGAATATTGTTCGGAATGCTGGCCTTGATCCACTAGCAAAGAAGAAGGCGGAAAGACTTCCAGAAGAGTTGAAAGAGTACATCATGAAGGGTGCGGACGTCCCTTTGGACACCGATCCCTACACCGGCAGCTTCTGCTTTCACCTGGCACGACACCGTGGACCAAGTGATGAGCTTGGCTCTTCTGTTCTTGAGCGCTGCCTTCGTGTGCTGGTCTACCGCGACAAGTTGCGTCAGGCTCAGACCTCGATTGCTTCGCGGCACATGACGCCTGTACGTATCGTTTGGGGTGACAGGCTCAATCAAGAGCAGACGGATGACCTTCGTGAACAGGTCGACCTGTCACTGATGGATCCTGACTTCTCGATTGTCGCGAACTACGAGGTCAATTGGAATGAAATGGGTTCCAATGGCCGTTTGCTCGACCTCGGGAATGAGTACGAGCAGACCGAACGGCAGTTGATGATGGGCCTTGGAGTGACACCGGAGATCTTGAACGGCGAGGCCACTTACGGTGGAAGCCGAATCACTATTGAAGTTATGAACACTCGGTTCCTTTTCCTCAGGGAACTGATCCAGTCATTCGTTCACGAGTATCTCTTCAAGCCTGTTGCGAAGAAAAAGGGCTTCATTGAGAAGAATGAATATGGTCAGGATGTGTTGCTTTATCCTCCTCTGAAATTTACGCGCCTTGCGTTGCGCGACAACAACGATACATTTGAGGCTTTGCTCAATCTTTACCAGAAGGGTTCACTCAGCATCGACTTCATTCTGGAGCTCTTCAACATCGATCCAGTTGACGTTAAGCAGAAGCTGCTCCAGGATTTCGGGACGATCAACGACTCGACCTTCAACGAGCTCTTCCGTAGTGCCTACACCGACTTAGGTGCCAAACTGAACGAGCAGACTGACTTCGTTGATAGGGTTGTCAAAAACCTTGGTCTAAAGTTCAAAAAACCTCCGGAGGAGAAAGCTGAGCCCGAAGTAAAACCTTCGCGGTTTGAATAATGCGTTTCTGATGGAATACTCTATTGAAGAAGAGCAGTTTCATGATTCGTTCCTATGTCATCCCTGTCTATCCGAATCCTGGTAAGCAGGAGAATATCCGCTACACAGCTACTCGTTTCATCCAGCGTGTGGTCACGTGGCTCACGCAGACTTGAATGCGGCCAATAATCTAGCTATATGGGCTTCCGTCAGAGGTACTGAGGAGCGTAATCCTTGTGAGGACTGGTACAAAGACACACGCTGAAAAAGAGGATGAGGCGATTGAAGACGGCGTACGGATGCAACCGAAGGATCTTCCGCCGAGAGAAGATCTTCGGAAACATAAGATTCCAGAGGCAGACCCCGATCTGAAAAAAGACCCGGATATGTCCCTCAACTATAAAGACTCTGCTTATCACGGTCCTCCTGGTCATCTGACGGATCATGATCCTGTAGCACCAGAGCATATTACAGGAGTCCATCATTGGGATTACAAGGACGTTCGAGATCTGACTTTTCAAGATTACGATAAGATCATCAGTGCTGCACAGCGGCTCGTTGATCCAGAGTTGATGCAGTACAACCGTGATGTCGCCTATCGTCAGGCACTTGATTACGCGATTTGGTCTTATGGTCATGGAGTTTACGATCACAAAATAGCTGCACCTATGTATGACATTCTCTTGAATCGCATTTCAGGGACGGAAACCAACCTTGCGAAGAACACCCTTCTTGATTGCGATATCAATAGGGGTATGAAATTTGCACATAATCTATTAAACTCAAGTGAGTTCGGAGAACTTGATCCCGTGTTGAGGAGTGTAATCTCTCAGCTTTTGAAAGCAAAAACTCCAAAGTCTGAAAAAATGGCAAAGAGATTGCATGATATTCGGATGACCTTGGCTGATTGCGTTGATTGCAACGCCGATGAGCCCTACATGGAAGAATACAAGGGCAAGACAGTGGTCAAGGAACGCGATCCGAATGAGCCGTACATGGATCTTTACAACAATCCTGGTCCGTACCGTCAGGATGCAGATGAGAAGTATATGCGTAACTTTACGGACAAGAGACAGTAGGAGTCACAATGCGCAAGCTAACCGCGAAGCAGGTTCGTTCTCTCACAGCGGCAATTGATCAGGCCGCCGAATATCTGGAAAAGGGTGCCGAGGAACTGGGCCTACCAAAGAAGCTCGCGCTCCAGTGCGCCTATCGGCTCGATAAGGTCGCCGACCGAATTGAGACTCCGTTCCGTCAGGCCGCCATGCGGCGTCAGGCTGATGTGCTCCAGCATGACGAAGACGAGTGGTACGACATGTTCTATGATTGGGCTGGTGACCAGGGTCCCAGCGATCATCTCCATGTTGAGCCCGACGAAGAGTATTACATGGAGAACTACCGGGACGACACGGGCGCTGAGATGATGAAGCGCCATGAGTCACCGGTCAAGGGCATTGGCCCTTGGGGTAAGCCTTTCAACAAGCAGCCCTCACAGCACAATGTGGATGACACGGCGCTGCGCACCTACGAGGGTCAGGGCAGCGTGGCTCCGCCGTTTGCCAAGGCTCCGTGGCCGGGTGCCAAGTACAAGCCGGGTCAGGGTGGTGCTACTCGTGCTGCTTCTCAGTACGAGCGTTATCAGCCAGTGACCCACGCCGGAGCTGCCGCCGCTGACGAAGACCTCCTCTAAGCCGTTGTCCGATGAGCGCCACGTGTCCAGTTTCTCTAAGAAAGCGTTCATTGATTACTGGCGCCTAGCGGGAGCTTTTCATCGCGGCGACATCGTAGCACGAATTGATCTCAGAACTGGCCGTCTAGACAATGTCTATGGCATTGTGACGTCTGTTCTACGTGCTACAGGTCATGCTGATGTTGAATGGCCCTGGGGCAACGAGCGTGTATCAGTAGATGAGCTCTCGAGAATCAATCCTCGTGAGATGGAGTTCCTTCCGACCTATATTGACACGTCTTATGCTGGTTGGGATATTTCTAAAAGTCGGAATGACGACGCAACGGAGTACCACTATAATTACGCTCTCCCTCGCCTAGCTTCATCTGATTCTATTTGTGGAGATGTTCATCCAGAGGAATACGATGAGCATGCTTTAGGACATACTCCTTGGAGAGAGCTGACTCATTGTATTCTCAGAAAGGGACATCCAGGACCGCATGAAGCTTCTCCAGATGTGCGTTGGAAGAATAAGAATTTAAGTCATACGCCTTCAGATAAAATTCTTGCACGTGTTGCACTTGGTGGCATGGCAGCGAAGCTAGCAGACAACTATCAGAAGATCAGCAATCATGTGCTCTATGCAGCCACTGTCAAGCGCCACAACGGCCTGACCGATCTGCAGGCATATGAGACTTTGAGTGCACGTTACCCCTCTGTTCCAGATCATCAAATTCGGAATGCTGTCGACCAAGTTTATTCCTTGGTTTGGTTGAAGGTTGCATCCAAGTGCAACTGCGAAAACATGGTCTGTGAAAAGAAGCCTGGTGGCCATGTTGCTGGCTCATGTAAGAAGCCTGCTGGCAAGGCCAGAATCCAGGATCTTGGCCCTGTTTGTGATGATTGTGCCAAAACTTATCCCACGAAATATCACGTTGCGAGCCAGCCAAAGCCAAATAACGATGCTGAGCAGTTAATTCAGAACATGCTGGGGGATGAGTTCCACAGCAATGACATGTATGACGCTTTGCAAGTAACAGCACCACTCAGAGGTGCTGAGTGGTGGGCTCGCGACACGGCTAATGATGCCTATCTAGATTATCGGATTCCAAACTTTGATCAGTACAAGTACGCTGAGGAAGTTAATCGCAGTTTCCATGGCCTAGTTCGCTATGCCGAAGCACCTCCAGGATTGACTTTTGAAGTTTGCGCTGCTGAAGAGTCACCAAAGAATGCTAAGCCAATTGAATCTTTTGACGATCCAAGTGAGGCAGTTGATGCGGCCGCCAAGGCGCTAGACAAGAACGCCTATGCCTGTGTGAATATCAAGTCGGGAGATAAGCAACTTGGGCACGTTGACGTTTGGGATTCTCGTAATAAGTGGTTTGCTCTTGAACAGGTGAAGAAGGCCGTTCGTCACGTTAGCAAGAGACTACCAACAGCCTCTATTCCGGAACCTGCTCCTAAGTTTGTTTTCCAGACTTACCTTGGTAAAGGAAAAGGTAAGGCTCAAAAACTGTCAGATTTTGATACAGCAGACGAAGCTGTAGAAGCCGCTGCTAAGGGTCTGAAGACGCATGATTATGCTCGTGTAGATCTAGTTGAGCTCCCGACAATGAAGACGTTGGTTTCGGCCAACGTTTGGGAGCCATACCCCGCCAACAAGCGCCAGGCCATTGAGAAACTTGATAATGCTGCGCTGGTGCATCAGACGATGCACCACGGAGTTTAATTCCGGTGGCAAAGTTCGTAGAGGCCAGTACTGGAGAAAGGATTGGGGACCATGTCCTTTCTAAAATTCGCGAACGCAGAATTAGTTAAGCCGGGCATTGGAAATAATGAGTGGTTTTCTATACAGAAGAAAGCTCTGGCTTCTAATCAAAATCTCAAGACTTCTTCAAAAATACTTTCCACTTATTCTCCTGATGATTATTTGCTTTCGCATTGTACCATTATTTCTTCTGTAGATACTGAAAAAGAACCTCTCAATGATAAGAAATGGGAATATGTTATCACACCAGAAACTTCTTGTTTCGTAAACAACAATCAAGATGCATGGGAACGTAATCTTCTTCTAGCCTCCTACAAGACATTTATCAATGGTGAGAATTATGTAGAACATATTCAGATTCCGAAACTGTCTAAGGGTAAAATTGTTGATGCAGTTGCTAGAGATATTGGTGATTCAGTTTACATTGACATCCTAGTAGCCACGTCCAAAAAACATGCTGAATTGGTTTCTAAAATAAAGAGTGGTAGTCTGAATACGTTGTCAATGGGGTGCCAGGTAGAATTTACGATCTGCACAAAATGTGGTGGGGTTGCTGAAGATGAAGTGCAATTGTGTCCGTGTGTAAAATATGAAAAAGGTAATAAATATGTAGATAAGCTTGGTACGACAAGAATTATTGCTGAATTATGTGGCCATGTTTCCGTCCCCGATTCCTGCAAGTTCATTGAGGCCAGTTGGGTCAAGAACCCTGCATTCGCTGGGGCTGTCCTCAGAAACATTTTGACACCAGAGCAGGCAGGTGTTGTCAGTGACCAACTCAAGGTTGCGCTTGATACAGCCATCAAGCAGATTTCGACTGACGGAATGCAGAAGGCAGCTAGCAAAAAGTTGCTGACTTCGTTGACTACAATTTCTTCTTTGCTCAAGCAGGCCGCCCCAGAGGACGAAGAAGACAAGGGTCCTCCTGATGATGAGGAGAAGGCTGAGCAGGAAGCCACTGGTGAGGATGAGTCTGCTGATGAGAGTGGAGCAGAGGACGCAGGTGCTGAAGACACAGGTGCTGCTGACGAGAAAAGTGCACCTGAGGAGACACCTGCTGAGCCTGAAGCTCCGCCTCCCGCTCCCGTTCAAAAGGTTGAGCAGGAGCTAGCTCAGAAGATTTTGGATAACATCAGTATCAAGCTCCAAAAGCAAATCGGCATTTTGGATGAGGAAGAGCCGCGTCCTACAGAATTTATGGATCGGAATGACATGCTTGTCAAGTCAAGTATGCCTTTTCCAGAGTACAGCAGATTTGCAAAAGAATATCCGAAGGAATATGCGGAACACATTTATACAGGTTTGAAGTTGATGCTGAAGGATGCCTCAATCAATAGATCAGAAAACGGTAAGACGATTCAACTTAATGTCAGGAAAGCAGCTGCAAGATTGATGCAAGCAGGGTACACAGGTGAGGACGCGCTTAATATCCTAAGTTTCATTGATAATAATTGTCAAATCAAAACCACAAATGCCTTGACTGCAGATGATTACGCAACGATTAGTAAAGTTGGTGGTGTCCACAAGTTTAACGATCCAAAGACCTATATTCTGGCTTGTCAGCTTAAACTCGGACGAAAAACAGATTTCTCAGAATCTATCGGATTAATTGAAAAGGGCAAAATTTACTCATATTTGCAGTGAGATTTTATGTTGAAGATAAACGTAATCACCCTGTCTCCAATTTTGAGAAGAAAAATTAATCTGAAGCGTTACTATAGGAAACTTCGGTCAACTGAAGAGGGGAAATTACTAAATAGAGAAGGCTCTAAAGCTTACTACGAAAAGAATCGGGAAATCATGAGTGAAAGACAGCGAGTTTACGCAAGGAATAAATTGGCTGAGGATCACGCACTAAAGAACGATTGGTACGAAAAGCAGCTTGCTTATCAAGGTGGACATTGTGCCCTTTGCCCAGCACGTCCTGGAACCCCAGATCATAAACGCGGAAGATTGCATCTGGATCATAATCACAAAACTGGTATGCTGAGGGGACTACTTTGTTTTAGATGCAATCATAGTCTTGGTTGGCTTGAAAAATTATCAGACAATAGAGAGAAGTTAGCACAGTATATGGCATTTATAGAGTACGGACTATGGAGCGCTCGGTAAATGATCTTTTTGTATAGATGAAATTAGAACACAAAAAGTTTCAGATGGAGCATACTCTTTTTATACGTTGTCTTTTCAAGTTCGGAAAAATAAAATTCCGACGGGCATCGAGCGAGGTCTACAATGAGCAGGAGACGGCTTACTTGGCGTGAAGCGGCGTTTCGTGATCGCCGCGCTGACCCTTATCAGATGAACCAGACTCACCTCGACCCGACTCCAGTTGCGTACGAGAGTGGTGATCCGTCCGTTTGGGCTGAGGACGTGATTCCGTACGACTCCTGGAAGCAGGATTACATTCCTCGGAATGAGATCGGCGAAGGCACGCTGCGTCATGAGACCTTCGATCATCATTCTGACAAGGTTTGGGGCGACGGTCACCCCTATGACAACCCGACCAAGACCGACATGGACGGCTCTCCGCATGTGCCTTCGCGCATGGTCGGTGCGTCGGTGCGTGCTTCAATGGCGAATCGCATGAAGTTGGCGAAGGTGCTCGAGGCTAAGGCCGAGAAGTGCATTCGTATCGCCACTGAGATGCTCGGCGAGGGTGCTCCCGAGGAAGCCATTGAGCAGCAGGCTTTCGCACTCATGTCCCTCAATGATGAGGCTGTCGAGACTACTATTGACAATCTCAAGGCTGCAGCGAAAGCCAAGGATGAGGATGAGTCAGGCGAGTCTAAGTCAGCCCATGGAAAGTCCGAGGAGAAGTCGGACGACATGAAGATGGCTGGTATGGACGAGTTCAAGTCCGCCATGAGCAGTAAGTCGAAGGAGAAGTCCGACGAGGACGACAAGACCTCTGCTAAGAAGAGCGAAGAGAAGTCTTCCGACGAGGAGAAGACCGCTGCCAAGATGGCTCGGATGGCTCGCCTCCGTCGGATGGCCGCTTACGGCTCTAAGTCTGATGAAGAGTCCAGCAAGTCTATGGAGAAGTCCGGAGCTTCCAAGGAGAAGAGCGAGGAGAAGTCAGCCGCTGCTCCGCCTGCTGCGCCGAATGACCCGCCTGGTCCGAGCTCCAAGGAATATGCTGGTTCTGTTCCGGGTGGTCCGCCCGCAAGTGTGAAGGCTGGTGCTGAGAAGTCCAAGGAGACTACCGAGGACGAGAAGTCTTCCAAGTCAGCTGCTAAGGCAAAGTCGGACGAGAAGACTGAAGAGTCTTCTAAGTCTGCCGCGAAGAAATCAGAAGAGAAGACTGAGGAAGAGTCCAAGACGGCGGCTGACGACTATGAGCTCAGCACGATGGACAATATTGACGGCGCCAAGGTCTCTACTGACAGCAACGAGGACGAGCTGCTGAAGCAGTTGTTCGCAGCCGGACCTGATGCTGAAGAGAGCAAGGAAGAGGAATCTTCGAAGTCGGCATCCAAGACGGCGAAGAAGGGTGTGTCGAAGCTTGCTTCGGTCACTCCCGCAGCAGGAAATGCAGATGATGATCAACTCTCTCGTATCTGGAGATCCGCTCCAGACGTTTCTGACATCTTCGGTCAGAAAAGGTAACAGGAGGCTACAATGGCGTTGTTTCTTCGATATGTTGGGCATCGTAACAGTGAGAACTCTCTCACTGAGGATGCCTTCTCACAGGCGAACCCGCCTGCTTCGACCACGACTGGTGCGAACGCGAGCACGACTTATGCATCCCAGACCAACACGTCTGGTGTGCTAGGTGGTTCGGTTGCGTTCACCCGTCCGGATGTTGGCAGCGGGTTCATTGGTGGCCCCTATATCGTCAGTGGCGCGGCTCCGACGACTGCTCTTGCTCAGGGTTGCCGTCCTCTTGGTCTGTTCATCAATGACGCGGTCGGCAATGCGTTTGAGAACACTCCAGGCGTCGCTAGTGGTAAGGGTCCTTACACCAGCGCAATGGGCACCATGGTGGTCGATCTCTATGAGACTGCCGGGCTGACTGCGATTCCAGGTACTTTGCCAAATGGAGTTGTGGTTGCTCATGGTGGTGCAATTCCCTACACAGTCGGCTTGCCACTGTATGCAAGCATCAATGGGCTTCTGACTCCTTGCCCGAATGATGCTTATGAAGTAGCAAGTGGCGCCGCTACTTTTGGCACGGTCATTGGCGTTGTCACTGAGGCTCCCACCGCTACCTCCGCTCAGATGAAGTTGGATCAGCGGGTTTAAGGGAAAGGATAACTAGGAGAACGCCATGAACCAGCAAACCGTTATCAGTAACGAAGTCAAGAGCCAGATCATCGGCGAGTTCATCAAGACGGCCGCAGGTCGAGCGAAGTTGGCCGCCTCGATGATTCAGCCGCTCCGTCTGATCCGCGACTATACAAGCGTCGGTCGTAAGACCTTCCTTGTAGAGCAGCTGCCAGACGGCGCGCTCCCGATCTACGACAAGGATCCGGAGGTCACCGCGTTCGTGGTCGGTGAGGAAGGCGAGAACATTCTCGCAATCCAGAAGCCACGCCGCGTGATCTTCCCTCTGTTCGAAGTCGCGAGCAACCCTGAGATCCCACTCACTCAGATCAAGGAGCGCCGGTTCGATCTGATTGAGCGTGCCCAGGACTTGGCGAAGGTTGAAGTCCAGGTGGCAGAGGACGAGCGTGTGTTCCAGGTCCTCGACGCTATCGCTACCTCGGGCTTCGACAACGTTCCTGGTCAGTCGAACCCGGACGTGCCCGTTGCAGCCCCGATCTCTTCGTCGGCATTTGCTGATGCCTTCGCCGAGATTGAATTGCACGATCTTCGCGTCGCGCGTATCTTCATGAACGCGCGCGACTACGCGGACATCCGTAAGTTTGGCCGCGACATCCTGGACATCGAGACTCAGGCCACGTTGCTCAAGACTGGCCTGATGGCTACGCTCTGGGGAGCTCAGATCATCGTCTCCCGTCTCGTGCCCATCGGTACCACGTACGTCTGTGCTGAGCCCGAGTTCTTCGGGCGCATCCCGGTCCGCACTGAGCTGACCGTTCTGTCTGCGGATGATCCCAAGGCTCGTACGATTGGGTTCAGCGTATTTGAACAAATCGGGATCGGAGCGTTTAACCCATTCGGTCTCACCAGAATGGTCATCACCCGCTAATTCCTCGTAATAACTAAGTAAATAAGAAGGGCCTCAGATTAAATTCTGAGGCCCTTTTTGTTTCCGACTGTATCTTCAACTTAAATTATAAGAATCTTCTCGTCATATGATTTCGGATTGTATCATAATCATGGACAGAAGACACAATCCTAAACCGCCGACGTTTAAGCCTCATCTCTGTGAAGTTTGTCAGAACGAGTATCTGCCTAAATCAAATCGTCAAAAGTATTGCTCGGGGGATTGCGAAAAGAAGACCCTCGTCAAAGGTCCACAGACGCGTAACTGTCTCTATTGTCAGAAGACCTTCACGGCGGAAGGTAAGACTTCAGGGACTCAGAAATACTGTACACCACATTGCCAGTGGCTCGCAGGTCAGCATAGGAAAGGCATCCAGCCTCTAGAAGAGACTATTCTTCAATGCCAAGGTTGTTGGCGTTCATTCACTCCCTCAGCTCCAGGCCAAATCTTCCACGACACCCAGTGTCGCGATTTCTCTGCACTCGCTCAGGATCTGACAGCAGATCATCAACTCAATCTGACTTTGTCGCCTTTTATCAAATGTGAAGTTTGCTCATGCTACTTTCATGGCCGCATTTCGACTGAGCATTTGGCTTCACATAATTTGACTGAGGAATCCTATTCTCAAAGATACCTAAATAGCTTTATCTATAGTGAGTTGTCTAGATGGAAGATGCATGAGAATCAAGAGCCTTGGTCCTGGGCTGATAAGCCAGAAGTCAATGCTCTTCGTATTGAGAAAATCAATGAGGGTAAGAAATAAGGCTGGGGATAGATGAAACGAGGAAATAGATATTGAATCGACTGCCTAAGAAAAAGTATGACAAGATGATTAATAGGCTCGTGGCTTTAGCCTATGAAAATAATCTGTCAGAAGTGCTTGAAATAACCAGGGTTATCAGGGCCAACACCATCTCAAGTTCTCTTCCAGAGCCGGTCCTCCTACGAGATACTATTCTTCTATTAGAAAGCTCTGGCATTAGATATGCCCTCATTGGTGGCCTAGCAGTTAATGTTCACGGAGTTCCAAGAGGGACAGAAGATATTGATTTCTTGGTCGATGATCTACCAGACCTAGGCAATAAGGCTCTTTTGAAGAAATTCAATTTCTATGGTGGCAAGAGATCTATCTTTACGACTTTAGATCATAAAACTGGAGTAGTTGACCTCCTCTTAGCTCATACTAAGATTCGTCAGTTCGCAATGAAGAATTTCCATAAAATACGCATCCATTCGGCTTAGGTTAAGCAATCATATTTCATAAAATTGTACAATCATAACAGATAATTAGGTCTCATTATTCAATCCGCCTAATTCAAGATTGTACAACAGGTGCAGGTTTCTTTGACAGAGTGATATCTGGTTCTGCTCTAAATCTTGAGCAGGTAAAATCACCAAAGATAAGTAACAAATCTGAGTCGGCTATAAAGCGCTACCAGATTTGAGTAAACAATACAAAATGAAACACAAGAAGTATAAAGGGGTCCTCCGGATCCCACGTGGAGAGAATGAGTAGTTAAATCATCTCGTTGAAGCGTGAAAAACTTAGCGTTGGGCAAGCTAACTTGGGTTGCCTAAACTAAGGCGGATGAATACGCATCATAGGAAGTCAGGCCCCAGTAGTTTCTCCAGCAGCCTTGATTGCTCTGAAAATTGAGGCCCTTGCAGATTCTCTGGACAAAACTAGGGGTCTAAAGATAAATCAGATATCTATTCGGTCTACTTGAAAAGTAAGCCTGATTTGGACAAAATCATTAAACTTTTCAATGAAAAGGAAACTAGAATTTTCGCTTCCTTAAATTTTTGAACTGGTTCGTCTATATCCTGAGTTGTAGTGATGGGACCCTGTACACAGGGGCTACCAACGACCTGTCTCGTCGTCTAGAAACGCATAAAAGGGGACGGGGAGCTAAGTACACTCGTGCTCGGCTCCCCGTCTTTTTGCGTTACTACGAGAAGTGTACTGATAAATCAGCTGCTTTGAAAAGAGAAGCAGCTATTAAGAAACTTCCCAGAACTCAGAAGCTGAAGTTGGCTGGATTTTAGAGCAATATAATCTTTTAATCCTATTCAATGAATAGATCTCCAAAGGAGTAATCCAATGCTTATCACGCTTACACTTTCTGCACTTCTTACACAGATTCCCACACTTGGGACCAATCAAAATGGTCAATTTATTTCTGCTACTTACGCACCACTAAATCTTTACGTTGCGACTAATGGTTCTGATTCTAATGCTTGTACGTCATCCACAACACCTTGTTTGACAATTCAAGGTGCTGTTAATAAAGTTCCGAAGTTGATTAGGAATCCAGTTACGATCAATGTTGCTGCCGGTACTTACTCTGCTGGCGCATATATTTCTGGGTTCAGTTTCGATGTTGGCGATCAGTCAGTTAGCTCTACCGTAGGACCCTATCTTCGCTTCGTCGGTAACCCTGCGTTGTACACGCCCGTCACCGGATCGAACAATGGGACATTTACGAGCGCCACCTTGGGGAGCGGAGGACCGATCGTCGGCGTTGGCGTTCCTGGAGGAGTCGCTAGTGTTGCAAACTATGGCACAGCAACCATGACTGGGGCTGGTTGGACTGTAAACGATTTCAAAGGAAAGTACGTCACAATCACGGGCGGTACCGGCGTCGGGCAAAGTGCCAGAATCTCTAGTAACACCGCGACTACCATAACGATTGAAGGCATCTGGCCGCTCGATGTGGTTCCAGATTCTACGAGCACATTCAAAATCTACGATTCGTCCCCAACCACCGGCACGGTCATCAACGGTACACTACCCAGGCCCCCAGGAGCTTTTGGAAGAGGGTACTACGCCCCTACCAGTGCCGTAGGTACTGCCGCTTTTTACGTCACCGGTCCGATGGACTCTTTCCAAGGATTCGCATCTTTTAGCGGTAACGCTCCATATTCAACCAGTGCCGCATTCGATCCTGTTGTTTCGTTCGACAACCTGTCTTTCAACATTGGAGGCAACAAAGCGGCTGTTTACAGCACGAAAGCTTCGGTCGGAATGAGGTACAGTAACGTCAGCGCAGGGTCCGCGCTCGGAGGAAGAGACGCCCAGCTCTGGGCGGAGGGCGTATACCAGACCGCAACTGGCTCCTCGGGACTAGTAACCTGCGTCGGAGGTCTCTATGTGGGCGGATCTTCAAACTGCAACACAGAAGAGTGGGGCAACTATGTTACCGGAAGTGGAAGCCTTTCCGGTGCGCTGGAACAAGTCGGTGGTACTGCATTTGTCGTATTCAATCACACAGATACCGTAAACCGTGGGTGGATGGCAGGAGGCCCGATACAATTGACTTCTGTCGCGAATGACTGGAATAACAGCAGTGCCGCAGAGAGTCTTTCTTTTGGCCCGACCAACAGGGTAGACGGGAGCCCTTACGTCATAATTGATGGAGACAGTTGCATTGGCACAGCAAACTGCATCTATGCTGGAGGTGGGGGTACATTCGAGTTGTACCAAGACCCCATTACAGGCAGCGGAAACGGGACTGGAATCGTTGCCGGGCACGGGACTGTGGTGTGGATGTATGCCGTACCAACAGAAACCGACACGACCGATGTTATCCTGGACGGCACAAGCTACACACTCACCCAAGTCCAGGTTTTTGGGTCGTTGAATTCTGTGCTCGGCAGCCGGGTCATCTACCCGACAGTCTCTGAAAAAACTATGGTGGGAAGCTACGCTCTAGGAGTGAACGGAACTGCCAAAATACAAGAGGTATACTGCCCCTGCACGTTCGCCGCTTCTACAACCTGCACAGACGCATGTGCGGCAGTGACGGGGTCATCGTCTTTCAAATGCACCCTTGTTGGAACAACGCCTTCAACCTTCGCCATTACCTCTGTTACGGCAGGAACAGGGTTCACTGTGACGGCCGGGACCAGCAACAGCGACGTCATTAACTGCTGGATTTCTAATTAAGAGCTATGAAGAGCTATGGTTCTGGTTAACTCAAATCCCACCCTTGGGTACAGTCCTCTCTAAAGGATAATCCATGCTTGTTCATCTTCTGATCCCATTTCTTCTTTCTCAGATTCCCACACTTGGGACC